>SL_4KL_010_BRINEDRAFT_10000690_pt1 | contig 17713 bp, 21 predicted proteins | sample SodLak_010_BRINE_2_FD_10664 | JGI IMG/M metagenome (IMG submission 10664)
TCGAGACAGTCGAGTCAATCGAGTCAGTCGCGAAGAACGTGGTTTCAGAGAAGCAGTCGATAAAATAAACCGCGCATGTGATTTGGCCGCGGACGTCAAAAGCATCGAGCACGTGCTTAGCGAGCTCCTGTTCTTCCACGCCACCCACCTCGTCCCTGTCGTGCTCGAAAAGCTCCGTCCGAACTCGCGAGACGTTCGACGACACGCCACGATATTCATGGTGTACGCCATCGACCGCAAAGTCCCGATCGACGCAGCCAAGAAAGACCGGGACGCCGAGGAGGACGTCGTGCTGGACACCGTTCGATTCTGCGTCGAGGTTTTGGACGCCGACCCTCGTCCTTCGGCTCGCTCCTCGCTCGTGCGCCAGTGCACGCACGGGTTCACTCCTCTGACGAAAGCGCATCACGAGAAGTTTTCACGGGTTCGCGTTTACCTCGAAGCCGCCGACAAGAAGAACGCTGAACTACCTTGACAAGCTCAGCTCATAGCGACTTTTGCTTCTGAAAATCTTTTTCTTTCACGGTCTGTCTGTATATCAAGCCCGAGACAGACGGAAGAGAAAAAATACTCTAAATGAGGTGTTTGACGTTCACGGTAGTCCACGCCCTCTCGTCCAAGAGGGACAACGGCATCCATGCCTCTCCCTGGCCCGAGATGGATTCGCGCTCTATGCTCGGCACGATCGGAGGCTCTTGTTCTCCTTGCCCCGCATCTATCGCCATCTTGGCGAACGTTTCCCGCATGTCGGGCATGAACCCTAGGATGTCCCCGCTCTCGATGTGGTAATGCACGAAAGAGTTTCGTTCGTACTCGCGTTGCTTTTCGCGGAGGTTGGGCGCCCGGGGATCCTGGTGGCGTGGGATCAGAAAGGCCTCCGATATCATCTCGATCATGCCCATGCGGAGGTTCCTGGCGTCGTTGCTGAGATGTTCGGGCGAATTGTCCAACATTTCGCGCGGATGCGCCGGAAACTCGAACGCGACCACCTTGCGTGCGCTGTTGCGGGTAGTCTGGTCAGACGCTCCTCCTCCTCCTGCGAGACCCCTATTTCTTCCGACCATCGTCAGATAATATATAGATACACGAACGCTTTGCTTAGGATCGCAGCACGTTCGGTTCGGGTTTCATCGGGAGGTTGTTGTCGATTTTTTATTATAAACGTTTCAAGAGGGGTGTGATGTATGTATGGTTTGTATGACGACGACCCATTGGAAAGTCGGGAAAGACGGGAGAGACGGGAACGGTGACCCGTTGCTCTGTGACCGGGCATTGGTATGCCACCTGCTGCGCACGTGTGTATCGGACCTCCGGATCTCGAACGCGAACCTCGTCGACTTGCTCGTAGCCGTCGATACTTTTCTGTGCGAATGGCGCGAAAACCTTTCGACCGTATGCCACTTTTTCGAGACCCGTTTCGGAAGAAGAGAAGCATTGAACATCGCCGCATCTAATGGGATGTCCGATGTTTGCGACGCTCTGCTCTCGAGCGGGCGCTATGAGAGGGATCACAACGCTAGCAATTCTGCTCCCTTGTGTCGCGCCATATACGGAGGACATTTGGACACGGTCAGGGTTCTCGTTGAAAAACACGGCGCAGATCCATTATTCAGAGGCGACGCTTACGACGGTTTTCAAAAGGCCGTGATCAAGTGCGCCGAAAAAGGATTCGCGCACGTTTTGCAAGCGCTCTTGGATTACGGATGCGACCGAACGTTTTTCAGGACCTCGTGTCATCTCGGCGCGTTGAGCGCCGGCATATATCACGGCAGAATGGACACGGTTTGCACGATCCTCAACAGAGAGAAACAGACCGAATCGAAACATGACGACGTATCCCGTGCCATTGCGTCCGGACTCGAAAAGTTGTGCGGCAACATTTTCGCGTTCGACCGAAAAGAAGAGGAAAACGACGACGGAGCAGCCATGGTATTACGGTATTTCGTGTTTCGAGAAGCGTCTATATCGATACCTGATGCCGCTAAGAGCGAGCTGCTCCCGATCGCTTGCCGGAGTAATAATATCGAAGCCGTCAAAGTACTCTTAAGCTTTTCTGGAGACGCCGAAACGAAGAAAGAGACGTTCCCAAGATGCCCGGGATGTCCCGATGTGATTCCGTCAGAGCGTATTTGTGATCCGTGTGGCTCGATTATTAGAAACGCGAAAAGCAAAGAAGAAATGACGATCTTGGCGAAGGCAGATCAAGCTCTCGCGTGTGCCTGTTGTGTGGGCGATGATGCTATTGCTGACATGCTCCTGACTTTCTCGGGGGCCGACGTGCATTACGAAGACGACGAGGCTCTGCGCTGCGCGGCAAAAAGAAATCGCCAAAACTGCGTTGAGTTGCTTGTCAGACGCGGCGCCGACGTGCACGCGCGGAACGACGAAGCCCTGAGAATCGCGGCTTATTCAGGTAATTTGTCTGTCGTCATCACCCTTATCGAAAACTTCGGTGCCGACGTCCACGCGCTCGACGATCAGCCTCTCCGCATGTCGGTATGCGCCAACAGGCGCGACGTGGTCGACGTACTCTTGAATCGCTACGGGGCGAACGTGCGCGCCAGCGACGATTTCGCTTTGCGGTGGGCTCCTTTCAAGAGCGATACCGATGTGATCGACATCCTTCGTAATGCTTACGAAAGGATAGATCGCGGCACCGACGTCTTCGCCAACGTGATCCAACAGATCATACGCAGCCCCGTGCCCCTATTCTGGGGCATCAACTTAGAAGACCCACCAGAGCTCCAAAAACTGAAATCGTTGTATTGGACGGATGAATCTCTTGGAAATTATAGGGCGCATTGATATTCTACTTTCCGCGAAAATGTAGCACAACGCGACGACGGAGGTCGGTGTCGTATGGCGTATGTCACGATAAAAATAATTGAGAGCATACATACACGCATACCAGGGTTGTACAGCGGGTTAAGGAAAGTTCCGGGAAAATGCTAAAATGGTATAAGGAATAACGGGTTCCCCGGAACATTTGAACAACCGTGACGCATACATACATGCATATCGCCTGGCATGTCGTTGGACGTCGAAAAAAAAGCAGAAGCAGTAAGAGTAGAAGATTACAAGGAGTGGCAAACCAGACTCAGCAAGAGCGTGGTCGATTTTACGTCGTCGTCAAATGATGACGACGTGGACGTCAAGCACGTCGGAGGACTTGACACCAGCTTTCATGCTGACGGCACACAGGCTGTCGCCTGTCTGGTCGTGCTCGAACTCAATCCATCGCTCCGCGTCGTGTACGAGGACTTCGAACGCGTGCTGTTCGGGCCCGAGGAAAGCGCCTACGTACCGGGCATGCTCGGTCGGAGGGAGGTCCCTGCCTACCTCTCACTGCTGGAGCGATTCGCGAACCGACGGTTCCCGGATGAAAATAACAATCCGGACTTCATGACGACGGTTTTCATGGTGGACGGATGTGGCAAATTGCACCCGCGACGCTTCGGCTGCGCTTGTCACTTGGCCATCATGTGGGAGAAGAGAATGCACCCGGTGCACCCCTTGATACGGACTGTCGGAGTAGCCAAGAACTTCCTGCACGTCGGCGACGGCATGAACGTGCGAAACAAGGACGACGTCTCCCGCCGCTTGACGACGGAACAAGAAAAAAAGAAAAGCCGCGTCTTCCTCGATATCACCGTATACGATTCGAATACGAGCACGGAGACCGTCTTGGGACGAGCGGTTCGTTTCGCGTCCAAAAAACCGATCTATGTGTCCGTCGGTCATCGAATGGGATTGGACGGCGCTTGCGATCTGGTGAATCGTTGCTGCGTGCATCGCATTCCCGAACCCGTGCGCCAAGCCGACCTGAGGTCCAGAACACGCGCATGCATGTCGGGGGGGGTAAAGGCTCCTTTTCTCGTTCGATCATGCGACCAAGACGTCCATAGTTCGCGGGGGATCGATCTTGAGGCGTAAGGCGGATACCAGCGTGTTTATCAGACCGTCGTAGTCTTCGAGCTCCATGAGGGCGTTGCGTTTGACGAACAGCTCGTGTTGCTTCGCTGTCACGCGCGCGTCGATCTCTCGCGTCATCTCTGTGATATCCGCGATCCTGCGAGACTTTTCGTCCATTTTCTTTTGCCAGGTCTGGAGGCAGGCCCCCATGTGGGCGTGCTCTTTCTTGTGCTTCGCGATGTCCTTGCACAACGTGTCCTTGATTTTACGGCTGTCGGCCAGCCGGTTCTGCAGGATCGAGCAGCTCATGTGACACGCCTGCGCTTCCTTTTCAACCGCGTCGCGTTTTGAGACGCACGCGTTCGCGCTAGCCGTCAAACGTTCCGACTCGGATTTCAGTTTGTCGCACCTCGCTTTCGTTTCCTGCGTTTCCTTTTCCAGTCGCTCCATGTCGCGCAGCGCCTCCTCGCAGCGCCTCCTGTGGCCCGCGATGCACGCGTCCAACATGGCCACCATGCGCACTTGTTCGGACCGCACGACATCCGCCATCATGCTCAGAATGAACGCTATAGTAGCCGCGCGAGGCATGTCATCTTCTGTCCCCTCCTCGTTTGCTCCCTGTTCTTGTCCGTCTCCGCGCGATTTCAGGTACTCGGACAGGATGTTCTGGATCTTGGTTATGGCGCTTTCCAGCACAGGGCGCGCCAGGCTCGTGACCTCGCCCACGACATCGTCGTTCTTAGTGGTGACGTACGCACAGGACGCCATCGGTTCGCGTTCCTTTTTCTATTGTGTAAATTAGGAGGAATGCGCTTGATATAAGGGCCATTCCACGAATTCTCTCATTATGGTAAAAAAAGGATATGAGGACCGAAGAAGAAGAAGAAGAAGAAATTGCGCGCCTGGTGCAACACGTAACAGAGAAAAGAAGGGAGCAGATCAGTTTCGCACATGAACGCAAAACACGGGTCCCTTGCACCGTCCGCGGCGTAGCGTTCGATCGCGAAATGGGCAGGCATCTTCCGTGGATCGCGTTGCAGGCGATGGCTTCACGAGTCGCGGATGAACTGCTTGACCTCGGGTTTCCCGCCCTCTTCGGTAAAACGGAGATCCGGATAGAAGATTACGACGGCGACTGCGGTTTCGACGTCGACGGCTCGATGTACACGAACACGTACGACGACTGTCCGAGCTACACCCTTTACGTGAGTTTTTACGTCAAGAGACGCTTCCACGAACCCGAAACCGAAGCGGTGATCGCCGAAATGCGCGAAAAAAGGCGCCGATTCACTGCGGTTGATCCATCGAACAAGGAAATGATGCGCGAGAGCGCGATCGTGAGTGGCGACGTTCTGCGCACGTAGTCACGTCCGCAAGAATGGTACAGTGAATGGATCGAAAAAAAGGTCACACGACACACGACACACGACTCACGGAGGGTGACGAATGGAACGCGCTCACTCAATCACGTTGCTGTCTGCGGGATATATCGAAGATTTGGGCGAAGTGACTCACTATATTTGAGGCGGCGTACGTGTCCCGGTTCCACATCCTCGAGCAAGTCTTACACTTCACGAGTCCGTGTCTCAAGACACTGCCGGTAGGATACGGCCTGGGTTTATGATCCACAAGCACGCGGTCTTGGCGGTTTCGACCGGATCGGCGAGCAATCGTACCTCGGGTTCAGACACGACGGATAGGAGTATTTTCCGACGTGTGCGCGGATGAGCGAACGCACGTTCTGTGGCAATTGCTCGCATCGCGCGGCGGTGCAGTCGAACAGCAGAACGTTTTTGCTTCGCTCGAACGTCCTGTGAGCGGAGACCAGTATTTTGACCATATCTTTCAAGGAAAGTAGACCATTTCCTTGCCAGACGTAAGACGGTATGTCGCGTAAATAGCGCGGTCCGTGTTTTTTGACGTCGCAGGCCGTTCGGCCCCGGGGGGGAACGAGCTTCGGCGCGTAAAGCATGTTGTTTACCCCATGGGGCGAGGAAGAATTACAGTCACGGTAGCATCCCAGCTCGAGCACGACGAACCACCTCCCTATACCGAAATCGCCATTGCTTGCCGTCGCACCAACACCAGGGGATTTGGGCTCTATGCGCACGAACCGCAAGTCCGAAGAATAGTGCACGTCGTACCCCGGCGCCAATTGCCTAACGTATTTGCGGCAAACACACAGATTGTCTTTGCACTCGGCCCAGAACGAGCTACCGTGACTATTTTGCAAGAGCTGGAGCGTGCCGGGGTCGTCGTTTCCGCAGGTAATACACGCCCGACACCGAAGAAAGTGTCGATACGCCGCATGCTCGTTTATGGGCCGGTGCCACCGGACGAGGCGCCCGACGGAAGATTGGGATATCATTTGACGGGGTAATATTACTTTTTATTTATACTTATAATGACATACAGTGCCTATGTGTCACCTCAGGACTACAGGCGCGTCTGGTGAGCGGTGACCGATCAAGCGTCATCGGCCCTCCTGACACGGACGCGCGCGACGAAACCGGCTTTGATGGGCTTGATCGATCTCGAAGCGTCGCACACCTGGCAGCGCATGACGTGGACGCGAGTGTCGCTGCTCTCTTTGTCGAAAAGGGTGTCTATACTTTTACACGCCGCGCACATCACGTAGTCGCTCACATAGCTTCTGACGACGGACGCGATCGCCTTATCGTCGTAGCGTCCTTTGATCAGGAGGCGTCCGCGCTCACGTATAAATCAACGCACGCTCGCCCAAAAAAACGAAATGATGCGATAAAAAAAGCGTGGGACGCGTCTCCTATACGCGTCGCCTTACTCAGGTATCATTTCCAACGGTGCCGTCATGATGAGCAACGCGTTTTTGAGCTGTTGTTCCGTCGGATCTCTGGGCGTCCACGCAATTACGGCGTCCATGACGTTCTTGGCGTGTTGCCTTTCTACCCGTGATGCCATAATGTTGATCACGGACATCAGGTTATCCAGGCGCGCTCGATCTCTTAAGACGGCTTTGTAGTCGTTTATAACAGACACGCAAGTTCTGGCCGTGTCATGAGAATCAAACGATGAATTATGATTCGTTAATATCGTTATCGCAGCGTCCAGTATATTCAAATTTTCTTTTCGAGCATGTGACATATCGACGATGGCGTCCGGATTATGAACGACGCGCGAAAAACAATTGATGGCGGTCCGAATTTGTCCACTTCCTGGGATATACTTTCCGATACAATCATAGAACGCCTCCGATAACTGTCGCAACATTTCACTCTCGTTCGAAGACATTTCAGACTATTTCAGTTAATCGAGTAAAATGCGTGTATGTGTGTATGCACCCACGCCCTCCTATTTACACGCTTTTTCAACGTGCCGATTTGCATCTTCAAATTTTATTTCCTTTTTATTCTCATACGGTGTGTTGCTTTTATCGTGTATACGTATCCGTAAAAGCAGGCATGAAAGAGCAGAAACCGCCGAGATCGTGTGACGATAACCAAGTCGAAAAAATATACGCCCATCATGTATTTTATATTACAGCGTCGTACATCGTATCTCGTCTTATACTCCTGCAAACGAGTTATGTTACACCTGAACACAACCGTAAACAAGAGTATAAGCATACCTCGAAGATGGGTAAAAACCCATCTCCTGGTACACTCAATCACACTTCTCCCGATATCGCCTATCGGCAGTGGATTGAGGCAACTCTTCTGACCATTTTCACTCAGAGAGATTCCTCGCTCTCGACATATATTGGTGTTAGGTTGAAAACTGCCTGATCCGCACCATGGCGAGGTGAAAGACGGGATCATACATGATCGAATGAAACCCGTTTTCAATTTTTTAGCGATAGGGAAAAGAAATCATCGAGTAGACACGCGCTCGCCAGACGCGTGTCGTCTCTCTCATCCTTCTCCCATAAGTAGTTTTTCGCGAAGCTACGGCACGTTGATCCGGTGTGAAACAAGGTGTAACAAAATTCATTTGCCAGACTATAACCCGTTCCTTTCTTCCTGACGAACTCGATATATGTAGGGTTGGCTGAACCGTATGTTTCACCGTATATATACGGTGCTGTTTGTACGGAAACCTCCAAATATACGGCGTATATATACGGTTTCATCCAACCCTAGATATATGTTGTATCCGAGTCAAAAAGTACTTCATGTGTTCCGAAATATACCGGGTCGTCGTCACGGAATTCGTGCTTCAACTTCCGTACAACTGTCGCGGCCTTTACTTCAAGCCCTTCTTCTTGTTCTTCTTCTTGCGCCTCCTGACGGTGATATCGATCGAGTCGTCGTTTCTATCTTCCACCAAAACGTCCATCATTTTTATTTGTACATTGCGAACAGGGTAGTACAATAGTTCCGGGGAAAATCGTAAAAACAAGTCAATTAACGATTTCTGTAAATTTTCGGCGGGTACCGCCCTTTGGAAAAGTCACCAACTATTTGATATGACGAACTCCCCGGAACTATTGTACTACCCTGATTGCGAAATAATGACACGCCTTTATGTGTTTTTGAGCAATTCTCTCTTGCGTGCCTCGGAGTTTAGATAGCGAGCGCGACATATCGCAGGAACGGGCGACTTCTCTCCGGGAGGAACACGTACACGTATCAGCACGCACGGATCAGGGTACCGTAATCTACAGTTTCTGTCGAATCGTGTATACCCGAGCATGCTGATCGAAGTTCGGACGGGACCCGAAAAGACATCCCCACACGAGCTCCATATCTTGTGCCGCATCATGTAATTTTGGTCATCATTCTTTCGCGCCGCATGTTTGCCAACACCCCATTGTCGCATCGAAATTTTGTCGTAGCAGCTCGTGAAAAATGCCCGCAGCGCATTCTTTTTTTGAGTGCCATCCTTACGGCGATGAGTAGTCGCCATCACGGAACGGTCTACATCCTCTTCACCGCCTCTCGGGAACAGGTACACTCCTTCTACGACGACTGGCTGTACGAACCGCACGCCTAAGATGATGTCGGGCTTGTCCGAATTGTTGTTCCATCCTATCGCCGCGACCCACAGGGATCCGTCGCCGTCATCCGGGCTCTCGAGATTAAACGCAATCTCAAAATCCCAATCCACATGATGCAGATAGTTGTATGATACCAATAAATACAGGGGCCTTTCCTTCGATGGTTTCGAAAGATGATAGTCCTTGTTCCATCGTTTGTGGTTCCATTCCACCGTATCCTCGAGTTTGTCGCAGTCTCCCATGGTGTCGGCATGCAGGCCCGTTTTGGCCACGGTCTGGTCCGAGCAAGTTGATCGAAAATACTCACGAGGAGGGAACCCCTCCCTGGCCGCTTTTTCATCTTGGTAGGTGTACACGACACAATCGTGATGTGGAGAAGCAACGTCTGGCGTCATAGATAGTGCCTTACTTTTTTGTGGTGGGCGCCCTTTATCAGCGAAGTAGACGACACTGGTCATGAGCAAATCGACAGGACGAGCGCTACGGCGTACACTTGCTCGGTGCGAATGAGCAAAAAAGAGAGCACCGCCTCAGTCTGTTTCGCTTGCTCGCTCGCTCCGTCTCGCCTGCCCTTTTCACTTGTACCGTTTCATCTCGTCGTGGTAATCCCTGATGTCCTTGACGACCTGATATACCGTGTTCGATACCGATGCCGGAGTTTTGAGGTCAGAGTACATCTTCAACCCCGTTCGAGATTCGCGCGCTTGGTCCCGCAATATCATCATCAGCCTGCCGACGTAGTTGTGGCCGATCAGGGTATCGGGATCGACGCCGTATTCGGGAAACATTGCGTCGACCGGGTTGTTTCGCTTGTCCAGCTTGTAAACCATCACCGTGTCGTCAGATACCGTCAAGAATCTGCGCACGGTTTCACTGCATTCGTATAGCTTGAGCGCCGCACGGAGCATCGGAAATTTCAGTTCAGAGAACAAGCGGTATTTTATAAACATGCTCAGCGCGCGCGGGAACATGTGCACATACGTCTTGAGCAGGCAGGCGCGCTCTTCGGCGTCCTTTGAGTATATGAGCGCCTTGTAAACGTGCTCGGGCACCTCTTTCCCGCACTGGCCCAAGAACGAGCCTATGACCATGGTGTCCGCACAAAAGATGCCGTGAAATACGTATCTGTCGCGCAATTTGTCAAAGTCGTTTTCGCCGAACCAGAACGCTTGCTCGTGCTCGCGATGAGGCGAGAGCAGATGCGTGGCTTCGTCGTCACCTACGAATACCATCCGCGCCGATGAAACGCGGCGCTCCATCTTCATATCCGCGACTTCGGCTCTCCAGTCTATCGCGTCCCAACTAAAGTACGCCAGCTTTTGGATCTTCGTATATTGAGTTCCGTCTATGATATCTCGCGTGAGCGCCCAGAGTTTGTTGTCCGTGTCGTACCTATCGTAATCGCACCTAGAGGGGATGAGGTTCTGGCTCGGGTCGTTGACCTGGGGAGTATCAATCGTGGTCGTGGTCGTGGTTCGCGGCGTGCCCATCTTTGGCTCGTGTTCTCGGTGACTTGCTCAGTTCGCAACAAGTAATAGAACAGGAAGCGTTCCCGTCAGTCCTTCGATTTTTTATTCAAAGCCAGTCCAGAGTGCTGAGCAAGAGCACTAAGAACATTTTTTCGATGGCGCTCTATCTGTCCTAGACCGTCAGCGGGCGAAAGGGGGCTACTTTCAGGCCGACCAGTTCGGTGCCGTATACAGACAATGACAATAGCTCGGTCACGCGAGGATCAAAAGTGCTTTTTTGCAGAACAGCGCTCGCGGCGAGCGACGATGACGCATTCGACGCATTCGACGCATTCGACGCATTCGACGGATCTCTCTTCAAAGGGATCATGATTTCGCCGCTTATTTCGTCGAATTCGCACGGATAAGGAAAAGCGTCGCCGTCGAAAGACGTTGTCATAATGCCGTGCCCAGGCGATCTGTGAGAGACTCTATCTATGCATATTTGCACGATGTTGTCTTCTGCGTCGTAATCGACCAGGATGTAATCGTTGATGTAGTCGCTGTTGTCGATCACACGGTCCGAGAAGCGCAGGGACAGGGTATCAGTGTCCAACAAGTCGTACCAAGGGGTGAACGCCATGTTGTCCCGCATCTAAACAGATATTGCCTTGCTCTTATATATCCTTTTGCAACACTTTGCAAGCAGATGAGTATGATTATTATTCCTGATGAAGGGGTGGACGTAGACGTCCCCGGGCGTATACCCGAGACACTCCCGCAAGAGAAGCAGAAACAAAAACGGGAGCAGGAGGAGCAGAATGGTGGTGAAAACGACGTCGATATCACCCTCAGATTGAAAGACGTTTATATGACCCTCGGACCGGACGGCAGTATCAAAACATCCGCGGTCGATATTTATGACACCTTGCGCCGACAGGGCGAAACGATTCGCTTCCTTTCTCAAAAAGTAGACGAACTGTATCACGCTCCCGGCATGCCGGGTTTTGTGCTCGCGGAAAAAAGCTTCAACTCGTACGCGAGGCAGTGATCACTGTTCACGAATCGTTCATGCGTTTTCCCGTGACGTCTTGAAGGCGTTTGGCCAAAATACAGTAAGGAGTCATCACTTTGCGTTCATTCTGCCGCGGTGGCTCTATAGGCTCGCTCTCCATCCTGATATCGACGTCCCCCGACCGGGACTTCTCCAACCCTAGTCCGTTCATTGCGTCAACCAGGACGTCGTGTATGGCGTACTCGGGATAGGAGGTGTGTAAGTCTTCTGCGCACACGCGAGACGCGACGATGTGATGGTTGAGAGCCCACGCCAACAGAGATTGTCGCGGGCTTCCCTTGTTCGCTTCACGCTCGCAGAACGATTGTAAAGCCGTCGAGCATATTTGGCTTACCGGGTTGACAGGTTGCTCTAATAGCGGCACGTCTAGCCACCAGGGCGAGGCAAATACGTCTTGGACGTCGCGCCCGAACAGCCTGACGTTCTGAGGTATCACGTTCTTCGTGTTCGTCCTTTCCAATCTAGCGGAGAGCACGTTGGACGGGAAAAAGACGTGCTCGACGAATGTCTTGAACCTCATCTTGTGCTCGGGCGGCGGCGCATAGAGGTTGAACCTCAGAAAATTCTCCGTAACGGCCACCATGATGGTTCGGTGTAAGATACCGTATAAGTATCACGGCTGTCTTATATCAAAAAATCAGTGCAACTCATCTCGGGATAAGGGGACGTATGATCAGGGATGGCTGAAACCATATATATACGCCGTATGTTTGGAGGTTTCCGTGCAAACAGCACCGTATATATACGGTGAAACATACGGTTTCAGCCAACCCTACGTATGATCGAAAACACAGACGCAGCAACGTCCATCCTGAGGGCCTACGTCAAAGTGTGCGGGTGCGGGCCGAAACCTAGAAAACGCCAAAGACGCGCGAGGTAACACTCCCTGGATGACATTTGCCAATACCGTAAAACCGCCGGAATATGGTCACTACGAAACGGACGTCGATGCTCCTCCCGACATAGAACGCGTCGTGAGCGCCGTGTTCGACGTGATGCATGACTCTTCCGTCCCCGAGAGCACCCGGAGCAAAGTGCGAACCAATACTCATGAACAAGGCGCTGGAGACGTGCTTCGACGGTTGATCACACATCTGAACGGGAGAGTGTGAGTGTTCTATTCAAAGCCGAAACGGGAAGAGGAACAGTAATCGAAACAAATGACAGCAACGAGCGAACAAGTATAAACAATACTGCGCGACTCGACCACGCTCGCGCGCGTCCAGGTAGAAGGAAGAAACACGCTATGAACGCGTCGTCGCTCGTCGCGATGGTGACCTCTATGGTCATGATGGACGCCACGAAGACGCCTTACGAGAAGCTCGCCTACTCGGTCGCGCTCGGCTTCGCGGGATGCTTACTGGCGCAGTTTACGCGCATGTTCGAATCGTCCGAAAACACGGTAAAACTGAGATCCGCGCTTTCGGTGGCGTGGGTGCGCCTGTCCTCTAAAGTCTTTCGGAAACCGAGCGGATGCGTCACGAGGAAGTTCTGGTGCAAAATAAACGGCGACACCATGTCTACGCATTCGACCGAAGAGTACTGTCCGTTGATGTACGATATTCAGATCCGTGTCAAAAACAGGGTTCCGCCGTGGACGTTTTTCGACATCGAACAAGAAAGCCTTCTCACCGTCGTACGAGACGTGTACGCGCAGCTCCCCTCGACGCATTCGTTCGTTTCAGTCGGAAAAGATTATCCCGATGTCCAAGTCAAGAACGTCAAGAACGTCTCGACCGTAAGTAATACAACCATCCAGGGAACGGCACCAAAGGAGACAGAGAAAATCGTGTACTCCGCATACGTCAGGGCTCCCTCTGGAGAACGGATCGACGCGTACATGCAGCATTGCTTATCGCAGTACGAGGCGCACGTCAACGTGCTCATGAAGGTGCCCCACACGTTCGAGGCCAAGAAGCATCCGAAAGATCAGTCATGCATCGTTTTGAACAACAACGCCCCGTTCCTGTCGACAAAGACGTTCGACAACACGTTTTTTGATGCCAAGGACGTCGTCTTGTCCGCGTTGGACAAGTTCGCGCGATCCAGGCACGTTTACGAACGCCTGGGAATACCTTATACAAAGGCTTTCTTACTGCACGGCCATCCGGGAACTGGCAAGACCAGCATGATCAAGGCCATCGCCAACCACACCAAGAGGCACATCTTATTGGTGTCGACGAAACACATCAGAAGCGTCGACGATTTCAAATACATCTTTCACACCACGAGATTCAACGGTACGAACATCCCGATGGAAAAACGGTTGTACGTGTTCGAAGAGATCGACTGCGGGCCCTGGAAAGAAATGGTGACCAGTCGGGCATTGAAACAGGAGCGCGATCGAGAAAGGCGGACAATGTTGGCTACAGAGGATTACTTCGAACCTTTGGACGGCGATAATGAAGAGGACGATAGTAAAGACGGCCACATGATGGGAGGTCCTTCCTCACAAGATGCCTGGATGCTCGCAAAAAAGAAACGGATTATGGAAGCGCAACAACACCAGTGCAACATGACGCTGGGCGAGTTCCTCGAAGTCCTGGACGGAATGGTCGAAATGCCAGGAAGGATGATTGTTTTCACCACCAACCGCGTCGACGTCTTGGACCCGGCCATCCTCCGGCCTGGCCGTGTAGATCACGTGCTCGAAGTCGGAAAGCTTAAGCGCGCCGAGATAGAAGCCGCGTATCGTTTCTGGTTCGGACGCGACCTGCCCGCCGTCGCGCGCGAAAACATGTGTCCAGACGGCACGTTTACGCAGGCGGAGATAGGCAAGCTTTTTTTGTCGGACGACATGGACCACATCCACGCATCTCTTTCTCAAGACCCAAAAAGATAGAAATCGATCATCGTGCATCGAGAGCCATGTCCCATGATTGGAACCCCATTTCGAAAACCCTCCGACCTGGGACGGGAGCGTACGCGTACGCCAGCCACGCGTCTCGGATGCGCTCGCCGGCCCTGTGAGTGCGCGCCCTTCGGAAACTTACCACGGCTCTCAAAATGATCCGCAGTGCGCGCAGCATTCGAAACGCGCGGGACAGAACATGAGAGTGATAGCTCGTGACCTAGCCAGGTTCTGAACTTTCTTCGACTTGTGAAATCCGATATTGTCCATGATGAGCACGGCTGTTCAAATGTTCCGGGGAACCCGTTCTTTCTTATACCGTTTTAGCATTTCCCCGGAACTTTCTTTAACCCGCTGTACAACTCTGATGATGAGGACGCTGCCTTTCGGCATCTTAGGACGTCGTTTTATAAAACTTTGAAAAAGGTGACCAAGTCGTATAACATAATTCCCATCGTATCGATTGCCATGACACATGATAATTTCGTACGTTTATGACAGATCGTGATCGGTCGTAAACGTGATCCGATTTTTGGCATATCACTCGAAACGAAACCGGTTTCGTCTACAGCGATAACATGCTTTCCGTTTTGTATGATAGTTTGGAGTATATCATCAAATCGTTTTTGTTCTCGTTCCATATATCTGGGCGTTGTTCTCCATAAGAGAAACGTACGTCACGTACTACACGACACAAAGAAGATATAAAGACATTCTCGTCTGGAGCGCATTCTTCAAAGACGCGAGAGTATGAAATGGAAACATTTGGAGTTGATTGATTACATCGTCACGTAACCGATCCCTCTTTTTAGATCTATGCGATTGAAGTAATTTACGATTTCGATTGTATTGCAAAGCTTTTTTCAAGCCGTTTTGTGACCCAGTAGTGGAAGGTAGACTTCGGTACTCCAGTCGTGACTGCGATTGTACGTAAGCTATACCGATATAACCGCCTATAAATGAATTACGGTGTCCCTGCGACCGTTATCGTGGTTGGCCATAGATTTCGACGAGGGTCCGGAATCCATGCGGTTCCCGAATACGATGGCCACTATGTGTGCGGGATTGATGTGTCAACACCGCCGCGCATCATTACTTTGACTGGCACCGGAACGCGATGTTTTTCCTCCAAAGACCGAGAGCACTATAGGTTGCTGGCTTATCTGGCCCTATGTACCTTGCGTTCCAACCCTTTGTCCGTCGTCCTGGACATCGGTACTTGCATAGGCATGAGCGAAGCGCCTCTACTTCTTCTTTGACGAACGGAGACCGGAAACGTCATGGAGTACAAGACGTTGCGCAGGCTCGTCGGCGAGCTCTTCGACGCACCGATCAGGAACGCTCCCAGAAAGGACAAACAGAGGGGGATACAGGAGCTGTTGCACTTCGCACGCACGCAGACCCTAGATGGGTTCAAGTCTGCCGCATCAAGGTAACAACGACACGTCTCCCACCTTGAACCAGCTTTCGAACGAGCAGTAGTACTCATCACAACCGACGGCGGACGACCTTCCGTGCGCCGCCAGGGTCTCGCCTATACTCGTGTGCATTAGTCCACGGTATATCTTTTCGACTTGTTCCGGATAAGGCATGTCGTGGACAATGTCCCTCCAACTCTTGAAGTCTGGATCATATCCTCCATACTCCAAAGTGCGACTCCACTTCTGTCCATGGTGACCCTGCTCGATCCATAAAGAGAACGAACGAATTCCGAAATGGTATTCTGGACGTGGTAATAGATGACGTTGGCACTCATGTCGGAACCATTCCATAAGGAGGCAATCGGACGAACTGCGGCCACCTAGACGTGCGAGGTGTTTGACGCGGTGTCCGTTGAGCATGGCGTGATTGACATCTTCTTCCGGAACGACCATGCAAAGCATGCCGTACATACTATTCCCAGATGTATTCATGTCATGACTCGCAAAAAATACATCCCCTTCTTCCAGCTCGTCGGTGTCTCGTGGACTTGACGGGTAGTTGTTTCCCATCATATCTAAACACTTGGGGCAGTCGCAACGTATCACGTGAGCGTTCAGTTCACGCAGGTCTTCATCGATGCCATGGTAAAACAGTTTGCGCGCTGTCGCCTTTTTAAGGGCAAATAGCTCTCTTGTTTTAGCCAGGTAATCCACGTCGTACAAGACTTTACTCGTAAGAGTCAGACGTTCCATCTATACGTAAGACAATTCAACTCAATTCCAATAATGATGAGCATATAGCGATGATATTTATTTTTATGTACAGCCTGTGCCAATTTGAATCCGGACAGGTGGCGTCGCCTATTTTTTATAAACTATGTATGTTCGAGATAGCCCTCACGACATTCTTCTCTGGACACAGTTTCCGAAAAACCGCGCACCTTATAGGAGTGCCCAAATCGACCGTTATCGACTGGGTCAAACGCTTCAAAAACTTCTATCTGCGACCTAGACAAACCAGAAAAACTAGATGCTCAAAATTGAACAGGCTTTATGAACACGTCAAAGACATCGTCTTCCGTTTTGTAAATCACAACCCGTTCATCAATTCCGAACTTTCTCCTCACGAGTCTTTGTCCCCGACCACCTTACGACGTATTTTGATACATTGTCAAAAAAACTGCGACGATAAGGACACCTCCGAGAAACATACTACCAGATAAAAACAGGTGTATAGTTTCGCTAGACGAAACATACTACCTGTAATCAGCGCACTGATCACGGATCCGTTTTCGTTGAATTAGAGATCGTCGTCCATGTTTTTCAATGCTTCGACTCTGTCTGTCTGACTCTGCGAACTCTTCAGACTACACCCCCTCGGCTCGATGTCCTCTATGTTGCGACAACACCCGACGGACGCACTTGACGTGTCTGGCTCTGATGGCGCTCGAGTACCGCGCTCTTACCATGATTACCCAACATACACACGAAGCAGGAGTTCGTCCAGGTAATATCCTGGAGGCCACAAGCCACGAGCTGCATGAGGTCACCCATGGTGAAGCAGGGTTGTACAGCGGGTTAAGGAAAGTTCCGGGGAATTGCTAAAACGGTATAAGGAAGAACGGGTTCCCCGGAACATTTGAACAACCGTGTGGTGAAGGTGATGGGGATTATAAACGAAAACTAAAGGGAGGGTATACCTCTCGCTAGCTCGGCGCGAACAAACGAACGTATACGAACGAAGCGTTTCCTACGCAAACAGTAAGTCATTACATTATTTGCTCTGTGATTTTCACGTGCTGGCTTCGTCCTTGAATTTCCTGTACATTTCCAGGTCCTCCTCGCTCGTGACGGGCACTTTCTTCGTCACGGAGAAACTCGTCACTTCGACGGTCTTGCCGTCGATAGTCACGTCGCCGGCGTTTTTGGTGGAGGAGTCGAACGCCCTGAGCAGCCCCGACGGACCGTAAGTATCCAATACACTGGACAACGGCTGGACCCACGAGCGCTTCTTGCTGTCGACCATCAGGA
>SL_4KL_010_BRINEDRAFT_10000692_pt1 | contig 17696 bp, 13 predicted proteins | sample SodLak_010_BRINE_2_FD_10664 | JGI IMG/M metagenome (IMG submission 10664)
CATACAATATGACGATGCACGTGGCGAAATGTGAATTTGCTTGTTCGGACGCCGCAAGCGAGAACGAAGTGAAAAATCTCGGCCGAATATCGCGACCTTTGAATCCCCCCCGGAACAACAGGGTTGCAATGACACTGGTTGCCTTTGATTTCGACGGGACGCTATCGGATTCGGAAATGACGGTTCTGCTCGGCGAGCAATGCGGCGTTGCCGACCAGATGGACGAAATCACCGAGCGGGCGATGAACAACGAAATCGAGTACGCAGAAAGCCTGCGCCAGCGCTGTGCGTTGCTCGAAGGACTCGACGACGAGGACGCACAGGAGGCGTTCGATCAGGTGAAACTGCGACCGGGAACAGACGAAGTCATCGAGGCACTCGACGAAGCGGGGGTCTACACCTCGATTCTCACCGGTGGCTTCGAACGCGGTGTCGAGGCTGCACTCGAAACAGAGGGGGTACGCGTCGAAACCGTGGTCGCAAATCGCCTGCCGGTCGCCGACGGGAAACTGACTGGTGAGGTCGAAGGACCACTCATCGAGGGGACGAAAGACGACGCACTCGAAGTGCTGACCGCGGCCGTCGGCGAGGAGATGGAACACACCGTTGCGGTTGGCGACGGCGCGAACGACCTGCCGATGCTCGAAGCAGCAGGGCTGGCGATTGGCTTCTCACCGAAACCCGCCGTCGAACCGTCGTGTGATATCGTCGTCGAGTCGATGGCGGAGTTACTCGACGTACTCGAAGCCGAGGAGATTATCTAAACGAAGTGTCGGATCGTGAGATCGAGCGTCTGTAGATCGATGATAGGCGCATAACCCACGTCGGGATCGAGATTGACACTCTTCTGGAAATCAGTCTGGGCCTGCCAGCAACTGGAGTTGATATTGAGCACGCTGTGGTAGGTCCCGTAGCCGAGTTTGTGAACGTGACCGGTGTGGAAAATATCCGGAACCTCTTCCATAACGAGATGGTCCTCCTCTTCGGGTGCAATCCGGGTGTGGCCACCATATTGTGGAGCGACGTGGCGTTTCTTGAGAAGCTGTCGCATCGCATCTTGCGGGCGGTCGTAACTCGCTGCATCATCCGGCAGTTCGGCGATCACTTCGTCGAGTGAAACACCGTGATACATCAACACCGAAACGCCCTCGACTGTCACCGTCGAGGGGTTGGCAGAAATGGTCGCGTCGTGGGCAGACATGATCTCGCGCAATTGTTCGTCAAAGGCTGGTTGTGGCTCGGCGAGACGGACCGCGTCGTGGTTGCCCGGAATCATGATGATCTCCATATCACCGGGAACCTCTTTGAGATACTCGTTGAAAGCCTCGTACTGGTCGTAGATGTCGATGATGTCGAGTTCTTCGTCCTGGTTTGGATAAACACCGACCCCCTCGACCATATCCCCGGCAATTAGGAGATACTCGACGTGTGCGGCTTCCTCTGTGTGCAACCACGAAGTGAATCGCTGCCAGGCATCTTCGAGAAACTCCTCACTGCCAACGTGGACATCGGAGATGAGCGCAGCTTCGACCTTCCGGTCTGCGGTCGATGGAGAGTGCGTTCGTGGAATATCCGGAAAATAAAACGTATCGACGAACAGAATTCCACCATCATCAGCAAGGGTGCCTTCAACGGCGACGACCTCATCGTGCAAAAGCGTCATCATCTCCGAAGCGAAATCCCGGTCCTTCATGACCAGACACGGAAAGGTTCCGTTCGTATCTTCGAGTTCGACCAGCCAGTGACCACTCGCAGTCGTGCGAATATCTGAAATCATCCCAATCAGTCCCGCATCGCTACCGGGAGCCATGTCTTCGATAGTGTCTGTCGGGCGGTGATTGACTCGCCCCCGGAGTTCGCGAGCGAGCTTTTCGTACCGGTCGTGAAATACCGAGACGAAATCTTCATACGCTCCGGTTCCCGTACTTGAAATGTCTCCACTAACGGTGACCTCCCTGCGTTCGGGGTCACGTGATCGAACGCTCGTGGTTTCCGCCGACTGTAACCCCTTCGTTTCAACTGGAGAATCCCCTGTTTCCTCTTGTGGTTTCTGGTGGGATTCTCCAGTTGAAACAGAGGGGTTTGTATCTGTCGGTTTTTGTCGAGACCTGTCCTGTTCTGCTGTCGATTTAGTTTGGGTATAATCACCAGCCGTCGGGCCGTCGTCGAGTACCTCCCTGACGTGATCGGCAGAAAGAACGAGTGCGTCGTCGGGGGCGTTTTCAACTGCACGGTCGATAGCCTGGAGTGGATCCGGTTGATTGGCGAGAAGCGTCACTGCTTGTCGGTCAGCATTGTAGCCACGGTCCGCGAGTTCGCGCACGACACGAGCAGGCGTCTCGAGGGGCACGTTCGTACCTAGGGAGATGCGAGCAAAAGCGTAGCGAACGAGAAATCCTACAACAGGCAAACATTCAAACGCTGATGGTGGTAACAACAGGTGATGACTGCCCCCGGAAACAACGATAGGGAACCCGACGAAACCGGGGACCGGGCGAACGCGAAACAGATGCAAACAGACGCCGAACCCGACCAGTTCCGCAAGCGCACACAAGACGAATCAGATGAAGACGAGTTCACGCTGTTTATGCGGGATATGGCGGTAAGCGTGCTTGCAGTCTTTCTTATCGGCACATATATTTTCATGATCAGTGGTGTCTGGCCACCGATGGTTGCCATCGAAAGCGGGAGTATGGCACCGAATATGGAGGTCAATGACCTCGTCTTCGTGATGGACACCGACCGGTTCCAGCCGAGTGAGGCACACGAAGGAACTGGTGTCGTAACAGCGGAAATCGGCGATGAGACCGGCTACGAAAGCTATGGTGGGAGTGGCGACGTTATTGTCTTCGCACCGCAAGGGAACGAGGAAGTAACACCGGTGATACACCGAGCAATGTTCTGGGTCGAAGAGGGTGAAAACTGGTACGAACACGAGCAGGCTGAAGAGGAATATCTCGGCGGTGCAGACTCCTGTGATGAACTGGTCTCGTGTCCTGCACCACACGATGGATTCATCACGAAAGGCGATGCCAACACCGATTACGACCAAGCAGGCCAGCAGTTCGAACCAGTCAAAGCGGAATGGGTTGTCGGAACGGCCGAAGTTCGGGTCCCACGCCTCGGCTGGCTACGGCTACAATTCCAGTGACTCGGCTGGCTACGGCTACAATTCCAGTGATCGGCGGACAGTCGTTATCTGGTGAGCGCCATCAATGGAACGCTCGACCGGTTGAACACCTTTTCTGTGACGCTTTTGCCGAGAATCCCCATCGGTGACTCCGAATGGGTGACCATAACGATAAGGTCGATACCCTCGTTATCTGCATACCTGACGATCTCTTCTGCTGGCATTCCCGACCGGACCGCAGTTGTCGTCTGGAGTCCATCCCGGGTCAGTTTCCGTTCGAACTGGGCAACAGTCTCCTCGGCTTCCTCCATCGGATCGGATCGAAGCTGATCACGCTGTTGAGAGCCTTTCGGCTGGACGTACAGCGCGTGAACTGTCCCCCGACAGAGCGACCCAATCGGCCTGATACGTTTGATCTCCTCCCAGACAGCACCACTCCCGTCTGTTGGGATGAGAATATCATTAAACGGCGGTTTTTCTTCGGATTGTTTATCGGTTCCACTCACAGTTTCGTCTCCGATTGCTGGATCACCACTCACTGTTAACACACAGCAAAAACCAGTGGGTGCGGAGAGTTATATGTTATTACAAAATGTAATAAAATAATACAGTTTTGCGTGCAGGGTTGTTGAAATGGGATATTAGTTATCGAAGCGAGCCTGCACGAAGGGCTGAACGTCCTCGATATCACCGAGTCGGGAGTCAGAGAGCAAGACCGTTTCCGTCTCTTCGAGTGGAACGGAGAGGCTGATTTCTTTCGTTCGGCCGTATCGTCCTTTGGAGACGACGACAGCGTTGACGATGCCGAGCATATCGAGTTCGCTAATCAGATCAGTCACACGGCGCTGTGTCAACACGTCGGCGTCGATTTCCTGGCAGAGTTCTTTATAGATATTGTATACTTCGCCCGTGTTGATGTTGTGTACTCCCTGTTTTTCGAGGAGAATAATCGCAAACAAGACGAGTTTGGATTGCTGGGGAAGCGTTCGGACAACTTCGACAACGCGGTCGATCTCAATTTTTTCCTGAGCCTGCCGGACGTGGTCTTCTTCGACGTGGTCACTGGTGTCGCGCTCGGCGAGTTCACCTGCCGTGCGAAGCAAATCGAGTGCACGGCGAGCATCCCCGTGTTCCTGTGCAGCAAAGGCAGCACACAGCGGGATGACATCATCAGTCAGGGCGCCGTCTTTGAAAGCGATCTCTGCGCGGGCTTCGAGAATATCCCGGAGCTGGTTCGCATCGTAGGGTGGGAACACGATCTCTTCTTCGCCGAGACTGGAGTTGACACGAGGGTCGAGAAAGTCAGTAAACTTGAGATCGTTCGAAATACCGATGATCGAAACCCGCGAGCGTTGCAGCTCCGAGTTCATCCGCGAAAGGTTGTACAGGGTGTCATCACCCGACTTTTCGACGAGCTTGTCGATTTCATCGAGCATGATAACCACGACTCGCTCGCGGTAATCGACAGCTTCGAAAAATGAGTTGTAGACGCGGTCAGTGGGCCAGCCAGTCATCGGAACTTCGGTGAACGAATCCCGCTGCTTTTCGAGCGCCTCGATTTTGTCGGTAATCGCCGATTCGGAATCGAACGGTGAACTTTCGAGAATATCCGGGTTCTCGCGCGCGCGATCAAATAATGATTCGTGTTTCTCAATGTCGTCGTTAATTATCGACCGGTTTTTTTCGACGAACTTGTTTGCGAGTTGGGCAAGCACTCGGTACTGGGTGTCTGTAACTTCGCAGTTGATATACTCGACCTGACAAGGAACCTCATATTTCGTCGATGTGGATTCGAGTTCTTCGCTGACGAACTTCGCACTTGCAGTCTTTCCCGTCCCCGTCTTGCCGTAAATCAGAATATTCGATGGGGTGTCCCCACGCAAGGCAGAGACGAGGATTGTCGCCATGCTGTTGATCTGATCTTCTCGGTGTGGGAGCTTTCGTGGAGTATACGATGGGCGAAGAACCTCTTTTTTCTCGAAGATCGGTTCACCACTCAGCAGATCGTCGAACAATCCACGCGAGACACCCTCTTTATCCTCGTCAGTGTCGTCATGAAGTATGTCATCAATCGTGTTCGTCCCCTCTGTTTCACCTCCAGCAGTTTCTTCACCGAAGTGAGTGTCTGTCTGCTGGGGTCCTACCTGCGCTGGCGGGCGTTTCACGCTCGGGTTCCCCGTCGGGTTGAAAAGAATTATCAGCGGATTCGTTGTTATCACTGGGTGTCGGAGTCTTGGAGTTTGCAGAATTCTCGTCGGTAGAGTCAGCAGAAGAATCGCCTTCAGCAGAACTGCTTAGTTCAAGACCGTGTTCCCCAGCCGTAGACTGATCATCACTCGTTTGTCTCCCTGTTACTTCCGAATTCGTCTTTTGATCGTGTGAATCGGTCATGTCGTGGCGCACCCCTATATTTCGAGTGGAACTATTGCAGCGCGTAATTGATTTTCCACGCACACCGCCTGGGGCGGGTTAAACCAGCGGTTTCGATGCTAACTGCGTGTCCAATTGAAGCACAAGAAACGCCGGTTGAAAGCATATTAAATATTTCGATAGTCTCGGTGAGTGGCTTAAAAGTACACGAAGAGTTCAAATCAGAAGGGAGTGAAATGCCATTTCGAACCACGCAATGGAGTGAAAAAGAGTAAGATGGAATATAGAGACTCTAGAGAATGAAAGTGAATTTAAGGAGATTGCTAGGATGTGTCGAGGTGAAACCAGGGGGATGGGGTGATGATAGATACCACGGTTGAGGACTTTTGGCTCGGAATGTCACGTGTTGAAACAGATGTCCTGGAACCCCCCCACCCCTTTGTTTCGACTGGAACGCCACGAAGAGGGGACGGGGGGTCACAGCGATCTCTCAACTAGCATCTAGACAAGAAAGGCTTAACTTAGTACGGTTACTACCAAACCCGTACTAGAGAAAAATATATTTCGTAGTAGTAGTTGTATTATTTAGTTCTATTCCTAGTGTATTAATCTAGATGTACAGCGGAAAAGAAGCCACGTCTAGGTGGTTCTAGGGTATCAAGAATCAATCATTGACTCAATTCAGATCTTGTGTGGAGTAGGGTCTCTGGCCGTTCCAGTCGAAACAAAGGGGTGGGGGGCTAGGCCTCCGAACATCCAATTTGAGAAACACTCCTGTTTTTCAGTTTCTTGGTTTACCTTCACTTTTTGCCGTTCTCATCCAGACTCTCACCGAAAAAAATAACCGTCATATCCCTTTCCAGGTAGTCAATCTCAACCCATCAACTGTGTGAATCAGCCCATCAACCGCGTGAATATCTTCCCGACAGCGGTGTCCTCTGCCATCGTTTTCAGGTCACGTTTGGCTTGTTCTTCTTCGCTGAGGTTTTCTTCGAGTGAACGACGGACTTCACTCGGAAGATCAAGCTTCTTCGCCATCATGATGAGATTATCGTAGCCTGCAATTTCTACATACTCGGTTTTCAGTGCTGCACCGAGATTACAGAGATCCTGTAAATCCTCGTCGTCACCGATTTCTTCGAGTATCTCCTCGCGATCTTCTTGCAGCGCATCGAAGGTATTACTCGAGCCCTCTTCGGGTTCTTCACCGATTTCTCCGAAGACATCTTCGAGACGTTCGACGTGGGATTTGGTCTCCTCGCGGTGCTTTTCGATATCTTCCTTGAGCTTGTCGCTGTGTATATCGGATTCTAGCTCCTCCAGCGTATCGAGGAGTTCGTTTTCGATATAATACATTTCCTGTAAGTGATACTGGAACTTATCGTGTAGTGTGTTAACAGCCATGGTAACCCCATCGATAACAGGACTGTACCCGAAAAAAGGTTCGTTCTCGCGTAACTCACTGAAACACAGGAGAGAACTATTTATTGCTGTCAGTGAAGCGAGTGATGATTACAGTCGGTGGAGTGATGACCAACCGGTTGTATTGCGAATACAGACATCAATCACATTCTCGAGCAATCTCACAAAGTCGACCGCCCGCGCAAACATATAATATATTTTATGTATGTCTGACAGAGGTCTGACGTAGCCTTAAGTAAATAGCGTAGAGTTATTTTTCCAAGCCCCGCTTCTGGGGCGGGAGGATAAGGATGGGACTGCTTACAGACCTCAAATCAAGCGTTTCACGGGCTGTATCGTCGTTGTTCTCGGATGAGGACCCGAAACGGATCGGCATTTACGGGCCACCAAACGCCGGGAAAACAACGTTAGCAAACAGGATCGCACGCGACTGGACCGAACACGGTGATGCAGTTGGTCCGGAAAGTCACGTGCCACACGAAACACGACGCGCGCGCAGAAAAGAAAATGTCGAGATCGAGCGCGATGGCAAGACAGTGACGATTGACGTCGTGGACACACCTGGTGTCACGACGAAAGTCGATTACACGGAGTTTCTCGAACACGACATGGAGAAAGAAGATGCAGTGCGTCGGTCGCGAGAAGCAACGGAAGGCGTTGCCGAGGCAATGCACTGGCTGCGTGAGGATGTCGACGGCGTGATTTACGTACTCGATTCGACGGAAGATCCGTTCACGCAGGTCAACACGATGTTGATCGGCATTATCGAAAGCCAGGATCTCCCAGTGTTGATCCTCGCAAATAAGATCGACCGGGAAGATTCGAGTGTCAAGCGGATTCGAAACGCCTTCCCACAGCACGAGACGATCCCACTGTCGGCGCTTGAGGGCGACAATATGGACGAAGTATACGACAAAATCGCGGAGTACTTTGGGTGATACGATGGCAGATTTAAAACAACCAAACGGCGTCCAGATCGACTTGATCAGCGCCGCGCGAATGGACGGGCTGGCAAGCATGGAGAAGATCCGGCTGATTCTGGACGGCGTTCGGGATGGCAACATCGTCATCCTCGAAGAAGGGCTCTCGCCGGATGAGGAGTCGAAACTGATCGAGGTCACGATGACCGAGATCAGTCCCGACGAGTTCAATGGGATCGAAATTGAAACCTATCCGCGTTCGGAGACCGCGGATGCGAGCTTTCTTGATCGGTTGATGGGTCGTGAGTCAACGAATAAATTGACTGTCATCGGTCCAGCGAACCAGATCGAGACGCTTCACAAGGACGAAACGATCATCCAGACACTCGTCTCCAGAAAGTAGACGCATGCCACACCAGTGTACAGACTGTAGCCGACAATTTGACGACGGCTCCAAAGAGATGCTGTCTGGCTGTCCAGACTGTGGAGGAAACAAATTCCAGTTTCTTCCCAGCTCTGCTGCTGGCTCGCTAGATCAAGCGGCTGATTCCCAGAGCGACTCACCGGCCACACAGCAACCGACGCCGGATGATTCGGGAGCCGAGCGATCAGTTGCCCGTACAGTCGGGAATGCTGTTCGGAAGTTCGTCGGTGGTGGTTCAGAGACACAGACAGAACAGACACCAGTCGAAAGTGCGTCACCGACACAGGCTGAAAGTGCTTCAACAACACAGACCGAAACAACCGAAACAGGGCCCACACAGACCGAAACAACCGAAACAGGGCCCACACAGACCGAAACAGGAACCACTGCACAGCAGACAGCAACCCAGGAGACACCTGCACAAACTGCCAGCGAATCGGCACAGTCCAATCACGGCTCGTTGCCGTCCGATCGACGCTCCCCGGACGACCAGCATCCAGTATCGACCAATCGCTCGTCGACCGAGAGGTCACGGGTTAACCAACCAAACAGACAGTCGAAAACAGGCGACCAACGCACTCGCTCACAGACAGAGCCGGATGGCTACGGATTCACCCCGTCGGAGACTAGTCATCGAAACTCGACAGCGTCGGAGACGACAGATGAGCCGACTCCTGAGACCGAGACTGTTGGTGCGAAGATGGCAGAAACAGAAAACGCTGCTCAGGCAAGTGCGCGAAGCGAGATTATCTCACCGGAGGATCTTCCACCTGTACCAGACCGGACAAGTAACTCTTGGTCTGATTCGACTATCGGAGCGAGTGCCAGCGGCACTTCCGGTGCAACCGGCCGGAGCACTGGTGACGTGCGAACAGAACCAGGATCCACGCCGTCACCAGACCAACCGAACCCGACGAATCCAACGAACCCGACGTCAGATCAATCTGATTCGGTGGACCCGACGAGGCACTCGGAACCGACGGATTCAACAAGTCGGTCGGTGCCAACAGATCCAACGAGTCACTCGGACACGCCGGGCATCTCGGACACACCGGACATCTCGGACACACCGGAAATCTCGGACACACCGGACACACCAGAGCAAGAAACAGACCGACCGGACCTTTCAGAGCTGCGTGCTGAACTCAACCAGCAGTTCGAGTCCATCAAGGTTGTCGAACCGGGGCAGTACGAACTCAACCTGATGGAACTGTACGACCGCCAGGAGTACATCGTTGCACTGCAAGAAGATGGCAAGTATACGGTTCAGGTGCCGGAAAACTGGCAGGAGTAATTTATTCGCTTTCCGTTTCCGAAAGTAACGTTGCGAGTGCAACCGCTGCAATTTGAAACCCCTTTTCGAGTGTGACGTGTACTGTCGTGCCATCTGCGTCGGCATCGAGTTCGGCTATTGTCTCGACCAACTGCTCGCGGACTGAGGGGGGAAGATCGATCTGATCAACGAGGGCGTCGTTTCTGACCAACCCCCTGAATGCATGAAGCTGACTTTCGAACTCATCAGCAGCCGATGAAGAATCTGTCTGTACTGTCAGCGATAGTTGCCCGACTGGATCTGTCATGAGCGCACCGTACCCGTATTTGAGACCCTCAAAATCGACGACACCTGTCCCGATAGCCGGGAGCCCAAGCACTTCAAAGAGATCTTCGGGGACGAGAAATCCAAACTGAAGATAACCCGCGGCCGCTGCTTCGAGTGCCTCGCCGACGTTTCCATCGGCGGTTTCTGTCTCCCCTTCTCGAACATCGACACTCGCTTCAACTGCAGATTGGGTGCCGAGTGCAAATGTTCCGTTTTCCAGGTCTGCTAACGACAGTTTCGGCAAAGAATCCTCACCAACGGTGTACACGTCGTACCCCCTATGCTCGGAGTGCCCGATTAGCAACCCATCCTGTTCGAGTTGTGCCGAGATGTCGTTTGCATCGACTGTCGATTCGAGGATAACCGCTCCTGACGTGTCCGTCACCGTCGCAAATGCCGTTGTCGTCTCTACTGCGTCGGGTGAAACGCCAGTGACCCGTTCTATCGAGTCGAGAATATCGGGAAACGTCGTCGAATTTGAAAGCCCCTGCCGTTCGAATTCTTCATCGATGGTCTGCTGAAACGATTCGTCTGATAGTAACTCTGCAGTGTCTCCGAGCGCAACGAACTCCGCACCTTCGGGGACACCCTCCGTTTCGGCTCCACCGTCGGATGACTCGCTCGGCTGGAATTGTAACAGCCCAAACCCACCAGCAGCGACAAGCCCCACGACACCACCGACTTTCAACAACTGCCGGCGACTGTGTGTTCCGTCACCGAGCGTCGTTTCACCCTCATCACCCTCTAACGAGTCCCGAGCCATCTATCTGTGTGAGTGAGTTGCTCGCATAAATATCTGCGCCGCCAGTTCAGCTATCTGCTTCCGAGTTTCTTCCGTACCGACTCAAGCTTTCCACGGCGGTCTGCAAGAACGATTACAAGGAGGGCGACTCCGATGGCTGCCAGTACTGCCGACTGCAGCCCAATTGTCCGGAGTGTTCCATCGAAGACCGCGACCAGTCCCTCGCTAATCGCATCTTGCTCATCAGCGCCAACGAGCCCGAGTATCAGCGGGCGCAACAGCAAGCCAGTAACTGCTCCACTCACCCCTGCAAAAAGCAGCGCACCTGCCGTCATTGCCGCCGTCTGATCGAGTGACCGAGTCAGTCCATAGATGAGCCCAACGAGTCCAATCGAAACGAGGGGGAAAAGCCACGCCAGTGTTGCTCCCCACTGGACAACAGCTGCGACCGGTCCAAGCTCCGATTCGGGATCCTCATCATCCCCAAATAGTAACTCCTGCTCTGGAATCTCGTCGACCACTGCCGCCGCGATTTCTTCTTTGATTCGCTGTTCATCGCTTGCTAGCTGCTCGATATATTCTTCGTACGTGATCTCCCCTGTTATTCCATTGAGGACAGTTGTCTGGTGGGAGAGCACTGCGGCGACGAAACCTTCATTCTCGTCGTCAATTTCTTGCTGGACGTTCGCTTCGAGTTCGTTTTCGATTTCCTCACGCTCCTGTGCTGAGAGTTCGATCTGGGCTTGCTGGTACTGGGATTCGTTCACACGCAACTGTGCAATCTGTTCTGCGTCGAGTTGATCGCTGTTCGAGCCAACGAGTGTGGGCGTGTCGATTTCGATTCCATCGATAACTGCATCCGATACCGATTCACGCACTGGGACAAGATCAATGATGATCGTTAGGTCGTCGTGGTCACCTCGGAGAAATGCAAACAACTCGATAATGCTCCGGTCTATCTCTGTTCTCACGAACTCTTCTGTGATGCTCTGTTCCGCGACCGTCTCGCCATCGAGAGTGACTGTCACTCCCTGCGGAACTGGCTTCTCATCGATGATTGCTGAAATATTCTCGGCGACATCGGCCCTGATTTCCGCCGTAATTTTCGCATCTACCCCTTCTTTTTCGAACGTTTCGGAGACGTACTTGCCGTCGAAAGCGGTCCGATCTGCGCCTGTCGCAACTGCCGCACCGAATATCGTTCCGGTGAGAATAATTCCCACGAGAAAGACAGCGAGTGTTTTCCCCGTCCCTTGTTCCCCGCTCATACGCCGGCACCAGCACCCATTCCAATAATGGTCAACTCGGCATGCTGTTTCGCACTTCCTGTCGCCCAGTTGCGTTCCATCTCTTTATATCCAAGATCATTGCTCCTTATAAAGGTATGTACAAGGTCAATTATCGTATCCACCCGTAAATATATAGATAAATAAATAATTGTCTGACGTTGTTTAATAGGGATGTAAATACATCCCACATACATGAGCGTCCACCGCGGCGACTTCGAGCGCATCCGTGCTGTTCTCGCCGAGGCTGACGTTGAAGAACCGCTGACGGCGCGAGAGATATTGCATATTTTGGACGAATACGGGGAGAATTTCGAGAGCGCACATCGGGTTGCAACGGTATTGGGCCGACGCGCACAATCTGGCGATGTCGAAATTATCCGTGAACAACCATACCGTTACCACCTCGTACTGACAGACGCAAATCTGTGAGATTTTTCCTGTCGGTGTGAGGGTGCAGCCTGCTGTGGCTCTGTTATCGCGTTGATTCTTGGCGTTCAGGTGACGATAGAACCATACAAATCAACCAGGAAATAGATCTATAGAATTGCTATTCTATTGTCATATCCCTATAATTTCGGAAAAACAACGATTTTATTAGATTGAATTTTCAACAGTCATGTAATATGACTAATCGAAATAACCGAGATGTTACCTGGATACAAAATACTCTGAATCGAAGACAGTTTGTCCAAACGGCGCTCGTCGGCGGGTTCGCCTCGCAGGCTGTACAGACGGCGAGTGCTGATGAGGAATCAGACGAGGATGCCGAGGCAGCATCTGATGACAGAGAAGTGTGGCGATTCGAGGCTGGAGATGACGTGGAATCGTCTCCAACTGTCGTTGATGGCACAGTTTATTTCGGGAGTGGCAACGGACACGTGTACGCAGTTGATGCCGGCACAGGTGAGGAAATCTGGAATTTCGATACCGGCGGTTCGGTCATTTCTTCGCCGCATGTGATCAATGGGGCTGTGTATATCGGAAGCGGTGTCGCCGGGGCAGGACATCTCTACGCTCTCGATGCAGGCGACGGAAGTGAAGAGTGGAATTTCGAAGCCGATGGCTGGGTTCACTCCTCACCAACTGTCGTCGACGACACGGTGTATTTTGGTAGTGTCGACGAACACGTCTATGCTGTCGATGCCAGCGATGGCAGCGAGGAGTGGAACTTTGCAGTCGATGACTGGATCCATATCGTCGGGGTGGCAGTCGTCGATGACACAGTGTACATCGGAAGCCGTGACGACTATCTCTACGCGCTGGATGCCAGTAACGGAGACGAACACTGGCGATTCGATACTGGTGACAACGTGTCCTCCACACCGACAGTCGTCGATGGGAATCTTTTCATCGAACAGTACATGCTCGATGCGGAGACCGGCGACGAACTTTCCAGTTCGACTGGTGCCAGATCTCTCTCTCCAACTGTCTGGGATGGGAACGCATACGGACGTGGTTCGCTCGGTAGTTGGGTCGAAGAGTTCCCCCTCGATGGCTCGCGCTCTGATCGGATATTCGAGACCGAGGACCGGATTAATTCCAAACCGACGATTGTGGATGGGATACTGTTCGTCTGTGATGACGACGGGATCGTCTATGCTGTTGATCTCGACGAGCGTGACAGCCTCAACGGGGCCGAGGAACTGTGGCGATTCGGGACTGATGCGTCAATTCGTTCCTCGCCGACGGTTGTCGATGGTATCCTGTATGTTGGCAACCGTGACGGTCAGGTCTACGCGCTGGAAACCGGTGTCGGTGGATCGAGTGAGGATTCGCAGGTTGAGCAGGCCACACTCGGTCACCACCACGAGTGGGCCGGCTCTGACCCACAGGAAATCACACCCGGTGAACCGGCCTCTGCCTACCACACCCAGGACTCGGCTGCTGATGGGCAAGATGATCAATCGGACGAGGGATCGGATGGCTTCGGTCCCGGCTTCGGTGTCGGCAGTGCCGTTGCCGGTGTTTCCGGTGTTGCATATCTCCTCAAGCAGCGATTCAAAAACGAACGCAACGAACATCACTGATCGAACCGGCTTCCTGGCGACACTCTCTGCGTAATCGTATCGTGGGAACCACTCACAATACGATATTCGAAACTGGATTGCGAGTTTCGTACCGCATCGTCGGGCTTATTACGATGTACGGACTCCAACCGGATAATGACAGCCGAAGATCGGACGATTTTGCTCATCGGCAGTGGGCCGATCCAGATTGGTCAGGCCGCAGAGTTCGATTATTCCGGGGCACAGGCGTGTCGCGCGCTGCAGGAGGAAGGCGCACGCGTCGTGCTCGTCAACTCGAACCCGGCGACGATCATGACCGATCCGGACATGGCAGACGAGGTGTATATCGAACCAATCAACACCGAAGCTATCGCCGAGATTATCCGGAAAGAAAAGCCAGATGGTGTGATTGCAGGTCTCGGGGGCCAGACCGGACTGAACGTCACTGCGGAACTCGCAGAGGAGGGTGTCCTCGACGAATACGATGTTGACGTGATGGGGACCCCCCTGGATACGATCTATGCGACTGAAGACCGTGATAAGTTCCGAAAGCGAATGGAAGCGATCGGCGAACCAGTTCCTTCCTCGGAAACAATCGAATCTATCGACGAAGTCGAGGAGGCTGTCGAAGCGGTCGGCGGTCTCCCGGTTATTATGCGGACGACGTACACACTCGGTGGTGCAGGATCGGGTGTGATNGGTGATATGGACGAACTGAAAGACGCTGTCCGAAAGGGTCTGAATCTCTCCCGTGACAGCCGAGTGATGATCACCGAGTCGATTGACGGCTGGATCGAACTCGAATACGAGGTTATGCGGGATGCAGATGACTCCTGTATCATCATCTGCAACATGGAGAATATCGACCCGATGGGGATTCACACCGGTGAATCAACCGTCGTCACGCCATCGCAGGTCATCCCCGACGACGGCCACCAGGAGATGCGTGACACTGCGCTGAAGGTCATCCGCGAACTCGGGATTCAGGGTGGCTGTAACATCCAGTTTGCCTGGCACGACGACGGCACGCCCGGCGGCGAGTACCGTGTCGTCGAGGTCAACCCGCGTGTCTCTCGTTCGTCTGCACTCGCATCTAAAGCAACCGGCTATCCGATTGCCCGCGTCACTGCAAAAGTTGCACTTGGCAAACGTCTCCACGAGATCGAAAACGAAATCACCGGCGAGACGACCGCTGCCTTCGAGCCAGCCATCGATTATGTCGTGACCAAAGTTCCACGCTGGCCAAAAGACAAGTTCCGCGATGTCGAATTCGAACTCGGCCCGGCGATGAAATCGACCGGGGAAGCGATGGCAATCGGCCGTACGTTCGAGGAATCACTGCTGAAAGCGCTTCGTAGCTCCGAGTACGACCCCGCAGCCGATTGGAGTGAAATAAGCGACGACGAACTCGAAACCGAGTACTTAGAAAAACCGACGCCGGATCGACCATACGCTATTTTCGAGGCATTCGACCGTGGTTACGATATCGAGGAAATCAACGAACTGACCGAGATCCGCGAATGGTATCTTGAACGATTCAAACGCGTTGCCGATGCAGCCAAAGCAGCAGCTGAGGGTGACTTCCAGACCGCCGCAGACAGCGGGTTTACCGATCACGAGATCACAGCCCTCGCAGGCGGTGACTTCGAGGATACACACGCCTCCTGGCTTCCCGAACGGTTGTTCGACGAGGAGGAACTCGAAGAAGGCGAGGCAGCGACTGACGGCGGTGCAGTATCGGTCGACGATGTCGATGCTGAAACCTCGGACCGTGATTTCAAGCTCGTCGATACCTGTGCCGGCGAGTTCGAGGCAACCACACCATACTACTACTCCGCACGCGACCCAATCTCGGGACTCGACCGCGACGAACTTCGTGTAAACCGTGATGTCGAAAGCGTCGTCGTGGTCGGTGGTGGCCCGATCCGGATCGGACAGGGTGTCGAGTTCGATTACTGTTCAGTGCATGCCATCCGCGCGCTGCGTGAGATGGGTATCGAAGCACACGTCGTCAACAACAATCCTGAAACTGTTTCGACAGACTACGACACCTCCGATGGGCTCTTTTTCGAACCGATCACTGCCGAGGAAGTTGCAGACGTAATCGAGGCAACCGAAGCCGACGGCGTGATGGTTCAGTTTGGTGGCCAAACCAGCGTCGATATCGGCCGTCCACTCGAAAAGGAACTCGACCGCCGTGATCTCGACTGTGAGGTTCTCGGTACCTCCGTCGATGCGATGGATCTGGCTGAAGACCGTGACCGATTCAACAAGCTCATGGACGAGCTGGGGATTGCACAGGCCGAGGGTGCCACGGCGACCAGCAAGGAAGAAGCACTCGAACTCGCTCACGAGATTGGGTATCCAGTGCTCGTTCGTCCATCCTACGTACTTGGTGGCCGTGCGATGGAGGTCGTCTACAACGACGAGGACCTTGAAACCTACATCGAGGAGGCAGTCCGTGTCTCCCCCGAGAAACCGATCCTCATCGACGATTTCCTCGCCGACGCAGTCGAACTCGATGTTGACGCTGTCTCCGACGGTGACAACGTTCTTATTGGTGGTGTGATGGAACACGTCGAGACGGCGGGTGTTCACTCGGGTGACTCCGCCTGTATGATCCCACCACGCTCGCTTGACCGAGAGACGAACCGCCGCGTGCGCGAGGTCGTCGAGGATATCGCAACAGCACTCGATACAGTCGGGCTGCTCAACGTCCAGCTTGCGGTCAGAGACAGCGAAGTGTACGTCCTCGAAGCGAACCCACGCTCGTCGCGAACCGTTCCGTTCGTCTCGAAAGCAACCGGTGTTCCGATTGCGAAAATCGCTGCGAAGGTGATGGCCGGGGCAACACTCGACGAACTGGGATACGAAGAGCAGATTCCGGAGCAAGTCAGTGTCAAAGAGGTCGTCCTGCCGTTCGACCGCCTGCCGGGGAGTGACCCTCGACTCGGGCCAGAGATGAAATCGACCGGTGAAGTCATGGGAACTGCAGATACCTTCGGGAAGGCCTACCAGAAAGCCCAGATGTGTGTCGGCAAGCCGATTCCACTCGAAGGCACAGCTATTGTCGACCTTCCGGTCGTTGGCTTCGAGGAGTTTTTCGACGTGAACGAACTCGATGATTACGAGGATACCGACGCCGTCAAGGAAGCACTCCACGCCGGCGAGGTCGACCTCGTCATCTCCCGTGACCGTGATATTCTCGAAGTCTGTGTCGAGGAGACGATCACTTACTTCTCGACAATCGAGAGTGCACAGGCTGCACTCGAAGCAATCCGTCACTCGGATGAGCCAATCGATGTGACCGCGGTCGACAAACGCCCGAAACTCCAGGAGTACTGGGGCCAGCCAAAGGGTCGTGAGGATCTTCGCACACAGATNGAGACGCTACAGTCGATTGCCGATGCTGGCTATCTCGATGCGCTCGGCACAGAGGGTGCGGAACTCCAAGCCTTTGCCGATGCGCTCGATACTGTCGTTGATACGATCGACAACTCCGTGCTCGTTCTCGAATCGAGTACCGGTGATTCCGAGGCTGCCGAGCAAGTCATCGAAAAGCTCTCAATCCACGGCTACGATGCCAGACTGGCTACTGACCTNCCAGCTATCGAGGGGCACACGGATGAGGAGGACATCGCTACCTACATGATGCTCTCTAAATTCTCGATTCTCGTCGATGAGGAGGCAACCCGCCGTCTTACCGAATACGAGACTGCCAAAGCACAAAACAACGTCCTCGCCCGTCTCGTTCCTGCTGACCGTGAAGGCCAGACGACGCACATGATCGGCG
>SL_4KL_010_BRINEDRAFT_10000693_pt1 | contig 17689 bp, 13 predicted proteins | sample SodLak_010_BRINE_2_FD_10664 | JGI IMG/M metagenome (IMG submission 10664)
CTCCACCGTCGTCATCGCTTTCATCGTCATCTCCACCGTCGTCATCACCTTCATCGTCGTCGACAACCCCTGGTGCATCGTCGTCATCGTCACCCGCATCTTCCCCATCGTCACCACCCTCGCCATCGGTATCTGCCCCCGGCTCCGTCTCCGTGCTGTTGTCCTCGAGCGTGCCCGGTGCGTCCGGCGGCGTCTCGATCGTTACCCAAAAGTAGGCGTACTGGTCGGCCTCGTCTTTCGTCGGGGTCGCCGGTGCATCATCCTCATAGAGGAGGACCACAATCCGAACCGTTTCGTTTTCTTCCGCAACAGGTGTCACGGTTCGTTCGGCCGTCATCCGTCCCCCGTCGTCCGACTCACTGGTCGCATTGATCTCGCGATGGTCCGTTCGATCGACCACCGAACCGTCCTCGACCACCTGCTCTTGCATGACCACCGTGTAGTTCATCGGCTGGCCCTCGTTGTTGTGAATCTGGAACGTGATCGGTATCTCCTGGTCCGGCGCCGCCGTATCGGGCATGTCCGCAACCAACTCGCCATCCTCGTCGGTGTAGATTGCCAGTTGGGTGTATCCACCGGCAGCCATCGGTGCCGCGAACGCATAGAGGAGGACCGTCAGGGCAGCGATCATCGTGAGAATCAACACGATAGCCGACGCTCGAGTGTGTCCCGTCCCCATCGACGCCGACAGTCGTCGGTGGGCACTGGTGAGTGACACCGTGAACCGATCGTCTACAGGCAGTCGAAGGCGGCGAATAGCCCCGAGTTGAGCGAGGATCAGTGTCAGGGCGACTAAGGCCCCCGTAACCGGCCCCATCGAGAGCCCCCACTCGGTGAAGGGCAACGCTAGAACGACCATGGGCACGAGAGCGAGGGAGAATCCAAGCGCCAGCCCGAGTCGTTCGATCGTGTCGATCCCGCCCGCTCGAGCGAGCCCCGACCCTCCACCTGCCGTCCGGGGGCGGGGGCGTGCTGGAAACAGGAACGAGGTGAGTGCATACCCGGGGAGAAAGACGACGAACGCGAGCGTAGAGAGAAATCGGAGCGTGCTTTCCTCGGGGAACGTGGTGATGGCGTAGCCGGCGAGCAGTGCAGCCACCGACACGAGCGCCAGGTCAGTCGGATACCGGAAGAGGGCACCGACGGTATGTTGGGTTTTGCTCGTGAGACTCATCGGTTCCCCATGGGTCTCGAGTGGTCGACAACGGCGAGCATATGAAGTCAATGAACGGCTTGTGGCTGGCGGGCATTGTTATGCGGCAGTTACCCGGTTTTGCGGGCGGTGTGGGGTTCTCACCGAGGGAGGTGTTCGAACGCTCGAGTGTGCAGAACGAGCGGTAAATCAACGGTATTGAGGGCCTACTCGGGTGTCATTTCACGAGCTACTGTGGGCAGTGCCAGAACACAGACACCTCGACACAGGTTGGGAATACGCTCATAGGGCCTCGAGGGAAAGAGGCAGTATGACAGTCACCCGACTCTATCGACTGAACACCGCGATCTGGACGCTCGATTCCAGCGCCGCAACCCAGTTGCAGAACCCGGGGACGCCCTATCCGGGCTGGTGTCCGTGTTACTTGCTCGAGCATCCCGACGGGCTCGTCCTGTTCGATACCGGCGTCAGCCACGAGATGGCGGCCGATCCGAGCGCCTACGGGCCGAACGGAGCCCCACACATGGAGGCGTTCGTCGATTCGCTCGACTGTACGGCTGGCAAATCACCCGTCGACCATCTCGATGCGCTCGGATACGAACCGTCTGACGTCGATTTCGTCGTTTGCTCACACCTCCATACCGATCACGCGGGGAACCTCGACGCCTTCCCCGACGCGACGGTGGTCGTCCAGAAGGCAGAACTCCGCTACGCGTTCTGGCCCGATGGGCCACAACGCCTGTTCTACCTCGAGGGCGACTTCCACCACCTTCGACAACTCGGGACGGACGTCGTCGCGACGACGGGGGAGTACGACGTCTTCGGGGATGGCTCCATCGTCGCAGTGCCGACGCCGGGACACACCCCAGGCCATCAGTCCCTCGTCGTGGATCTCGAGTCCGGGCCGATCATCCTGGCCGCGGACGCGGCGAACAGTCGGGCAGGGTACGAAAACGAACAGGTCGCCTCGTTCGTCTGGTCGCTCGAGGCGTCGGTCGATTCGCTGACTGACCTCCGAACCAGGGCCCGACACCTGGATGCCGACGTCATCATCCACCACGATCCGGACGACCAGCGTCGGTTACCGGATCCACCGGACGCACTCGAGTAGAGGCGCCGACGACTGGCGAGTGACCCACAGAACAATGCGTGCGGAACCGTCGCGTCATGGAGTGCCTACGGTGGAAAAAGCGCCAGGGCCACACCGTGACGGCCGCCGGCGTGAGCGCGTTCAGTGCGCTTTCGAACTGTCTGTCGCGGATCGTCCAGCGATCGCCTCGAGGCGGTTCCGTGTCGAGCCCATTGTGGCAAGCGCAAAACCCATACAGACCAGCGCGAGGACGAACGCGGTCGAGGCCGCGACAGTCCCGTAAAAACCGGTCAACGCGTGGGCGGTGACGTTCAAAAGCGGCACCAGGCTCACCGTTGTCAACAGCCCCGCGAAGAGCAGGTCGTTCGTCCGCTTTCCCGACTCACGTCGAAGACGGTCGACGATACGTGGCTCGACCCGACAGGTTCCATCTTCGACGACGACGTTCCCGGCTTCGAAGGCAGTTCGCTCGACCGAGAACGGGACCCGGTCGAGTGTGCGGTTCTCCTCGGTGTGAACGAACGAGACACCATCCGCGACGGGTTTGAGTGGGATTTCCCGTCGCTGTAACTCCGTGACGGTCGAAACGTCATCGAGGAGGTCAAAGAGTCCCTCGAGCGTCGGCAGGCCAGCACGCTCTGTCACCGCCGTCCGCGTTGGAAAGACGAACGCGGTCACCACCCCCGGATCGGTGGTATCGACGCCCGGCGTGTACTTCGTCGTCGACTCCACAGACTCGCCCTCGGCCACCAGACCCAGCTCTACATCCAGGCCGAGGTCGAGTTCAGGGTCCGCACCCGGGTCGACAACAGTCAGTTCGAGAACTGAGTCAGGAAGCAATGCGGAAATCGGTTCAGGCTCGAGGCCCCCTGGCTCGACGCCAGACCGATCGTCAGTGTCGGCGACGACCGGCTGCGGAAACGCGTCGAGGTCCACCCGGTCGCGCGCCAGTTCGATATCGGCTGGATTACCTGGATCCGACGCGGGTAACGGTTCCGCCGCTTCTCGAATCCGGGTGGCGTTGTACTCCGCTGCGAGTCGACGGCGGACGACCGCCGGTAGCCGATCAGTCGAGACCAACTCGAGATCGTAGACGATGCCACTGGTCGGATAGATCGGCTCTGCTGGGCCTTCGAGGGACGCGTCTACCTCGAGAAAGCGCTCAGCAGTCGCGTCGTATTGTTCACGCTCGGTGGACATAATGGGCCGTCCTCGAGCGGACTAGGGAGAACGACGTCATGAGCATTTCGCCGACCTACATGGAGCGGTGAGAGACACGCCTGGGCTTCGCCGTGGTGGCTGGCGTCGGTCGGGACCGCCCGCCTACCGAGTGGTGAAACCCGTGGGGCGGTACGCAGACGGAATATCGCCACCGCCACTCGGTCGCTCTGGTCCCTGCATCGCTCCTCGAGGAAAGGACCGTAGCGGTTCGTCCGTTTAATGCTCATTGGCTCAGAAGACGGAGGCATGACACACCGGGAGGAACGCACGCGGACCGACGGGGGCCAACCAAATAGGACAGACGGGACACAGACTGGTTCGGTGGCTGGTGACGAGCCACGGGATGCAGGCGACCTCGCGCTCGAGAACGTCTTCGAGCAACTCGATACCCTCGAGCAGACCGTTGACGCTCCCAAAGAACGCCGGGAAGTCCGCGAAACGCGGTCGATGCTGCACACACTGTCGGCGGACCGTTCGCGGTTGTTCGACGGCCGGATTCGTCGGTATACGACGCGCGACGTCGCGGAGTCGTTCGTCGGGGGCATTTTGCTCTCATTGCCCTTACTCGTCGAAGACGGCGTGTTCGACATCGCCGATCACTTCGCAGCCGCGCTCGTCGCGGGGATTCCAGTGTTCTTCGTCGCAAACGTTGTCTTTATCGTGCTCTTGACCGCGGGGCTGTTGTACTGGACGGATATCCGGACTGTCGAGAATCATAAGCCGATCTTTGGGATCATTCCGCAACGACTCGCCGGCGTGCTCGTGATCTCGTTCATCGTTGCCGCGGGTCTGATGACGCTCTGGGGCCGGGTCGAGGGCTGGCAGGAACCTGATATCGCGCTCTATCGGATCAGCGTGATCTGGGCTGCGGCTGCGTTCGGAGCCGCTCTCGGCGACATCCTCTCTGGTCCGAGCGGTGGGACGGAAGTACGGGAGCTCTTTGATAGGTCGTGACTCACTCAGGCTAATCGTCCCAAAACACCTTGGAAGCGAACGTAAGTCGATCCCACCAGTACGTCTGGACATGGCAATAGGCATCCCATACGAGCAGTTCGAAACCGTCGAGAGCCAGCAGACGGCAACCTACGACTTACTGGCCGATTCTCGGCGGCGACTCATCTTATCCGTTCTTTTCGAGCAGGATTCTACCGTCTCCCTCGAGAACCTCGTCGACGAAGTAGTGTTTTACGAGTCCGCGGGAGAACCCGGTGTACTCTCGAGCCACGATATCGGTGCGACATCGGATCGGCGATCAGTTCGGATCACCCTCCACCACGTTCACCTGCCGAAATTGGCTGAAGCTGGTGCCGTGATCTACGACATCGATGACCAAACGGTTCGGTGCACCGATCACGGACGGACGCTGTACGACCGTCTCGATGCCATCTGTGGCACCCCTCGAGAGACGTACGATCGTTCCTGAACGGACACAGGAACCTGCAGTGATCGTTCCGTTGCTGTGGTGACCGGTAGCATTTTGCACGTCCGCGTGGCACCTCGAGCCATGATTCATGCAACAGGCCCGTTACTCACCGTCGAGGTGGGCGAACAGGCGAGTGAGACGAGTGACATCGACCAGGTCCTCGAGCGGTATCTCGGTGGGCGTGGCGTCGCTACCGCGTTAGCCCACGAGCGCATTCCGTTCGACGCCGATCCACTGGGCCCGGACAATCGCCTCTACTTCGCGACGGGCCCGTTCCAGCACTCACAAATGAGCTTTACGGGCCGGATGTCCGCAACGGCCATTTCCCCGTTGACCGACGGCCTGCTGTCATCGAACGCCGGTGGATTTCTCTCGCGCAACGCGACCGCCACGGGGTATGGAGCAATCGAACTCGTCGGCGAGAGCGACGACCTCGTCATCGTCCACATCACCGACGACGACGTGACGTTCGAAGCCGTCCCGGAGCTCGAGGGAGCCGAAACATCCGAAACCTGTGCGTACATCGAGGACGAACACGGGCTATCCGCGGATCATACCGTGACGATCGGCCCCGCAGGCGAGAATCAGGTACGTTTCGCGTCGATCATGACATCGCGAGAACGCGCGTTCGGTCGTGGGGGTCTCGGCGCCGTCCTCGGGTCGAAAGGTGTCAAAGCTATCACGTTCGACGGCGACGCGACGGCAGACGTGGAGGTTCCACCATTACAGATGGACGTCCACCGCGAGGCGGCCCAGTCCGACCACATCATGAAACGCCAGGGGACCAGTTCGATGACGGAGTTCGCAAACGCCGTCGAAGCCCTGCCGACACACTATTTCGCGGAGCTGTCGTTCGAGGGTGCCTCCGGCATCAGCGGTGACCGTGTCGAGGAAAAGAAGTACAAAAAGGGGACCTGCTCGGCCTGTGCCTTCGCGTGCAAACTTCCCACGCGTGATGCGGAGTCAGGCCTCGAAACCGAAGGACCGGAGTACGAGACCGTGATGGCATTCGGCTCGAACGCCGGCGTCGACGACATCGTAGACGTCATGCAGGCGAACAAGCGCTGTGACGAACTCGGGATGGACACCATCTCCTGTGGCGACACCGTCGCCGCCTATCTCGCCAGTCAGGACGCCTTCGGCGACGTCGACCTCGTTCTCGAGACGGTCGAGAAAATCGCCCATCGGGAAGGGATCGGTGACACCCTCGCGGAGGGCATCGACCGGTGTCACGACGACCTCGGCGTCGACAATTGGACGGCCAAAGGCATGGAGTTCCCCGCCCACGACGGGCGAACGCTCAACGGTCAAGGACTCGCATTCGCCACGTCGAACCGGGGGGCAGACCACATGTACGCCGAGTTTTACGCCCTCGAGTATCCACTGGTCGGCGACGAACAGGCCCTCGACAAGCGGGGACTCGAGGACAAGCCGCCGAAGATCGTCGAAAAGGAGAACCTGAACGTGATCAAAGACAGCGCGGTGTTGTGTAAATTCTCCCGTGATTTCGTCACGCCCGAGCGACTCGAGACCCTGCTCGATGCGGCCTACGACGACCTGCTGGCGATCGGCGGCGAGGTCGTCAGTATGGAGCGTCACTTCAACAACCAGCGAGGCATGGATCGGGGGGACGATACCTTGCCCTACGAACTCCCCGGGTTCGAGGACGCACTCGAGACCTACTACGACGAACGGGGCTGGAACGCGGACGGAACCGTCCCGACGCCTCCAGGAGTGCTCGAGGGGTCGATCGAAACGGCTGATGATTGACACACCCCTCGGGTAACAGGACGAAGGGGCCCATGGGTCACACCAAAACGATCGACAGCAACCGACTCGAAAGCGGTAGGCTCATTGCTCGTTCATCGCGTCTTCGAAAGCGTGTACTTCCTCGAACTCGGCGGCGAAGACGACGCCTTTGCCCGCTGTGAGAGCCGGCAGGCCGCAACGGGTGTTCGGCCGATCGCCCCCGGCCTGGCACTCGCGAACGCGATCGACCCCGCGAAGGTCCGCGGACTCGCGTACACCCACGCCGCGAGCACGCTCCTCGGGCGAACCGACGCCTCCCTCGAGAGTGCCCGAATCCTGCTCGAGGCCGCTCGAATCGACCGGACGGGAAGCGTCGCCGTTCGGGCGACTGATATCCACGGGTTGACCGGCGTCTCGACGACACAGGTCGAACGCGAACTCGGGGGCGTGCTCGTCGACCGGGGATTTTCCGTCGACCTCGAGGAACCGGATCACGTCCTTCGGGCGGCGTTTTCGTCGGGCGAGATCGATGGCGACGGCGATCACGCCGACGTCTGTGCCATCGGCTGGCTCGAGGCAGAAAGCGTCCGGGACTTTGGCAGTCGGGCACCAACGGATAAGCCGTTCTTTCAGCCGGGAAGTATGGATACATTACTGGCACGCGCCGTCGCAAACCTCGCCGGAGCCGAGCCCGGTCGAACCGTCCTCGACCCGATGTGTGGCACTGGGGGCGTGCTCGTCGAGGCCGGATTGCTCGGCGCTGACGTCATCGGCACCGACGCCCAGGCGAAGATGGTCGCCGGAACGCGGACCAACCTCGAACACTTTCTCGCGGTCGATTCACCGTCCCCAACAGGCGTTTCACGCGGAGCCTGGCACGTCGCCCGCGGGGACGGCACCCGCCTGCCGCTTCGGTCGAACGCCGTCGACGCCGTCGTCTTCGATGCCCCCTACGGTCGCCAATCGAAGGTCGAAACCCACCGCCTCGAGGAACTCGTCTCCGGCGCGCTGGCTGAGGCCAGACGAGTCGCTGACCGTGCGGTCGTCGTCGCCGACAGACACTGGCGCACGGAGGCACTCGAAGCAGGATGGTCGCTCGAGGCCGCCTTCGAACGTCGAGTCCATCGATCACTCACCCGGTACGTGCTGGTGCTCACCGACGGCCTCGAGGAGCGGCCAATCGAGTGACGATGAACCGATACGAACAGTAATGTGTATGGAGGAACGACCTTCAGATGGAGATGGACGCAGCTACCCTGCAGTCGAAACTCGAGGAGAACGGCGAAGTCATGGTCACGGTCACGGAGTTTGACCAGCCGCTCGAACTCCATCTGCACGATACCGAAGTACACGATGACATGGTAACACTCGAGCTCGCAGACGGCACCCTCGAGTTCCGACTCGACGAAGTCGTTGCGGCGTGGAAACACTACCACTCGCTGGCAGATTACGGCCTCGGGTGAGCGAAAGGCCCGCTCGAGGCGGCGCCTGACCGAGATTACTGCTTGTTTTGCCATCGACCCAGCCACCAGTCAGCAGTGGCCGCGAGCACACCGATTCCGGCTGCACCCATCCAGGCCCCGAGTGCCAACGATTCCTGTCCGGGCGTCTCGATAGCCAGTCCTTGCCAGAGCACGACCGCGGTCAGCCAGTGGGCAACGCCGAACCGCCAGAGGTGTGTTCCGCTCAGCCGCGCATCCGTTGTCGCGATGTATCCGAGGATCGTCCCCGGCGTAAGGGCGAGCAGGCTCAGCCACCAGGGCAGCAAGAACCCCTCGACGTAGATCCCAAAGAGCGCACCCATCGGGAGGGCGATCACGAACGCGGCCATGACGACGGTCCCCACGGCCTCGAGTTGTGCAGCACGTGACATACGCGACCTGTCTTGCGGTGGCGAGTAAGTGTGCTGGTTCACGAGCGGGCGGTACCGGTATTCGCTGGTAATCCGTGGCCAATCCGATGCAGCGGAGTCTCACACAGGTCAGGGCCCAAAGCGCGTTACCTACCCGATCATCTTCATCCCAGGCATTAGCGCTGTGGCACTCGTAGGGACGTTCTGGTAGGGATGGTGGACTCTACGCGGGTACAGAGTGGGACGAAGCCGTTCTCGAGATTGTGATCGAGTCAGCCGGTGACGACGAAAGCGACGGCGGGGACGAGGATGAATCAGAGGGGTGTGGTAATAAAGCCAGTTTTCACGCGGAGTCGTCGACGAGCGCCTCGAGCGTCGGCTCCTCGGGGAGTGACGTCGCCGTCTCGAGATCCAGATAGCCCGTTTCCCCGAGCGTCCTGAGTGCATAGAGTGATCGGTCAGCACAGTCGGCGCGGAGTTCGGGGGTCAGGGTTCCACCCCACGCGAGCGGGTGTGCCTCGAGCGACCAGTGTGCCGGTGGGGTGAGAAACGGTGGTTCCCATCCCGGCGACCGGTGTTGGTCTCCCGGGGCGGCGCTCGATGCACCGATCCACTGCATCTCCGGGCTATACCGGAGCCGTGAGAGGAGACGGTCGTGGGGCTCGAGCGTGCGGTCTATTCGGGCCGCTCGGTCGCGACTGATTCCGGCAACCCGCTGGTACGTATCGACGGCGAGGGCCGCGTGGAGGCCCTTGTTCCGTCGCGCAGCGAGCGGGACTCGTTGCCAGCCACGGACGTACGCCGGGTCCCAGAGGGGAAGCCACCACTCGAGGCCTGCATCCTCGTACACTCGGAGGTCGCCGTTGGTAAACGTCGACATCCGCCCGCGCCACTCCCAGTGCTCGTAGGCGGCTGCCAACTGCGTCGGGGTGTCCACGGGGCTGTCGTGGTCGTGGTCGAATAGCTGAGCGCTGACCCGGTCACGTATGTCGTCGAGGGCGGCCGTCGGCCACAGGGAGTAGTGGGTCTCGAGGACGTACTCGAGCAGTGCGTCTCGTGTGGGTTCGATGATAGCCTCCGTGTCGCCAACGCCACACCCCACGACGCTGTCGGGCGGTGCGGTCGTCTCCCCGCGAAATTGCGGCAGGCGTTCGCTCGGTGTCGCCACGGTGTGACCGGGGCAGTAGAGGGCGTCCCTCGGGAGCCGTCCAGCCTCGAGCAGGCCGTACACGGCGGGCCACTCGGCGAGAAACGGGAGGGCGTCGCCGCCGAAGGCCCACTCCCGGTAGCTGGTGCAAGCCTCTCCGTGATACCACGCGTGCCAGCGTTCCTGATCGTACGGGTAGTGTTCCAGGCGGATTCCGAGGTCCGAGGCGACGGCTCGACTCACTGCCACGTCCGGATGTCCCGGCTGGCCGAATGTGAACGCGATCACCTCCCGGCCACGGTCGACCAGTGCAGCCGCGAGCAGCCGGGAGTCGTATCCACCCGATAACGGAAGGACGATCGGTCGATCACCGGCCACTCGCTCGAGGCGCTCGAGGGCCGTCTCGAGCGCGGTTCGAAGCGCCGACAGAGACTGTGACTCGTGGTTTTCGCCTGTCGACTGCGGCCCCGTTGGCCAGTAGCGCCAGTACGTGCTGGTCCGGCGCTCATCCCCATCGATCCGGACGAGTTCACCCGGCTGGACGGCAAACACGCCATCCCAGATCGTGTCGGGTCCCGTCACGTACCGCGTCAGGTGGAACTCCCGTTCCGTGAGCCGTGCTCGAGGGGCGTCGATTGCGTCCCGGACGGCCCACCCTCGGTCACTGACGACCGTTCCCGCGGCGTCGTACCAGAGCGGGATCGAACGTGCGTGGTCGGCGATCAGGTACTGTCCCTCCGAGCGGTCGATAACCGCTGCATAAAAGCCCTCGAGGGTGCTGACACAGTGCTCGAGTGCTGGAGGGATGGAGTCACTATCGGCCCGGCCACCCTCGAGTGCCTCCCCGAGCCGACGGCAGATGGCTGACGCCTCGAGACGATCCGATCCATCGAAAGCCCGTCCGCGAACGGACACGCCATCGGCGTGCACCCAACCGTCGGCGTGCAGTACCACCTCCATGCCGGAGCCTCCGAACCCGGCGCATAAATCGATGTGGGTCAGGAACCGAACGGCACGGGTTGACTGTGCGGGGAACGATCACCCGTGGTTCAGCCTCACGAAGGCCATACGGGCGTGGTACTGTAGTCAGTCGGTCGCTTCGGCCGCGCCCGCCTCGCGTTCGGGATAGATATCGGCGACTTCCTCGTCGAATTTCTCGAGGATGACCCGGCGTTTCTTCTTCATCGTCGGCGTCAGCATCTCGTTTTCCTCGGTAAACTCTTCGGGGACGAGTTGGAACTGTTTGATCTGCTCGAACGTCTCGAAGTCGGCGTTGACCGCGTCCACTTCGGCCTGGATCAGCTCCGCTGCCGCCTCGCTGTCGACGATTCGCTGGTCGTCCTCGAGGCCGAGTTCCGACCGGAGGTACTCGAAGTTGGGAACGATGAGCGCGCCGACGAACTTCTCGCCGTCGCCGACGACCATACACTGCTCGACGACCTGACTCTCCGCGAAGGCATCCTCGATTGGGGCTGGGGCGACGTTCTTGCCCGTCGAGAGGACGAGCATCTGTTTTGCGCGTTCGTGGAAGACGAGGTAGCCGTCGGGGCGGATCGTGACGATATCGCCGGTCCGGAACCACCGGCCGTCGTCGTCGTGGAAGAAGTCCTCGGCCGTCTTCTCGGGTTTGTTCCAGTAGCCCTGGGCGACCTGTGGGCCTTTGACGAGCAACTCGCCGGTGTCACCGGTAGTCGTTACCGTCGTCTCCTTCGGAAGGACGTTCTTGTCGACTTTCACGTCACAGTCGACGACGGGTGCGCCAATGGTCCCGATTTTTGGTTCCTCAGGCGGGTTCGTGGTTACGACCGGTGAGGTTTCGGTGAGGCCGTACCCCTCGTAGATCGGGAGACCCATCCCGTGATAGAGCGCACAGAGATCCGCCGAGAGGGTCCCCCCACCGCTCACGAGGAACTGGACGTTACCACCCAGCGCCTCTTTGACCTGGGAGAACACCAGCGAGTCGGCAATTTTCATCTTGAGGCCGAGCAAAGCACCGGGGTTCTGGGCTCGGTAGTAGTCACGGCTGACGCCCGTCGCCCAGTTGAAGATCCGTTCTTTGATCGGGGATTCACTCGCCTGCTCACGGATCGCGTCGTAGATCTTCTCGTAGACACGAGGCACGCTCGTCGCCGTCGTCGGCCCGACGAGTTGGAAGTCCTCTTGTAGCGTATCCGAACTCTCGGCGTAGGCGACACAGCCGCCCGCCGCAAAGAGCAGGAAGTGTCCGGCCGTTCGCTCGAAAACGTGTGCCAGTGGCAGAAACGAAACCGTTTGGGTTTCGCCCGCGATCGATGCGGTTCCCTCGGGTTTTCCGGGCCGCGGTCCATACCGTCGGTACACCTGATTGACGTTTTCACGGAAGTTTCGATGGGTCAACTGGACGCCCTTCGGCTTCCCAGTCGTCCCGCTCGTGTAGATCAGGCTCGCCAGATCCTCGGGCGCACGTGACTCGAGCCAGTCCTGAAACTCGTCTGGGTCGTAGGTATCCGCTCCTCGGTCGTAGACGTCGGCGAGTGTCAGGATATCCTCCCGGTCGTCGTACGCACTCGAGAGGTCGTCCATCGAGACGATGAACTCGAGGGAGAGATCATCTTCCACCTCGAGGACGCGCTCGAGTAAGGCCTCGTTTTCGACGACGACGCCGGTGGCGTCCGGATCATCCAGCAGGTACTGGACTTTCGACGGTGAGGAACTCTGGTAGACAGTGGTAACGACACCGCCCGCCGAGAGCAATGCGAAATCAGAGAGCGCCCATTCGAGACGGGTCCCCGCGAAGATGGCCACCCGCTGGCCGGTCTCGAGCCCGAGGTCTCGAAACCCAGCGGTCAGCGTTCGGACGAGATCACCCATCTCGTCGTACGTGAGCGTTGCGTAGTCACCGGGCGGGGCTGCATCGATGGCCGTGCCGACCAGCGACCGATCGTAAATGCCGCCTTTGTACCGCTGGGCCGGCTTTCCGCTGTTACGCTCGACCGTCTTGTCGAACATCTGTGCGAGCGTATCAACCTCGAGCACCTCGTTGTCGAACCGCCGTTCAGATTCGCGCCAATCCATGTCACTCATAACCAATGCATACATCGTTCATGAACTATTCGGTCGTTTCGAGTGGATTGACCAGCGATGGGGGGTTACTCGAGGGTAGATCGACCGTTTCCGACAGGATTACGCTGATCTAGCTGTCTACCCAGCAACAGGAGTGCTCGCAGACGCCAGTTATCGACCCAGCCGTCGCAGACGACGCTGTACGGCAGTGATTCCGCTCAGCGCACGAACGACCAACTGCGGCGGAAGCGACGAGGGGAAGGCAAACGGGCCGACACGCGAGGTCGCGATCGTTCGCGCCTCGAGGAACCGATCGATTCCCTCGGGGCCTTGTCGTCGGCCCAGGCCGGAATCGCCGACGCCTCCCATCGGTGTCCCCGTGGCCGACCACCCGGCAACGAACCCATCATTGATACAGACCGTGCCACACTCGATCTGCCGGGCGATCGCACGGCCGCGGTCACGGTCGGCCGTCCAAACGCTCGCGTTCAGCCCGTATGGGGAGTCGTTGGCCCGTTCGATGGCCGCTGCGGTGTCACGCACGGGTGTCACGGAAACCACGGGTCCGAACGTCTCCTCACAGGCGATGCGGTCGGTCGGGTCCACGTCAGTCAGTACCGTCGGTTCGTACCAGCACGGACCGATATCGGGGCGAGGCCGCCCACCGGTCAGAACGGTCGCTCCCTCGCTTTTTGCGTCGGTCACGAACTGGTCGACCCGTTCCAGGTGATTCGCATCGATGAGCGAACCGATGTCGGGACCGAAGTCGAACGCGTGTCCGAGCGTCAGTGCCCGCGTTTCCTCGAGGAAGGCCTGGAGAAACGCCTCGTACTGGCGTTCGGCGACGTAGATACGTTCGGGAGCCAGACAGAGTTGGCCGGCGTTCGTGTATGCCGCCGCAGCCGCCCCACGTGCAGCCTGGGCCACGTCTGCGTCCTCGAGCACGAGCAGTGGGTTCTTCCCCCCGAGCTCGAGCGAGCAGCCGATGAGGTTTCGACCGGCACGTTCGGCGACGGCCCGCCCGGTTTCCGTGCCGCCGGTAAACGCGACGTAATCTACGGCGTCGATCAGCGCCGGCCCAGCCGTTCCCCCCTCGCCGGTGACCACCTGAAACACCCCAGCCGGCAGCCCCGCTTCCTCGAGGAGGTCGGCGAGGGCAGTTGCGGCGAACGGCGTCCGTTCGTCGGGCTTACAGACGACCGCGTTGCCCGCGAGCAACGCCGGAATCGCATCGGTGATCGACAACATCATCGGGTAGTTCCACGGCGAGATCACGCCGACGACCCCCACCGGGTCCTTCGTCACTACCGCGTCAGTGATGAGCGGGAACGCTCCCTGGCGTCGGTCATCGGCCAGCACGGCAGGCCCGTTGTGCACGTAGTACGAACACGTCGACGGCACGTCGAGGATCCCCTGGAGGGCGTGAATACGGGCCTTCCCCGTCTCGAGTTGGATCAGATCGAGCAGTTCCGTCCGGTTGGCAACGACGAGATCGGCGAACCGCTCGAGAATAGCGGCGCGTTCCCCGAACGGCGTTCGTTCCCACTCGCGCTGGGCTGTCCGGCTCTCCTCGACCACCGCACTGATCGTTTCGGGAGCACTCGCGGGGACCGAGGCGAGCGTCTCACCGGTAACGGGGCTCTCGACGTCGATCGACGACACCCCCTGAGACCGCTCGAGATGGTCGGTAAGGGAAGCGAGCCGAGTCGACGTGATCGACGTCTCTTCGAGTAGGCGTACGGGGCGTCCCTGTGACATGACAGCGGTATGGACTCCTGAAATAAAAGCAAACGTGTAGGAGCGATTCGTGCACCCGCCCGCCCTCGGCTCAGTGTTCGGCGTAAATCCCGTCGACCACGTCGTCGAATCGCTCGAGGATGACCCGGCGTTTCTTCTTCATCGTCGGCGTCAGCATCTCGTTGTCCTCGGTGAACTCCACGGGGACGAGTTTGAACTGTTTGATCTGTTCGTGTTTTTCGAAGTCCGCGTTGACCCGGGTGACCTCCTCGTTGACGTACGCCTTGACCCGGTCGTCGGCACAGATCGCGGCCGAATCCTCGGGCAAATCGAGCCCCTCCTCGGCTGCCCACGCCCGAACGTGCTCGAGGTTCGGGACGATGAGCGCACCGACGAACTTCTCGCCGTCGCCGACGACCATACACTGTTCGACGACTTCGCTGGCGGCGAAGGCGTCCTCGATGGGGGCCGGGGCGACGTTCTTGCCCGTCGAGAGCACGAGAATCTGTTTGACACGCTCGCGGAACTCGACGTAGCCGTCCGGACGCTGGTGAACGATATCGCCGGTCCGGAACCACCGGCCGTCATCGTCCTCGATGAAGGCCCGCTCGGTCGCGTTCGGTTTGTTCCAGTAGCCCTCGATGACGTTCGGTCCCTGGACGAGGAGTTCGCCGACCGTCCCAGGGTCGTCGAAGGCGTCCTGATCGGCCACCGATTCGTCGACGCGGAGGTCCACCTCGGGAAGTGCCGGACCAATAGTCCCGATTTCGGGGGCTTCGGGCGGATTGACGGTGACGACGGGGGCCGTCTCGGTGAGCCCATACCCCTCGTAAATCGGGAGCCCCATCCCGTGATAGAGCGTACAGAGTTCACCGGAGAGGCTGCCGCCGCCGCTGATCAGGAGCTCGATCTCGTTACCGAGAGCCTCCCTGACCTGTGCGAACACGAGTCGGTCTGCGAGGGCGTGTTTCGCCCGCAGTCCCGCCCCGGGATCGTCGGTTGACGCATACGCAACACCCACATCGGTGGCCCAGTGGAAGATTCGCTCTTTGATCGACGATTCACTCGCCTGCTCGCGGATCGCGTCGTAAATTTTCTCGTAAACGCGAGGGACGCTTGTCGCTGCCGAGGGCGAGACGGCACCGAAGTCGTCTCTGAGCGTGTCGGGGCTCTCGGCGTAGGCGACACACGCCCCGCTAGCGAACATGAGGAAGTGCCCAGCGGTTCGCTCGAAGACGTGAGCCAGTGGGAGAAACGAGACCGTCTGGGTCTCCTCGTCGATGACCGGGACATCTGCCGGTTTGTCCGGCCGTGGGCCGTACCGTTTTCGAATCTGGGCCACGTTCGAACTGAAGTTGCCGTGGGTCAATTGGACCCCTTTTGGCCGCCCGGTCGTCCCGCTCGTGTAGATCAGACTCGCCAGATCGTCGCCGTCTCGGTCGTCCAGCCACTCCTGATAGGCCTCAGCATCGTCGCTCTCTTCACCCTGTTCGTGGACATCCGCGAGGGTCAAGATATCCGAACGGTCGTCGTACGCACTCGAGAGCTCGTCCATCGAGACGATGAACTCGAGGGAGAGGTCATCTTCGACCTCGAGGACGCGCTCGAGTAAGGACTCGTTTTCGACGACGACGCCGGTCGCGTCCGGATCGTCGAGCAGATACCGCACCTGGTCGGCCGAGGAACTCCGGTAGACGGTAGTGACGACGCCGCCCGCCGAAAGGAGGGCGAAATCCGTCTGTGCCCACTCCATCCGCGTGTCCGCGTACAACCCTACTCGTGCGCCGTCCTCGACGCCGAGGGCCCGAAAGCCGGCGGCGAGTCGCCTGACTGCGGCGCGCATCTCGCTGTAGGAGATGGCCCGGTAGGCACCGTCTGGAGCCGCCGGAAACACCACATCAGTCATCGACCGNTCGTACACGCCGCCCTTGTACCGCTGTGCCGGTCGNTTCCCGTGCCGTTCGGCTGCGTCGTCGAACAACCTCGGGAGACTCGTCGCCCCAGTTACCTCGTCCGCATAGCGTTGCTCAGCATCCCGCCAGTTCATATTGTCGTGGCAAGTCACTCCCCGACGATAAAACGTGAGGGAACAGCTCTCACCCTGTGTCGGGTTTATTCACACACTCGAGCCGGTTGTGGTTCCATTCAGGGCCCAGTACCGCTCACTGTTCACGCGGTCCGGTACTCACCGCCGTCGACGACGATCGATTCGGCGGTGACGTGGGCTGCCATCTCACTCGCGAGGAAGGTAGCCACGTTCGCGACGTCTTCAGGTTTCCCAAATCGACGGAGCGGGATCGCCTCGAGCGCGCTGGCCTCGTCTTCGCCACCGATGACCGGGAAATCGGTTTTCGTCATTTCCGTCTCTATTACCCCGGGGTGGATCGCGTTCACTCGGATGTCGTGCGGTCCGAGTTCGGCAGCCAATCCGTAGGTGAACAGTCGAACCCCACCTTTAGCGATGTTGTACGGGGTGATGTTCGCATACCCACACAGGCCCGCAACACTCGACATGTTGATGATCGAGCCACCGTCGGTGTCGGACTCGAGCATCGCCGCCGCGGCGAGTTGTGAGCCGGTGAAGACCCCTTCGACATTGACCGCGAGCAACTGTCTGAACTCCTCGATGTCAATCTCCTGTATCGGGGCGGTTGGGCCGACGATTCCCGCATTGTTCACCATGATGTCGAGCCCACCGAGGGCTTCGGCGGCCTCGATGGCGTCCACGAGCTGGTTTTCGTTCGTCACGTCACACTCGACGAACGTCGCCTCGGCGTCGGTCTCGTTTGCGATCACGTCGTGAATCGGGTCACCACCCTCTCGAGGAGTGGCCTGAAGGTCGGCGACGACGACTGACGCGCCCTGGGTGGCAAACGTGTGAGAGATTGCGCGACCGATACCGCTCGCACCACCGGTGACGATGGCGGTCTTTCCGCTGAGGAGTCCGTCCATATGTCCTCTTCACCGTATGTCGAAATAAAATAGTCCCCTGGTGGTCACACCCTGGGAACCCGCCTTTTGGAGACTTCAGTGGCCCCGTTCACAGCCACTCGCCGTCAACATCGATCGCATCCGGCGGTCTCGAGCCCTCGAGTGCGGCCGAAACGTTCGCGGCGGCCGTCTCGTTGAGGACCTGCTTTGACGCCTCCGAATACCACGCCGAGTGGGGGGTGCAAAAGACGTCGTTTCGCTCGAGTAGCGGCGAGTCCTCGAGGGGTTCCTCCGCGAAGACGTCGAGACCGGCACCGGCGAGTTCGCCCGCCTCGAGTGCACGC
>SL_4KL_010_BRINEDRAFT_10000694_pt1 | contig 17687 bp, 16 predicted proteins | sample SodLak_010_BRINE_2_FD_10664 | JGI IMG/M metagenome (IMG submission 10664)
GCGGAGCACCTATCAGCATTACGAGCGAGGTCGAAGAAATCCAAGTCGTGATGCACTTTCGAGCGTTGTGTCTGCATTCGAGAATGCGATGACAAACGTACCCACTGAGCAATCTGCCATTGCTTCAGACGGTGGTGTCGACACTCTTGCGCACGATGTCGCCACGCTCCGGCAGTTGGCTGATGGTGATGTTGGCTGGGAGAAGATCGAGACGATAGAACCAGTCGGCCCAGAAGACAAGTGGGTATACGATCTAGAAGTCGAAGGCACCCACAACTACCTCACGAACAACGTCATCTCGCACAACTCTCAGATGTTATCATATATCCAGAACATCGCGCCGCGCTCGGTGTACACCTCCGGAAAGGGGAGTTCGAGTGCTGGCCTAACAGCCGCAGCCGTTCGCGACGACTTCGGTGACGGCCAGCAGTGGACGCTCGAAGCCGGTGCGCTCGTCCTCGCCGACAAGGGAATCGCCGCGGTCGACGAACTCGACAAAATGCGTCCCGAAGACCGCAGCGCGATGCACGAGGCGCTCGAACAACAACAGATCAGCATCTCGAAAGCCGGGATCAACGCGACGCTCAAATCGCGGTGTTCGCTGCTCGGGGCGGCCAATCCGAAGTATGGGCGGTTCGATCGCTACGAGCCGATTGGCGAACAGATCGACCTCGAACCGGCGCTCATTTCACGGTTTGACCTGATTTTCACCGTCACCGACCAGCCAGACGAGGACCACGACACCAAACTCGCCGAACACATCATCAAAACCAACTACGCCGGCGAGTTGAACACCCAGCGAAGCCGACTTGCGACCTCCGAGTTCACCCAGAGCCAAGTCGATGCCGTCACCGACCAGGTTGCACCCGAAATCGACGCCGATCTGCTACGAAAGTACATCGCCCACTCGAAACGCAGTTGTTTCCCGACGTTGACCGAGGGTGCCAAAACAGCAATCCGTGACTTCTATGTTGACCTCCGCTCGAAGGGGGCCGACGACGACGCACCGGTTCCGGTGACGGCCCGAAAGCTTGAGGCGCTTGTTCGACTCTCGGAGGCCAGCGCCCGCGTTCGACTTTCGGATACGGTTGAGCAGGAGGATGCCGAGCGTGTGATCGGGATCGTTCGCTCGTGTCTCCAAGACATCGGTGTCGACCCCGAGACCGGCCAGTTCGACGCGGATGTTGTCGAGACGGGCACCTCAAAAACCCAGCGTGATCGAATCAAGAACATCAAACAGCTCATTTCGGAGATCGAAGACGAGTTCGAGGAGGGTGCGCCCATCGAAGAGGTGCTCGACCGGGCCGATGAGATTGGAATGGACGCCTCGAAAGCCGAACAGGAGATCGAAAAACTCCGTCGGAAAGGCGAGGTGTACGAACCACGGCAGAACCACCTCCGGACGACGTAGTCGGCTGGAGTTTGGATTATCAGCGGCCCACACGCACTAGCGGTGCGTCTAGGGTTTGATCGCGAATAAAAAGACACGACGTGTGAAGTGCGATGGCGTCCCGAACTCAGTCGGCGCCGACTCCACGATCCGCAGTGACATCAGCGTCCGGTGACGCCGAAATATTGTACTGGTTGAGCGCACGAGCGAACTCGTTCGGCGAGTGTCCCGCGCGGGCGGCCGCTTGGCTGAACGTGAGGGTGCCACAGCGATACAGTGTCAGTGCGGTCGTCAGACCTTGGGTGGCCATACACGGTGTACGGCTACCGAGTATGTAAAGTTACCGTGGGAATTAGGCACACGAAATTAATGCAGATTCGAATATTACTGCTATTTTGTTTCGCTATTTATACATAAATTGGCTATATGTTGGAAAAAATTCTTCCCACCACAGTTGAGAGCGGAACGAATCGGCATCCGTGTTGCGGCCGGCTGTCGATGAGGAGTCTACCGATATCGGATAACGTCAAGTCGCTGGACAGCCGGATAAAAAGTCAACAGTTCTAAAACCGCTGGGAACAGTACGTATGTTATGAACAGACAACAGTTCATCGCGATTTTCTTCACCGTCATCATGGTGACATCCATGCTTGCGTGGGGCGCAACGCTCCTGTGAGCAAGGTGACACGCGGCGGTCAGCCGTCGCCCCAGACGTCCGAGAGCGGATGGTTCTGTCGCCGGTCAGCATCCGTCTCGCTCCGGGTTTGACGTGTCGTAAACGTCCGTTGCCGCCGGCTGGGCGACACCGTCGATGTGGACTCGATGTCCACGAGTGCGTTGTCTTGATCGAAATCGGGGAGCACCGGCGTCGAGAGCCGGTCAATCTGCTCGCTGAACCACGGTGGCGTATCCGAGCGGGTGCGGTCGAACAGATCCAACAGACTCGAATCGGCGAGATACGTTGCCCCGTAGTCATCCGGCGACCGAACCACCCGGCCGCACGCCTGAATCACCGTTCGCAGCGCACTCTGGTGGTACCACGCCCACTGGCCCTCTTCAAGTCGACGGGCGACCCGCGAGTCGTTCGTGTTGAGATATGGCGCCTTACAGAGCACCTGCCAGCGCGCAAGATCACCTGTCAGGTTCAGCGCTTCCTCCATTTTCACCGAAATAAACACGTCGGGCGAATCGGTGGCTTTCCACGCGGCGAGCGCGTCGTCGCGGTCGGCTTTCGAATGAATCCGAACCCGTTTGCCAACACCGAACGCCGCGAGCCGATCTGCGAGTTGGTCGGCAATCGCATACGAGTGAGCGTGAATGATTCCCTTCTCGTCGGGATGGGTCGCCATCAGCCGAACGATGAGTCGAGCGATCTTCGGAATCGTCTCGTCGCGATGCTCGTAGGTCATCTTGCCCTGTGTCACGTCGTACAGCGGGCGGTTCTCGACCGGAAACGTGTGTTCGACGTCGACGAGCGCGACACGGGCGGGGTCAAGGCCGACCTGTCGACAGAAGGCGTTCTTGTTCAGAATCGTCGCCGAGAGCAACGCGAACTTCTCGCCGCGGTCCCAAACGGTGTGTTGGAGATACCGCGCGGGGTCAAGTGGCTTGATCGTCAACGAAGTCGCTTCCCCACCAACCTGATCAACGACCCACGTGGTCGGACTTTCGGGGTTGCGGTAGTCCTCGACAAACCATGTGAGTTCGGAAATAAGTTCGCTGAGTCGGTCGCGCCGCGCGACCTCCGCGGGTGAGAGTTCGGGGCTGTTCGTTAGCTCGTCTTTGCTGCGCGAACAGACGCCAGCGAGCGTTTCGGCGAAGCGCGAAGCGCGTTCGACCGGGTCGTCCGCGGCAGTCACGTCGGGCACGCCCACGTCGTCCCAAACCGGAACCCGCTCGGGTGAGAGTTCGATTGTTGCGTACATTTCGGCCCATTCGGCAAGCCCGTGGGCCTCGTCAATGACGACGACATCGCGCGTCCCGAACACGTCGGAGCCGGCGGTCTGCATGAAGTATGCCAACGTCATCGCCGCCAGCGGCTGGGCCGACGCGATGGCGCGATCCGAGTAGTACGGACAGCGGTGTTTGACCGTGCAGTCGAAACCCTTCTGCCGCGCACAGGGCGCCTGGTTGACCGGCGTGTCGTGTTCGCCCGGGAGAATACAGCTGTAGTTGCCCTTTCCACGAATCACGTTAAAATCCGCAAGCAGCGAGTCAGCCTCGACCGCATCGAGTTGGGAAACCTGCGGGGTCGTGTAGTACGCCCCCGTCGGCTGGGCGGGCGTCGCTTCCTCTAGCGTTCGCGCACAGCCCATAATCGCCCGCGCAAGCAGCGATTTGCCGCTGCCGGTCGGCGCGCGAACGAGCACAACGTCGTTGTCGACGTCAAACGCTGCGCGGATGTCCGCAAGCGCCTGTTTCTGTGTGCCCCGGAAACTCGGCGCCGGAAACGCGTCGACAATGCGAGCGGGGTTCACGGCTGGCGGTCCGCTCGCAGCGGGCAAAAACGTGCGGGTCTCGGGTCATCGATGCGAGGAACAAAGCAGAAACAACACCGCCGACAGCGACACGGACTCACTCGGACTCGGACTCGGTCGGCAGCGCGGCCACGTCGACGGCGGTCGGCTCGTGGTCTTCGGGAAGCGAATCCACACAGTCGAGACAGAGGAAATGCTCGGTCCCGTCGGTAAGTTCGAGAATCATCCCGCCGGTCGGCCCGAAGTTGAATCCCCAGAGGTCGCCGATGCCTCCGGCGATTTTTACTTTCTTGCCGCAGCCGTCACAGCGACGTTTTGCCATTGTCCCCTGTTTGAACAGGACGCTCTTTACTGCACCGCTCGTGGTGGAGAGACGCTCGCCGTGTGAACTGCAGTCGTGGGGTGTCAGTAGTCGACACGCCGAGGACAACGCTTAATTCGCGCCCCGAGCAACTTTCAGAAACATGGGGTTATCGCTCGGAGCCGAGTTGCTCGCGACGTCGCTGCTGCAGGTTCCGGTGTTCGACACGGGCACGATTACCGTGTTGGGCGTTCTCACAATTATCGTGCTGATCGGTCTCTCCGGATTTTTCTCCTCCTCCGAGATCGCCTTCTTTTCGCTGCCGCAACACCGGATCGACTCGATGGTCGACGAGGGCGTCAGACATGCGAAAACCGTCAAAAAACTCAAGGATGACCCGCATCGACTGTTGGTGACGATTCTCGTCGGCAACAACATCGTCAACATCGCGATGTCGTCGATTGCAACCGCGTTGTTCGGACTGTATCTGACCCAGGGCCAAGCGGTGTTGGCGGCGACGTTCGGCATCACGGCGCTCGTGTTGTTGTTCGGCGAGAGCGCCCCGAAATCCTACGCCGTCGAAAACACCGAGTCGTGGGCGCTACGAATCGCTCGGCCGCTCAAACTCTCGGAGTACGTGCTGTTTCCGCTCATCATCGTTTTCGACCGACTCACCCGCATTGTCAACCGGCTCATGGGCAGCACCTCGACGATCGAATCGCCGTACGTCACGCGCGACGAGATCCAAGATATCATCAAAACCGGCGAGCGCGAGGGCGTCATCGAAGAGGAAGAACGCGAGATGCTCAAACGCATCTTCACGTTCAACTCGACGATCGCCAAAGAGGTGATGACGCCACGACTGGATGTCAACGCCGTCTCGAAAAACGCCACACTCGAGGACGCAATCGGGGTCTGTATCAGACACGATCATGTCCGGATTCCGGTGTACGACGGCAACCTCGACAACATCATCGGCATTGTCAACGTCCGCGATCTCGTTCGCGAATTCCACTACAGCGAGACGCCCGGCGCACTCACGGACGTCGTCCAGCCGACGCTCCACGTGCCCGAATCCAAAAACGTCGATGAACTGCTGGCCGAGATGCAGGAAAACCGCCTCCAGATGGTGATCGTGCTCGACGAGTTCGGAACCACGGAGGGAATAATCACGCTCGAAGACATGGTCGAAGAGATCGTCGGTGACATTCTCGAAGGCGACGAGGACGAACCGTTCGAATCGGTCGATGCCCAGACGACGCTCGTCCGTGGTGAGGTCAACATTCACGAGGTGAACGACGTGCTCGACATCGACCTGCCGGAGGGCGAAGAGTTCGAAACGCTCGCCGGCTTCGTGTTCAATCGGGCCGGCCGCCTCGTCGAGGAAGGCGAGGAGTTCGAGTACGACGGCGTGGTTATTCGGATCGAAGAGGTCGATCACACCCGGATTCTGCGGGCTCGAATCACCGTCACCGACGAGTATCCAAAAACCGACGAGAGCGAGGAGGCCGAACTCACCGAGTGAACCGTGTGGTCGGTAGCAGGGCTACAACACGAGCGAAACCGCGGCGTAAATACCGTAGGCGAGGACGAACGAGCCGACAAGTGAGGCAATCCACGCCAACACGGTGTAGCCCATTTTTCTGCCACTCACGCCCGCGTTGCCCGCGGCGTAGCCGCTGCCGACGATGGCGCTGACCATAATCTCGTTGAACGAGACGGGAATGCCGAATGCGACGGCAGCTTGGGCAATCACGAACGAGGGGATAAGTGCAGCAATCGAGCGACGCGGGCCGAGCGAGGAGTAGTCCTGCGCGATGGCCTTGATCATCCGTGGGGCGCCCGTCCACGAGCCGACCAGAAGCCCAAGCCCCCCACCGACGAGAATTGCCCACAGCGGAATCGCGGTGTCACCAAGCAGTGGAACCAGCGGGCCGATCGCCAGACCAACCTGGCTCCCGCCTGCCGAAAACGCGACGAGCCCGCCCAAAAACAGGAGAAACCGTCGTTCGCCTGCAACGCGGTCGCGTCGAAGGTCCGCCCAGACGATGAGCGCAGCGAGACCGGCGGCACCGGCGGTCACGAGCAGCCGACCGGCGTCGACACCGGCGACTGGGGGGAAACCGAGTGCGCCACCGAGACTGCCCGCAATCGAGCCGTCGCCGTCGGGCGGGCCCAAGAAGGCAAAGCCGATGTTGACGAGTAGCACACCGATAATGCCGCCCAACAGCGCGATGAGTCGTTCCTCATCAAACCGGTCGCCACGGAGTAGTCTGGCGATGGCAAACGCGAGGCCCCCGCCGACGAACGGGGTGAGCGTCCAGAGCGTGAGGATTTCGGCGTACTTCGCCCACGCGGGCTCGCCGCCCATTGCGAGGCCGACGCCGACGACCGCGCCCGTGACGGTGAACGCGGTCGCAATCGGATAGCCCGCAAACACGCCGATGGCGACGAGGACGGCGGCAACGAGCAGCCCGATGATCGCTGCAGTCGCCGACAGCGGTTCGCCGATGATGAGTTCGCTGCCGACGGCTTCGGTGACGTTTGCGCCCTGAAACACCGCGCCGAGAAAGCCCAGCACGCCGACAACGAGCCCCGCGCGCATCACCGAGATGGCGTTCGCGCCGACCGCCGGCGCAAACGGCGTCGACCCCGAGGAGCCCGCACCGATGGCCCACGCCATGAAGAGACTGGCTGCACCCGCAATGACGAACGTGCCGAGTGTGACGGCGTCGATCATATGTGGGCCCGAATTGGGAAATTAGATGGGCACATCATGCGTTCGCGAGACAACTCAGTCGCGCCGTTGGCTCTCACGGTACCCCTCGCGAAGCCCTATGACGGTTCGGCGCATCAACAGATAGCCGAAGAGAACCAGTACGATCAGCACGACCACGAGTCCGACCCAGACGGGATCGTTGGCGAGGACGGACACGACCATACCCCTCATACCGGGTGGCCGATGAAAGGCATTTCGACGTGTGGCTGTCGTTCACGATTCGTACGCGAGAATCACGGTTGGGGCGCGGCGAGCGTGAACTGCTCGAATACGTCGCCATCGGGTGTGACAAGTTGGCCCCGCAGCGTGCCGTCGTCGCGCGGCGTGAGTTCGGCGTGTGCAGCCCGGTAGCCTCTCGGCTGGGCGTGACTGCCCGGATTCACGAGCGGAATCGATCCGCTGGAGTCGACCGTCGGCCGGTGGCTGTGGCCGAAAATGACCGCGTCAGCGTCACGCTCACGACCGAACAACGCAAGCGCCGTGTTGCCCCCGCGAACCGTGTGTGTCACCGCAAACCGATGGCCGGCGTACTCGACCGTTCGGGCCGCAGGCAGTCGGTTACGGATCTCACCGTCGTCGTTGTTGCCGTAGACGCCACGAAACGTCGGGGCCTCCTGCTCGAAGGCGTCAAGCACGGATGCACGCATAAAATCACCCGCGTGGACGACGAGGTCGGCCTCACGAACCGCCTGCAGGGTTCGACCCCGCAGTCGGTGGCCGTCGGTGCTGTGGGTATCCGAAACAATGGTCAGCATAGCTGGCTGTTCGGCGGGGAGCTACTGAAACGTACTGGTGTAGATGATCGAACATTCGACGAAGCCGGCCTTACTGGACCGGTGGCAGCGAGTCGACCTCGCCGCGGCTGGTGAGCGTCGAGGCGCTCCCACGGCTCTGAATCACGTTGAACGCGGTCATCAGATCCGTCCGTGAGACGATGCCGACGAGATCACCCGTCGGAGAGACAACCGGCAGTCGACCGACGCCGTGTTCCTGCATGGTTCGAAGCGCCGTTATCGCGTCACTGTCGGGATCGACTGTGGTGACATCGCGTTCCATCACGTCCTCGACGCGGTAGGCGTCGCGTTCGACCGCTTTGACTGCCCGGGCGTCATCCAGTGTGACCATGCCGACGAGTTCGTCGTGGCGGTCGACAACCGGGTAGCCGGTGTGGCGCTCGGTCAGCATGCGCGTCAGCAACTCGGCGATGGTTGTCTCGGGGGCGACGACGTGGAGTTTCTCACTCGGCGTCATGATGTCGCGGACGGTAACGCCCTGGAATGCGGCTTTGAGCGTCGACTGTTGAACCTCGCCGGAGGCGGCAATGTAGATGAAAAACGCCAACAAGATCATCAGTGGGCTGAACGCGAGCAGGCCGAGCAGTCCCAGCATGAACGCGAAAATCTTGCCAACCTCGGCGGCGAGTTTGGTTGCCTGCGCGTGTGGGCGATTTCGCGCGAGCAACGCGCGAAGCACCCTGCCGCCGTCCATCGGAAAGCCCGGCAACATGTTGAATCCCGCCAGCACCAGGTTCATGATCGCGAGATAGCCAAGAACGAACGCCAACGCGTCCATACTCGATGGCGTCAGCACGAATGCAACGTACGAGACAACGCCGACCAACACGCTCACGAGTGGCCCGGCAATGGCGATGTTGAACTCGATGTGCCAGTCCTCGGGAATCTCTTTGAAACTCGCAACGCCACCGAGCAACCAGAGCGTGATCGACTCGATTTCGAGGCCGTACCGCATCGCCATGAGCGAGTGGCCGAACTCGTGGAGCAACACGCCGAAAAACAGGCCGCCTGCGGCCGCAAAGCCCAGAATCCACGGCATCGACCCGACGGTCAACGGCTCGATAACGATTGTCCCGCCGAGAAACCGGTTGACAACGTCGGCAAGGAGGGCAATATCCCGACCGATAATCCAGGCGAAAATGGGGAGGATGAGCAGAAAGGTCCAGTTGAGTTGTATCGGAATGCCAAACGCGCTCCCGAGACGAATACCTCGCATACCCGTTCTTTGTGGATGAGTCGGTATTAAGTTGGTCGTTGGACGGTGTCTCCGAGCGCCGCCACGGGACGGACGCTACCGCCGACTACGTCGTCGCGGGCGCATCGCCAGCGGGCAGCCATACCGAGCCGAACGGCTGATATACCCCGATTGCGTAGCCCCGAGCGTGTCTCAGCAGGTCGCACAGGTCGGCACGTTGTTCCTCCATGAAACCGGTGACAGCTACCGGGTTGTCGTTATCCGATCCGGCTCACGGGTGTTTCACGGCGTGCTCGACGTCAAAGAGACGAGCGCGGGCCCCCGACCGGGCCGGTTTCGAACCAAACGGGGAACCACCGAGGAGCCGCGCAACCCCGATGAGTTCATCGAACTCGCCCGCAGTGCGACCCGCATCCGCATCTCCCAACAGACCTCACAACGGGGTCGAACCGAACTCAAAACGCTGCTCGATGGCTACCAGCTCGACGCCGAGGTCGTCCGGACCTGCCGGCTGTGCGCCAACAAGGGGCAGTACGCGCCGATCACGAGCGAAACGGCGATCAAAACCGACCGCGAGCACATCTGTCCGGACTGTGCGCTCGCCGAACTCGAACGCGAACTCTCGTACAAGGGCCAGTTCACCGGTGCCGCACAAGAGCGTCTCGAAGCCCTCCTTCTTGACGTCCAAGACCTCGACCGGATCATCACCCTGCTTTCTGGCAACCTCGATCCCGACCTCACGAAGTTCGACGTCATCAGCGCCACCGTCGACGACGTTGACCCCGTCCAAACCGTCGATCTCGGACTTCATCCGAAACTCCAGTCGATGACGCAGGCGCGCTTCGAAAACCTCCTTCCCGTCCAGAGCCTCTCGGTTCGAAACGGATTGCTCGACGGCGACGACCAACTGGTCGTCAGTGCGACGGCGACCGGCAAAACGCTCATCGGCGAACTCGCGGGCATCGATCGCGCCCTGAAAGGCAAAGGCAAACTGCTGTTTCTCGTGCCGCTTGTCGCACTTGCCAACCAGAAACACGAGGATTTCAAAGACCGGTATGGCCAACTCGGCCTCGACGTGACGATCCGGGTCGGCGCCAGTCGCATTGCCGACTCGGGCAGCCAGTTCGACCCGAACGCCGACGTCATTGTTGGCACCTACGAGGGAATCGACCACGCGCTGCGAACCGGGAAAAATCTCGGCGATGTCGGCACCGTCGTTATCGACGAGGTTCACACGCTCAAAGAGGAAGAACGCGGCCACCGCCTCGACGGGTTGATCTCGCGGCTCAAATACTACTGCGAACAGCGTGCCAGCGACGCCCAGTCGACCCAGACCACCGCAACGGCCGGCTCCGACAGCTACGGCGGAGCCCAGTGGATCTATCTCTCGGCCACGGTCGGCAACCCCGAGTGGTTGGCAGGGCGGCTCGAAGCCCGACTGATCGAGTTCGAGGAGCGGCCGATTCCCATCGAGCGCCACGTCACGTTTGCGGACGAACGCGAAAAGCTCCGGCTTGAGGACAAACTCGTCACACGCGCGTTCGATCAAAAATCCTCGAAAGGCTACCGCGGCCAGACAATTATTTTCACCAATTCGCGGCGGCGGTGTCACTCGATTAGCCGGAAACTCCAGTACGACTCCGCGCCGTACCACGCTGGCCTCGACTACCGCAAGCGCAAAAAAGTCGAAAAACAGTTTCTCGATCAGGAGCTCTCGGCGGTTGTCACCACCGCTGCACTCGCCGCCGGCGTCGACTTCCCGGCCTCACAGGTGATTTTCGACACGCTCGCGATGGGCATTGAGTGGCTCTCGGTTCAAGAGTTCAGCCAGATGCTTGGGCGGGCCGGTCGACCCGACTATCACGACCGTGGGACGGTGTACATGCTGGTTGAACCCGACTGTACCTACCACAACTCGATGGAGATGACCGAAGACGAGGTCGCGTTCAAACTGCTCAAAGGCGAGATGGAGGACGTGCGCAACGTCTATGATGAGGCCGCCGCTGTCGAAGAGACACTCGCGAACATCACCGTCGCTGGCCCGCAGGCAAAACGACTCAACGACCGGATGTTGGGCGAAATCGACACCACACGTGCGGTTGGGCGACTGCTCGAGTGGCAGTTCATCGACGGGTTGGAGCCGACGCCGCTCGGCCGGGCGGTGACGCGGCACTTCCTCTCGCCTGAAGAGGCCTTCCGACTACTCGATGGGATCCGAAACGGGCTCTCGCCGTACGAAATCGTCGCCGAACAGGAACTCGCGGACAACGAGTTGTAGTCGACGTTGTCAGCGGCGACGCACCCGCGGTCTTGACGACATAATGATTTTGCCGTGGCGACCGCACACTCCGGTATGCCCGCAGACCTCGGCGAAAAAACCGATCGCTACGAACGAATGCTCGCCGCAGCACTCGAAGAGGCGACACAATCCGCCCCCGACGACACACCGCTCGGGACGGCCGCTGTCGGCTGTCTCGAAATGGCCGAATCATATCTTCACGACGGGCGGCATTTCCGCAAATCGGACGACCCGGTCAACGCGTTAGCCGCTTTTTCCTATGGGTACGGCTGGCTTGACTGTGGCGTCCGGATGGGACTGTTTTCGATTCCCGAAGAGACCGAGCTGTTCACGATGTGAGCGTTCTCGGCGTCGACATTCGGCAGAAGACGAACCGAGTCCCTCATACGCGATCGAACCCGTTTCGTTCACCGTGTCAGACAGTTGGCTGACATACGTGTGAGCAGAAACAAAACAGTGGATGAAAAGACAACTAACTAATATGATTGGGCAAAAAATCGCGGCACAGAACACGGTGACGGACAAACCGACCCAGTACCCGATCGGATCGAATACATACCGTTTATTGTCATAACTGCGTTTCAGTCAAAAATGTATTACTAATATTACAATTTGAACGAGAGGATTAAAATAGTTCCACGGTATGTGTTATTGTATCAGATGCCCGATATCGATCTCGATCTCTACAAGCGGGCGTTTCGTCACACCGAAAACCCGATGGTGGTTACCGACGAGAACTATATTATTCGCGATGTCAATCGGGCGTGTATATCGTTTACGGGATACTCGCGTGCGGAACTCATCGGCGATCTGCCGCTGAAGCTGTTTCCGGATCCTGCTGTGTACGAGGACTTGGTCGAAAAGCTCGAAGACGACGAACCCTGGCAGGGATATTTCCAGACACAGACGAAAGGCGGCTACCAGATTTACGGCCAGGGCTCGGCGATTCCGCTCATCATTAACGGCGAAAAGCGCGGTTACAGCGGGATTTTTGTCGACCTGACCGAGCGACGGCAGTACGAAAAAGCGCTGCAGGTTATCTATCGCGTGTTGCGACACGACCTAAAAAATGAGATGAATCTCATTTTGGGCTATCTCGAAACGCTTGAGGCCGAACTGCCCAAAAAAAGCCACGAACGGATCGAAACCGTTGAGAACCTCGGACAGCGACTCATTCGTCGTGCGGACAAGGCCCGGTCGCTCGAACAACTGCTGTATGAAGGGTTCGAACAGCCGAACAGATCGGTCGTCCTCGACACCGTACTCGAGCGGGGACTCGACAACATCAGACAACGGTTCCCGACCGCCAACCTCAGTGTCGGCCCGATTCCGTCGTGTACGGTTATCGCAAACGAACTGCTGGAGACCGTGATCGAAAGCCTCGTCGAAAACGCGATCATCCACAACGCCGAGCCCCCACGAATCACAGTGATCGTCGAAGAAGACGACCGGACGGTCACCGTCAGGGTTGCTGACGATGGGCGTGGCATCGATGACAGACAGAAACAGCATCTCTTCGGACGCGAAGAGAAAGACGAACTCCGCCACGGAGACGGATTTAGCCTCTACTTCGTGGACTGTGTGATGGAACTCTACCGTGGTTCGATCACGGTGAGCGACAACGAGTTTGGCGGAGCGACGTTCGAACTCACCCTCCTGAAAGCCTGATTATTTGAGGCCGCGGCTTGCGAGATGAAAAGCCATGACGCGTTCCATACCGCCGATGAGTCCGTCGACATCGATGGACGCGATTTCAGGGGGGTTCGACCGCAGCGTATCACAGCGCTGTTGCCACTGCTCGATGAGCGCCTCTTCGACGTGAGCGTTCTCGATCCGACTGCGGATTTCGTCGCGTGCGTCGGGGTCGGTGGCGGCCGTCCGAAGTTCCTCCGCTGAGAGAATCCCGTTTTCGACGGCAATCACGAACACGCCCGCGCTGACGTCTCCCTCGTCGAGTTCGCGCTCCCACGTCGTCACCCAGTTGCCGATGCGAGCCATCTGTTGGAGTTCGAGCAGCAGCGAACGAACCCGACCGAGTTCAGCACAGTCGAACGTCGGTGAAAACGCGATGTCGATGTCGGCGTACGCCAGCATCATCATGTTGTGTGCGCCGAGCGCGCGCACCTCCGACATGTTCGCGATTTCGGGATTCTCGTTGAGCAACGCCGAGTACCGGATAGCCTGGATTACTTGGCGCATATCGTAGCGAAACAGCGCTTTCACCTCGTCGTACCGCGGTGCGGCCTGCAGTCGGGGCGCAAGCGCCTCCCAGACGGCTTCGGTGACGGCCATGTAATCGTGATCGATACCGTCGATCTCGCGGTCGATCGACTCGCTCGGAAACGGAAGCTTTGCGGCCTGTGCCAGCGTGATGTCGTCGTCGTGGCGCTCGCCGAGGTCGTCGATGAGCATGACGTACATGCTGGCGAGTGTACGGACGGTTCGGCACTCCTCGGCGTACGTTTCGTCGACCGACGAGAGCGTAAAGAACCGGAACACGACGTGGAGCCACTTGAGCAGGAACTCGCTGTCGCGGTAGCCGAGCCGCTCGTCGTACATGTCGATGAGTTCGGAAACGACCGGAGGCAGTGGTTCCTGTTCGACCCGTTGCATATCGATGTGATCGACGCTCGGACCGGGGTCGTCGGTCGGAGTACCGCGACCATCCTCATCGGCGAGATCGCGGTCGACGTCGGTGTGTTCGAGGTCGACGTCGGTGTGTTCGAGGTCGATGTCGGTGTGTTCGGCCGATACCCCGTCTCGGGATGTCGAGACTGGATCGGGTGTGGTCGACGGTGAGCCGTTTCGTCTGAGGATTGCGTCGGTTGGCGATTGGCCCAGTTCGGCGGCTGACTCGGTCGCTGCCGACTCCGGTTGCGAAAGCAGCCTGTCGACGGTTTTGCGGAGCGTTGTTCGTGAGACCGGCTTGAGGAGATAGTCATCAAGACCCTTGGTTGCGGTTTCGAACGTCGGTTCGGCAGCCGTAATCATCGCGACCCGACACGAGAGTCCTCGGTTTGTGCTTATTTCGAAAACGTCGTCGCCAGAGATATCCGGCAGTCGACGATCGAGCAGCAGCACGTCAATCGAATCATCAAGCATCGACACCGCTTCGCGGCCGGTGTAGGCCGTCTGCACCTCGTGGTCGACGTCCAACCACCCGGCATAGAGGTCGGCCAGCGGTTGTCGGTCTTCAACAACGAGAATATTCGCGTTGCTCATCATATCAGACAACGTTGCAATTGTAATAAAACTACGGCAATGAGATATTTCTCGAGATATTGTCTGACAAACGTCTTGCGTTCCCACGAAGTATTTATTGATGCATTTCAGCGATGTGAGTGTGATGCGAGTACGAATCATTATGTCGGCAGTGCTGTTGGTCGCGCTGGTCGGAGCCGCGGGCGTCGCGTCGGCAGCACCGCCGGCCAACGCGGACACAGTGGAAGACGAAAAGACAAGTCCAGCCTGTGAGGTACCAATAACCGGCTTTGCGACCTCCGCCAACGCGTCCGGCGGTGAGTCACTCCAGCCCGGCGATGCAGAGATCAATCCCGGCGTGATCAACGCACTCGAACAGAACGGGTGTGATGAGCGGATTGAAACGCTAAAAACAGTCGCTGAGGAATAACGACGGCGTCCAAATTTTATCGATATCCTCCCGCCGAGAGCAGCAGCGCCGATCTCGCCATGAAAACAACACGGTGACGACACTGACCCACCGCACTCACGACAGCCGGTAGCTCGGGCCGTCGTCCGCGTCGTGCACCTCGATGTCGAGCGCCGCAAGCGCATCGCGGAGTTCGTCAGCCCGCGCGTAGTTGCCCGCCTCGCGTTCGGCCTCACGCACGTCAAGCACGAGCTCGACGAGTTCGCCGGCGAGTTCAACATCGCCGTCGGTTTCGGAATCGAACTGGAAGCCAAACACCTCGCCACCGAGCGCCTCGAACGTCTCGACGGCGGCGTTGAGTCCCTGGTAGTCGTAGGCTGCGGTGTCGGTCGCATCGGCGGCAGCCTCGACGTGGCGGTTCACCGCACCGGTCAGCGACAACAACGCGGCCATCGCTTCGCGAACGTTGAAATCGTCGTTCATTGCATCGGTGAACCGCTCGTGGGTCTCGCTCACGGCATCGCGAAGGTCGCGGTCGGCGGTTTTCGCGGTTGCGTCGACCGAATCGAGCGCACCGACGGCCGTTTCATAGGCGCGAGCGAGGCGATCAAACCGTTCTTCGGCCTCGGCCATTGCCTCGGCTGAAAAGGTCTGTGTCGAGCCGTAGGCGGTCGACAGGTAGAACGAGCGAATGACGTTCGCGCCGTACTCGTCGAGGGCGGCCTCGACGGTAAAGAAGTTCTCGAGGCTCGAACTCATTTTCTCGCCGTCGGTTTCGAGCAGGCCGGTGTGGAGCCAGTAGTTCGCAAACCGGCCGCCGGTGGCGGCCTCGCTCTGGGCGATCTCGTTTTCGTGGTGGGGAAACACCAGATCATGACCGCCGATGTGGATGTCGATGGTCTCGCCGAGATGCGTCATCGACATCGCCGAGCATTCGATGTGCCAGCCGGGCCGCCCCTCGCCCCACGGCGAGTCCCACGTCTGGCCCGCCGGCGGCTCATCGCCGTGGTCGTGTTTGGCGTGCTGGCGAATCGCCGTCTCGCTCACGCCGCCCGCTTTCCAGAGCGCGAAGTCGGCAGGGTTGCGCTTCTCGTCGCGCTCGCTGGGTTCGCCTTGGGCTTCGAGGTCGGCAACGCGTTGGTTTGAGAGTTTGCCGTAGTCCGGATATGAGGTCACATCGAAGTACACCGAGCCGTTGGTTTCGTAGGCGTGGCCCGACACGATCAGCTGTTCGATCAGCGCGATGATTTCGGGAATATGCTCGGAAACGCGGGGGTAGACCGTTGCGCGCGTGAAGTTGAGCCCGCGCATATACTCGATGACCTGGTCGATGTAGTGCCGCGCGACGTCGGCTTCGGTTTTCCATTCGGGGCGCTCGCCGATGCGCGCGGCGATTTTCTCGTTGACGTCGGTGAAGTTCTCGACGTGGCGAACCGCGTAGCCCGAAAACGCGAGCCACCGGCTGATCACGTCGGCGTGCGTCCAGAGCCGCGCGTGGCCGAGATGCGGGTCGTCAGAGACCGTCAGCCCGCAGACATAGAGTAACACGTCGTCGCCGGTCGGCTCGAACTCCTCGCGGTCGCCCGTGAGCGTGTTGGTCACTGAGAGCGTCATCGTTGACACAACGCTGTCGCGGCGAGCGTTTGAAACCGTCGAAACACCCGCGTCGGGTGACGGTTTCGAGTGCGATTACTCGAGCAGGTCGGCAACATCCGACTGTGTCTGTGCCGCAAGCGCCTTGTCGGCCAGCGCGGCGGCGTCGCTGCGGTCGGTTTCGGTGATCGCGGCTTTGACCGCGGGAACGGTCACGGCGCTCATGCTCAACTCGTCGAGCCCGAGGCCGACGAGCAGTGCGGTGAGGTCGGGATCGCCGGCCATCTCGCCGCACATGCCGATCCAGGCGTCGTTGGCGTGGGCGGCCTCGGCGCTGCGTTTGATCGCGCGCAACACGGCCGGCTGGGTTGGATCGTGCAGGTGCGCCACAGACTCGTTCTCGCGGTCGGCGGCCATCACGTACTGCGCGAGGTCGTTGGTGCCGATCGAGGCAAAATCGACGTGGGCCGCAAACGCGTCGGCCATGAACACGGCCGCAGGCGTCTCGATCATCACGCCGAGTTCGGGGATGGCGTACTCGATTCCTTCCTCGTCGAGATCGGCAGCAACCCACTTGACGTGGTCGAGTGCGGCGTTGAGCTCGTCGATCGTCGACACCAGCGGGAACATCACCGACAGCGTGCCCTCGCTCGTGCCGGCGGCCCGGAGCAACGCTCGAAGCTGAGCGTCGAACAGGTCGGCGTCGTCGCCGAGCGAGCGTCGGATCCCGCGGTTGCCGAGGAACGGGTTTTCCTCGTCGGGAAGATCGAGATACGGAATCGGTTTGTCGCCGCCGATGTCGAGCGTACGGACGACGACACGGCCCTCGGGAAACGCATCGAGCGCCTCGCGGTAGGTCTCGAACTGCTCGTCCTCGTCGGGTGGAGAGTCGCGATCCAAAAAGAGGAACTCGGTGCGAAACAGCCCGATTCCGTCGGCTCCCTGGGCGATCGCACCGTCGAGTTCGGCCGCGGTACCGATGTTGGCGGCGACCTCGAGTTCGTGGCCGTCAGCGGTTTCGACCGGCTCGGGGCGAACGTTGACGTCGCGGCCGGCGGTCACCCGCTCGCGGGTCTCCTCGTCGGGGTCGACGACAATGACCGCGTTGTCGGCGTCGATGGCGACCGCGGTTCCCTCTTCGATCTCGCCGAGCGCCTCGCCCGCGCCGACGATTGCCGGCAGGCCCAACGAGCGTGCGAAGATCGAGACGTGCGAGGTGCGTCCGCCGGTCATCGTCGCGAAGCCGGCA
>SL_4KL_010_BRINEDRAFT_10000695_pt1 | contig 17663 bp, 15 predicted proteins | sample SodLak_010_BRINE_2_FD_10664 | JGI IMG/M metagenome (IMG submission 10664)
CATCTGTTTTTGCTGATTCAACTATTTTACCGGCATACATAACAGCTATCCGGTCGGTAATTTCAGAGACAACCCCCAGATCATGGGTTATATATAGAATTGAAGTTCCATATTCCCGCACCAGATCCTTTAATAATGCTAAAATCTGAGCTTCAATAGTGACATCCAGAGCAGTAGTCGGCTCATCTGCTATGAGAAGTGAAGGGTGAGAGATAAAGGCCATTGCCAGCAGAACTCTCTGCTTCATGCCTCCACTGAATTGATGGGGGTATTCTTCAAAGCGATATTCCGGATCAGAAATTCCCGTTTTTTTCAGCATTTCAATGGCATCCTGTTTTAAATTTTTTCGTTTTATTTTTTTATTGTTTTTAAAATACAGGACATCCACCAGCTGGGTACCGACTTTAAATACTGGATTAAGAGCATTTTGAGGATTCTGCAGTACCATTGAGATTTCTTTGCCTCTAATTTCGTTATTTATTGTTTGTTCGGATAAAGTTATTATATCCCGGTTTTTAAAAAATATTTTTCCAGCAGGTATTTCAGCAGAAACAGGTAATAGTTTTACAATGGCTTTGCCCAGCGTAGATTTACCTGATCCGCTCTCACCAACCAGACCAAAGATTTCCCCGTTTTTGATCTCTAAATTTACGTCCTCCACTGCCAGGGAATAACCATTCCGGGTTCTGTATTGAACTGTTAAATCTTCAATTGACAACAGGGCATTCACTATTTTTGTCCCTCCTGGCCGGCCTTAGGGTTTAATGCTACCCTTAAACTTTCAGCAAATAAAGAAAAACCTAGCATTGTCAGCATTATTGCCAGGGAAGGCCAGACAATCATTAAGGGTGCTGTTTGAATATATTGATATGATTCCTGCAGCATTACCCCCCAGCTGCTCAGAGGCGGCTGAAGCCCCAAACCTAGAAATGATAAACCAGCTTCCCACATTATCATTGAAGCCATGTCCATTCCTCCCAGCACCAGAACTGAAGCAAAAATATTGGGCAGTATATGTTTATAAACAATCCTGACTTTACCAGCACCCAGGGATCTGGCAGATTCAACATAGTCCTCTTCTTTTTCCGAGAGGGTTTCAGCTCTTATAACCCTGCCATATCTCGGCATGATGGTGATTCCCAGAATTATTATCACACTGATAAGCGAGGGACCTATTATTGCCAATAAAACCAGAATTAATATCAAAGGGGGAAAAGCTCTGACAAAGTCAAAAAATAAAATGATTAATCTGTCGATAATACCACCAAGATAAGCTGCTGTCAGACCCAGCAGCAAACCAAAAAATATTGAAATTGACAGTCCCCCAAAGGCTACATAAACTGCAGGTCTGGCTGCAAAGATCAACCGGCTTAAAATATCTCTACCCACACTATCTGTACCCAGGGGATTATTCAGNCTGGGGCCCTGCAGGCGGTTGACCACATCAGTACTGTAGGGATTATGGGGAGCAATCCAGGGTGCAAATGCCGCTGATAAGAAGATTATCAGAATTATACTTCCCCCCAGATATGTCCTGTAATCCTTTTTCATTATATTAATAATTCGCATGAATTTTTTCTTGAGCCTGAAAAACCTCTGGCTGTTAAACATTTTCATTCCTCCAGAATCTATTCCTGTTTAATCCGGGGATCAAAATAGGCATAGGAAATATCCGCCAGGAGATTGGCCAGAACAAAAAGAAGAGCAGCTACCAGAACTCCTCCTCTAACCAGAGGCAGATCTCTTTCATATATAGAGTTTACAATAAGTCTGCCCAGACCTGGACGGGTAAAAATGACCTCGACAAAGACCGCTCCTCCCAGCAGCCTTCCTATGCCCAAACCCACAACTGCGATAATGGGCTTAACTGCTTTTTTGAGAGCATATTTATAAATAATATAATAACGGGGCAGACCAAAGGATTTCTCAGTCTGGATGAAATCTGATTCTAAAGTTTCCAGCATAGAACTCCTGGTTAATCTGGCAATATAACCTGTCCAACCGATTGATAAAGCCACAGCAGGGCCGATTAAATAATAGAGAGAATTTAAAAGTCCACCCTCACCCAGCCCAATGGAGGGAAGCAAATTTAAGTTAACCGAAAAGACCACTATAATCAAAACACTGGCAATATAAGTGGGGGTTGAGGCGGTTAAGAAAGAAATGAAGGTTAATAAACTGTCCAGCCATGAGTCCTGATAACTGGCTGCCAGGAGACCAATTATGATTCCGTTAAAGACAGCCAGACCCATGCCGGCAAAGGTGAGTGCCAGAGTATAGGGCAAAACTTCCATAACTACATTAAAGACCGGCCTGTTTCTAAAAATTGAAACTCCCAGATCTCCTCGCAATATACTTCTGATATAATCAATATATCCCTCATACCAGGGTCTGTCAAGCCCAAGCCGCTCTCTTAAATCCTGAGCCATTTCCTCGGTAGCCCGGGGGCCAAGAATAATATCTGCCGGGTCTCCAGGCAGCAGATAGGTTAGACTAAAGAGGAGAAATAAAACTGCGAGAAGGGTAGGGATTACCCAAAGCAATCTTTTTGAGATATAAACAAACATTTCACTTGCTCCCTCCCAGCCTCTGAATATTCTTTCCTTTAAAATTACCTTTATGTTAATTCTCTTAATATCAGCAAAATATTGAAATTATAATTCCCGTCATAACTGTCATCCTTTCAAGCAAATTGCCAGTAAAATGACTTTTCGCAGCGGAACCATATAATATAAAGAGAAAAATAAGAGAAAAAGCCGGGTCTGTTAAACCCGGCTGATGTCAGAGGATTATCTGGATGTTACCAGCCAGGGTAATATTACACCATCTGGAGAAAAGACCGGATTCAAATCAACTCTCCAGGCCGGGGTTTTTACCCCATGGGTAATCCATAAACCTATTGCTTCTTCATCCATAATTTTTTGCATTTCAATATATTTGTTACTTCTAACTTCTTCATCTATAATGGTCTCGGCTTCATTCCACAATTCATCATATCTTTCATTGCTCCAGTGAAATAAATTCCATTCTCCAATCTGTTCGGTTAAGTTCCATTGAAAATTATATCCGGGATCGACAGTGTTGGTAAATCTGGCATAGGTGAAATCATAACTGCCTTCCTGCCATCTATCAATTTTTGGTCCAACCTCTAGAGCTTCAATATCCATGGCGATATTAAAGTCAGAGAGCTGATCCTGGATAATCGTAGCAATCATCCTTCTTTCTTCAGTGGCATCAGTTACATACTCCAATTCCAAACCTTCTCCCTCTGGATAGCCGGCTTCTTCCAGGAGATTCCAGACATATTCTTCTCCAGCCTCCTCTAAATCATAAGCAGGGGCTTCCCAGTAACCTATCATATCAGGCAGAAGAATTGAGTAAGCTCTTTCTGCCTGCCCGGCAAAAGCGCCAATTAAAATATCATCGGGGTTTATTATATATCTCAGAGCCTTTCTCAACTCCCTGTTATCCAGGGGATATCTTGTTGTATTAAAAGCTACATACTGAATAGCGAGATCGGGGTAGATTTCAGCCTCAAACTCCTCCATGTTCTGGATACTTTCAAAATTATCCAGTGTCAGCTGACCTATGTCGATCTCCCGGGATTGAAGGGCTAATTCCTGGGAAGTTGGGTCTGCCATGGGCATAAACTGAACTTCTTTGAATTCGGGCTCTTCACCCCAGTAATTATCATGGTAGCTCAAATGAATATTATCATTTACATCCCAGCGTTCAAACTGATAGGGGCCTGTGCCTACCGGGTTGCTGGCAAAATCCTCTCTACCCATCTCTTCAACGGCTTCCTTACTCACTATCAATCCGGCATTAAAGGGCAGGGTAGAGGTGAACAATCTTCCCATAGGCTCTTCAAGGATCAGTTTAACTGTATAATCATCAATGATCTCAACTTTCTCAAGCTGGACAAAGGACGGAGCTTCTGGAGAATTGGCCTCGGGGTCGATTATCCTTTCAAAACTAAATTTAACATCTGCAGCAGTAAATTCACCGTAGTCTCTGTGAAACTGGACATTTTCTCTCAAATAAAAGGTGATTTCTCTATCATCATCTGAGATTTCCCAATCATGAGCTAAATCAGGTACTACCTCAAAGGTCCCCGGTTCATATTTAACCAGTCCATTAAAAATAGAGTTCATTACGGGCCATTCGGATAAAACTCTCTGGAGAAAACCGGGATCAAGGGTTTGAGTTCTGCCAGGAATTGCTATATCCAGCCTGTTATTTTGAGCAGATAAAGTCCCGGTTCCAATGAGAGTTAGAAGCAGAACTAATATTAATGAGATTGTAATTATCCTTTTACTGTTTATCATTTTGCAGCCTCCTTTAATAACAAAAATTATCTGTATTCGGGATTGGGGTGGTCGAAACTGCACCCGGCATCCCAGGCACTTCTCTGATTACCGTGAGCAGGAACACCGTCATTATCCTTCAACATTCTTGCCAGATGCATCAAATTCCAGGTCACAAAAGTTGTGTTCCGCTGAGTAAAATCATTTTCAGGGCCGCCTGAATTTTCATCTAGATAGGAAGATCCGGAGCCAGCTTTTCCAACCCCTACTCTTATCAAACCAGGATATTTAAAAACTGATTTAATTATAGTATTCCTATCTGGCTTTTGCAAATTAAATGGTTAGTTTTAGTATATAATTGTAAAGATATAGAAGCATGTAATGCAGCTTACATACGATGAACTATTTTTATATGAGAAGAGTTTATTGACTATTTATAAATTTATAGATATAATTGCATTGAAAATTGCATTGAAAAATTGGCTTGAATGTCTGGCAGTATGGATAGGAAAAGAAAAGGATGATGAATATGACTGTTAATAAAGCAGAGTTTAATAAGAAAGTTATCAATGATATTAAGTCATATCTTTCTGGGAGAGAGGAACTGGAAGCTTCCTATATTTTTGGTTCTCGTGCTTCTGAAAATTATGATAAAACCAGTGATTTTGATATAGGCATTATTACTTCTCCAGCGATGGATAAAATTGAGGCATATAATTTTAAGTTAATGCTGGAAGATGAGTTAATCAGAAAGTTTGGAGTTGAGTTTGATGTGGTCTTATTTTCTAATGCAACTATCAAGATGAAACATAAAATAATTAGCGGAAAATTGTTAACTGGAAAAGAAAGCAAATATAGAGTAACTTGTGAAGTAAAGACAATAAGAAAATATTTAGATATGAAACCTTATTATCAGACTTATTATGCTAACATGGGAGGGAGGTTTGTGGAAGGTGAATGATAATGACAGCATTACTGACAGGATGCTTAGTTTAGAAGAATATATCAACGATTTATCAGAGCATTCACCACTTGAAATTGAGCAATATAAGAACAATAAACTGTTAAGTAGATTTATTGAAAGAACACTACATTTAGCCATCGAGTCTTTTCTGGACATTGGTAATCATATAATCAGCAAAAATAGATTGGGCGAAGTAAATTACAACTCTGATGTGGTTAGGCTGTTAGCAAAGAATGATATAGTTAAGAAAAATAAACAAAAATATATTCAAATGGTACAGTTTAGGAATGTTTTAGTTCATGACTATTCAGATATTGATCCTGAAATTATTATTGATATAGTAAATAACCGTCTATCTGATCTTAAAAATTTATTTAGATGGTATAAAGAGCATTTAAACATTTGATGTATTGGGAAAGGTATTGATACCTGGGACAAGATATATGAAGGCAGCTGCTTCAAATGTATTTTTTGAAAGTGAAGTGAGATGTATCATGAGCATAAGTGAAAGAAATTCTTCGGCAGAGGAAGACTTTAAGAAAAGAATAAAAAGATATTAACAACAAGACTGTGTCTGTTTATACAGCAGGAGCCTAATTTCCCTGAATTTTTCAGTAAAATCAGGCCTCTGCCGTGGTTTTAATCAAATATTGCATTATTATAAACAGCGCAAATAACTGCTTTCGTTTTAGGTGGATTATTTGCTTTTTATGTTTAAATAGGGGCTTACTTCACTGGCCATACTTTGAATTGGCATCGTCTGCAGCCAGACCTTACCTGGTCCTTTTAAGGTTGTAAGGAAGATGCCCTCTCCTCCAAAGAGCATATTTTTCATGCCCTTAACTTTTTCAATATTCATCTCAACACTTTCTTCATACATACCAACCGAGCCTGTTTCAACTTTGATGATTTGATTTTCATCCAGGTCCATTTCAACTACCTCTCCATCTATTTCAACAAAGGCCTGGCCTCTGCCTAATAGTTTCTGCATTACAAAACCTTCCCCACCAAAAAAGCCGCTTCCTAAACTTTGCTGAAAGGCAATTTCTAATTCTACATCTTTGGTGGAACAGAGATAGGCCCTTTTCTGACAGATAATACTATTGTTAGTTACATCTAAAGCAATAATATGGCCGGGAAAGGTATGGCCAAAAGCTATTCTGCTCCCGTCCTTTTCTGCAGTATAGGTATTGATCATCCCACTTTCTTTCATAACCTTCCGCTTTAAAAAACCTCCTACTCCTCCATCCATGCCTGTCTCCATTTTTATGCTGTTATCCATCCATTTCATGGCTCCTGCCCTGGATTTTACAAATTCTCCCCGGGATAAAATCAGGGTGACTAGCGGCATTGTTTCCCCGATAATTTCATACTCCATTTAATATTCCTCCTCACAGTTTAATAAAATTATAAAAACTTTGTGCAGCAGCACAGGTTTTTTACCTGTTATATCCCCCCTTCAGTGCTGTTTATTCCATTAAAATCAAACAGAATCATTTTGTAAGTAAGTGTTTTCTTAGAGCAAAAATTTCTGTCTTTTTTAAATGCAAAGAAGTGGCATGAATTAGAATAAAGTCTGGAATAGAACTAATTGTAATGGATATTTATAATTATACCCTATCTAATTATAACTGACAAGTGATAATATTTATAAAATTGACCGGTCATTAAGTTCTTTTATACAAAAAAATTTGAACTATTTTTGCTGGAAAAAAGGTACTTCTGGATATATATTGAATTAAAATATTAAGCAGGATAAAAAACTGGAAAAGCCTTCTTTTGATATCAGTAATAATAAGCTCTGATCAAAATTAAACAGGTTTTCAGAATTTAAATGAACGTCGGAATTCCGGGGGGGGGATATCAGTATGGGACAGAATCAAAAAAAGCAGAACAAAAGTGATTTTAACAATTCCCTAGAGGAGGATTTCACCGGTCAGCAGGAGGAGATTTTAAAGATTAAAGAAGAGCAGTATCGAAAAATTTTTAATAAATCTCCCTCCGGCATCAAGATTTTAGACAGTCAGGGTAATATTCTAAAGGTAAATGAATCTTTGTGTGAAATTACCGGTTATGATAAAGAAGAATTAGAAGGGAAAAATATTTTTGACATTCTGGTTCCTCCAGAAATTGAAGAGAAGGCCAGAGAAAACATAGATAGAATACTGGCCGAGGTGGACCTGACAATGACTGTAAAAAATCGCCGTAAAAGTGGTGAAGCGGTGCATGTTCATTTAAATGAAACCAGAATAACCTTATCTGATGGCAGTGTTGGGATTTTGTCGATGTGTGTTGATATTTCAGAACTTAAAGAGAAGGAGAAGGAGTTAAAGTATTTAAGCTATCATGATGGCCTGACCGGCCTGTATAATCGCTATTATGTAGAAGCAGAAATGGAAAGGCTTGATACTAAAAGGCAGCTTCCCATCAGCGTGATAATGCTGGACATTAACGGGCTTAAGCTGGTAAATGATACTTATGGCCACGAAAAAGGTGATAAGCTTTTAATTAAAGTTGCTGAGATAATCCGGGATAATATCAGACAGGAAGATATTGTAGCCCGCTGGGCAGGAGATGAATTTGTGATAATTCTACCTCAAACGGATATTCAGAAGGCTCAGGAGATCTGTCAGCGTATAGATGAAGCCTGTGAGGAGGCAGACTTTGATAGTATACCTATTTCTCTGGGGATGGGTGCTGCCATCAAAACCTGTATTGACCAGGATATCTTTAATATGCTTAATAAAGCTGATAATGATATGTATAAGGACAAACTGGCAAAGAGGAGAAGTGCCAAACACAGGCTGGTACGGAATCTGCTGAATACTCTGTTGGCAAAAAGCAATGAAACCAAGGGCCATGCTGTTAGGATGGCTGAGTTTGCCCACAACTTGGGAGAAGAGATAGGATTGAACAGGGAACAGCTGAATAATCTTTCTATGCTTGCCACCCTTCATGATATAGGAAAGGTCACAATCCCTGAGGAAATTCTGATCAAGCCGGGTAAATTGAGTGACGATGAAAGAAAAATAATTAAAGAACATCCGGAAAAGGGCTACAGGATAATAGCTTCAATTGATGAATATTCTCACATAGCAAAATATATTCTCCATCATCATGAAAAATGGAATGGTGGTGGCTATCCCGAGGGACTTAAGGGAGAGGATATTCCACTTTTATCCAGGATTATTACAGTGGTAGATGCCTATGATGTTATGACCGGAGGACGGCCCTATCAGAAGGCCAAGAATAGAGAAGAGGCTTTAGCAGAGCTTAAAAGATGCGCTGGCAGTCAGCTTGACCCTAAGTTGGTTAAAGTTTTTGTTCGGCTGATAGAGGAGAGTGAGATTTAATTGCGGAGGTAAACTCCAATGAATGAAAGTGATAGTTTTAAAAATACAAAGAAAGGCATAAATAACAAGAACAACAAAGCAAAGGCAGAGGAATCCGGAAACAATGGAAGAGATGGTTATCAATCCCAGCCCTCAAGCTGTCATGATTTTTTTCTGGATGCTGGAGAGGCTGACTGCCAGGAGTGTGAACTTGAATCGAGGTTTAACTGCCATCCTACAGCAGAAGACTATCGTTTTTACCGGCTTAACTTATTACCCACCATTATAACCGGCCTGCTGGGAATGGCTGGGGCTTCGGTGATTCTAAAAACCTGGCTGCCGCTGATTATACTTGCGGCAGCCTGTTTCATTTTCTGGGGTCTGGGACTTGAGGTCAGACTTCTCTGTACCCACTGCCCCCATTATAACAAAGAAGGGGATAGGTTGAAGTGCTGGGCCCTGAGAAATTATCCCAAAAGGTGGGAATACCGGCCCGGCCCCTTAAGCAGAGTTGAAAGAGCCCTGATCTGGCTGATGTATATCATTATTACAGGCATACCTCTGATTTCAATGGCTGCCGGGGCTGGAATTGTAATATCAAATTATCAGGATTATAGTTTTCCTGCGCTGCTGGGCACCGCCGGATTATTAATAGCTTTTATTTTCTCAGGAGTGCATATGCTGATGGTAAAAAAAAGAGTTTTTTGCTCCAGGTGTGCTAATTTTTACTGCCGTTTAAATGAAGCACCTCCTTTATAATTCCAGTTCAATGGTGATGCGCTGGCTGTGTCTCCGGACAAAACTATCAGAACTGCTGTGGTAGCTCATTATGATTTATAAAACTTGAATTGAGAGAGGATGAGAGCAAATGAGAGATTTCAATTCAGAGCTGTCAGAAAAAATTATCAGTGAAATTGAGGATTTTGTTAAAACTGATAAAGCCAATGGATTGGTTCATCTTGATAATGAGAGGATATTTTCTGAGCCGCTGGTAGGATTTGCCGGGGGCAGTGATCCTTTATTTGCAAGATACAGGGATATTATTGGATATTTTCACCTGACTCCTCTAGAGTGGCTGGAAAAACTTCAAGGAGATAAAGAAAATAAAGAAGAAAGAGAAGATAAAGAAACAATTGCCGGAGGCTTTTCTGCTGATATGGCTGCAGAAAATGTTACTGTAATCAGCTGGATTTTGCCCATCTCAGAAAAAACCCGAAGATCCAATGTCAGGGAAGATAAAATTCCCTCCCGGGCCTGGGCTCATACCAGAAACTGCGGGGAGAAGTTTAATAACAGGTTGAGAGAGCAGGTAGTTATGTATTTACGGAATGAGGGTTATCAAGCTGTTGCCCCCATGCTGAGAGATGAATTTGCCAGAAAAGAAAGTCCCCGGTCGGGAATGGCCTCCAACTGGTCGGAAAGACATGCTGCCTATGCTGCCGGACTGGGCACCTTTGGTCTCTGCGATGGTCTGATAACTCCAGCCGGCAAAGCCATGCGCTGCGGCAGTGTAATTGCAGGGGTCAGACTGAAACCCACGGCGAGAAAATATTCTAGTCATCAGCAGCACTGTTCTTTTTTAAGCGGGAATAGCTGTGGTAAATGCAGGGAGAGATGCCCGGCAGGAGCCATAACCGAAGAAGGCCACGATAAGGAGCAGTGCTCGCTCTACCAGCAAGAATATATAGATCCGGCCAGTTATGGTGTGGAGATTGCGGGCTGCGGCCTGTGTCAGACTGATGTGCCCTGTGAGGCCGGTATTCCTGAGATTTAAGCTAAAAATTATTTATGAGTTTTATGTAAGAATTTTATAGGATGTTCGAAATAAAAGGTGTCGGAAATAAACCCTGAGAAATAAATCTGCCGGTTTAAGTTAACTGGGTTTATTAAGTTAACCGGGTTTATAAAATCAAATATAAGGAATAAATATTTTGCCATTAATAGTCTGGAGGCAATGAAAATGAAAAACAATAAATTAACTGACTCGCTGCAATTAGTTATTTTTGGAGCTTCAGGAGACTTAAGTCAGACCAAATTGATACCCAGCCTCTACAAATTATTTAAACGCGGTCGGCTGCCTGAGGAGTTTTTTCTGCTTGGTGCCGACCATCACTTTGAGAATCGAGCTGAATTTTTAAGAAATCTATCTGAAACTGTTCGGGAAATTTTGCCGGAAACATTTGAAACAGCTCTCTGGGAGAAATTTGCAAAAAAGCTGAATTATCTGCAGATTGACTTTGAAGATGAGGCGGGATACAAAGAATTGAGCAGAAAACTGGACAAAAAAGAAAAATCATACAGAAGTTCCAGACAGAGGATTTATTATCTGGCCACAGCTCCAGGATTCTTCCCGCTAATTACGGAAAAGCTGGATAACTCTGACCTGGCAGGGTCAGATGGTGCGGACTGGCCCCGGCTGGTTATAGAAAAGCCCTTCGGGTATGACCTGGAGTCAGCTGTTGAGTTTAACAGGAAAATATACCGGGTTTTTCCCGAGGATAATATTTACCGGATTGATCATTATTTAGGCAAAGAAATGATCCAGAATATATTAACAATGCGCTTTGCCAATATGATTTTTGAGCCAATCTGGAATAAAAATTACATCGATAATATTCAGATTATCTCAACAGAAAAACAGGGAATAAAAAGCAGGGGCAAATATTATGATAAATCCGGAGCACTTCGTGATATGATCCAGAGCCATCTGCTGCAGATGCTGGCACTAATTGCTATGGAACCTCCTGAGAATATGGCAACCGAGTCTATTCTGCAAGAGAAGATTAAATTGCTGAAATCACTTGCTGAAACCCCCCTGCTGAATTTAGAAGATAACCTGGTTTTAGGTCAATACAGCAAACTGGAACGGCCAGAAAAATACATCCCGGGCTATCAGGAGGAAGACAAGATTAAGCCTGACTCCAGTACTGAAACTTTTGCAGCTGTTAAATTTAATATAAATAATTTGAGGTGGAGAGGGGTCCCCATATACTTAAAGACGGGCAAGCGGCTGGAGAAGAAGAACACCAAAATTTTTATTCAGTTCAAGTCCGATTTTCATCCTTCTTTTCTGGATAACAATGAGCCTGAGGCCAATCTTTTAATAATAAAGGTTCAGCCCAGAGAAGGGGTGTCACTCCAGTTTAATGCCAAGAAGCCCGGCAGCCAGAATGAGATTGTACCGGTATTTATGGATTTCTGTCATAAAGCTCCCAGAGATTTACAGAGCACTCCAGAGGCTTACGAAGAACTTCTGGCAGCGTTAATTAGAGGGGATCAGAGTCTATTTACCCACTGGAAGGAAGTTAAAAATTCCTGGCTGTTTATCGATCAATTGAGAGAATTCATTGATACCAGGGAGATAAAACCGGAAAAATATTTACCGGGAAGCAGCGGACCTGAAAGTATGACGAGACTTGTTGCCCGGGATCACCGTCAGTGGTGGGATGATGCAGCTCTAGAAGAGCAAGAAGAAAATTTATGAGATCTTTAATATTTCCAACATCCTTTTATCTTTAAACTTTTATCTTCAATATCTTTATGAAGTTTTTGCAGGATTACAGGAGGATTTCCTGAATTTTTTTAAGGGGTAGAAAGTATTTAGTACGCTTCATTATAATATGCTTCACCCCTTAGTATTTTCTAACCCTTGTAAAAAAGGTTTTATTGGAGTATTTAAAGCTGGCCCAGCTGGAGGTTTTATCTTGGATTCTCAGTCGGAGTTTTCCCGGAAACAGGCTGATAAAATTTTGCTGCTCCTGGGGGTAATTTTCTTCCTCAACGGCCTGGGCAGTGGAGTCGCTTTTCCCATTATTCCACTGCTTGGGCCGATCCTCGGGGTTTCACCCTTTTTTATCAGCATGATAATTTCCGGGAATAGAATTTCCCGGGTTATTTTCAATACCGCGGTAGGAGAGCTGGTGGACCGGTATGGCTGCCGGGGGCCGCTGATTATCGGCCTTTTGATTAAAGCTCTCAGTGTGGCAGGATTTTCACTTTCGACCATAAGCCCGGTTATTCCCGGCTATCTTTTTTTCATCTCCCGCTTTTTTTATGGAATTGGCTCGGCTTTTGGTTTCATAACAGTATATGCCCTGATGTTTCATCTCACTGATACCGGCAACCGGGGCAGCAGAACCGCCTATATCCGTACTGCCGGTCTTTTTGGTCTGCCTGCTGGATTGTTTATTGGAGGTTTGCTATCGGATTATTTTGGTTACAATGTGGCTTTTATTTTTTCTGCTGCTTCTCTTTTTATTTTCACTCTGATTGCCTATTATTTGATTCCCCGCAGAATTGAAACCACTGCAAAAGCATCTGTAGTGGGTCCTGTTAAGGCGGTTAAACTGGCAATCTCAGACAGCCGGGTGCTGAAAATATCGGTCTGCAATATGCTGGAATGGTTTTCAGTCCAGGGAGTATTTCTGGCCACAACTGCCCTTTATGTTCAGCATTATAATGTCAATATTTTTGGTCTGCAGCCTGAGGGTATGAGCGGGCTTTTGATGGGAGTTATGATGTTCACCAAGGGGCTTTCTACTTTAATACTGGGGCGTTTCATTGATAATGCCGATACCAGAACTGCCTACAGCCTGGCAGGAGCCCTTCTGGGAGCTCTGGCTTTTATAGTCTGGGCTGTCTGGCCTTCTTTAATCATGATAGTTATCGGGCTTTTGCTGCTGGGCACCTGTTCGGGCATTATGAGCAGTCCCCTGCTCACCCTGCTGGGTGATGTTTCCCGGCCGGACCTGCGGGGCCGAACCCTGGGAATTTACCGGGTATTTGGTGATATGGGCGGAATGCTGGGACCGCTTTTCGGGGTAAACATGGCTGAATGGCTGGGCTTCCCTCTGACCTTTTCCATAATAGCCGGAGTTATGTTTGTCATATTTTTTATCATTATGTCTCTCTATCGCTCGGAACTGAGTTTGGTAAGAAATTAATTAAATTGAAGACACCATCAAGCCAAACAGAAAATTTTAAACAATCTCAGGATATTTATCAAATTCATAAATCTTTATATTTTGTTTTGAAAGATAATTAATCCTCTCTGGCCTGGCCAGAATTCAAGCAAATTTTTTTGCAACTAAACTTCTAAAAATTATAATTTTTTGCAGGATTTTAACTCTAAATGGATAATAGTATAGTTACAGGGTTAAATTAATGGTTAAATTAAGCATTCAATTAACTAATATTTACATGTCATATAATTTTATTAAATGCGCTAATATTATCTCATAATATAAGCAGGTGAAATCAATGAATTCTCTTTATGGCACCTCAAAGGATATTGGAGAAAANAATATTTANGCNATTTTTAAATTGATTTANNAAAANCAGCCNATAACAAGAAAAGAACTGGCAAATACCTCCAGTTACAGNGCGGCGACAATATCNAATCATGTAAACCATTTGATTGAANTGGGTTTTGTTACGGAAAGCAAGAAAGGNTNTTCGACNGGNGGTAGAAAACCGGTAAACTTAGAAATTATTCCTGAAAAAGGTTACATGTTAACGATCAATATTGAAGTAGAACAGGTCAACATAAAATTATTTAATATTAAATATGAAATTGTTGAAGAAATCAAAATAACAGAACTTTATAAAGACGATGTCAGCAGATCTCTTAATAAAATTTTCCGGAAAATTAATAGAATATTAAATCATAACNTTCGCCTCACAGAAAAGCTTCTGGGTATAGGAATATCAGTTCCAGGCTTGATTAATAAAGAAAGCGGAGAACTGGTTTTTGCTCCTAACCTGACCTGGGAAAATGTGCCCATTCTGGATGAATTTGAAGCTGAATTTCCTGGCACCCCCTTATTTTTAGAAAACGAAGCCAAAGCTTCTGCAATTGCTGAAAAAACATTTGTCTATCCTGAGATTGAAAATATGGTTTATATTTCTGTCAATCAGGGTATTGGTTGTGGAATAATTTTCAATGGGAAATTGATCAGGGGGGCAACAGGCAACTGTGGTGAGTATGGACATTTAAAGGTTACTGAAAATGGGCGGCGCTGCCATTGTGGTAGAAAAGGCTGCTGGGAAACCGAGGCTTCAGAATTATTTATTTACAATAAATTTAATCAGGAAGTTGTAGCAGACAAAAAGTATTATCAGGAAGAAATCTACAAATTGATGGCTGAAAATCATCCTCTGGCTGTAGAAATTTCTAACCAGGCTGCAGATGGCCTGGGCAAAGGGGTAGCAAATGTTATTAACAGCCTTAACCCTGAACTTATTGTTATCGGGGGAGGGATAGTCCGAATAAGTGAATATATTTCGGATAGAATTAAACAGATAGCCTCCCGACAGGCCCTTGATTTGCTCTGGAATAGTACAGAAATTGTCTTCAGCAGTCTGGAAAAAAAATCAGTGAATTTAGGTATGGCCTGGATAGTAAGAGAGCATGGAATAATTTCTCAACTTAAGTTTTAAATTACAAATAATTATTCAAATAGGAGGGGTAATATGTCAGCAGAAATCCTGAAATACGGAATGGTGGGAGGAGGACCCGGTGCATTTATTGGTGAAGTTCACCGGACAGCGGCAAGATTTGATGGCAAAAATATTCTGACTGCCGGCAGTTTTTCCAGGGATTATCAGAAAACATTAAAAACCGGCAAGGACCTTGGAATTGATGAAAATAGACTGTATAAAAATTATACTGAGATGGCTGAAAAAGAATCAGAGCTGGCTGATGGTATTGATTTTGTTTCAGTTGTAACACCAAATCACACCCATTTTGAAGTTGCTGAAGCTTTTTTATCTCAAGGAATCAGTGTTGTCTGTGATAAGCCCGTGACAACATCATCACAGGAAGCTTCAAAACTTAAGCAGCTGGCTGAGAAAAATGATGCTGAATTTTGTGTAACTTATACCTATTCAGGTTATCCTATGGTAAAAGAAGCTAAAGAGCTGGTTGAGAAGGGGGAAATTGGAGATATTAGAGTGATTATGGGAGAATATCCTCAGGAATGGCTGGCTGAACCGACAGAGGAAGAAAATAAACAGGCATCTTGGCGTATAGATCCCAATCAGGCAGGTATTTCAAACTGCATTGGTGATATTGGGAGTCATATTGAACATACAGTTAGTTATATATCCGGTCTGGAAATAAGTAAGCTGAGTGCCAATCTGGATACCTTTGTCGCAGGCAGAGAACTGGATGATAATGGTGAGGTCATGATTAAATATGAAAATGGAGCCACAGGGATGTACTGGGCTTCCCAGGTAGCAGTAGGCAATGACAATGGTTTAAAGGTTAGAATATTTGGCAGCAAGGGTTCTCTGGAGTGGTCCCAGGAGAATCCCAATTACCTTTATTTTAGCAAACTGGGTGAAGCCACCAGGATTTTGTCCCGCGGTCACGATTATCTCGGGAATGAAGCTCAAAAATCAAACAGGATACCACCGGGCCATCCGGAGGGATACTTTGAAGCCTTTGCCAACATATATGCAAATTTTTCTGCGGCATTACTGGAGAAAAAGAAAAAGGGTAAAATTGAGGAACAAGATTTTGATTATCCTACAATTACTGAAGGCTTACGGGGAGTAAAATTTATCGAAAAATGCGTGGCAAGCTCTCAGCAGGGTGCCAGCTGGGTTGATTTTGAGTAGGATTTGAGCAGGATAATTATTATCAATAAGTAAAATGGCATATTCAATATCAGGGGGTCATAAAAAATGAGCAGACCAGTTACACTTTTTACCGGACAATGGGCAGATTTATCATTTGAAGAGATTTGCAAACTGGCCAGCGAGATGGGTTATGATGGACTGGAAATTGCATCCTGGGGAGATCATTTTGAAGCTGATAAAGGCCGGGATATGGACTATATTAAAAACAAAAAAGAAATTCTTGAAAAATACAATCTGGATTGCTGGGCCATTGGAACCCATATTATAGGTCAATGTGTTGGTGCCAGGTACGATAAAAGATATGATGGGTTTGCTCCAGATGAAATAGCAGGAAAACCAGAGAAAATTCAAGAATGGGGAATTNAACAGATGAAATTACTGGCAGAGGGAGCCAGAAATATGGGCTGTGATATCATAACAGGGTTTACCGGATCGCCCATCTGGAAATTTTTCTATTCTTTTCCCTCAACTTCGCAGGAGATGATAGCTGAAGGATATCAGGAAATAAAGAGGCTCTGGGATCCTATTTTTGATGTTTTTGATGAACACAACGTTAAATTTGCTCTTGAAGTTCATCCCACGGAAATAGCTTTTGATTATTACACCACCGAGAGATTATTACAGGAGTTTGACTATCGAGAAACTTTAGGGATTAATTTTGATCCCAGTCATTTAATCTGGCAGGGCGTTGAATCTCATATTTTTCTGAGGGATTTTTCAGAGCGAATTTACCACGTTCATATGAAAGATGCAGCAGTAACACTTGATGGTAAAGCTGGAATCCTATCCTCCCATCTGCCCTTTGGTGATTTAAGAAGAGGCTGGGATTTTAGATCATTGGGGCATGGGGATGTTAACTTTGAAGAAATTATCAGACAGCTTAACGAGATGAATTATACCGGTCCGCTTTCAGTTGAATGGGAAGATGATGGAATGGACAGGATATATGGAGCAACAGAAGCAGTCGAATTTGTTAAAAATATTGATTTTAAACCATCTGAGCTGGCCTTTGATGATTCGATGGGAAATTAATCAAAAACCGGTCATTATGAAAAATCTGGAGGGTGAACATTGGCTGATAAACTGCTTGAAACAAAGAATATAGCCAAGGAATTTGGTCCGGTCAGAGTTCTGGATGAAATTAACTTTGACCTCTATCCTGGAGAAGTACATGCGTTGATAGGAGAAAATGGGGCAGGCAAATCTACACTGATGAAGATTATTTCAGGCTATCATCAGCCCACAGAAGGGCAGCTATTTTTAGATGGCCAGGAAATTAAATTAGGTGATATTATTGAGGGAGAAAAAAATGGAATAGTTATGATTTATCAGGAATTAAACCTTGCTGAAGATTTGACAGTAGAAGAAAATATATTTTTGGGACAGGAAAAGAAGAAAAGCCTGCTGCTGGATGAAAAG
>SL_4KL_010_BRINEDRAFT_10000696_pt1 | contig 17658 bp, 20 predicted proteins | sample SodLak_010_BRINE_2_FD_10664 | JGI IMG/M metagenome (IMG submission 10664)
TCCCGCCGTTGTACATCCAACCATTTCTGCTCCGAGATTATCTATTCGCTCACCTACTTTTTTTACGAAACTTTTCAACCTAAAGTTTTTGGAACCGAATAAAAAGGCAAAATCAGGAGAATCAAAGTCTTCTTTCCTTAATGCTCTTTTAATTAACTCTTCAGCAGCTTCTTCTCCATCAACCTTTCTAGAATCAATAAAAGCTTCGGCTACTTTTGTCATTAGTAAACAATTCAAACTTAGTTAAAACTAGAATTTAAGTCTATTACCTTCAACTATTAAGTAAAAAATCTGAAAAAGTGTAACAACCATAATATGAACCGAAATTCATAACTCTCAAACCTGTCCTAGCTATTTTTCCAATTGATGCAAAAACATGATGGTTACTTTGCCAAACAAATCAAAGATATGAATTCTTAGAATCACCGGCAAACTTATTGATATGCCTTATAGATGTAATCTTTTAGCATTCTGTGAGTGTTAAAGTAAGAAGCATTTACTGAGACCGATTTCTTCATGATTTGCAACCATTCTTGTCTTTCATCATAATATAGAGAGGCTATGAGTTCTAATTTCTTATATATTGATTTACTATCTATATCATCTTGTTCCTCTCCTTCCACGTATTCTTCTCCAATACTCCATCCAGTTATTCCCTCTATATGTCCTTCAATCCACCAGCCATCTAGAACAGATAGTTGTGGTATACCATTTAATGCTGCTTTCATACCAGATGTTCCTGATGCTTCTTTACCTCTTTCTGGAGTGTTTAACCAAAGATCTGTTCCGGTAACAAGTTTTTTAGCAATTTCCATATTGTAGTTTTCTAAATAAACTACCTCTACATTTTCTAAAACATTAGCATAGCTGTTAATTTGTTTAATTATTTCTTTTCCTTGTGTGTCATCAGGATGTGCTATACCAGCCATTACTATCTGAATAGGATAATTTAGACCTATTTTATCTAGCTTCTGAATATCCTGGAATAATAAAGTGGCTCTCTTGTAGCTTGTTGCTCTTCTTGCGAAGCCTATAGTAAATTTATCGTTTTCAAATCCAGGGCCTTTTCTTTGGTTAATTTCTTGGACTAAATCTGTTTTTGCTTGTTTATGAGCTTCCCATAATTCTTTATCCGTAATTGCTTCCACTCTTGTAAGTCTCTGAGGTTCTTCTCTCCACCCTTCTATCTTTTGATCATAAAGTTGTTCTAATTTTTGATAAGTCCACGTAGAAGGATGAATTCCGTTAGTTATCCCTCTTAAATCATGTTCGGGAAACATTTCCTCCGAGACTTCTTCATGTTTTTTTGATACTGCGTTACTAGTACCGCTATGCTCTAGTGCTAATTTAGTTGTGTTGAGTTCCTGTTTAAATCCGGTCTCCTCCAAAATCCCTAATTTACTGGTCAACACTTTTTCCACGTTTTCTTGATAAAATATGTCGTGTCCTGCCGCAACAGGAGTATGAGTTGTAAAGACACATTTGCTCCTAACCTCTTCTTTATCATTTAGTTGCTCTAAGAGCTCTAGGGTTAGTAAAGAAGAGTGGCCTTCATTCATATGATACTTTTTGAATTTCTTATCCATTTGATTTATTATTCTTAATCCTGCGATGCCTAGTACAGTTTCTTGTTTGAGCCTGTATTCTTGATCGCCTAAGTACAATCTTCTTGTTATTCCTCTGTCTTCAGAATGGTTTCCATCGATATCTGTATCTAGAAATATTATGGGCACTTCTCCTTTTTCTCCCTCTATTACGTATTTCCATGCACCTACTGTAACATCTCTACCGCTAATTTCTACTGTTGTTGTTATATCCATCCATTCTAAGTTGTCTAAGTAGTTCCATTGTTCTTTTTCTTCTATTTGATTGCCCTCTTCATCTATTTTTTGTTTGATAAACCCGTCTTTGTATAGTAAAGTTACACCAACCATAGGAAATCCAATGTCTGCACCACTTTTCAATGTATCTCCAGCTAAAACTCCTAAACCGCCGCTATAAGTCTTAAATTCTGGTTTTATGCCTATTTCCATAGAAAAGTAAGCTATATTTTCATTATTTCCCATAGGAAAAAATACAAGTCGCTCCGATTTAAAATCTACTACACCACACACTAAAAGGTAAAAACAATTTTACCGCGTCCATTTTAAAAGTCCCACAAAGAATATTGAACAAAAGTGAAGACTCACGTGACTAAACACCTCAAACTCGACCCTCACGTCCACTCTGAAGGATCTTTTGACGGAAAAGAACCAGTTGAATTAATACTAGAACACGCCAACGAAATAGATATAGATGCAATAACAATAACCGATCACGACAATATCGAAAAATCCCTAGAGGCAGTTGAAAAAGGAGAAGAATACGAAGATATAATCGTAATACCAGGAGTGGAAGTTTCAACCAGCGATGGACACTTGTTAGCATTAGATGTAGACGAAGAAATACCTGAAGATAAATCCCTAGACGAAACAGTAGAATTAATCCGTGAGAACAACGGGATTGCTGTAGTACCTCACCCTTTCCAAAAATCACGTCATGGAGCTAGCAAAAGGAAAATCAATAAAGCGGACGGAATAGAAACACTGAACGCTTGGTTTGTAACGGGTTTTCAAAATAGGAGAGCTAGAAAATTTGCTGAGAAACAGAACTTACCAGCTTTTGGGGGTAGCGACGCCCACAGCATAGGACTAATAGGCCGCGCATATTCTGAAATCCAGGTAGAAAACGAAAATCCTAGTAAAGAGGACTTGCTATATGCGATTAAGAGTGGAAAAACTAATGTAGAAGGACAAAGAGCACCAATCCCGAAAGTAGTTTATCATTATATGAAAGCTACGGTAAGAAAAACTCTTTACTACAGTAATAGATACGTTAAAACAGTTAAACAACAGATAAGTTCTTATAAAAAACCAGTAGAAATGTTCGGTAACTTCTCATCAGAAAAATAATAAAATCACTTATAGACCTGAATAATTCTGAACTAACTTTGAAATCAAGATATTAATTGCGGTGTCCGGGATTTGAACCCGGGTCTCCACGTTGGCAACGTGAGGTCTTAGGCCACTGGACCAACACCGCAACAAACACAGTCTAATATTTGAAATTACAATTGATAAATTCTTAAAGGAATTGGTAAAATCCAAAATTTTGTCAGAATTAAAGCGATTAGTTTTTTGAACCACTAAAGCAGTTAATTATAACATATGACAGACGTTACAATATACACCACACCAGGATGTAAATTCTGTAAGAAAACAAAAAGATTCTTCAAATCAAACGGCATTGAATACAACGAATACAATGTAGCAGAAGACAAAGAAGCAAGAGAGGAAATGATGGAGAAGTCAGGGCAAAAAGGAGTGCCTGTAGTAGATGTAGAAGGATATGATGAGATAATAGTTGGTTTCGAGAAAGGAAAGCTGGAAGAAGCTCTGAATCTATAAAAACCAAAACAAGATTTCTCACCTTTTTTACTATCACTTTTTGTAATTTAAGGATTAAACAGATTTAGTATGAAAGACTTAATCATAGTAGGCGGCGGAGCAGCAGCACAATCAGCAGCTATTTACGCAGTTAGAAGCGGAATGAATGTACTAGTTATAGCAGATGACTACGGAGGACAAATAAACAATACAGATGTCGTAGAAAACTATCTAGGAATTAAACATATTTCCGGTCCAGAGCTAGCAGAAAAATACGTAGAACATATGAGAGAATACGACGTTGAAGAACATACTGGAGAAAAAGTTGTAGATATCAGAAAGACAGAAAAAGGATTTGAAGTAGAAACTGAAGGAGGAGAGCTCTTTGAAGCCTATTCAACCATAATAGCTACTGGAGGGAGTAGAAGAAGACTAAATGTGCCTGGTGAAGAAGAATACCGTAACAAAGGAGTAGCTTACTGCGCTGTATGTGATGGTCCTCTTTATCAAGGAGAAGAAGTAGTTATTGTAGGCGGAGGCTATGCAGGTACAGAAGCAGCAGTGTATATGTCAGACGTGGCAGAAAAAGTGTATGTCTTAAACCGCTCAAATCAACTGTCTGGAGAAAAAATAACAATTGATAAAGTAAAACAAGCTGAGAATATTGAAGTACTTCACAATGCAGAAATCCAGAAAATTTTAGGAGAAAATCTAGTGACCAGCATTGAATATGAAGAAAACGGTAATAAAAAAGAGCTGGATGTAACCGGAGTTTTCGTTGAAATAGGAACAGTGCCTAATTCAGAAATTACTGACTTAGTTGAAACCGATGAATCCGGATACATCAAAGTAAACCAAGAATTTGAAGCAAGAGAAAAAGGTTTATACGCTGTAGGAGATGTAAACAATATTGGCGCTCAACAACTGGTTATTTCTGCAGGTCAGGGATGTCAAGCTGCTTTAAACGCTTCAGAATATGTGAAGGAAGTTAAATCCAAGTCAGAATAGTTTTTGTTCTAATTTTTCTTTTATCTCTTGATATATTTCTTCATGACCCTCATTATTGGGATGTATTCCATCTTCTAGCAATTCACACCATTTTTCTTTGGTGAATTTTGACCTCAGATCAACTAGATGTACGTTTCTTTCATTACAGACGTTTCTCTGAATTTCAATATATTCTTCTAATTTATTTCCTGTGTATGATTTGCCTTCAGCCCAAGGTATCTCTCCCTCTATTTCTTTGTAACCATCATTTACAAAAATTATTTCGTCAGCATACTCCTTAGCTCTCGCTATAAGCTTGTGATTATTTTTCTTAAAATCTTGTTTAGAAACTCTTATTCTATCTTTTTCAGTTAAGTATATCGCGTCATTAGCACCGATCTGAATTAGAATTACAGTCTTACTTCCTTTGGAATTTCTTCTTTCTATTTCGTCATCTATACGTTCTAATAGCTGATTTGTATCATCGCCGGAAACTCCTAAGTTGTAAACTTCAAAATAGAATTTGTTCGGATTCTCTAGTGTCTTCTCATCTAAATGGGTGCGTAGTCTTTGGACCCATCCTCCTTTGGTATCCCAGTATCCCTGAGTTATACTATGTCCTATGGCAAATATTTGGACTTCCACAATCTAGGTTTTTTGAAAGCAACTACAAAAAAATATCTTCCTCAAACTGGTTTATGCCTATCGAAACAAAAATGACTAAATGCGTTTTCTGCGCAAAGAACGCAACAACAAAAAATAAGGCAGGACAACCGGTTTGTAAAAAACATAAAGGCAATAAACCGCGTGACGTGGCATGTCCAGAATGTGGTATGCCCATGAAAATTAAAGAAGGAAGATATGGCTATTTCTGGGGCTGTGAAGGCTATCCGCAATGTGAGAAAACTTACCAGATAGAAAGCATTATAGAAGATGAAGAAGAATGAACTGATTGTTTTATTGGATTATATCTGAAAGTTTATCACGTCTGTATAGATCTAACTCATTGACTGTATTGGTTTTCTCTTGTTTGGCTGCAAATAATACCGCATCAGCTATATCTTCGGGTTCAGATACTTCTCCCTCTTCGAAACGTTCTTCAAAAGAAGTACCCGATTCAGAAGCAAAATCAGTTCTTACTTCTGAAGGATTAAGGATAGTAACTGCTATATCTTCATCACCTATTTGTGAAGATAAACTTAAGCCAAAGCCTCTCACCCACCACTTGGTTGCAGAATAAACAGGATTAGCCGGTCTAGGATATTGTCCTGCAATACTGCCTATCAGAATCAAGTTGCCTTTACTTTGCTTTAGATAAGGTATAGCAGTTTTTGATGTAAAAAACACGCCATCACAATTGACATCCATCATCTTATGGAACTCTTCTGAATCCATTTTTTCTACATTCCCGCCTACTGCAAGACCTGCACTTGCCAAAACTAAATCTATTTTACCTAGTTTTTCTTCAGCTTCTTGAAAGAGATTCTCAACCTGTTTCTTTTCTGTTACATCCGTCACAACCACTTCAGATTTGACATCGTGATCATGTTCTATATTTTCGGCAATATTTTCTAGACGATCTTGACTTCTTGATGCTAAAACGACATTTGCACCGTTTTCTGCTAATTTATAAGCTGTCTTTTCTCCAATACCTGAGCTTGCACCAGTAATAACCGCGTTTTTACCAGATAACTTGTCCTTCTTCATAATATTATAAGCAACACTTAGCCGTTTTAAAATAATTACACACCACCAAACACCCTGATCCATTAATAAACATAATTAAACATCAAAAACCATTACACAGGGCCTCTAGCCCATATTTTTAACAGAATTAAACGTTCGTTAACACCTTTTATCTATAAACATCACTTATCTTCTCAGTAATTGGTGAAATAAACTAATGAAGAAAATAATTGGAATCGCAATAATTGCAGGATTATTAATGTCTGGTGCAGCACTAGCGGCTGAACATGGTCCAGACGAAATATCTGAATCAAATGAAACAGAGACCAATGAAGATTTAGAGGAACAAAACATGGAGGGACCACCAGAACATGTTAGCAGCGGAACATCAGATAATGAGAGACAAGGACCACCAGAACATGTGACTCAAGGTCCGCCCGAACACGTTACTCGAGGACCTCCTGCGTTTGTAGCAGACTTAGTTCCGAGCCATGTGGTTGAAAGGTTTGATCTCGAGTAGAGAATTCAAGAACCTTTTTTCCAACAAATTACTTTTTTTCTTTTTCTACCCCAAAATTAAATTATGTCTACACCTCCTCCATTTCAGGAACCTACTAATCCGATAATATATGTTTTGATAGGAATACTAGCTGCCTCAACGGCTATATTAATCATACTGTACTTCAAAGAGAAAAAAGAGATGCGGAGAGCTAAAACATCTGATGAAAAAGACAATTTACGCGTAAACAATATAGGACTAACAAAGAAAGCTCAAGACGTGCTAGAAAAAATAATGGAAGACTCAGAACTTCAAAGCGATCTGCCTGATAGATTAAATGTATCTAAGGCGACGATCAGCAATGCAATATCGGAGCTTTTCGAACGAAATCTAATAATAAAGAAAAAGAGAGCTAACACTTATCTGATTGAACCTAATTTAGATGAAATAAAGAAGGAGCAAAGATAACACGGATTCTTTTCATATGCTAACTCTAGGTTCTAGTACCGTATACCTCTCCTCTTTTAACTGTAAACCCTATTTTAGATATATACGACTTGGGCCCGTAGCTCAGTCTGGACAGAGCGAGCGGCTTCGGACCGCTAGGTCCAGGGTTCAAATCCCTGCGGGCTCGTTTGCCTTAACTTAGGCAAAGCCGTTTTGTAAAAATGTAGACCTTCTATTAAAACTATTCTATAATAGTTTTTGACCTAGTCTGCTTCTTATTTTTCGTTCTTTCAACCGATATTCTCCTTTTTCTACAGAGTATAGTTCGTAATCGTGTATTGGTTTTATGTCTCCCTCTAGATCGCTTGCTATTAAATGGTAATGTTCAGGAAATGTGTTCATGCTTCCGAAAATTATCATTTCACCTTCCCTTATTTGTCTAGAAGTTATTTCTGCTAGTTCTTCTTTTATTCCTTGACGGTCGCTTATTGAGGGAACACTACCATGTTCTTTTATTACTGCCATATTGCGTATACTATGTCCCTTGAGCTCGTTGGTTTCTACTATATAGAAGTCTTCGTCTTCAAAGTATATGTTTTCATCTATATGATAAGGGTATCTGTTTATCTTGCATAAGTTACAGTTTTGTCCGGTTTCTAACTGTATTTCATAGCCTTCTTTATCTGGAGACAGATTTCCCTCTAGTATCTCGTTTATTTCTCCTTCTTGTTTTAATATGTCTTGAGGCGTCATCGACATTTTTTAGCTCACTTGTTATTGAGTGTAATTGTGTAAAAAATGATTCAAAATTGGTAGTTATAATAATTATTAAATGGCTAGGAAGTCTTCTTTCCGTTTTATAAAGATAAAAGAGTTAACTATGATACAAGTAATGAGCTGGATTTACAAATTAAAGGAACTTACAATCCAAAAACTCAAAAGGGTGTTTCCAATGTCTGACAATAACGAAAGCAAAGAAAACGAAAATAAGAAGGCAAAAAACAAGCAAAACGATAATAAAAGCAATAAGAAGACACAAAAAGCTAAACAAACAGTACAGTTCCCACAATACTTTCAGAAAACAAAAAATAAGGGAGATAATCCGCACGGAACTAATCTAAAAACTCCAGTAATCCGAGGAGTAGTTGTATCAGAATTTGACGGAGACAGAGTATGGGTAGAAGCATCTGGAAACATGAAAGGCCGATACGGAGTTGAAATACCATCAGGATATTCCCCAGAAGACTTCGCACCCGGAACAGAAGTAGCATTAGACCCCAACAGCTTCAAAATCACAGACATTGTAGAAAAAGGAAAAGACGCGGAATTCAGTTCAGTTAGAACACAAGTCACATTCGAAGACGTAGGAGGATTAGACCACATAATAAAAAGCTTGAGCTCTAACGTTGGAGCTCAACTAGAATCAGATAAAAGGAAGAAAATACAGGAATGGGGAATGGATCTAGACAAAAGCATCCTATTAATAGGAAAACCAGGAACTGGAAAAACGCATATGGTCAAAGCATTAAGCAACGAATACGATGCAGAAATGTTTATGATTAACGGACCTCAACTTGTAGAGAAATTCATAGGAGAGGGAGCTAAGAAGGTAAAAAGATTATACGAACAAGCAAGGAATACTGAAAAACCTGCAATTGTATTCATAGACGAAATAGACGCAATTGCTAAAAAACGATTAGACGATCGCCGACATGGCGGAGAAGAAGTTGAAAGAACAATGAGCCAACTACTATCAGAACTAGATGGCTTAGATACTGAAAAGAATTCTAATGTTATCTCTGTATTCGCAACCAATAAACCCGATGTAATGGATCCAGCTATTTTGAACCGTTGTTCGGCATTAGAAGTACCTGTACCAAGTCGGGAAGCTAAAAAAGAAATCCTACAAGTACATACTAGAACTTTAGACATGGAAGAAGATGTTGACCTAGATCTGATATCTTCAGAACTTGAAGATAAATTCACAGGACGAGACATTAAACAAATTGTACGACAATCAGCAATAAATGCTCTAGAACGATTTGAAAATGCAGAAGAAGCAAAAGTCAGTATGAAAGACTTCCAAGACGCAGTAAAAGATCTAAAAGAAGGTAACTTAGGTGTAGAAAAAGACTTCCTAACAGAAGACATTAGACATCCTGACGAAATGTTTGCATAAGTGATTGTTTATGAGCAAGAATGTAGAAAAGGAATTCTGGCTTGATGAAGACGAAGCTGCAGAACTATTGAAGGATATAGCCGACTCTTTAGAGAAAAATCAACAAGTGGCCTTGGACGGCGATGATTGGAAGGTTTTCAAGAAGAATGAAGGCAAAGTTCCCTTAAGAGTTTTTGCAGATGATACAGGATTAGAAATCGGATTCAAAATATCTAATAGTTAATTTTTATTCTTAAATTTTTCTTTGGAGGTTTCCCATTCTGGCGAAGGCGTTCCAATACCTCTCGTTACATGTTCAATCATTTTATCGAGTTTCTGTTCTTTTTTCATGGTGCTTGACGTGTTTAAAAATTCTTGAGCTAGTTTATACATGTATCCGTCAAACTCTTTCAATCTTTTAATCTTGTAATTACTTTTAACAGGTATTTCTTTTTTTAGCTTGTATTGAGTATCTAAGAGATAATCAAATAATTCATACATCATATAGCGTTTTTGTCCTACATCCTTTGTCTTTATATCTTGCTTATAGTCCCATATATGGTACTTTATCTCCTCATGATCTAGTTCAGATTCCAAATAGCTTTGTTTCTGTTCATCCAGTTTTTCTCTAATATCTGCTATCATATTTTGCGGATCATATTTGACATCTGCATTTTTAAACCAATGATAATTCTTCCACCAATCTCTCTGATCTAGATACTTTTCAACCCATTTTTCAGAGTTAAAGAATTTTTCAATAACCTTCCCTTTAACTAATTGAGTTTCTCTTTTTCTCCAATCTTCATTAACTATTACAAATAAGTCAATATCATTATGTTCACTTTTAGGATCTCTGGCATAACTTCCTACAATAAATACGGCTTTGACATCTTTTCTATCTTTTAATTTTTCTATTTCGTTTTCAACCAGGTCTTGCAGCTCCATAAATCTAGTCTACCCTATTGCTTATCTTTTTACGGACATCATCTGCTTCAGCCCTGCCTTGAGTATTTTTCATTACTTGGCCGATTAAGTAGTTTATCGCAGAGTCTTGACCATTTTTTAAATCCTCTAAGGCTCTTCTGTTTTCATCTAATACGTTGCTTACTACTTTATCTAAGTCAAAATTGGCTTCATTAATATTAATTTCTCCAGTTTCAGCAAATTCCTGAACTAATTTCTGCATGTGAGTCTCATTCTGCATATTTTTCAAGATTCTTGAAACAACCGTTTGATTATAGTTGTTTTCTTCTCTTTCAAGTTCTTTTAAGACTTTGAATATTTTTTCCGGCAAATATTTTTCATTAAGTGATGTAAATAACGGGGCATTGCCGCTGCGGAGTATAAATCTTGATTCTTCTGACTTTAATCCCTGTTCAGATAATCTTTCAATATCTTTCTGATTGTGTAAGGCGATGTCTTTTACTTCGTAGTTAAAATCTGAGTTTTCTAAGGCTTTCTCAAAATCTTCTCGTTTTATAATAACTCCTTTATCTGTTTGACCTATTGTAAAAGACAGTTTATCTTCTTTTAGTAGCCTATAATCAACTATATGAGGTAAGTCTGTTGAAAATGGATGTACTGTTCCGCTTTCAAAACCCGTGATTTCTTTAGATTCTTTAGGAGATACCATTCTATTCTCCCCAAACTTTCTTTCAGATACTTCCCTATCTCCTGGTAAAAGTACATGAAAGCGGTTAGACTCTTTTGTTTTTCCTTTCTCTTTGTTCCTATCTATTATTAGACTTTTAGTAATCTGAGATGTCTTAACTCCTCTTTCTTTGGCAGCATCGTCACAATTCTTAGTAGGGTTGTCTTGTTTCACCAGTTCGTAATCTATACTGAGATTTTCTAGTACTTCGTTGGCTTTCATTCTTCAATTCTTTCAACTATTTTGTCTCTAGCTGTTTTGGGGTCAGCTTTCCCTTGACTTTGCTGCATTACCTGACCGACTAAGTAATTGATTGCGTCTTCTTTACCCTCACGGTAATCTTCTACTGCATCAGTATTTTCTTCAATTATTTTATCTACAATCTGATTTACCTCATCCTCTTCGGCCTTGAGTAAGTCTTTGTCTTCAATTATTTGTTCTGGGGATTTAGTTTCAGCTACTATTTCTCGTACTAGTAGTTCTGCGTTCCTGTCAGATATTTTGTCTTCTTCAATAAGTTCTAAAATATATGAAATCCATTCTAGTTTTACTCCAGACTCTTCGTATGATTCTTCATTGTAGTTTAGTACCTTTCTAAGCTCTCCTGTCAGGAATGATGCAGTTATATCCTTTTCATGATTCTTAGATAGTTTTTCATAATCTTTTGCCATTTGTTTTTCAGTAATTAGTGCTTCAACCATTTTAGGTTGTAGATTGTATTCTTGTAAGAATCTTTCAAACTTCTCATGAGGTAGTTCAGGTATTTCCTCCGCTACTTTTTCTTGTAGATCTTTTCCTAGGTCTTGATAAGTTAGGTCTGGATCAAAAATGTAACCATAATCTTCTTCGGTTTCTTTTTCTCTTAGCTTTTCTGTAATCTCTTGATTCGCATCATAGCTTCTTGTTTGCTGTTTCACTTCTCTTCCTCGTTTTTTAAGCTGTTTTTGACGAGTTACTTCATATTTCAGTGCCTGTTCTATTCCTTTTGTGCCTGTAATGTTTTTTACTTCTACTCGTTCACCACCATCAATAGATATGTTTGCGTCACTTTTGATTGATAAGCTAGATTCTGACTGGTAGATTCCTAAGTATTCCAGGATTTTAACGAGTTCTTGTAAGTACGCTCTTGCTTGTTCGGGAGAAGTGAAGTCAGGTTTAGTAACTATTTCTAATAGCGGTGTTCCAGCACGATTATAGTCTATTAGAGTGTAATCAGCTTTACTTATTGAACCGCCCTTGTGCACTAGTTTTGCTGGATCTTCTTCAATGTGAAGTCTTTGAATACCTATTTTTTTCTTTTCATCACTTATCTTGATTTCTAATTCTCCCTCCTGTCCAACGGGAACTTCATATTGAGTAGTTTGGAAATTTTTAGACATATCAGGATAGAAGTATGTTTTTCTTGAAAAGTAGATTTCTTCTTCTATATTAAGTTGTAGCGCTTTGCTTGTCTTAACAGCCTGCTCTAGAACACGATTGTTTAGTTGTGGTTTACTTCCTGGATGTCCTAAGCATGTGGGACAAACGTTTGTATTCGGTTTTTCTGCTTCTTCATTTGGGCAGCTGCATAGTAGTTTTGTTTCTGTATCTAGTTGTACGTGAGTTTCCAATCCAATTTTGACTTCGGTCATATTAAACTGATGAGATAGTAAGTCTTTTTACTTTTCTCGGCGATAACCCAATTCTTCAGTCATCCCTTTTACTTTCATAACAGGTTCTTTTTGACTGAAAACATCTATGTCGTCAAGATAGTCATTGGCTTGTTCTACCAGATACTTTGCCTGATTTCTAGAAGCCTCTACTGCAGGTGTTTCTTCAGCAATTATTTGGTTTGCTCTTTCTAACTCGTAGTCAAAAGGATTATCAGTTCTTAATAGATTAGAAAGCTCTCTTCCTAATTCGTTTTTTCGCTCATTTGGATGAGTATGAAGATATCTTTCTGCTATGTATATAGTGAAGGAATAATTATTTTCTTCTAAGTCTGAATTCCTTTCGAGCTTTATGTCTAATGTATCATCCCATATCTGAAATGCTTGTCCTGCATTATAACCCCATTCCTCTAATTCGTCTCCAGAATATTCTTCAGATAGTTTTTCTAGATATGTGCCTATTAACGCAAATAATTCAGCAGTTTTTCCCATGTTTGCTTTGGAAAGGTGCTGTATAACGTCTTTATCTCCTCCCATGTAGTTTGGTTGGAATCCATCGTACCCAATTACACTCCCGGATAGATCAAGATTCTGACCGTATGTGAGACCGGCTTCAGAATTCTCTAAAGCTCTTCTGAACTCTTCCGCTATTTCATATTTTATTTGGTGTCCCTCTTCTTCGGTTTCTCCGAACTCTGCCGGGTTTAGTTCTGATATCATTTTGTAGTTTCTTGACTTTATTGCCAAGAAATAGTTTAGCGCGAAGCTTTCTCCTAGTTGTTCTGCCTTCTCTTCTGGTACTCCCTGTTCATTGAAGTATTGTTCCATATAATTGTGAAGTGTCGGATAACCATTTCTTTCACTATCTCTGTCTTCTATATCGTCTATACCTTTCGAATATACATGTGTGCCTTCAATAGAGGCGAAGAGTTGTATAAGTTGGTCGCGCGACATATCTATACCCATAGCATCTGCTAAATCTAATGCCACGCCTACGCGAAATCTTTTTTGATCAGGCGATAGAAGTAGTCTTGCTCCATGCTTCTCAAGTTCTTCCAGTTCAGTTTCATTTGGTTCATCAATTAGATAATCTGCTAAAACCCGAGATACTTCTTTCCAATCTTGTTCGTCAACTACAGAAACTGGTGGTTTACTATTCTCTACTTTTTCTAGTTCTTGGTCTACTAACTCCTCAAGTGTGCGACCGTCTTTTAGTAAATTCTCTGCCTTTTGAGTATTTGTTGATTTTTTTACAGAAATTATGACCAACCTCCCACTGCTTATTATTACCTTAAAGTGGTTAAGCTATTTATTCATGTATGTATAAGCAGCATTCAAAATTTTCATTTCCTCAAAATGATCTCCTACTATATGGAGGCCTGTTGGCATTCCTTCAACCTTACCATTAGGTACCGAAATCATAGGCATACCTGCCAAGTTAGGACCAACAGTCAGAGTATCCATTGCATATATTTCTTCAGGATCCATTTGTTCTGCCTCTTCTATCTTTGGTGCAATATTCGGCATTGAAGGCGATAAAATCACATCATAATTTTCAAATACTTCTTTAAATTGATTTATGATCTTAGTCCTTACTTTAGCTGCTTTAATATAATATTCATCACGATATCCTGCTTGTCTTGTGTATGTACCAATCATTATTCTCCTTTTAGCTTCTTCGCCGAATCCTTCGCTCCTAACTCTAGAGAAGTACTGGTTGTAATCATCGAAGTCTTCAGGATCTTTCTCATAGCCATATCTTATGCCGCTCATCTTCGCTAGATTTGTTGAGGCTTCCGCCATAGCTAGTACATAGTATGCTGGTACAGCATAATCTGCAGATAGCAGCGGCATGTCAACTTTTTCAACCGTTATTCCTAGATCTTCTAGTTCCTGAACTGATTGTTCGAAGTTTTCTTTTACGCCTTCTTCAAGACCATCTAATTCAACATATTGTTTAGGAATTGCTGCTTTAAAATCAGACTCTTTGCTTAAGTTAGAAAATTCAGGAACCTTTCTATCAACTGTTGTTTGATCTTTTGGATCTTCTCCAGCTATTGTTTCTAAACCTTTAGCCACCAACTCAACACTTTTAGATAATACGCCTATTTTATCTAGGCTGTTACCGTAATCTACCAAACCATAACGGGATACCCTACCATATGTTGGGGTTATTCCTACTACCCCGTTGTATGCTGCAGGATTAGTTATGGAACCCCCTGTTGACTCTCCAATAGATATTATGTTGTTTTCTAGCGCTGCAACTGCTGCTCCTGCTCCTCCAGATGAACCTCCTACAACTCTTTCAGAGTCATGAGGATTTTTTGGAGTTTCAAATGCGCAGTTAGTATTGAATGTTCCGAAACCAAATTCGTCTTGGTTTGTTTTACCATAAAATACTGCACCCTCTTCTTTGAGTTTTTTTACAACAGTTGCATCGAATACGGGTTTATAGTTTTGTAGTATTTTGCTTCCTGCTGAAGTTGTAACATTTTTAGTACAAATCGCATCCTTTACAACGAAAGGTATATTTTCCAACTTTCCTGAATTATTTTTTTCTGAAGGCTCGTTAAGTTCTCTAAGAAATCGGTATTTCTCGTCTTTTTCTTTAAGTTGCTTTAGAAAGTCTTGATCAGATTTAGCGATTTTGGTTTCTTCCATGTGTGGCACTTAATTTGTTGAAATTTAAATAGTGTTTTATGTTGTTTTTATTGAGCGTTAGATAGCCATTATAAGTCATGATATTTGAGATTTCCATTATTTAAATCCAATATTGCAAAGCTGTAACCTTCCTGGTTATTGTTGGGAATCTTGATACCTCCGGGATTGATTACCCTTGCTTTGTCTATTTCTTTGTCTGACTTTTGATGAGTGTGTCCTCTAAATACGTAGTTATATTCTCCTGACTTCGCCAATGCATTGACTATTTTTTCATCCGTCCCGTGATAAGCAGCTATATTTATACCCTTTATTTTAAATTCTGCAACGTGTTGATAATATTGTCCAAATTCCTCTATTAATTGTTTTAGGTTTGTTTCTCCATCATTGTTGCCTTCTATGTAGTGGAATTCAGGTTCTACGTTTTTGAACAATTTGGCAGAAAACGGAGATACTAAATCACCGCAATGCACTATTTTTTCCACATTTTTGTTTTCTATTATTTCTATAGTTTCTCTTATTATGTCTAAGTTATCGTGAGTATCAGAAATAATTGCTATTTTCATTTTATTTTACTTTAGGACCTTTAAAGTAGTTATCTTCCTCGTTTGATGTGTTCTGAAATACTTCTTTTTTGTCAAGTGTTTCTTTTGTACTATCTTTTCTTGTTTTTGGCTCTACATCTATCGGATGAAAAGATGGCTCTACATTTTCTGTTTCAATATCTTCAAGAGTTTCAAACATATTTAGAATCGATTTAAAGTCTTTTTTCAGTTCTTCAACTTCTTGTTCTTCCACATCTATCCTGGCGTTTTTAGCTACTTTTTTGATTTCTTTTTCTTCAATCATGTTTTAGTTTGGAGTGTTGAGTTTTTTTATTTGAACCGGGTTTCAATATGATTTTGGGCATACGTGAACTGTTCAGAACAGTAGAGTGTTTGTTCACGATGAACAACGAGTTGTGTAATATTTACCCAACATTTATAAACAAGGCTATTAATATGTTAGAATAAGAACATTCATTTCACCGACTTCGTGCGGGCACACGAATGAAGTGAATTTCGAGACTCGTTCGGGCAAACGAGCTTAATATCAAATCGTACTTCAAGTTTGGGCAAACTTGAATCAAATTTAGGTAATATTTTGCAAGTCTTTGGGCAAAGACTCTTAGTTCTATAGATAGAATTACATACGCCAGTTTAAAAAGGTTAGGTGTAACTATATCGCAGGCTGAAACACTATGGAATCAATAATAAACAACTCCAAAACCGAAAACGCAGAAAACGCACAAAATCTAGACGACGTAAAAGATGCTAAAATTATAGTAGTAGGAGTAGGAGGCGCAGGAAACAACCAAGTAACAAGAATACAAAACAAAGAAATAGAAGGAGCAGAAACAGTAGTAATCAACACAGACAAACAACACCTCCAAATGAGCTCCGCAGACAGAAAAATACTAGTAGGAAGAGACCTTACCAAAGGTCTTGGAGCAGGAGGACATCCTGAAAAAGGAGCACGAGCAGCAGAAGAAAACCGTGCCGAACTAAGAAACCTCTTCAAAGAAGCCGACATGGTATTCCTAACATGCGGACTAGGAGGAGGAACAGGAACAGGAGTAACACCAGTACTAGCAGAAATCGCAGCAAAAGAAGACTGCATTGTCATCGGAACAGTAACCATGCCATTCGAAATAGAAGGCGCAAGAATGAACAAAGCAGAAGAAGGTCTTTACAAACTAAGACAACATGTCGACACTGCAATTGTAATAGAAAACGACAAACTACTAGATATTGCAGGAGATATGCCACTAGATCAAGCATTCGGAGTAGCAGACGAACTAATCACAACAATGATTAAAGGAATAACCGAAACAATATCCAAACCAAGTCTTGTTAATCTAGACTACGCGGACGTACAAGCAATAATGAATGAAGGAGGAGTAGCAGTAGTAGGATACGGAGAATCAGACACAAACCGCAAAGGACAGGAAGCAATCCACGAAGCACTATCAAACCCACTACTAGACGTGGAATTCGATGGAGCAAACGGAGCACTAGTTCACGTAGCTGGAGGACAAGACCTAACATTAAACGAAATCAACAATGTAGGACAAACAGTAACAGACAAACTAGAGAAACACGCCCAAGTAATATGGGGAGCAAGAATAAAAGAAGAACTACAAGGAAAAATCCAAGTAATAAGCATAGTAACCGGTGTGGAATCACCATATGTCCTCGGCGAATTAGAAGAACAAAACGAAACAGAAGTGAAAGGAGACGTAAACGACCTAGGACTAGAAGTCATGAAATAAAAACATTAAAACAATATTAGGAGGGTTTGAGCGACAATAAGGTTGAGAAGAGCCTGATTTTATCTCTTTTTACCCTTAAAACCAACACCCCCTCCCCCCCCTTCAAAAGAGAATCAGGTGTCTTCAATACACCTTCGACGCTCAAACCCTCTCAAACATTACCCTTATACATTATTTCTCTCGAAAA
>SL_4KL_010_BRINEDRAFT_10000697_pt1 | contig 17640 bp, 25 predicted proteins | sample SodLak_010_BRINE_2_FD_10664 | JGI IMG/M metagenome (IMG submission 10664)
CTCATTCGACCTACTATTCTATACCGCGTAAGTCGGGCACCGGCACGCTTTTTCAGGGGCCTTGTGTCGACGACAGTATGACACGCGACACGACCGACGACCAATCACCCACGGGCGACACCGAACGCGACCACGGGCCTTGTGGGGCCGATAGCGGGGTCGACGAATGAGCGACGGTAACGGCGACGAATACGAAACGAATCAGGCACGGGTCTATATGCGAACGTCGGCGGCGAACGGCTTCGACGGGAACGAAGTCGAAGTAACGGTCGAAGGGGGCGAAGGCGAAACAGTCGACGATATAGCCGACGAAGCCGAACGCCGCTTCGAACAAGCCGTCGAATCGACCGGAACCGAACCGACACACCGACGCGAATACCANTAACGAACCTATGCCAATCGACGACAAGACCGACCTATTCGACCGAACGTGCCCGACGTGTGACCACGACGGTATGAACAAGACGCAAGCCCCGGCACCCGGCGGGCCGACGGCGGCCTTNNNGTGCCCGGCGTGTGGGGCGATAGACCGCGACGACGACACGAAATACGTACAAAAACGATAACCTATGCCTTCGACAAATCAATCAGGGAAGACGACCGGCGACTACGACAGTATCGTATCCGAAAGCGACCGCGACGACGACCACTTCGCCGACGCCGTGAAAATGGTCACGACGAAGAACGACGCGACGATAAAGGCCCTCATCGCCGGGATACGCGACCCCGACCGGGCACGGGCCTACATACAAGCGGAAGTCGCCGCCGCCGACTACGAAGACCGCGACCTTCGCCGACGGCTAATCGGTATGTGTAATCGGAAAATCGACGACCTAACGCCGGACGAAGACGGCACGACCCTAACCTACGACGAAGACGAAGCCCCGGCGTAACCGGGCGGTAAACTGTTAAGATACTGTCGTCGGGAATCGTTCGTATGAGCCAATCCGGCGAAGCGGTAGAAGACGACCCGTCGACCCAAACCGGATTTTTACGGGGGCTATGGCGGGCGTTAGGCGACAAATCCCTACGCGGCTACCTACCGACGACGACCGGCGTCGGGGCGTACTTCCGGCGGGGCGAACTATGGTCGTTAACTGTCGACGAATCCGTGGCCAGCGGCGACACCGTCGACGTAGTCATATCGAACCCACAAGGTAGCGGGAACCGCCTACGCGTCGTGACGTGGGGCGTGTCGTCGAACGCGGCGGGCGACGCCCGTCCGTACCGTGGTGTCGACGTGACGGGCGACCCGGCGAAGATCGCCCCCGACGCCGTGAATCACGACGAAGACTTCGGGGCGGAAGACGCCGTCTTCGACGCCGAACGGGGCGTCGGGATAATCGACCCGTCGAACGCGGTACGAATCGGCGGGGCGGTCTTCTTCGAAGGTGGGCAAGGCCAAAGGCGGTCGGTCGGGGCGGCGTTATCCGGCTTCGAATGGGGCATATCCGAAGGTGGGACGTGGGGGCTTCGGTTCACCGCCGAAAATTCGGGGGATATTTCGATACACGTCGCGGTATCCGAATTCGAAAAGGGGCGGCTAATGGCGCTGTATGGGAACGATTTAGTGTAGTGTAGCACAACGACACGCTTATATAGGTAGGGGGCGTAGTAGGGGTATGGAATCAAAGACCCAATTCCGAAGCCGAACCGACCTTGCGACTGAAATCCGCGACCTATCGTTCGAAGACGTGTGGGCGGCGTGGGGCGAAGACATTCAAGCCGACGCCGACGCCGCCGAAAGCGACTATATCGTCGTCGCGTTCACGGTCATAGACCGGGGCGACTTCGACGCGGTCGATAGCGTCCGGGCCGACCTAACGTGGGAAGTGTCGAAGGTCGACGCCGACCACGTCGGGAACGTCGTCGATAAACTACGCGACCACGGCTTCGACGCGGTCGCCCACTTCCGGGCGTCGGGGTCGGGTGCCTACGTTCAAACGGTACAAGCCCGAATCGCCGACGCGGTCGAAAACGGCGACAGTATCCGGGGGGCGAACTAATGGCGACGCTATTCGAAAAATTCGCACAAGCCGACGACGGCGACCGTATCGAAGTGTTCGGCGAATCGCTTCGTGTCGGGAACGTCCGACAGTCGATATGCGAACGGACGGTCGACGTGTGGGGGGCACACGAAGACCCGTCGACGGTCGGCCCGCGTTATTTTATTACGGTCGACCCCCGCTACGATAGCGTCCAAATCTACCCGACCGACCGAACCGACACCCACGACGACTAAGCGGCCCTTTTCACCGTGTTAGCATAGTAGTAGCGTGGCGACACGCTTATATAGGTAGGTGCCCTATATAGGGTATGGCAGAAAAGACCCAAATCGAAGCCGAAGCCGAAATCGAAGAATCGTTCGTAGCCGTCGACCACGACACCCTAATCGCCCAAATCGGCAAGGGGAACGTAATGTCGATTAGCGGCGGTCGGATTATGACCCGCGAAACCGGCGTGACCTTGCCCGTTCGCTACGGCTACACGGTCGAAGTCGACTACGCCGCGAATGACACCTACGTCGTTCGACGCGTCTACGAAACCAAATCGGCCCGTATCGTGAAAGGCACGAAGACGAACGTCTACGCCGACGAAGTGGGCGAAGTCGCCTACCGGGCGTCGTGTTACAAAGACGAATTCTAATCGGCCCGACCGACCCGCGACCCTTTTCCCGACTGTTCGCTTCCCGACCGCCGGGTACGCCCCTGTTTCCCCGATTCGATTCTACGGCCCTACGACGCCCGCTACGGCGTTTCGTCCGTGGGGCGTACAAACACCTTAGCCGACACGTCGGCGACACGTACGTATGCCTACCGACGACGACGCGACCCGCTACGGGCCTATCCGACTGCTACCCGAATCAGTCGACCGACCGATTCGCCCCGACCTTCCGTGGCTTCGTAATCTGTCGTGGGTGAAAATCCATAGCCTACAATTGGGTTTGGGCTTCGCGCTATTCGCGTACTTCGCCGTCGCGTGGGGCGAAGTCGGGGCACTAATCGGGGCGTCGGTCGTCGTAATCGAAGTCGTCTTCGGGAAGGCCGACGGGGCGACCCACGATTTAGGCGTTCACGACGTGGTCGAAAAGCCGTGGTATTTTCTATCGGCGTTCGTCGTGACTGTCGGCGTCTTCGTGGTCGCTATCGGCCCGCCGTGACTACCGGCACGCTTGTACCGGGCGAATGTTAAACGGTCGCTATGAAGCGGCTACGCTTGAATTGTAATCGGTGTGGGTCGTTCGTCGAATACCGCCGGAAGACGGGCGACCCGTCGACGGTCGTTCGGTGTGAATCGTGTGGGAAAAAGCATAGCGACGATTCGGTGTTTATGGTCGACGCGAATCACGACTACGACCGCGACGAATCGGGTGCCCTTATCGAATCGCCCTACTGATATGGCACGGGTATGTACCGCTAATATGAGTGTCTCAACTATCACGGCCCCGGACGGCACGCCGCTACACGTACCGAACGGCGTCGGGGAACTATCCGACGACGACATAGAATCGCTTCGCCGGAACGGTCGGGTCGTCGAATTCCGCGACGGTCGCTTAGACATAACGTGGGCGTATTGGGAACCACAACGCGACGCGCTTCGGGCGGTGTTTTCGGGCGACTACGACATAGTCGGCTTCGTCGCCGGGTATCGGTCGGGGAAGTCGGTCACGGGTGCCCGTGCCGTATGGGAAACGGCCCTCAACCCGGCGTTCGGGAAGACCCGAATTCTTGCTATGGGCACGACCTACGCGGAAGCGAAGAAGACGACCTACCCGGTACTGTTTGAAGAACTACCGGGGGCCGACGCCGAAGCAGTCGACCCGTTCCTATACGACGGCGACCCGGAAAATTCGCCTATCGTGTCGTCGTTTTCGAAACAAGACGGCGTTATCAATCTGATAACGGGCGACGCGGTGATTCTTGCGTCGGCGGATAAGACCGACCGGTACAAAGGCGGGAAGTTTTCTTTCGCGTGGTTAGACGAATTCGCCCACTACAAAGACGACAAACAACACGGTATTCGGAAGACGATTTCCGAACGCTTCGACTTCGGGGAACCGGCGACTATCCTAATCACGACGACGGGGAACGGCTTCAATCCGGCGTATGACATACTACACCGGAACGTCGACGAAAACGAAGACCCGTTAGGCTCAACGATATACACGGTCACGGCGTCGTCGTTAGATAATCCGTTCCTATCGGAAGGCGACCGGGGTCGACTACAACGAACCCACGGGGGAACGGGCCAATCGGCACAAGCGTTACACGGGTCGTTTGAAGCCGCCGAAGGATTGGTCTATTCGGGCTTCCGGCGACAGTCGCATACGGTCGAACTACGGGCGACCGACGGCGGCTACGAAGCGGTCGACCGCGACGTGACGGTATCGGATACGTGGCGAATCTACGGCGTCGACTTCGGGTGGGACGCCCCGGACGTGTGCCTTGAAATCGGGAAGACGGACTACGGTCAACTAATCGTAATCGACGAATTCTACGAATCGAAATCACACGTCGAAGATATGCTACGGTGGCTACGCGACGGCGAAAAACCGACGGGTCGAATGTATTGTGACCACGAAGGCGGAAACATTCGGAAGTTACGAAACCCGTCTATGACTGGGTTGGAAAACCCGCCGTCGGGCTACCCGGCGGGGAAGGCCGAAAAGTCGATAGACGCGGGAATCGACGAAGTCCGGCACCGCTTGAAGGCCGACCACCGCGACCGGTACGGGCTACTTGTCGCCGACCGGTGTGAAAATCTGATAGGCGAACTACTGTCGTACACGGAAGACGACGTAGGGGCGTCGGGGGTCGACGATCATGGTTGCGACGCTTTACGTTACGGTATATTTTCTGACAGTACGCGTTCGTCGTCGGGGTCGTCGAACGCGTCGTCGGTCGTCGAAAAGCGGTAGAGGAACCGTGTCGGTGCGTTATGCCTTCGGAAGCGGTTCGATACGCCCGCTTCGAAGGCCGTCGATTAGGTCGGCGACAGTCGTGTCGGTCACGGCGTGAACCGTGTCGATTAGGCGTTCGGGCCAAACGTCGCCGCCGTCGTCGGGGGCGAAGTCGGCCTTAGCGTCGCCGGGGTCGCCCCGGTAGTCGACCGTGTCGTAATCGTCGGGATTACGGGGGAAGTACCGGAAGCCGTCGAAGACCGCTTCGACGCCGTCGACGCGTAGCCGGGTAAATCCGGCTTCAAGCGTGACGGTCACGACTTCGTCTTCGTCGGTTCGCCCCGAAATCGTTCGGAACGAATGGTCGCCGTCGACGACAGTCGGGGGCACCGTAACCGATAGGGTGGTGCCCCGCATAACGCCGATTTGTCGGCGTGTGTCGTCGGTCATTCGACCACCCGGACGAACCGTAAGACGCTCTTACCGTGGCGAACGTCGTCGACGGTTTGTGGGTCGCCGAAGGCGTCTTCGAACGCTATCGGCTTGAAGTGGGCGGGATACCATTCGACCGCCGCGTCGATTTGGTCGTGTCGAAGGGCCATAGACGCCGGGCCGTCGGGGTCGGTGTGAACGTCGTCGGCTTCAATCGAAAGCCGGTTCGTGACACCTTTGCCCGGATAGTATTCGAACGCTTCGACGACAGTATCGCCGACTTCGTCCGGGTAGACGTATGCCCCCGCGACTAATTCGTAGTCGTCGGGGTCGTCGCCGTCTTCTTCGCACCGACGACGGAACGCTTCGTCGACCGATTCAAGGTCGACGTATTCTTCGAAGATAGCACGGTTCGAACCGTATTCTTTAGCGACGTAGGTAGAACANTCGGGGCACGCGAAGCGGTTATACTTCTTGTGACCGCCGGGAATATCCTTGCCGCCGTCGCCCGCTTCGAATTCCGTACCACATTCGCGGCACGATAGTCGAAGACCGGACGGAACGATAGGCGTGTCTTCGGTCGATACAGGGCCGTCGTCGTCGGAAGTTATGATTTCCATAGTGGGCCTTGTCTTTGCGTACTAACGACACACCGCCGACCGGCGTGCCGACGGCGGCACCGTACCGCCGTAGGACTATTAGGGGCCGGGGGTACTTAAGCGTACTGTTGGCTTACCTTACAGGTTACAACGACACGTTTATATAGGTAGGGTGCCTATGTAGGGTATGGCCCAAAAGACCCAAATCGGAAGCGAATCGAACGACTTCGGGAACTACAACGTAATCGACGTAGTCGACGTTATCGACTTCGTGAACGCGTCGACGGACGGAAGCGGCACCCACGACGAATGTGTGTCGGTCGTCCCCCGCGACGACGGTACTGTCGCGTTCCTACGACTTGTCGAAGCCGTAACGAACGGTGCCGACACGAACGCCCGTATCGCTACGGTCGTCGACGCCCGGTTCTTGAACCGGGGAAGCCTGAGCGACCGAAACCCACGCCGCCCCGTGTCGATTACGTACCACGACTTCGAAGCCGCGACGCTGTTAGTGTGGCTTCGTTCGCTTGCCCGCGAACGTAACGTCGACCACGTCACGGTCGAATACTACGCGAAAAACAATTCGCCCCTAATCGAAGACGCGGGCTTGAATAACGAAAGTCTGTTCGCCGCGTACAAGACGGAAGCCGGTCGAACCGAAGAAATCGGCGTCGGCGGTGTGTACGCGAACGACATTCAAATGGCGGCGAACTTCTAACGCCGCCGACAGCGACCCTTTTCCCGACTGTTCTTACCGTGTAGCGTAGCGACACGTTTATATAGGTAGGGGGCGTAGTAAGGGTATGGAATCAAAGACCCAATTCCGACCCGAAGACCGATTCGAAAACGCCCGCCCGGTCGACACGCTACGCGACTTCGTGAACGCGAACACGGACGCAAGCGGGCACGACGAATGTGTTCACATCTTCCCGAACTACGACGGTACAGTCGACCTATACCGAATCGTGGGCGACCGTGACGACTACCCAAGCGAACGGGTCGCTGTTCGAATCGAAGCCGCGTTCGGCGTGTCGGGCACCGGGAAGGCCCCCGACCGACGCGACGACCCTGAGTCGCTTTGCCTACACGCGAACGACGCTTCGACGGCCCTAACGCTGTTCCGGTGCCTTGCGAACGAACGGTCGCCCGCGACGCCGTCGTTCGACTATTGGCCCGTAAACAATTCGCCTATGGTCGACGAAAGCGACCTAACGAACGAAACGCTGTCTATCGACTACAAGACCGATTCGGGGCGTTCGCACCGTGTCGGAATCGACAGCCTATACACGAACGGCTTTCAGTCGATGGCGTCGTACTAAGCCGGAATCGCCCGACCTTCGACCTACTTTTCCGTCCGTCTATGACCGACAAGCGTAGGGAGCGTAGACGGCCCACGGTCGCCCGTGTGACGCCGCCGGTTCGTCCGTGGGTGATTCCCCACGGTAGACGCCGAACGCCGTAGCGGGGCGTGTGGGCGTCGTGGGGGCGTGCCGTGGTATTCACTTACACCGTGCCCGGCTTCCCNGGTGTGTAGCGTGACGATACGGTTATATAGCCCGGTGCCGTAGTAGTGGTATGGCTCAAAAGACCCAATCCGAAGCCGCGACGACCCGCCGAACCCGTGGGGACCTTCGTGCCCTTGCCCGGTGTGTACGACACGCCCGGTTTGATTCGACCGCCGACGTATCCGACGCCCGCGTTTGGCGTCTTGTCGACCACGGCTACCTTATCGTGAAAAACGACTTAGGCCAAATCAGCGTATCGGGGAACGGTGCGAACCTTGCCCGTGCCGTCGGGAAGTTAGTCGACGACACGGACTTCGCCGACGACTTCGACCACGCGGTCGACATTATGGGTATGTCGACGTTCGTCGACGAAGCGATTCGAAGCCCCGACGACTTCGACGGCTACGTTCGTGGTATCCTTGTGATAGCGAACACTATCGACGAAGCCCGGCACCAATCAGACACGCAAGCCGACGAATACGACCACGACGGTCTATTCGCCCCCCACTTCGCCCCGGACGGCTTCGACGCCCACAAGGGGAAGGTCGAAGTCCGATTCAAGACCGAAGCGTGTGCCCGTGTGTGGGCGACCGAATGGGCACCCGACCGCTTCGACGCCCACTTCAAACACGACGAACGCTTCAAGGGGAACCGGAACCCGCGACGCGTAATCGTGAACGTACTGTCGTAGACGACGCCGACCGCGACCTTTCCCGACTGTTCTTACCGTGTAGCGTAGCGGCACGGTTATATAGGTAGGGGGCATAGTAAGGGTATGGCTCAAAAGACCCAAATCCGAACCGACACGGCGTCGGGCTTAGTCACGTACGCCACACGCCACGGCGTCGACCTACTAAGCGACCGCTTCGAATTCAACCGACACCCGGAAGACCTACCACGCGGGGTGTCGCTAATCACCGGCACGACGCCCGACGGCGGCGAACTTGTCGTCGTCGAAGGGTCGGTCGCCGCCGAATCCGTGACCCTAAACTTCGTCGAACGCGACGGCCCCGACGGCGGCGACTACGTCTACGAAACGTCGGTCGAAGCCTTCTACGCCCGCGTCGAAGCCGACGGCGGGTGGTACGAAGTACCGACGGCGGTTCGAACGAAGCCCGCGAACTGTCCGGCGTGTGGGTCGTTTATGACTGTTCACGAAGGCCGGGAAGGCTTCGGCGGCGATAGTTCCCACCCGTGGTTTTCGTGGGCCGGGTGTGGCTCTTGTGGGCACGACGTGGGGCACGACTACCTTGTCGACGAAGGGGCGGTCGTCGAACTACGGCTATAACGCCGTCGTCGCGTACCGGCACGGTTATATCGCCCCCCTTCTTACGGTGATACGTCGCTTATGGGAAGTGACGCGAAAAATGACACGAACCTACCTACAAGGGTACGACATAGACCCCGACGATATGGCCCACGCTTTGCGGCGTTTGGCCGACGGTATCGAACGCGGCGGCGTCGCCGTGAAACAAGCGAAGACGACCCACGACGTAGACGCCGACGACGTGTCGACGTTTGGCGTGAACCTTCGCTACCACGCGACCCACGACTTCGACGACGTGGTCGACGTGATTCGCTACGCGGCGAAGGCGTACCTTCGCTTCGACGACGAATATATCGGCCCGCTACTGTCGGGCGACAAATCCGTGACCGTTCGCTACGAACTTGAACGGGAATTCGAAGTCGGTAGCCCGATTAGCCTAATCGACGGCGACGGCGACACCTTTGCGACGGCGACGGTCGAAGCCGTCTTAGATATGCCCGTCGGGCGTGTCTTCGACTTCGGTATCGGTCGGTACGAATCGACCGACGCGCTAATAGACACGCTACGGCGGCTATACGGCGACGACAGTATCGACGACGGCACCTACGTAACTGTCGTCTTGTTAGGCGACACGGAACCGACCGACGACTACCCGACCGACCAATACACGAACCCCGAAAATGAGTAACGAACCTACACCCGACGACGAACCGACAGGTGCGATTGATAACGACTTCGCGGCGAACGAACGGGAAGCCCGTGACCAAATCGAATCGAAGTTAGGCGAATATAACCGGGGCGTCGAAGGCTTCGGCGTCGCTATCGACTTAGTCTACCACCGGCCCGTCTTCGTCCGGCGACAAGTAGCCCCGTCGTGTGTCGCCTATTGGGAAGACGGCAAGGACTTCGACATAACGACGTACAAGGCCCACCCGTACCTACCAATTACGCCCGACGACGCGGTCTTCGAATGTGTGTATATCCCGACGAAGCCGGGAGATATTCGCCACGACGCGGGCGACCGAACCTACGACTTCCCGACGGGGCGGCTTGCCCGTGTGCCGCTTGAAAACTTGTGGGATAGCGACGCCCGCCCACAAGACGAATTCCGGGCGGCGTGCCTTGGGGCCTTGATAGCGAACGGCGGCTATACCGACACGGTCGAAGAAGCGGCCCGGAACGTCTTCGGCGACGACGTGGTCGACGACGCGGTCGCCCGTACCGAAACGTCGGATTAACGCGACAGTAACGACACCCTAATCGGGTAGCGGTACACTTTTCCCGGCCTACTTCTTACGCCTATTCGGTGCGACACGCCGTATGTCTCAAAGCGAAACAAACCGAACGGATAGCGACAGTAAGGAACCACTAACGACGACCGACGCGTTCGACGAAGCGGGGGTCGAAGTCGCGGCACGGGCACGGTCGAAATACAGTCGGTCGGCCCATATCCCCGTGACCGACGCCGACGGGAAGGTCGTCTATTACGCCCCGACCGGCGACGACGAACCCGGCCCGACGAAGGTCGTCGCCCCCGACCACGAAGACGCCGAACCCCGGCCCGAATGTGGGCTACCGACGGCGACCTACGCGGAAGTCGACTTTATCACGGCCCCGCTACCGACCGTCGACTGTCGCCCCGCGTGCCGCTATTGTACGGGCACGAACGCCGACCCCGCCGCCGGGTCGGCAAACAAGTCATTCGCCCGGATTATGCGCTACGGTAAGTCGTGGGGCGAAAACGACGAATGAACGAACCCGACGACATATTCACGAAGGGGGGCCTTGCGGTCTTCTTACTGTCGTCGGACGGCGACGACGTGGGGTCGGGTCGGTATTCACACCCGGCCCGTGTGCCGGTCTATTTCGGCGACTATCCGCGACCCGTCTACGTCTACGGCGACGACCTTCGGTGCCCGTCGTGTGAGGCTTCCCACGACGTGCCCGACGACCGTCCGGCGAAGTGGGTCGCCGCGAACAAGGCACTCAATAGCGGCTTATGTGCCGGGTGCGATTCGGTAGGGTCGGCTTAACCCGGCCCGACACGGTTTTCCCCGATTGATTCGAACCGCGACCTATGAAGACGGAAGTATCCGCGAAAATCGAATCGAATTGTTACGGCCCGAATCCCGATACGGACTTCGACGCCGACCGGTGTGGGGCCGACGCGACGACGTTCGTAATGCTACCGTCGGGCGTTCGCCGCTACGTGTGCCCCGACCACGCCGACGAAGTCGACCGTTTGGGCGAAACGGAAGGCGAACACCCGGTCGTCGTCGCTTGCGACCGGTGCGGGAAGTTAACGCCGTTCGAACGCGTGACCGACGAAGGTGTGTGCCCCGACTGTATCGTCGACGCCGACGACGCCGACGGGGAATAGAATGTCGGGCGACGGGTCGGGTGTGTCGACGATTGAAGCGGTCGAATTAGACGACGCCGACCGTGCCCGAATCGACTACCTTAGCCACGACGACGCGGGGCTATCCGAAGAAGAAGCCGAACGGGTAGTACGGTTCGCTAAGGTCGACCCGGCGAACCGGTCGCCCAATATGCTACATATCACGACCGGCGACGAACCACCGGTCGATTCTAACGGCCCCACAAGCCCCGACACGGCGTCGGAACCGTCGGCGACCGATTACCCGTGTGGTGAACTACGGCGTCGTATGCGGGAAGCCGACCGCCCTACGGACGTAATCGACGCCTATCCTGATTCCCACCCGTCGGCTATCTTCCGGCACGCCGAAGGTCGGTGTACGTGTGACGCCGACGAACCGCCGACCACGTCGCCGCGTGTCTCACAAGCCGAATGTATGGATATGCGACGAACCTTCCGGGCGGGGGCGACCAAACGCGACGTTATGGCGGATTTTCACCGGTCGGCGAACGCGGTCAATAAGCACCTTTTCGGTCGCTGTTCACACGGTCGGGGCGGGGGGAATCCGGTCGACGAATCGCTGTCGGTCGCCGAATGTGCCCACTTACGCGACGCGTATCGGCGGAACGGGTCGCTTCCGGTCGCCGACCTTGCGGCGGCGTATCGGATTTCGTCGTCGACGGCCCACAAACACCTACGCGGGAAGTGTGCCCACGCTGTCGACGTAGACCCGATTCCCCCGGTCGAAATCACCGACGAAACGTGTGGGGGTATGCGTCGGGATTACAAACGCGACCCGCGTGCCGTCGTCGCCCGTATCGCCCGGAACCACGATACAAGCCGGTCGACCGCCGACTACCATATCTTCGGTCGGTGTGAGTGTGACGCCGACGAACCCCCGGCGAAGCGTCGGTAGGGTCGGGCTACGAAGTTTAAAGACCAAACCGTTAGGATAACAGTCTAACGAATGTCGCGCTTCGAATCATTTATCCGGTCGTTAACGTCGCCCGTTCGAAAAGCCGACGGTCGGCCCCCCGAACGGACGGCGGGCGACACACGGCGACGGCACGAATGGAAACGTCGCCGGGAACGCTACCATTCGGGGCAAGGCACCGTCGAAAAACAGTCGGTCGACCGTCGGGCACAAGCCTTCGCGGCTATCGAAGATTCCGTAATCGACCGGGGCGGTATGCGAAAGCCCTACGACCCGCTTTTCTTACGGGATATAGCGGCGAACGCGGTCGTTCAAGCGTATATCGACACCTTAGCGCAAGACGTGGCTTCGGCGGGGTGGAAGTTGAAGCCCCGCGACGAAGACGCGAACGTCGACGATAATCAGTTAGCCGAATGGGAACGGGAACTACGCGACCTACACCCGGAATTACCCTTCCGCGACGTGTTAGAGGAAACGGCCCGGATACTGTTAGAATTGGGCGACGCGACGTGGGTGAAACACTACTATTCGGGGTCGAACGACCTTGCCGAATTCGTCGTCGTCGATTCGTCGACTATGTTTAAGCGGGTCGACGATTACGGGATTACGGAAGGCTACCTACAAGCGTCGCGGCGTAACCGTGACGTAGCGAACCAATTCGACGAAGACGAAGTCGTGTGGTTTTCGTGGTCGCTTCGCCCCGACCGACACTACGGGCAAGGGCCGTTAGAAAAGGCCCAAAACGAAGTCGAACTTATCGAAGAATTGGCCGAAAAGGAACGGTTAGACCTTGTCGCGGGGTCGCCGCCGGGTGTAATGTCGCCGGACTTTACCGACGACTTCGGCACGGTGCCCGACGAAGATTGGGATACGTTCGTCGACGCTATGCGGTTAGAAGAAGGCGAACGGCACCGGGTGGGATATTCGAAAATCCCGATGGAATTCACGCCGATTAACCACACCTATCAGGAACTTCAAATCTTAGACCGGTCGAAGTATTGGGTCACGGTCTTAGGGTCGGTCTTCAAGGTAAACCCGTCGTATGCGGGCTTCGACTTCGAAAACACGAACCGGGCGACCGACGAAACACAACAAGAAGCCTACGCCCAACGGGGCTTTCGGGTAACGCTTCGACAGTTAGAAGAATCCATCAATCGGGGGCTTGTGTGGGACGAATTTAGCGAAGACGTTCGCTTCGAATTCGAACGGGAACAAACGGTCGGCGAAAAGGAAAGCCGGGCGAACCTCATTCAAACGCAAGCCGAAGCGGGGCAAAAAATGGCGGCGGCGTTAGAAGACGACGACGCGGGCGTTCACTTCCGCGACGGGGAAATCGTCGTCGACGACGGGGAAATCGGCCCCGAAGACCAAAGCGGCCCCGGCGGGGGCTTCTTCGCGTCGGTCGACGGCCCGGACGAAGCCGACGGGGCGATTACGACGAAGTCGGCGGGCGACGACAGTACGGACTACGACGGCGACCTTCCGGTCGTCGCTATGCTATCGACGGACGAATGGGCACGCTACGAAAAGCACCTAATCGACGCCCACGTTAGCCAAATCGCCCCGGAATCGGTCGACGACATAGAAAAGCGGGCGTGGCGTCGGGCCGACGACGTGCCGAAATACGTCCGTGACGGTATCGCCGAAGCGATAGACCGGGGGGCGGTCTTCAACCGGTTTGAAAATATACCGGGCACGTTAGTCGACACGCTTGAACGGGTCTTACGGGATAATCTGACCGACCGCGACGGGTGGTCGTTAGACGCGGTCGTCGACGACCTATCGGCGACGTTCCCCGGCGTCGACGAAGACAACTTAGAGGTAATCGCCCGAACCGAAACGACTTCGGTCTTGAACGACGCCCGCGAAGTCGGCTACCAATCCCGCGACGATTCGGATAAACACCTATTCTATTGGCAAGGCCCCGGCGACAGTCGAACGACCGAACTATGCCGGGATATGAAGATAGCGACGGGGGTCGAATCGGGTACGCCCGAAACGGACTTCGACGAAGTGCCGGGCGAACCGGTGCCTATGAAGACGCTTGTACGGCTACAACGGCAAGCGGCGAAACACCACTTCCCGAACTTACAGTTTAGGCGACACACGCCGCATATCAACTGTCGGCACACGTTCGTTCGTGACGCGACCGCCGACTTAGACTTCGAAATCGAAGTCGACATACCGGGGCGTGACGCGTTTAACAAGGCCGTATCGAAGTCGTGTGGGTGTGGGGAAGTCGTCGACTACGAATCGGTCGTCGGGTCGGTTATCAAATACGGCGACAGTCGAACGCGTCGGGAATTAGAAATCGAACGGGCGTTAGGCGAATCTATCGAACAAATCCTACGCCGGGCGTTCACGGAATCGGGCGGCACTATCGCCGGGGCGAAGCGGGCGATAAACGACCGGCTACGACAGTCGGCGAACTACGACGAAGACGAAAACGGGCTACTGTCGAAAGACACGCTATACACCTACCGCGACAAGTACGAAGACGCGGTCGCCGACGTGGTCTAACCCGGCACGCTTTTCCCACCGAAGGCGGTAGGAATCGTCGGCGGGGGAACCCGCCCACGGTCGGGCCGACGACATACGGCGTGTCGCTTGTGTCGACGGTCGGTTCGTGTTTCGCCGTCGCGGGCGTACCGCGACACTTCCCACCGGGCCGTCGGTTCGGGTCTTTCCGACGGCCCATTCGTAGACCGTCTACCGGCCCGGACGGGGTCGACGGCGGCTTAGACTAAAGGTAACGTGGTTTTAACGGTGTATCCGTAGGGTCGACGAATGAGTAGGATACCACCCGCAAGTAAGGCGTTCGCTGGTTACGACGACCACGACGCTTGTGTGCGGGATAATCAGGACAAAGAAGACCCCGACGCGTTTTGTGCGTGGCTTGCCGAAGAAGGCAAAGACGCGCTTACCGACCCGAACGCCGACAAGGTGTTAACGTCGCTAACCACCGAATTCGTGTCGTCGGTCGATACACCGGCACAAGATTCCGAATGGTTACTTTTCAAAGACGCGACGACGCCCCGGCAAAAAGCGGCCCACGTCGAACGCCCCTACGTCTTCGCCGAACCGGAAGACGTAGCGGAAAAAGCCGCCGACGTAGACGTTCGTGAACCGAACGAAGACGGCGAACGGCAAATCGCCTATGCGGCGGTACTGATTCCGAACGACGTAGACAAACAAGGCGACGTAATCCCGCCCTATGTCGTCGAACGTGCCGCCCACGAATATATGGCGAAGTATCGGAAGATGGATTCCGACCACGATTTAGAAGACGGGGCGGGCGTGCCCGTCGAATCGTGGATACTCAAAGACGAACAAGACTTCGACCTTCCCGACGGGGGAACCGTAACGTATCCCGAAGGGGCGTGGGTAATCGGCAAGCGATTTGTCGACGACGAATGGGCACGGGTGAAAGCCGGGGAACTAACCGGCTTTTCGATATACGGCGGTGCGAACGCCGTCGAAGTCGACGACCTTATCGACGAAGTCGAAGCCGTGAATCGGCAAGCGACAAAGAACGCGACCGGGGCACCGGACGAAAAAATGAAACAGGCACTACAAGCCGCGAAGAATTCGGATACACCCGCCGCGACCCTTGCGGATAGGGTACAAAAGGCGGAGATACCGGACGAAGACGCGGCGTGGTTAGTCGAAACGCTTCGGGGAACCGCCGAAGTCTTAGAAGACGCCGTCGAAGGCGAAATCGACGAAATCGTCGACGCGGAAGACGAATACGGCGAAGACGACGACGACGAAGACGAAGACGACGGCGACGACGACGGCGACGTATCCCAATCGACCAAAGACGACAGTAACAACGACACTATGAGCGACGCAAACGACACCGACGACGGAACGACCGGGGGCGACGGGCTTCCCGACGACACGCCCGAATGGGCGAAATCCATTCACGAAACGGCGAAGTCGACCGAAGACGCGGTCGGCGGAATCCGCGACGACGTAGAATCGCTTCGCGGTCGTGTCGACGACCTTGAAAAAGAAGTCGACGAAGACCCGGCACCGGGTAACGACCGACTGAGCGAAGACGAAAACGACCGAATGAAGTCGGTCGCCAAAGACGCCGCGACGGAAGCGGCGAAGGAAACAGTCGCCGAAATCGCCGGGGTCGACCCGGACGAAGCCGACGAAGACCCGGAAGTCGTTCGAAAGGGGCTTCGTGAACAAGTCGGCGGCCCGAACGGCGGAAGCCGAACCGGCACGGGCGATAGCGTCGACCTTCCCGACGAATCCTACGACGGCGTCGTCGGCGACGGCGGCGACACCGTTTCGAAGTCTTCGGGTAGCGGCGGGGCACACGGAAATAAGCGGTTTGCTGGAGGTGACGACTAATGCGTAGCGATTACCCACGAACGGGCACGACTTCGACGGTCGCAAAGGCTTCGACTTCCCGTCGGGGAACGATTTCGAAGAAAGAGCAAATCGAAAGCCACCAGTCGGCTTTCGGTTCGCTCTTAGACGACGTATCGAAGAAGACCGGGCTACCCGGCGACGAAGTCGTCTACCACGACCCTATGGGTTTCACGACGAACGGGGAACCCGTCGACCTTCGGAAAGGGATGTACGAAGACGTGTGGGCCGACGCGTTCGCCGCGTTTAACGACCAAATCCGCAAGGGTGCGAACGTCTACGACGCCGCCGAAACGGTGTGCAAGGCGATTGGTCGGGCGAACTTTTCGCTCCCCATCTTCGTTTCGCCGGACGTGACTATCACGGACGAACGGCAAACACCGTTCGCCGATATGGTCACGCGTGTAGCGATTCAAGAAGACACCTACAAGGTCGACGAACAAATCGACCACGGCGAATCGTCGCGCTTTAGCGAACCCGGAAGCGGCGGGCCGGGCGGCGAAACGTGGGCGGAAGAAGACGACACGTACGACACCCATTCGTACGAAATCGTGCCTTACGGTCGCCAAACGTCCGTAACCGATTTCCTTCAACTGTCGGCCCAAACGCTTCGGTCGTCGCAAGCGATTACGGAAGAAGCGTTAATCCGAAGTCAACGCTTCTACGAAGAAAACCAAGCGTTCAACGGGAACGGAACGGCGACGCCGTTGGACGGCTACGACCCGAACGGCTACGCCGGTCTTCCCGACCTTGTGCGCGACGAAGCGTCACAACTGGTCGACCGGGCGGGCGACGGCCCGGCACAAACGTCGTGGGTACGCCGGAATATCGAATCGCTTCGGCGTGACGGGGCACAATACGACGATATTGTGTCGTTCACCGACCACACGACATTCGGGAGCCTCAAAGACGACGTAGACGACATTCTTCGCTACGAATCGCCCGGCGACGAACTGTCGTTCGGCTTTCAGGCACTCAATATCGACGGCACGCCGGTCGTCGAAACCCACGGAATCAGTACCGAAGACGGCGACCGGGCTATCGTGTCGCTTGATATGTCCGAAGTCGCTATGCCGATGCTACAAGACGCGACGCTTCACCCGCTGGCCCGGACGGCCCCGGAAGAAGATGTCGCGGTCGACAGTTACGGCACGCTTGCGTCTTCGTCGACGACCCGAATCCAAATCGACCACGGTATCGGCGGGGCCGGGGCATAAGCCCCCGACCCGCGTAGCCTATGAAA
>SL_4KL_010_BRINEDRAFT_10000698_pt1 | contig 17605 bp, 9 predicted proteins | sample SodLak_010_BRINE_2_FD_10664 | JGI IMG/M metagenome (IMG submission 10664)
ACATTGTCGAGAGAAGGCGATTAAAAGATAGGCTACTTGGAGTCCATCACTCCGGTATAGATGCTATGCTCACGTGGTTCTAATCGAGTTAAGACATAACTGGCCTTCGTCGACATCAATATTCCAGTGTATCCGATTCTTGTAATCCTTCGTAACCGTCACCGATTTACCATTCAAAATATTTCCACCATACTCCTCTTCAACCAGTTCTACTTCAGGATCAGTTAACTCGAAATGTGCACTAGCAACCGGATCCGGATTATCTTCATGACGGGTATTCTCGTAGCGTTTGAATCGTCGACGTGGATACTCTACCAAAGGATCGTAATCCCCTGACTCATTCACAGGATTCAGCTTCTGCAACGCCTGTAGAAAAGCAGTCTTTCCGGACTCATTCTTCCCGACCATGCAGGTAATACGCTCAAAATCAACCCAGCCAGAATCCTCTATGCACTTGTAGTTCTGAACCCGTACCCGTTGAAGCTCCATATTGCTCAAATAATCCTACTGTCACCACTTATCGCTTTGCCATTTAGTAACCAACCCGGCTCTAAACCTTGGAAAACCATGATAAAAGAGCTCTATTTCGATTTCATCAATGCTGTCGCCATATTCAAACACCGAACAAGATCTAACAGACAGCCCAGCGATAAGAAGAAATATAAAGTATATCGGTTCAGTCTACCAACTCATGACTCTCGTATCCGATGGGGGTGGCTCTCCGATTCAGTCACTGTCTCGACAGTGTTCCCCAGAGGAAATAAATATGGATTTGACCATGTGTGGGCTGCTTATTGAGCGAGCTGAGGAACTCGCTGAACTCTATGCCGAGCATGGAAATTGGAACGATGTCAAAGATATCTGGTTCGGCGAGCGGTTCTCAAACCGGAGCACGCGAGGGAGTTCACAAAAAATCTATCGAATACTCACCTCTCGGTTCAAAAACGCCCCTGCATCTCTTCCAAACCCAAGCGATCTACCGTCCGTCTTCAAGAAGTGTAGCACGACGCAGGACAAAGCACAGATACTCTATCTCTATCTAGTCACTGACGATTTGCTCGTCCAGTATGTCGTTCACGAGTACATTTCTCGTCTTATTGAAGGTCATCCCGAAGCGTTAGATTTCTCGAATGAGACGCTCATAGATATTCTCACCCAACTGGAGTATTCTGACGGTGATTCGTTCGATTATGCCGATTCAACAACTGAACGATGGTGTGTAGGATTTAGATCAGTAATGCGTAAAATCGGTGTACTCGAAGGGCAACAAGCCGTTGTTGGTGAATCTCCGAACTTAGGAGATATTCCACTCCTCGTCGCAATTGACTATTCGTACGGAGAGGACGACGATTGGCTCACTGCACCACGTGGACTACTCTACACATTCCAGCCAGAGGATCGGTGGGAGGAGCTCTTCGACAGGGTTGTGAGAACCAATGCTTGGGAGTACCTCGAACTGCACGGCGACCTTGATCTACGACCCAGCGATGAACCCTATTCATGGATTCAGAATGGAGGTCAGATTTGATGGTTGAACCAAGTTGGTTCGAGGATCTCCCAGAAGACTTCGAAGAGTCAGTTCGGATTGATCGCGACGAGGAGGATCACCGTCGACAAGCGATTCAGTCGTACCACGTGACTGCCGACTCGAAGCGATTCATCGGAGATTTCGTCGACCGGATGCTTGGCCAAGCAGATGATATGCGTACTGGGTCGAACTATTGGCTCTATGGCTACTACGGAAGTGGAAAGAGTCACTTGCTGACCGTTCTCGATGGACTCTTAGATACTGACTGGGTCGCTGGACAACAGGAGGCCGTCTGGTCAGATCTCGTCGACGTCACCGGAGACAACGACTATGACCAACTTGGTGGCCACTGGCGAACGATCCACGACGAATACTACGTGATCCCAATCTCAGTCAATCTTCTGAAGTACCAGGGACAAAAGCAGCGAAGCTTCAGCGAGATCGTTCTCAGACACGCACACGAGGATTCGGATTTGACCGGCGTCGACGATGGTCTCTCAGAAGGTCTCTCTACGCAACTTGATGTCGCCTACTTCGAGAAGTGGTTCCGAACAACAGAAGCATGGTCTGAGCGAGAAAAACGTGCGCAAGCTGCCCTCGATGAGGTCAAAACAGGATCTAGTGACTATGACTGGGAGTCTAATGGCCTCTGGAAGGACATTCAGAACTACGGTGCATTAGCGGATGTTGTTCTCCCCAAACTTTTCGAAGACGTGAATGGAACCCGCGATGGGTATACTGACTTACAGCCATCAGATATCGATCCGGAGGAGGTAGTGAGTAGACTCGAACAACTCCGAACAGAACGGGAGGAGGATATGGGAAAACCCGTGAAGCTCGTGTTGCTGCTTGACGAGGTGAGTCTCTTTATTGGGACTGACTTCGAGCGTCTGACCGAACTTCAGACGCTGGCAGAGAATGTCAAGGAGATTGGTGACGGTGATATCCAGTTAGTCACGACTGCACAGGCCAAAATCGAAGACGTCCAACCGAAATTTGCTGCACACGGGGCTGACTTCAGTATCGTCAAAGACCGGTTCCCCCACCGATACCAGCTACCCAGCAAGCACGTCGGCGATATCGCAAAGCGTCGACTCTTCGAGAAGTCGACTACTGGAGAAACAGCAATCCGAGAAGTACTTGACACTGCGTCAGTGAAGCCGACTGAATCACTAGTCTACAACGACATTAAGCAGAATACTAAACCACCGCTTGACAATATCGACGATCAGGAACTCTTTGAATTCTATCCGTTCTTGCCCTATCACGCCCCATTATTCCTTGAAATTCTATTCAACCTCCGTAAAAAGGCCAGTGACCCAGCAAAGTCGATTTTCTCGGGGACAGCACGAGCAATTCTCGCACTCATGCATAATCTCCTGCAGACGTGGGTCGAAAACGGAGAGGCTGATCAGTTAATCACCCTTGTAGATTTCTATGAGTTAGTCAAACCAGAGCTTCGAGAAACACTGAAGCAGGATATGCACGTCATCGAAGGGTCGGACACCAGTCGGGGGATCAAAGATGAAGTTGAGGCTGGAACACTGGAGGAATTCGACCTTGAGGTAGCGAAGGCCGTCCTCCTGTTACAGCACGTCCACGATATTGTCCCACTCAACCAAGGAAATATCGCGGTTTCTGTGATGTCTGATCTCAACGGTCGATCCTGGATCGGTACCCAAAATAAAGTCGAAGAATCACTCGAACGTCTCCAGAAATTCATTCGACCAACCGAAGACGAGACAGGGGCACGGTACCGATTTGCGACCCAGGAAGAACGGATTATTTACGACGATACGGAAGTTAACGAAGCAACTCCCAACTGGGATGCTATATTACACACACTAGACACCCATCTCTGGGAACGCATCACTCAGGACCTCTCGCTCCCAGAGTCGGTCCCGTACGGTGAGTCCGGTGAGGAGTACCCTGTTGCGTATGAATTCCGACTCGATGGGACCGAATTTGAGACCACTGTCGACGCTGAGGGTGGCCTAGATGTACCCATCGAAACCCAAGGCATCCGCCCAGACAGTACGCCTCAAGATGGCGACGAAGAGACGCTCTACTGGTCAATAAATACAGAGGGATTGGAAGATCTTCGGACACACCTCATCAAGTGGTGGGCACTTCGTGATGCGATCTCGGCGCAGACTGCTCCACCGGCTGTCGAACGAGATCTTGAGCAACGTGCGAGTGCTGTTCGAAGTAAGCTCATTAGTGTGATGCAGGGTGGTTCGTACACAGTAAAAGACAGAACCGACATCAGTGGGCTTACTACGGCCGTTCAAACGGCTGTCGACGTGGGATATCCTGATGACTTCCATCCGATGATGCTCCAGGTGACCGACGACCGCCTCCAAGAGTTAGCAGAACTCTCAGCCGGAGATCCACTTCCTCCCTGGGCACACACGATTCAGGTACCGACGTCGGACCCATCATCGAGCCAAGGGAAGAAAACCATCCAAAGTAATGTGATGGCACTCACAGGCCGTCAATTGAAAGACCGAGACGGCGGCCTCAATATGAATACAGTCCTGGATGGAATCACCGCGCAGAAGCCGTTCTACGACGATGCTCGACCGGCACTGTGTGCGATTATCTGGGGTTTCTGTCGAGAAGGTCGGTTAGTTCCAGTCGACGAAAACGGGAATACCTTAGAGAATTCCGTCGTGCTCGATCAAGATAGGTTGTCGGCGACGAGATTGAAGCTGCTTCCCCGTGAGCCGATTGGAAAGCTCCTCGAAGAAGGTGGGTTCAAAGAGACCACAGAGACGGTTTCAGACGGGCTCATTACCCTCCAAGAAGCAAACCAGCAGTTACGTTCGAGACTCACCGGGCTGCAGGAGGACATCCAGTTGGTCGTTGATACCGACATTCAGTCTGAGGAAGTAGCTACGCTCCTTGAGGGGCTTATCGAGGAGTTGGCTGACCGGATTTCCACGACTACGGATCGGTTGTCGGTCGTGAGAGCACAAGGAGATGGCCTTGGAGATGCAATTGAAGAGACGAACGACACACAAACGTGGTTCGACGAAGTTCAAGACGTCTGGAACCGACGATTAGGATCGCTATATCGGTTTGATGCTCAACTCACTGTTGGCGATGATCGGTTCGAGTGGGTCGACGCCGAGACGTTATCGACTGTTGGAACGCAACGTGACGCTCTTGGAGACTTCGACGGTGCTTGGTGGACAACAGATGGATGGAAGAACCTCATTGGGAACACTGCAACGGGAGTGAGCAAAGAGTTCGAGCGTTCTTGGAGCACATACTCCGATGATCAAGGTCTTACTGACCTTATCGAGAGTATCGACGACCATCTCTGGATCAGACCAGCAACGGAACTCCCGGGATGCGTACAACGGGCACTAGAACGAGAGTACATCACACCACTTCGAGAGTTGCAGCAATGGTACGAGACTATCGATGAGGTGATCGCAGCACTCTCTTCGGACGATGAAGATACGCTTGCGTCTGCGACAAACGATATTGTATCTGTGGAACCTCTCGCTGCGGGAAGGGAACACGAGATCGAAGATTTAGAAGCCAAACTAGACCGACTCACTACTCTTATCGGTGACCGAAAACCAGAGGAGATCGATCAACTCAGCGTGCTTCCAGACGACCGCCAGCGTATCGACCAACGTCTTGCACGTCTTATTGAGAGTCGAGAGTTGGACATCGAAGCGACGGATTCGGGGGTGATCATTCGATGACAAGCTCTGGATCTCCGTACCGCGCGTTCAAAGAGAAGCTCTGTACGTTCGCTGACGGCCAAGCCGGTATTAGGAATCCGTTCGTCATCGCCGCAGTCGACCCCGCGGTCGAGCATCGAACTGCAGACCGACTCAGTTCGTGGTCGACAGGTGCCACAGAACCGCCGAAACTTGATAAAGACGTAACAGTCCAGCCGATTTGGCTCGACGAATTACTGCCGAGGACTAAGGTGTACAACCTATCGGTCGCATTGGGTGGGGAAACAAGCCCGAAGCGTATCAAGACGACAATGCAAGACCGACTAGCCGAAGAACTTGTGCAAGAAATGATCTCCAATGAGATCGATGACGATAAATTAGCAACGCAAAGCCATATTGTACTCCTGCTTAATCTTGGCAGTCTCTATCCCTTTACACGCGCGTCTGAACTCCTTGATGAGCTTGACCGGCGAAACGTCAGATCGACAATCGGGATTCCGTTCCCGGGAGACGTTGTTGCTGGGAAGCTGAGTTTCTTTGGCAGCGGTGACTCGCGGCACTACTATCCAGCCCATCAGATTGACGGCCAGATTCGGGAGGTGCATCTTCAACAATGAGTCTTACAGAGTTATTCCGAAGCGATCCAACACGACAGCTAGAAGAAGTCCAGAAAGTCAATGCTCGGCAACGGGCGGCAACTGATGTTGCAGAATTCTACGAAACAGACAGTGCAGAACGTGTCCTCAGTGAATTGGGAGAGGTTATTGAGACGCATCCAGGAGAGGCAGCTCGGTTCCTCTATGTAAATGCGACATTCGGCTCAGGAAAAACCCACTTACTGAAGCTCATCGGCCTTGTTGCCGATACTGAATCGGAGTTCGCCAATCTCGGCAGAAAACTCGCCGAACAGTGGCCGGGCTTCGACACCCTCGCTCGCTCGATTGAGGCGTCACACGTCGACCGACTTGAGCCTGTATTTCTGAATCTGCTCGACCGTGATGCCTCAAAGGAACCACCGCTTCCGTTCCTGATTTTCGAGGCGATTGGCCGTGAACTGGGCTATCCAACAGATCCAAACTGGCTGCTCGAATGGGCCTGGACCATCGATATGGAGTACGATGGCATCTGGAATGCAGTCAAGACCACAGAGTACGACGGCCAGACGTTCGAAGACGTCCTCGAAGAGCGTGCCTCCCTGCGGCGTTGGCTATACGATGCGGTTCCGTCGATGGCAGCGACAACAGGTACTGACCTCGATAGCCGTGAGAAAGTAAAGGCCTCTATTGAGCAGGCAGAAGCCGACGTCGACCCCGAATCGTTTGACCCCGATGAATTGGTCAAACGAGTCGAAACCGTGACTGAATCGCTAAACGACGGCGGGACACGCACCGAACTCCTCCTTGGCCTCGACGAAGTTGCTCTGTTCGTCGGTGACAGTCGACCGCGGTATCGGGAGTTCGAGGAGACAATGGAGGCACTCCAGTATGGACCTAACCCGGTCGTTGTAACGACTGGCCAGTACTCGCTACCAGATACACGAGAGAGTCTCATAGGAGAGCGTGAAAAGAATCACTGGACCCAACAACAGATACCGCTTGAAGGCGCAGATACGGAAATCATTGTTCGGAAACGCTGGCTGCAAAAGAGCGACTCCGGGAGTGATCGGGTCTCAGCGTTCATTTCGTCGATGCCTGATCTCTCGCTGGAAACGTATTCGGCAATCGGGAGTACCGATCCCGATCCGGTCGAATCCTACCCCTTCCGAGAATACGATCTAACCTTGCTGCGAGCTGTGATGCAAGAACTGATTACCCAAGGCCGAGAGACCGAGCGTGATTATATTCAGGGACGAGCGTTGCTCGTTTTAGTGCGATCACTGTTCACCAAATTCGGCTGGGCCAGCGCGGAGGATGGTGCCCTCGTCACGTGGGACGAACTGTTCGACCTTCTCATCGAAGAAACGACCTACGTCCCGCTGTGGGTCCAAGAAATGCTTGAGAACACGTTGATTCCAACGTTCGATGGAGACGAAGCAGCGTGGGGAGTTCGTGTCTCGAAGGCACTGTACCTCCTCAACCAAACACCCGCAGTCCCGGCAACACCGGAAAACCTCGGGCGGTTGATGCTCGACAATGTGGACACATCGCTTGACCAGCGTATCGAAGATACCCAAGAGGCACTTGATTCACTGGTCGACAAGCGAAAGGTGCTCACAGAGACAAATGATCATGGCGACGAGGTGTATACGCTGGTTTCCGAAGAACAAGAGAGTATTCTGAGTCGGGCCCAAACCAAAGCAGAACAGATCTCACCGCATCAGCTCTCGGCGTGGGTGGAAACACGACTCCGTGAAAACGACAGCTTCTTTCGGAGCGATAGTAGCCGTCACGAAGTCGACATCGGTACTGAACGACTTGTTCCACTTCGATACGAGTACTCGGTTTTCGATACGGTTGGTCGGGCCCCAAGCACAGAATACGATGCAGTTCGAATTCGAGTGTTAGCGGATGATCCAGACACTGTCTCCGACCAAGTTGAGATCTGGCAAGAAGTAAACAACGAACGAGACGGTGGTGAACATATTCTGCTTGCGATTGAGATCCCTGGGCCGACGCTTGATCGAATTAAGGACGTCATCGGGATGAGAAAGGTACTCGAAGACGAAACCGAGAGCCACGAGGAACTCGAACGGGAACACAGGACTAACAAACGCCGTCTGGAGTCGTCTATGACAGATATCCTAGAGAGTGCGTCAGTTCACACTGTCGGAGGATATCAAGGCGAGCGGCCGACTTCTCTCGAAACTGTCGTCGAAAATCAAGTGCAGTCTGTGTTTGGGACAACAAGAAAGGTCCTGTCACGCCCGCTAGTTGAGGTCGACGATGCGAAAGCACTAGCTCAATTCTTCCGTGGAAGCAGCCAGTGGCCGCTGGCAGACAGCGACGCCGTGATGCTTGGTGTCGATACCTCCAGTAGAGAAATATCAGATACCGGGTGGTGCCGTGAGTTCATTGACGCCTACGAACCCCAGACTGCAGTCGATGTCGAGACATTACTCCAACAGACACGGACTGCAAACGGGGAGTACCGAGGAACACCGCAAGAATCGATTGCAGCACTACTCATCACACTCGCAACCTCTAACGAGAAGGTCGCACTCAAGCAAGACACAGAGTACGTGACCGATCCAACAGCGATTGGTCGACAGGTCCGAACAAAGGGCGGTCTCACGTCACTACAGGTTCGGTTTGGCGTCGACACGGTCAATCCCAAAGAAATCCGTGCGGTGGTGTCGACGGTTCTCGGTGACGATCCCGACGGAAGCGATCCTGACGCATGGGTGGCCGAACTCGCCTCGTGGGTTGAAACCCACAGTATCCTCGTGAAACGGACATTCAAAGGCGTCTCCAGAGCATTCGACGTCTCGCTTGATGCGCTAGAGGGAGTACTGAAACCAGCCTACAGTGGCGGAGAGATCGATACTTCGGAGTTGACTGATGAGAGGGTCCGATCCCAAGTGGAAACGTTCGCGGATGCACGGACACTTTTTGCTGTCGAAGATGGGGAGAAATCACTCTGGGAACAGTTCACAGAGACGTTGGAACTACTGGAGGATTGGTACTCAAATGCGACGATCACATCGCGGATGCAAGAGACAGCAGCGAGCGGCTCGGTCCCGACGAAAGCAACAGTGACCTCCCGATTGGCGGATGCCACTGGCCACCGAGTCGACGAGCTATCGGCGCAGTATCGACGAATTATTGGTGAGACGGTCGAGGCGACTGATCCAGAAGAGATCCCCGCGGCGCTGACAGCGTGGGTTCGTAAAAACGAGTCGACAATTACATCACAGCTTGCTTTGGCCAGAGAACGGTTCGAGGAGGTTTCCATGGACAGGCTTGAATCACTGTTCGAGACTGTGTGGGACGGTGGCCAGATCAGTGAAGGTAATCTCATCGACTCGACGGTTCGACAGCAAACCGTCGACTACGAGACAGTTCGAGGGTTGCTTTCGGGAGATCCGAGCCTGTTGTCGCAGTTGCAGTCCGCACACAACAGCCTCCAGGCAGACTATCCGGACTCCCCGACAACAGAGTCAGTCGACACAGTGCTTGAATCGACTCGACTCCCCTCAGTCCAGCGGGTTGAGCAGCTCATCGAGGAAGCGAAGCACCCACGGACGGGCGGCGGTGTCTGGGCAGACCTCCAGCGTGTTGCCGAAACACTCCGACAGGAGCTTCCAAACGCTACCATCACCGATGAGGTCACACGGGTCGTCGACGCTGAGGACCGTCCAACCGACGAACAAGCAACAGAACTGCTTGACGAAGCAGAGACGCTGTTGGCTCGGATTCGAGAGGTCAGAGAGGCATTGGATGATGTCGGTGACGGGAGTCTAGTGTTGATCGAAGACGAGAGCCAGTAATCAGTCACAGATCCCGTCCCGCTTCGGGAACATTAAAGACGCTCCTGTCAGTCGGTGTTAGCATACTGGAATACGTTCTATGGAAGGCGATTCACTCTCTCAACGGAAGGCGCAACTGGACAAAGCCGAACGTGAACACCTCGAAGACATCGTCGAGGAGCTTCGTGAACGGGTTGAAAATAACGTTCGCTTTCAGCTGACACAGAAGGGACTCGATGACGAGCCGAAAGATACGGAGGAACTAGACGAGGAGACACAACAGCTCGTCGAGGCAATTGATCTCGAAGCCGTCGATGGCCACACGTGGGACGAGGCTTTCGAGCAGTACGTTACGGGTGTCGGGTACACCATCGTTAATCGGCTCGCTGCGCTGCGCTGTATGGAAGTGCGCGATTTCGTTAACGAAGAGGTCACAGTCTTCAAAGACAACGGCCTGACGCCGGCCGCTGAGACGCTCGTTCACGAGGAGTTCCTCTTAGAAGACGAAGCCGTTCTAGAAGCGTACCACAACGCGTGTAATGAACTGACCGAAGAAATTGAAATTCTCTTCGACCGCTCCACAGCCTATAGCTTGATCGACCCAGACAACGACACGTTCGAGGAGTCGTGCGGGATGCTCGACGAGGTTCCGGACGAGGTCTGGCGAGCAGACGACGTACTCGGTTGGGTTTACGAGTACTACAACGTCAAACTCCTCGACGACCTCCGGAAAAAGGGCAACCGCGAGGGATTGGATCCAGAGGACGTGCCCCCAGCGAACCAATTCTACACGCCACACTGGGTCGTTCGAATGCTTACCGATAACTCACTCGGGAAGCTCTATCTCGAACACACCGGCGACTTGCAGGATGTCATTGAAGCACAAGAAGCACTCTCGGCCGATGAACGAAAGAACCGTCCGCTCTCACCGAACCAGTCGCCCGACATCGCCGATTTTTGTACGTACCTAGTCCCGTCTAGAGAGGAAGATAATCCAACTGACTTCGAGCATCCAAAGGAGCTTCGCGTCATCGACCCCGCTTGTGGGAGTGGGCACTTCCTCCTATACGCGTTCGACGTACTGGAGCGTATTTGGCGCGAAGAAACTGATATCGACACGACCAAAATTCCAAGGAAAATACTGAAGCACAACCTCTATGGCGTCGACCTAGATATGCGAGCCTGTCAGCTCGCCGCGTTCAATCTATATCTGAAAGGTCGTACACGCACCGAAGCAGAGGGTGCAGATGGCTTCGATATGCCTGAGATCGGCATTGTTTGTGCAGATGCTGCAGTTGCGGATGTCGAGGGCGTCGAAGAAGTGTTTGCAGAGGTGGCTGATCAGAATACGAACGTAGCGGATGCCCTCCGACGAATCCTTGAAGCTTTCGAGGAGATTCACGGGCTCGGAAGCCTGCTTGACGTCCGGGGAACTCTTCGAGATCTTTTCGAGGATGATACTGAGATGGGTGGCGTTCAGATTACACTGAGTGATGACCCTCATGAAGACCATACCCTGAGCCAGGTCCTCCACAGTCTTCGCGAAGCGGTTGACGAACACCGCGACGCCGACTCGTTCTTGGCACAAGATCTTCGTAGCTTTATTCGACTGCTGGACGTGCTTGCCCAAGACTACGATGTCGCACTAATGAACCCACCATACGGATCAGGTGGACTAATGCCCGATAGCGTCCAAAACTACGTCGAAGACCACTATCATTACTCCCCTCAGTTCTATGTAAACTTTTTTGAGGTTTGTAACCAATTATCGAAAGAATCTGGCCGAATTGGAATGTTAATTCCAAGAACGTTTATGTTCAAACGGAGCTTTGAGGACTTCCGTGAAGATTTCATCGGGCCGCTCGGAAGCTTTGATTTCCTCGCCGAATTCGGACTGGGAATTCTTGACAATGCGACGGTTCGAACCGCTGCCACAGTCGTACGTAAGGAAACAAAAGAAAGAGGAAACCGATCTGCCTCTTTCATTCGTCTTCATGATGTTGAAGCAGATAAGAAAGAGGGCGTTTTCTTGAACTCTGTATTTAATGCTCAGACCTCGGATAAGAGAGTGTTTGAGGTTGACGTAGCGGAGTTCAAAAAAATTCCCGGCACCCCAATGTCTTACTGGGCCCATCCGGATGTTCGAGCCCTGTATGACTCTGAACACGTTCTTGATTCAGAAAATGCGAATCTGGATCGCAAATCGGGTGGGCGAGTGAAAGAAGGACTTACAAGTGGGAATAACGACCGGTTCGTGTCATACTTCTGGGAAAAAGGGTCAGACGATTGGGTTCCGTTAGCCACAGCAAGAGGTGAATGTTTATTCGTTTCTATCACACGAAATTTAATCAACTGGCATTCAGACGGAGAAGAAGTAAAGCGAGTTGGTAGTTCATATGTGAGAAATGAAGATTATTACTTTTCTGAGGCACTGACATATAAGTATCATGGAGAGGGAGGACGAAGATTTGGATATATTCCATCAGGTGCGGTATTCGATCGGTCAGGGAAGATATTCATCCCCAACTCTGACTCTTGGACATTCTTGGCATATCTGAATAGTTCACTGGTTACGTACCTCATGTTGTGCCAAACATCAGAGCGACGTTGGGAAGTCGGTCAAGTGTCCAAAATACCATGGTTCCCCAATCTGGCTGACAACGACGAGATTGAAACGCGAGCCCACCGGCTTGGATCACTACTGATGAAAATTAACACATCAGATATTTCGTCGTTCAACTATTCTGGTCCGTTGCTTCTTGAACAATTAGGGATTCAGGAGTCATTCTCTTGGCATAGTAATCACAAGTTCAGTTCACTGTACGGAGAATTACCAAGTCTTGTGAGTAGAGAAGCCAGTGATCCATCTACACCCATAACTCAGTTGGCAGCTCAAAGTGACGAACACATCCAGAATATCCACTCACGACTCGTGGAAGAACTTGAACACCTAGATCGGGTAGTAATGGATGCGGTTGGTCTTTCTGATGATATACAAGAAGTGGTTCAGGAAGAAGTTTCTACACAGACTCCTGCAAAAGATGGCTACGAGGGAGAGATTGAGTACCTAGTTGATCTTCCGAACCCTACTGAGGAAAATCAAGCACGTGACCTCTTGTTACACTTTGCCTTAGATTCGGTAGTTGAATCTGAGGATGGAATTGTTCCGATTACGTTCGACTCAGACGCAGAACCTACTCTTCTCAACCGTATTGAGGAACGCTTTGAGGATGTTTTCGGGGAGCATGCGACTGATCGTATGTTTGAGATTGATCAGATAATTGGTGATATATCGCCCGAGGAGGAATCGTATCCGAATATACGGAAATGGATTGAACAAGACCTCTTTGAGTACCACGTCAACCAATTTGAAAATACACCGATTATGTGGGAGGTTACGACAGAAAACCTTGTTACAGATGCTGACCGAGTGGGTTTCTCTTGCCTAATCGATTATCACCAACTCGACGCCAGTATATTCGATAAAATATCGAATCGATATATCGAGCCTCAGAAGGCATCAATACGAGAGAAGCGGACCACAGCTGATCGGCGGAAAAGTAACGACGATCTCACCGCCAAAGAAAGAGCAAGAGCTACCGAGAGGTACAAACGCTGTAACAGTGCTCTCGAACAAATTGTTGAGTTTGAGCAGAGGATACAGGCATTAGCAGAGGAGCAGCCCAGAGATTGGAACAACGAACGGCAACAAGCGGCATCTGAATTGAAATATAAAGTTCAGAAGTTCCGGGAAGAGACACAGAGACGACTTAATCTATTGGATGAGCTCGCAGCACAGGCAGATACCGATATGACTGAATTGTTCACGGAGACATTTTATTCAACAGTTCAGGAGAAACGCGACGAGTGGATTGATGCGCTTTATGATCTCGAGGAGGCTTGTGATGCCTACAGCAAAGACGCGAACGAAGCAGTCCAAGCACATCACTACGACTTATTTGGATACTTTGATGACCTAATTGGATCTACTCATTTTGCGAGTAATGGTATCCTGTTCATGACTTACTACTTTGAGGATGGGAAAAAGTTCCTTGAGAATGGTTCCCCCCGAGGTGGGTTGCGAGATGATGTCAACATATTAGCAGACCTCGCAATAGACCTTGAGGATTATATCGAGCTTGCCGAAAAAATAAATGAAGAATGTGGTGATTTGGCGGGAGAGATAACCTCAAATTGGGCTGATCGAGCACTCTCAGACATAATGACTACTGGCTATCGACCAAATCACAAATACGGTGTTGCAATCAATATTACGCCACTCTCCGAAGCCGAAATTGTTCCAAAAATTGTCAATAATCAGGTGATTTGATGCAGGCCCACATCTTTGCAGAAGGGTCGAACACCACCGCAGACACCAGCGACCTGCCGGTCAAGGAGTACTATCAAGGCCTCTTTGGAATGATCGTAGGCCTCCACGACGCTCTCGCTGAATTCACCGATTCCCATCTGCACGTGCTATCGGAAGAGTACGGCATAATAAGTGGAGAAGAAATATTATCAGAGATATCGAATGAAGGGGGTGAGCCCATGGGGACTGAAGAGATGGTCGAACAAGCAAAAACCAAACTCTTCGATGCTGCAGATGACGCTGATTGCATGGTAATTCTCTTGTCCACTGATGTCTTTCAGAAGACAGTCAGTGAGGAATGGAACAACCTCGTGGAGGTGGCTAAACCAGATTCAATCTGGTGTCTTGGCGCGGCAAGGAGTGCTCTCGATCCACTCGATCTTGACTCGCTCGAATCTAAGGGATGTACTGTACTCACGTACCAGCGTGTGGGAGTCGCTCGAATAGGTACTGAAACGCGAGAAGAACTGCTCGAAACTGTGAAACAGAACACAGACCAGTAACCTATGCCAGCAACCAAAACCATCCCCCAATGTGCGTACGACGCCATCGAAAGTGCCATCGACGAGGCGGTCGACGACAATCCTGTCATCCTCTGGTGGGACGACGGTGGCTACCTCCAAGACACCATCCGAACTGTGAGTTCCCAACTGGGCTGCACCTTCCAAGCTGTCGACCAGACACCGCTTGAACTCCGCAACGAGGCCCCACGTGAACGGACCGTCTGGTACATTCCACAGTCTAGGAACGATGACGTCGACTGGTTCAAAGACGTCGAATACACTGGCGGGGTTATCGAACAACACATTGGGAAGCTTGCTGCCCGCTGCTTCGAGGACGACCGCCTCCAAGCTGCAACGATTCGCACCGCCTATGAGGACGCCGACGACCGCGAGACAGTCGCCCAAACGCTTTACAAAGGACTCGACGGCGAGGGAGGCCTGCCCTCGCTCCAGAGCCTCCAGACGAAGATCGTCCTCGACGGCCACGACGATCCAGTACAGTTCGTTCTCGAACACGGAATCCAAAACCTCCCTGAGAACGACAAACTGGAGGAGATCCGAAAGCTGCTAATCGAAAACGGCGTCACAGCCGTCGAAGGTGAATCTGACCCCGAGGCCATCGTCGACCGAACACGCCGCTGGGCAGTCGCTGAGTGGCTCGTCGACGAAGGACTCGATAAGTCGCTTCTCCCCAAAGAGTACCAGCCCGAGCCCAACACTGGCTTCGGTATTTCCAGACCCGAACTCCGGTCACTGCTGAGCAAAACAGCTCAAAAACGAGAGCTGGCAGACATCTATCTCGATCCAGCACAGCGGTTCTGGCACGACATCCTCCGAACATACGACGAGCCGTGGGAATTGGTTGACTGTCCAGTAGATGCCTCGCTCGAACACCGACTCTGGGACCAGTGGACCCAGTCGTTCAATGGTGGCGACTACGAGACGTGTGCCCAACAGGCGAGACAGCGGTACGACCGTCTTGAGTCGACATACGGTGATATCTCGTGGACACAGGTCTGGGAGCAAGCCATCGACGTGGCCACTCTCGCTGATGAATTGGAGAGCTGGGAAGACCACGGAGACACCGACGACATCGTCGACCTCTACGGCGATGTCGAAACCGGCACCTGGCAGATCGACAACGCTGTGTTCAACCTCATCACTTCGGGCGAACCCGAAATCGGCGTTCCCGATGAACACCCAGCAACCGCAACCCTTCCCGAGCTTCGCTCATCGCTTGTCGAATCACGGTATCTGGAGTACCTCACTGATCTCGGTGATCTTGTCGTCGACCAGGTCGAAGATGGCTCACCGTTCGTCAACAAAAGACACGCCCACCAGTTTTTCGCCGAAGAACAAGAACACCTTCAGAGCGGACAAAGCGTCGCGCTATTCATTGTTGACGCACTTCGATTTGATCTCGCCCACGAACTCGCCGAGTCTATCCGTCACGAGCTTCCACAACTGGAGGTCGACGAGAGTCCGTGGGTCGGCACGCTACCTTCCGACACTGAGTTCGGCAAGGCGGCGCTCACACCCGGTAGTAAATTCAGCTTCAACATCGAACTCCAGGATGGGGATCTCGTCCCCGAACGCAACGGGCACAAAATCACGAACCATCGCCGCCAGACACTCCTTGAAAACGACGGCTGGAGCTACATCATGCAAGATGCCGACGATGAGGTAGGATGGAGCAACACCCGTGTTGCCTACTACTGGAACGATATCGACTCGGCTGGCGAAAAAGAGCTGACTGACTTCGAGGCGTTATTCAGCGACCGAATTGAGACGATCTCACAGATCATCTGCGAGAAGCTCGACAAAGGTGAGTGGGATCGTGCCTACATCCTGTCGGATCACGGCTTCGTCTCGCTCCCGAAACACGTCGACATAGACGATCTCCACCCACCAGCCACCGCAGAAACAGTGACCCGTCGCTGGGTCGCCGGTGCTGATCTCGGCAGTACTGATTCCGGTGTTCTACTCGATGAAGATTCCCATCTGGGCTATCTCGATGACGACACCAGAATCAGCATTCTTGCAGATCCGATCCAACGGTTCCGCAATCAGGGACTCCCGGATGCGCGGTTCTATCATGGTGGTATTCTCCCCCAAGAGTTCATACTCAACTTCGTTACCATCACGCAGGAATAACATTCCTTGCCCCTTCGTTACGTAGATTGATATGATCCGATTCTCTCGTAGTAAGTATCCATCAACCAATGTTTGATCACACCCATCCACAATGGACCACGCAATACAGTATCCGACAGACNATCNCCTTCATCGCATGAACCGGAACACCGGACATGTCGATGGTGAATTGGCTGAATTCGCGGCTGCTGCGGATCTGGTTCGCAACGATTGTCGGGTGTCATACACCCATGGTCAGTACAAGTACGATCTCGTCGCGGACAAGGACGACGATCTTCTTCGAGTACAGGTCAAAAAAGCGAACCAGATCAAAGAAAAGCCTTGGAAATATCGGATATTCACCGATCGGTACGAGGAGGATGAGGTAGATCTGTTCGCGGGCTACGTCGTCCAAGAAGACAAGGTATTCTACGCAACCTTTGATGAAGTTGGGTCGAACGAGTTCAGGGTAAACTCGAAGACTAGAGATGAAATGACGCCCCACAATGCGGACATTGCAAATATCCTGGATGACTACACCTTTCCTCGGGCGATTTCGAACCTATATGATGAACGTCGATAATAGGAAGACCGGGAATACGAGCAATAATTCGATACCCAACTGAACCAATGAACACCCTCGAATCAGGAGATACGATCCTCCTCAACGGCAGCCCAGCCGAGGTTATCAAGACGTACAGTGTCGGCGATCTCGACTACCTGCGGGCCTACATCCAGGACAGCGGCGTCAAAACTGTCTGTATCGACGACGTCGAGATCGAACTGGTCCAGGAGCCACTCGGAGAACTTGACCCTGCGACTGCTGATCAACTCCATCCCGACCACGAAGCCGTCTCCGCTGACTGGTTTGATCTCCGCTCGCAGGCACTCCAGCTACAGATCGCTCACGAACAGGGCCAACTGCTGAGTATATCGAACTCACTGGTTCGGCTCGAACCATACCAACTG
>SL_4KL_010_BRINEDRAFT_10000700_pt1 | contig 17596 bp, 18 predicted proteins | sample SodLak_010_BRINE_2_FD_10664 | JGI IMG/M metagenome (IMG submission 10664)
GGGGATCGTCAGCTCGAACCAGCAGGAGACGGTCGATTTCGTGCTCGATTACAACGACATTCGCCACCGGTTTGGCACGGCCTACGGCCGCGAGCCGACCATCGAGAGTCTGAAGCTTCGCAAGCCCAATTCCCACTATCTCGACCGAGCGCTGGCCGACCTCGACGCCAACTCCGCGCTCTTCGTCGGCGACAACGAATCGGACATTCGAGCCGCACAGAACGCGGGGATCGATTCGGCGTTCATCCGTCGGCCCCACCGTACCGACTGGGAGCTCAACGTCTGGCCGACGTGGGACATCCACTCGCTTGAGGATCTCCATCGGATCTGTAGCTGAGGTCGGTTCTGCCGTCCGATGCCGATTTTCGATGCGCGACGGTACTACCGTCATCAAAAAAGAGAGTTCCGTAACTACCCTTTCATCCCGCTGAGGCTCATCCCGCGGATGAAGTACTTCTGTGCCGAGAGGAACGCGATGATCACCGGCGCGACGATAATCAGCGCGGCGGCCATCATCAGGCCCGTCTCGGCGAAGTACTGGTTGCGCACGGCAAAGAGCGCCACCGGCAGGGTGAACATCTCCGTTTCCCGCATGACGATCACGGGCCACTCGAAGTTGCCCCACGCGCCCATGAACGTGAAGATACCGAGCGCTGCGAGCGCCGGTTTCGCGAGCGGGAGGTAGACGTGGTAGAACGTGCGTAACTCGCCACAGCCGTCGATCTTCGCGGCATCACCGAGCGCGGCAGGTAAGCTCTTGAAATGCTGGCGAAGCAGGAAGATGCCGAAGGGGTTCGCCGCGAGCGGCAGGATCAGCCCCTGATAGGTGTTCGTCCAGCCGAGTTCGACGAGGATCAGGTAGACAGGGATGAGCGTGATCATCCCGGGGATCATCATCGTCGAGATGAAGGCGAGAAAGAGCTTGTCGCGGCCCCAGAAGTCCATCCGGGCGAGCGCGTAGCCCGCGAGGCTGTCGAACGTCAGGTTGAACGCGGTCACCGCCCCGGCGAAGATGATCGTGTTGATGAACCACCGCACCAGGGGAATGTTGTCCCGGTTGTACAGATCGATGAAGTTGTTGACCGTGAACTCCGCCGGGATGAAGGTGACTTCGGTCGCGGTGGGATTGGCCGAGAACGCCGACGTGATCGTCCACCAGAACGGCGCAGTCATCCACAGCGCCCCCAGGGTGAGGACGACGTACAGGCCAACCGTCTGTGACCAGTACTTCGGTCCCTCGCGTTCGTACCCCGGATACTCGTAGCTAGATCGTGCCATCAGTAATCGACCTCCTCTGACTTTCGGTAGCGGTACTGCCAGTAGCTAAAGGCGAAGATGATCACGAAGAGGATCATCGCCATTGCGGCCCCTTCACCGAAGTAGTTCTCCTCGAAGGCGCGCTGGTAGATCAACAGCACGGCCGTTGTGGTTGCGTAGAACGGGCCACCTTCTTCGAAGACCAGCGCGATACCGAACACCTGGAACGCACCGATGATCGCCATGACGATGACGAAGAAGTTGGTGTTGCCCAGATTCGCCCACGTTACGTGGCGGAACCGCTGCCAGCGGTTCGAGCCGTCGATCCGGGCCGCGTCGTACAGTTCCTGTGGGATGTTCTGTAGCCCTGCGAGGAACAGGATCATGTTGAAGCCGATCCCGCCCCAGATCGCCATCAGCATAATCGCGCCGAGGGCTGTGCTCGGATCGCCTGCCCAGTTGTGCGCGAGTCCCAGCGGGCGCAGGAACTCGTTGATGATGCCAGTGTCGGCCAGCAGCCACCGCCAGATGACGGCGGCCGCAGCACCCGACAGCATCACGGGCATGAAGTACGCGGCCCGGTAGGCCTTCTTCGCGCGAACGCGCTTATCGAGCATGAGCGCGACCGCCAGCCCGCCGAGAATCTGGAGGGGAACCGTCCCGACAGCGTATATGAACGTGTTCCGCAGTGAGAACCACCACGTGTTTGCCGTCGGATCGCGGAGGGCCTCGAATCCATTCTCCCACGGATACGGCTGCATCACAGCAGCGAAGTTCTCCAGTCCGACCCATGTCGACTCGTGGGTCAAGATGCTGTACTCCACGAATGCCAGATAGAACGCGTACAGCACTGGTCCGAGGAGGAAGACAGAAAACACCGCTATGTTTGGCGCGACGAAAACAATGCCCATCAGGTTCGACTGGTCCCTGGTGATGCCGATCCGCCGTTTGAATCGGGCGACTGCGTGGTCAGGCCCGTCTCGCAACTCGTCGATGTTCACCGCGGCTTCCGCGTCGTCCGACTGCGAGTCGTATGCCATATAACTAGTGTCGGTCGTCTCTGGTTACAGAATGTCCTCGTTGACGGACTCCTCAGCTGATTCCAGCGCTTCACGGGGCTCTCGCTCACCGGTTACTGCGCCTTCGAGCTGTGGGTTGATCTCGTTCATGATCTCCTGGCTGTTCGGCCCGAACGAAACCACGTGGGACCACTCGCCCGCTTCGAGATGAGTCCGTCGACGGGGGTGGTTGTCGTAGTATTCCAGGTCTTCATGGGATTCTCTCGCCGAAAGCGCAAGGCCTTGCTCTGCCCACGACGCCATCCCCTCGTCGTCGGTGAGGAACTTGATGAGCGTGTAGGCTCCGTCCGGGTTCTCGGAGTGGACCGAAGAACTGTACGAGACAGTGTAGGCCGCAGTGGCGCGCTCCCCGTCCTCGGGAATCGGAAGGTGTGAGACGCCGATATCGTCGTCGACCTCCGGGTGGCCGTCCTCGATCGCCGGTAGTGCCCACGGGCCGATCGCCGCCATCGCGATTTCCTCCGAACCGATTGCGCCGCCGTGCCAGTCGGCACCGGTTTCGGACGGTCGACCGACGAGGTCGTCGTCCATCAGATCGATCAGGAACTCCAGTGCTTCGACATTCTCGTCCGACGCGATGACACACTCGGAGCCGTCGTCGGTCAGCACCTGTCCGCCGTTCTGATAGAGGAACGCCCAGAAGATTCGGGCGTCGTCGTACTCCATCATCGGGTACGTGACTTCGCCTTCCTCCTGAATCGCTTCGAGCGCCGATCGGAGTTCGCTCCACGTCTCGGGTGGGGCATCGACCCCAGCATCTTCGAGCATCCGGTCGTTGTGATACAGCGCAAGCGTCGAGAAGTCCTTGGGGATGCCGTACAACCCGTCGTCGTACTGGAACGCCTCGATCAGCGGATCGAAGAAATTGTCGGTGTCGAACTCGTCGTCCTCCTCGATGTACGGTCCAAGGTCCAGCAGGACGTCTTCGTCCGCGAAGGACGGATAGTACGAGGCGTCGAGATAGAAGACATCGGCGACGTCCCCCGCGCCGATCTGGGTCTGAATCTGCCGTTCGTACTCGCTGGGGATCGGATTGTAGTCGACCTCCGCATCGTACTCGTCCTCGAACTCATCGACCAGTTCCTGCAGGAGTTCTGATTCCGTGTCGTCGGCGGCCCAGCCCGATAGTTCGAGCTGCATATTGTCAAGCGCACCTTCGTCGACGTCACCGTCCGGCTCGTCATCGTCGCCACCAAGACAGCCAGCGAAGCTGATTGCGCCCATCGCGGCGGCAGCCTGCAATGCGGCACGCCGTGTCGTTTTCTTTTCAGTCGTACCGTCAGTAGTTCGTGCCATTCTATACCAACGATCATGCTCTTTCTTAATTAAAGTTTCGTTGAGCAACTACTGGAATGGTGGTGAAAACATGGCTTTAAGTACTACCCTACGTTAACGGATCAGTATGAAGGAAGACAGTACCGTGGCGAACGGTCGTACCTTTCTCGTGACGGATGAGAACGGTCGCCTGTCGCGCCCACATGACGGGCTCTATCACGACGATACTCGTCACTTCGATCAGTTCAGCCTCTCCTCGGACTACTCCTTCGAGACCATCTGTACGACGACACCCCGTCCCGGTGAGCGAGTGCTACAGTGCGGTAGTGAGTTCGAACGGGGCGCCAGGTCCCTCCATCTCACGCGACGGCAGACCGTCACCGACGGGTTCTTCGAGCGCCTGGAGGTGACCAACCTGGAAGACGGGCCGATCGAGACGACGATCCAGCTCTCGGTTAGCGCGCCGTTCGAGGATCTCTTCGAGGTTCGGAGTCATACGGACACGCCGGAGCGTACGGTGTCGGTCAACGAGATAGAGGACGGTGTCCGGTTCGTCTACGATCCGGCGGATATCGACTACCGGCGTTCGACGTCCCTCCGGGTCAGTACGGCGGGGGCAGTTCGTGTTGAATCCAGCGACGAGACAGCTGCAACGCTCGCATTCGATCTCTCGATTCCAGCAGGCGAGACAAAAACGACGACGATTGCCACCGGTCTCAACAACGTCCCCGACGATCCCGCCTACGAGTACAGTGCCGCATTAGAGCGCCTCAACGCTCGACAACACCGCTGGGATGACACAACTGATCGGCCAAAACGAGCCGATCCGTCGTCCGACGAGGTGCTAGCCCAGAGCGAGACGGACCTGCTCTCGCTTACGATGGAGACGGAGTACGGCCCGGTCCTGACCGCGGGGACGCCCTGGTTTGCGACGGCCTTCGGCCGCGACTCGCTCATCGCGGCGTATCAGACGCTTCCGATGACCGAAGCACCTGCAAAGGCAACGCTGCGCTACCTCGCGGAGCACCAGGCGACCGAGGTAGACGAGTTCCGCGCCGCCGCACCGGGCAAGATCCTCCACGAGATCCGCCATGGGGAAGCAACCGTCCGCGGCGACGTCCCACACGCACCGTACTACGGAACGATAGACGCGACGCCGCTGTACGTCGTTTTGCTGCACGAGACATGGAAACGAACCGGCGATGACGAACTGCTGGCGGACCTCTGGCCGACCGTCGAGGCCGCTCTTGACTGGTGTGAGGAGTACGGGGATTCGGACGGGGACGGCTTCCTCGAATATCCGACCGACGGGCACGACGGGCTGACTCACCGCGCGTGGAAGGACAGCGGCGACGGGATCGTGCATCCTGATGGGTCCCATCCGACCGGCCCGCTGGCCGTCGCCGAGGTGCAGGGGTACTATTATGACGCGCTCACGCGCGCCGCCGAACTCTCGCGCTATCGCGGGAATGATGAACGAGCATCGACGCTCGAACAAAAAGCGGCGACGCTGGCCGAGCGCTTCGACGACGCCTTCTGGGTTCCCGAGGAGTCGTTCTACGCCGTCGCGCTCGACGGCGACAACGAACCGATACCGAGCGTTACCACGAATCCGGGTCACTGCCTGTGGAGCGGAATCGTCCCCGAGGATCGCGCCGCGGCAGTGGTCGACCGGTTCCTCTCGGATGACCTCTTTTCGGGCTGGGGAATCCGTACGCTGTCGAGCAAGCACGAGGCCTACAACCCGCAAAGCTACCATCTCGGGAGCGTCTGGCCGCATGACAACTCGCTGATCGTCCTCGGGATGGTGAACTACGGGTTCGAGGAGGCCGCCGCGGAGGTCACTGATGGTCTGCTCGCCGCCGCCAGCGCCCGCGGCAACGAGCGCCTCCCCGAGCTCTTCTCGGGGTTCGACCGCACGAAGTCCTCGGTCCCCATCGAGTACGGCGTCGCGTGCGAACCGCAGGCGTGGGCGGCCGGAACCCCAATCGCCTGTGTCGGTGCGCTCGACGGTACGTACGACCATACCCACCGAGGGGAACGGCTCGAACCACAGTCGGGTCGCCGGTAACTCCGAGACACCACGATCATGCTTCACTCGCTGTATCGCCGACCCACCTCGGATGTCGAACGCACTTCGCGTCAGCCGTGGTATCCAGGCTGCCCGCCGAAGCGCTCATACTGTAGCGGTAGAGAGTCGACATGATGGGATCCGCTGACTCGCCCGGTACCGTCGATGGTGGTTCGGTCGGCGAGGACGACCCTGACCGACACGGCAACGAGGCTACCGAGATCGATCTTCTGGGATCGGTCACCGCGTTCAGTCGCGTAACGTTCAGCGACCTCCTGACGATCGTCTGGGTGAGCGTGCTGTTCGCCGTCCTGTCGCTTCCGCTGGTCACGCTGGGCGCGGCGATGCTCGCGGCCGTCGAGACGCTGACCGCGGTCATCACCGGTGAGGGACGCGGTGGCCCGACGACCGAGCGCGAGCGGATACGGCTGTTCGCCGGGTCGTTCCGGAGGAATCTCTCGCAGGGACTACCCTACTCCGTCGTCACCGTACTCGTCGTTGCGACCATGCTCTTTTACATCCTCACGGCCAGCGCCGACGAAACTGGCGTGCTCTTTTTCGGTGCCCTGGTGGGACTGTACGCCGTCGTGATCTGTTTCGCCTGGCTGCTCAGGGCGGGGAGTATCACGATCAGGTCGACCCAGTCGGTCGGGTTCGTCGACGCCGCGCACGAGGCCGCTTATCAGGCCTTCAACTATCCCTGGTACGCCGCAATCCAGCTCATTACCGTTGGCGTGATTCTACTGGTCGCGTTCGTCGTCCCGCCCGCATACGTTCTGGTGGTCCCAGGGCTGCTGGTCGTACTCGATGTCGTCACGTTCGAGGAGAGCCACGGTGAAGGTGCGATGACGATCGTTCGGGCCTACAGGGGTGAGTTCGAGGAGTGATTCCGGATCGTCTGTCCCCCGAGCGCGAGACCCACACGAGTCGGGAGCTACACCTGCTTTCTGTCGTTCCGGTCGCATTCCTGTTCGTTTTGCTCGGCTATCATCCACTCGCTGCACTCCCGCTCGTCGTGGGCGTCCTCCTCCCCGAACTCGATACGGTCGACGACCGGGTTCACCGATCGTGGCTGTTGCACACCTACCTGTTTCCGGCACTACTCTACTGGGTACTCGTCAACACCGGTCTGAGTGGGACCCACCCCTGGCTGCTCACGAGCATCCACCTGCTCACGGTCGGGATGACGGTTCACTTCCTTGCAGACTATGTCTATCCGAAGGGGATGGACCATCGCGGCGCAGTCTGGCCCGTTCGGCCAGTCTTCTTTTCGGCGTACTGGGGGTTGATCTGGCTAGGAATCTCCTGGCTCATCCAGTGGTTCATCTACCTCTCGACCGCGTTTTTGCCGTGGCTGGTCGCTCACGTTGTTCCGGTCGGCTAGGGCTCCAAATGCAGAAGAACGGGCTCTCAGCCGAGTGGTTTAAATAACGTTCGTATTTCACCATTCCAGTAGTAATACTTTTATCGCTCCGTTACGTCGTGTGTGATAGCATGTCTGGAGCGGTCTACGATAACGTCACAAAGGTCTTCGACGACGGAGACTCCGGAATCGTCGCCGTCGACGACCTCTCGCTGGAGGTACAGGAGGGGGAGTTCCTCGTCCTTGTCGGCCCCTCGGGCTGTGGGAAATCGACGACGCTTCGCCTGCTCGCCGGGCTGGAGACGATCAGCGCGGGCGAAATCCGTATCGGCGACGAAGTTGTCAACGACAAGAAGCCGAAGGATCGGGACATCGCGATGGTGTTCCAGAACTACGCACTGTACCCCCAGAAGACAGTCCGTGAGAACATGGAGTTCGGTCTCAAGATGACGACTGATCTCGAAGCCTCGGAGGTCACCGACCGCGTCGAGGACACTGCCGAGATGCTCGATATCGAGGAGCTGCTCGATCGAAAGCCGAACGCCCTCTCGGGCGGGCAGAAACAGCGCGTCGCGCTGGGGCGGGCAATCGTCCGTGAGCCGACCGTCTTCCTCATGGACGAACCGCTCTCGAACCTCGACGCGAAACTCCGCACCGAGATGCGGGCGGAGCTCCAGAAACTTCACGAACAGCTCGAAGTCGCGACGCTGTACGTCACCCACGACCAGACCGAGGCGATGACGATGGGGGATCGAATCGCCATCCTGGACGGCGGTGAACTCCAGCAGGTCGGCACGCCACTGGAATGTTACCACCAGCCGGCAAACCAGTTCGTCGCCGGCTTCATCGGCGATCCGTCGATGAACTTCTTCGAGCTCCAATACGACCGCTCGACTGGCACCGCCACCGACGGGACGATCAGCTACGCGTTCGACGAGGACCAGCGGGTCCGGATCGAGCGGTCGATCTCCGGCGATCGGATCACCCTCGGCATCAGGCCCGAGGACGTTACAATCGCCGAGGAGGCCGATCCCACGACGGTGGAGTCGACAGTCCAGGTCGTCGAGCCGATGGGCAAGGAGAGCCTGCTCCATCTCGGTGCTGGCGACCGCTCCTTACTCGCGTCGGTCTCCGGCGAGTATCTGGTCGATGAAGGAAACTCGCTTCGGGTCCGGTTCCCTCGATCGAAGATCCACGTCTTCGACCCGGAGGAGGGCGATGCGGTTTTCAACCGCGACCGTGCGGGCGACGACATCCCCTCGGCGGCGCTGCTGTAATATCCCAACTCATTTACTCGATAACGTCCCGTCGAAACTATGGACACGGACACGCTTCGATCCGCGCTCGAACAGACCGGACTCACCCAGTACGAGGCTGACGCGTACATAGCGCTCGTCGAACTCGGCTCGGCTACCGCCGTCGAGATCGCCGAGGGATCGGACGTTCCCCAGTCGCGCATCTACGACGTCGTCCGCGAACTCGAATCGAAGGGATACGTCGAAACGTACGAGGAGGGAACGCTTCGCGCCAGAACGACCGACCCCGACGAGTTGATCGAAACGATGGGTGCGCAGGCGACCCTGATGACCGACGCCGCGGCGGAGATCGAATCTCGATGGGAGGAGCCCCCCGCCGAAGATCACACTGTCAGCGTCGTCAAACGGTTCCAGACCGTTCTCGATCACGCCCGAGATCGGATCGCGAACGCGAAGTACGAGGTCGAGGTCGTCGTTACGCTTAATCAGTTCGAGTCGCTCTGTGACGAGTTGGCTGCCGCCTACGACCGGGGAGTGATCGTCAAAGTCGCTATCGCCAGAGCGCCTGGCTCCTCGGACATCGAGGATCCCGACGCGCTGTTCGATGGGGTTGCCACGGAAGTTCGGGTTCGACAGCTTCCCACGGCGTTTCTCGTGCTCGCCGACCGAACCGAGGTCTGTTTCGCACCGACGGCTCGCCTTCCCCGCAACGAACAGTACGGTATCCTCGTCGAGGACTACACACTCTCCCAGATGTTCGACTACTACTATCAGACGGCCGTCTGGGAGGCCTGGGACGTCATCTACACGACCCGAACGGACGAGTGGCCGAAAACGTACACCGACATCCGGAACTGTCTCGATGACATCGCCCCGCTCGTCGAAGCGGGCAACACTGTGTACGCGTCCATCGTCGGTACCTACCGGGTAAGTGGTGAAGATGCCGACCTCGTCGGCAGGATCACCGATGTCAACTACATCAGAGACGAGAGTACACCCACCCTGGCGTCGTTCGTCGAGCCCGCGAACCTGGTCCTCGAAACCGATAGCAGGAGCTACGAGATCGGTGGGCGCGGGGCGCTCCTCGAAGACGTCGAGGCCTATCGCATCGACATCGAGGGCGTGGACGAGGCGTGTTCCTGAGCTACGCCTCGGCTTCAAGGAGTTCAACAACTAAGACGGGGCCCCGGGATCATTATTCGCTTGACTCGATATACCTCCATCTACAAGCGGAGGAGAATGTCAACCTTGACACCGACCTCACCGCCATAGGTATCGACAAGCATTCTGACAAATACAATTCGACACCGGTTCCATCACTCTCTACCCTTTTTACTTTCAGGTCGTCGCGGACGCCGAGTGCGTTGTCTGCGGTCCGTACCTGCAGGTGTTCTCCCAGCCCGTTCCGCGAAATCACGATTTTGGGGACGCCTCTGTCGTCGTGCTGGACAGGGGCGGAACCGCAAACTGCTCGGATCTCCGAACGTATATGTACTATTCCGAGAGTGTCGGTACTGTCGCAATGCCCTCCAAGACATCTCCTACTAAGACCGCCACCGATATATCCAAAGACGATACTGGGATCGGGCCGACTTCTCCCGGGGATCGAATCGTCAGTCTCGACGTCCTAAGGGGGGTCGCACTGCTCTGAATCCTTGTCATCAACAGCTGGTTGTTCGCACTTCCGACGATCGGATGGATCAACCCGTCACTCTACGGCGACTTTTCGGGTGGGAACTACGCCGCCTGGCTGGTCAGCCACGTGTTCTTCGAACAGAAGTTTATCACGCTATTTACCTTCCTGTTCGGTGCGGGGATCGTCCTGTTTGCCGAGTCCAAAGAGCGAAAAGGGCAGCTTGCTCGACGATTGCATTTCAGGCGCACGGCCTGGCTCCTTGTGATCGGTCTCGCCCACGCCTACCTGCTGTGGCACGGCGATATCCTCGTCACGTACGCACTCTGTGGATTCATTGTCGTGTTCGCGCGAAACTGGCGGCCAAAGCGGCTCCTCATCCTCGGCCTGATTCTGTTCATGCTCCCCACGGCGTTGTACCTGCTCGGTGGGGTCGGCTACACTGCAGCGGACGCCGGGACGCAGGCCGAGATCGAAGAGAGTATGCTGGCTGGATTCGGGGCCGACTCCGGGGCCATCGACGAGGAGATCACCGCGTATCAGGGCGGCTGGGTCGGACAGGTCGAGTACCGAGCGCCAGAGGTGTTTACACAACAGACCCTCGGGTTCGCCTTCGAGTTATTCTGGACAGTCGCCGGGCTGATGCTCATCGGGATGGCGCTGTACAGGTGCGGTGTGCTCTCGAACGAGCGGAGTACGTCGTTTTATCGGCGACTGCTCGTCGGTGGGGGGGACCGGGACTGGCGCTGATCCTCACAGGCGTGTGGTATCGCGAGCTCGTCGGCTGGGAGACCGGCTACGTTCTCCTGTTCGCCCGGCAACTCAACTACGTTGGCTCCCTCCTGCTGGCACTCGGCTACGTCGCAGCAACCATGTTGCTGTGCCGGGCGGCAGCAGGTGGGCGTATCACTACGGCACTCTCCGCAGTCGGACGCACCGCGTTCTCGAACTACCTGTTCCAGACGGTGGCCGCGACGACGATCTTCTACGGCCACGGACTGGGACTCTTTGGGGCTTTGAGTCGACTCGAACTGCTCGGGATTGTACTCCTGATCTGGGCGATACAGATACCGCTGTCCGTCGCCTGGTTGAACAGGTTCCGGTTCGGGCCCGTTGAGTGGCTCTGGCGGACGCTCACCTATGGGTCACGCCAGCAGCTGCGGCTGGAATCTTGATCGGCGCTCATACCACCGATGGACCGAGCATTTATCGGTCAATCGAACTACCATCGAACAATGACTGACCGTGCTTTCGACGAATTCGATCACGAGACCCACATGGACGAGGCGATTTCACTCGCCCACGAGGCGGCCGCCCGCGGCGACGAGCCCTTTGGCTCCGTGCTTGTCCGCGACGACGAGGTGATCATGGCCGAATCGAACCGGGTCAACACGGAGAATGATCGACGTCGTCACCCGGAGCTACATCTGGCCTATCGGGCCTGCCGGGACCTGACGCCCGAAGAACGCGCCGCTACAGTGATGTATACGAGCACGGAGCCATGTCCGATGTGTGCCGGTGGGATGCGGACGGCTGGGTTCGCGCGAGTGGTCTACAGCGTCGGGGCCGACGAGCTCGACGAGCTCGTTGGGGACTCTCCTCCGGTCCGGTCCGCGGCGATTCTCGACGACATCACGACAGTCATCGGACCCATATGTAACGAGGCAGGCCGGGAGGTACACGAAGCGTATGGATGGTAAGTTGCAGCACTTGGCCGGNTCTGCCCAGTTTCCCACAGTCGTCTTGCGAAGAGCGGACAGTTGTCTGACTGATAATTAAGTCGGTGTACTCCCGTTCTGGAGTATGTGGCTATTCACCCGACTTCGACGGCGGCTGTCGTCACCACACGGGGCGGACTCTGCCGGTCAGGGTGCCTCCTCGGAACACCCGTTCGAGATGGAAACCGACGATTTCGTCGTGATCCCGGTTCGCGAGGAATGTGACGACCTTTGACATCTCCTCGCCCTGAACACGGGGCTTTCTCCTTGCCCCACCGTTACACCATGTCGATCATTACTGAGACCCCGTAGCAGATAGAGTAGCGATCAAGAATGTCAATTGCTATCAATTAGTATGATAAACTGCCACAACCTATTCATAGTTAGAATGGATATCAGAACAGACGCCTGCAGCCAGAGAGAACAATGAAAGCGATGGACCAGATCGTACAGACGATCCAGCAAACGGCTCACTACGTGAACACGAACCTTCCCAACCACGCTCGATCACGGGTCAGCGTGAACGCGAGCGGTGATAAACAGACGGACGCCGATGTCTGGGCCGATCACCTGTTTTTCGACAAGCTCTCGGCGCTCGATGCTGTCGGGAGCTACGTCAGCGAGGAGCGTGACGCGGCAATCGACTGTGGCGAGGGCTACGTCGTCACTATCGATCCCCTCGATGGCTCCTCGAACCTGGCCTCGAACAACTCAGTCGGGACGATCATCGGCGTCTACGACACGGAGCTACCGGCCACCGGCAGGGAACTTTCCGCCGCGATGATGGTTCTGTACGGCCCCTACACCACGATGACGGTTGCCCGAGATGACAGGGAAACCGTCCAGGAGTACCTGCTTCGCGACGGCTTCAGCGAGCGCTGGGGCGAGTTCTCACTCCCGGACGAGCCGAAGGTTATCGGCCTCGCCGGAAAGAAGCACGCCCGCTCGGAGGGGTTCAATGAGCTCGCCAAAGAGCTCGAACAGCATCTAAAACCACGGTACGGTGGCGCAACGGTCGCCGACCTCGCACAGGTACTGGAGTATGGAGGACTGTTCGGCTATCCGGCGACTACAGAGTATCCGGAAGGCAAACTCAGAGTCTATTACGAAGCAGCGCCGCTTGCCTATCTGGTAGAGGAGATCGGTGGACGCTCTACCGACGGTACGAAATCGTTACTCGATGTGGAACCCGAGGGGCTCCACGCGCGGACGCCGACGTTCCTCGGCAACGGAGACCTGATCGATCGGGTGGAAACGCATATGGGGGACAGTTCGTGAACAGGCAGCGATCTGCCCACAGGCAACGATATCCGACAGCGGTTACTCGAATGGCAATAAAAAAGGCGGCGGGAAGCAAGTGGACATAATATGATCGACGAAACCGTCAGAGAGATCACAGAGATGCAGACTCGTAGCGCCTCGCACGTCACGGTCCGGGCGGCAGAGGCGCTGCTCGAATTGCTCGATCGGGAGTATCGCTCGACAGAGGAGTTCCAGCGCGATCTCGAACGTAACAGCCGGGTATTGAAAGGGGCAAACCGATCACACGCACCGCTCAATACCACCCAGCGCCGGATTGTCGCCGCGGTTATGGATTCGGACCTGGAGACCGTCGCCGACGCGAAGGCGGAACTGGAGCGGGTTGTTGACGAGGTGATCACGGAAGTCGAGGAGAGCAAGGAGGGTGCGGCCTCGCGAGCAGCAAGCCTCATCGAAGACGGTGACACGGTTCTGACCCACTCGAACTCCTCGACTGCGACGCGGACTCTCGAATACGCAAGCGATGCCGGAACGACGTTCACATTGTACGTCACTGAAACGCGGCCGAACTTCTTCGGCCGCGTGACGGCCCGCCAGTTCGCCGACGACGAGAACGTCGACGTGCGGCTGATCGTCGACAGCGCGGTGGGGACGGTCCTTCCCGACTGTGACCGGGTGCTCGTCGGCATGAACTGCCTCATCGGAGACGAGGTCTACAACCGCGTGGGAACGTATCCGATCGCCGCCACCGCTGCTGATCTCGGCGTACCGATGACGATTGTCGGCTCCTCCTCAAAGTTCATCGGCGACGGCTTCGAGTTCCAGCAGACCTACCGGTCGGGCAGCGAAGTGATGCTCGAACCGACGGAAGGCTTTGACATCGAGAATCCGTTGTACGATCGCACGCCGACGCGCTTGCTCGATCAGGTGGTCACGGAAGACGGCGTGATACAGTTCTGAACGGCCCCGTTTCGGACAGAGTCTCAATCGGTTGCCACCTCGATCCGATTCCTGGAGTGCGGGTCCTACGTTTTTGTACTACCTCGAAGCAGTACGAACTATGACCGACAGGCTGGATCCCACTGAGGAGTACGACGGCACTGTGACGGTTCGACTCCTCGACGACGATGAGGGCGTCGACGAACTCACCTGTACGTCGTTCCGGGAAGCGATTGAAAAAGTCAAGACGCACATGGACGCTGTCACGGCCGCGAAGATCGTCGACCGAGACGATGATATCGTCTTCACGTCTCGAGAGATGCACATCGAAGACTGGGAACGTGAGTGGCAACGTGCGAAACACAGCCTCTCGGTCGATATCGAGGAGCACGACTGTCCACACGACAACGTGTCGTGTTTCGCCGACGACCTCTGTGTCGAATGTCGGATGGACCGGGTACAGGAGCAGTTTCGACGTGCGGAGTGATCCAGGGCGGGCCTGAACGGACTAGTTCCTCTGTTGTGGATACCTACCGTTATTATTCTCCGGTAGAAAATACACGACCTGATATGAACACTGCTGTCATCGTCGACGCCGTCCGAACTCCCTTCGGAAAGCACGACGGGGCGTTTCGAGACACACATCCACAGGACCTTGCGGCCGAACCGCTCACTGCGCTCGAAGATCGCGTCGGGATCGATCCCGAAGTCGTCGAGGACGTGGTGTACGGCTGCGTGACGCCGGTGGGCGAGCAAGGGTTGAACATCGGCCGGATCGCACCGATGGTGGCAGGGTGGGGCGAAGGGGTCCCCGGCGTCCAGTTGAATCGGATGTGTGGCTCCGGCCAGCAGGCGGTCAACTGGGCAGCCTCGTCGGTCAGAGCGGAGTTTCACGACGTGCTCGTCGCGGGCGGGGTCGAACACATGAGCAGAGTACCGATGGGGAGCGACGGGAACGCAGAGCACGGTGTCGTGGACGAGCATGCGCTGACCGACTCGTACTTCCAGCACTTCGAGGAGGCGACTTCGCAGGGAGAAGGGGCGGAGCGGATCGCCGAGGAGTACGGATTCAGCAGGCGGGATGCAGACGAACTCGCCGCCGAGTCCCAGCGCCGCTGGGGCGAGGCGTGGGAGGCGGGGCGATACGACGACCAGATCACGCCCGTAGAGACAGCGGTCGACGGCGAGGCAATCCGGGTAGAGCGCGACGAACACCCACGACCAGGAACGACCGCGGACGACCTCGCCGACCTCCCGCTTGCCTTCCGCGAGGAAGGAAACGGGATCCACCACGCTGGAAACTCCTCGGGGATCGTCGACGGGGCGAGTGCCCTCCTGGTGACGAGCGAGGCCGCCGCCGAGAGACACGGCTGGGAGCCGATGGCCCGGATCGTCGAGACAGCAGTCGTCGGCGTCGATCCGGTCACGATGCTCACGGGGCCGATTCCGGCCACCGAGCAGGTACTCGACGACGCCGGGATGACGGTCAAGGACATCGACCTGTTCGAGGTCAACGAGGCGTTCGCCTCTGTCGTACTCGCGTGGCTCGACGAGATCGGCGCAGACTGGGCCGACACCAACGTCAACGGCGGTGCAATCGCGCACGGCCACCCGCTCGGCGCGACCGGGGCGGCCCTGCTGACGAAACTCGTCCACGAACTCGACCGGACCGGGAACGACATCGGCCTCTCGACGATGTGTATCGGCTTCGGACAGGGCATTGCGACGATCGTCGAGCGGCTGTAGCGTCTCCGAAGTGGGGTACCCTCTGTCACCACCTGGGTTGGGCCGTCGGTCAACCCGTTTGGGCGATCGGTCCACCCCGGTTCGACACGAAGCTATTTGACCACCACGGCCAATTCGGTAACAACTGGTATGCCTCCGAAAGTACTGTTGCTCGGCTGGGGATATCCGCCGAACATTACGGGCGGTCTAGATACGGCAATTGCTGGGCTCTACGAGGAGCTGGCACCGCGGGACGACGTCGAGGTTGAACTCGTACTGCCCGCGGAGTTCGCTCCCGAGGACCGGCCGGGAATCCACGGCGTCCCGACGGGAGAGGGTGGAATCTTCACACGGGTGGCCCGCCTCGCCAGCGCCTTCTCGAAACGTGCCAGCGACGCCGATATCGTCCATACGAACGACTGGTTCGGCTACGAACCAGGCAGTCGAGCGAGCGTTGCCCACGATGTCGAATGGGTCACGACCTTCCACTCACTGTCAGTCGATCGGAACGTGACCCCGCCGGAACGGGAGGTGCGGATCGAACAGCGGATCGCTAACCGGGCCGACGAACTGGTTGCGGTCAGCGAGTTCACCCGCGGCAGGATTCGTGAGGAGTTCGACGCCGACGCCAGAGTTATTTACAACGGCTTCACAAGGGTTGAGCCAACCGGCCGTGACCTCAAAGCAGAACTGGACATCGACGGCGAGATGCTGTTTTTCGTCGGCCGTCATACCGACCAGAAGGGCCTGTCGTACCTCCTGTACGGGTTCTCGAAGCTTCAGCGCGAGGACGTGACGCTGGTCATCGGCGGGTCAGGACACCTAACCGACCAGCTCAAGCGGTTCGCGGAGCTGCTGGGTGTCGAGGATCGGGTCGAGTTCGTCGGATTCGTCCCGCAGGAGGAGCTCGGGGATTATTACGCCAGCGCGGATCTGTTCGTCTCGCCCTCGCTGGCCGAACCGTTCGGCATCACGATTGTCGAGTCGCTCTCGGTCGGCACGCGAGTCGTCGCGAGCCGGAGCGGGGCCGCGGAGGTCCTTCCGGAGGACTGTGTGATCCAGGTCGAACCGGACTCGGACTCGATTGCCGACGGGATCGAGCGCGCGCTCGCGATGACAGCACCGATCGAGTACGAGGAGCGGACCTGGGCGCAAGTCGCCGAGGAGCACGTCGACCTCTACAAAGAGCTGGTCGCTCGATAACCGGCGTGTTCAGCGCAGAAATCGAACGTCTGTAACCGGTTCCGGATGGACGATCACGTACCCGTCACTGGTCGACTGCATCCCTTTTACCGAGGACGTGTCGACCCCCGAACGATACGGGCTCTCGGTTTCTTCCGACGCGGGCTCGTAGGCACTCTGTTGCCCCGAGCGTGGCTGGCTCTGGTAGGGCGTTTCACGTTCCGGTTCCCGCTCGAAGTCCTTGGGGGGGAGATAGACGTGTTCGCCGCTTTTCGAGCGGACGATCACTGCAGTATCCCTGTCTCCTCTGACGATAATCTCCGTCTGCCCGTCATCGATCTCCATCTCGAACGTGACCGGGGACATCTCTGCGCCGCCCGGGTCGGTAGCCGATCCCATACGTCATAGTTACGGGTCCCGAACTTAACAGTTCGCAGGGAGCGTGCAGCGACGACGAGGGAGATATCAATACAATAATCAATAGGCTATTGACAGCTCCTGTACTTGTATTATCACATGGAGCAGATATCGTTCGGCACCGACGGCTGGCGTGCGACGCTTGACACCTTCACCGAAGCGCGAGTCCGGATCGTCGCACAGGCGGCCGCCTCGTACTTTCGAGAACAGGACGCCCAGCACGTCGGCGTCGGCTACGACGCGCGCGAAACGTCACCTGGGTTTGCCGAGGCAGTAACGGACGTCCTCGCGGGTAACGGCCTCGACGTTGTCCTCAGCGAGCGCGACGTACCAACGCCGGTACTGGCGTGGACCGTCGACGATCGGGATCTCGACGGGGGGATCGTCATCACCGCGAGCCACAACCCGCCGGAGTACAACG
>SL_4KL_010_BRINEDRAFT_10000702_pt1 | contig 17575 bp, 17 predicted proteins | sample SodLak_010_BRINE_2_FD_10664 | JGI IMG/M metagenome (IMG submission 10664)
ATGGAGATGAACAGTGGACTGCACAGTATCTGCAGCCAGCAGCTGATTCACATCATGAGCTTATTGACGTGGCTGTACATGATGACACACTTATTATTTCATCGCACAACCCGGACACCGAGACAGATACTATTCTTGCAATAAACAGTACAGACGGCTCTGTACGGTGGTCAATAGAGCCGATGCCACAAGCGATCGGCGCTGCGCCAATCGTAACTAGCGAGCACGTTTACGTCCCCGTTCGACGCGGGCTCATTACGTATGGATTCACTCATGGAGAACATCGTTGGGATCTCGACGCAACCTACCGGCGTCAATCATCTGTTGTTGCCGATCGGAGGGGAGTCTATTTGTTTGCCCAAATTGATGGCCGACCGAACCCCCGGTTGCTGGCTCTTTCACCAGGTGGTGAACACCGCTGGGATACGTACCTTGGTGATGATTTTTCGCGTATTGGTGCACTATATCTCTGTGGTGAGACACTTATCACACGGGCTAGTAGTCGGTTTTATGGCTTTAGAACAACACCTGGACGGCGTCTTTCGCTGTGGTAGCACCTATTGTATCTATGTCGCCACGACAGTGATCTGTCGCTTCCGATCGATCGCATCTTCCAACTCTTCTGCGATTGCAGAGCCACGCGATACTTGAATGTCACCGCCACGGCCAACGGTCGCTGTAAAGAGATACTCCCCATCTGCACGAACTTCAACCGTCTCGCCGACGTGTTCATCCATCCGAATTACAACATGGCGTGAGGTGATCTCCGGTTGGACAACGTCTCCCTGTGGCTCCATTGACTGTGTTTTCGGTCCAGAACCTGCAACCCCACCAGCGCCTTTCGGCTTCTCGCTGTGGGTTCGAACATCGATGCTAATTCCGAGTCGATCCTCAATATCAGAGATGCGCCCCCCGCCTTTCCCGATTACATATGAGATGTCATTTTCGTCAACATAGACGACTGCCGTGTTTTGGCCTTTGAGTTCGACTTCTACGTGCCCGCGTGCAGCCGATCGAATCTCACGTTCGATCTCTTTCTTTGCAATCCGATCGACACCGGTATCATCCGTCTCGTCTTCGTTGAGTGGGACGGTGACAACCTGTCGGTTAAACGTGTAAATTTCGTACTCTGGGCGGCCGGTCTCAAAGTCAGTAACCTGAATCACTGGCCGTGCAAGGTCCTCCGCTGTGAGGCCTGCAGGAACCTTCACCTCAGTCTTGACGTTGTAGACGGTGTGAACTTGTCCCTCTTCGATGTACACAACGGTATCGACGACCTGTGGAATCATCCCCAGTTCGACGCGACCAATGAGCCGCTGGAGTGCGTCGATCGCCCGCGTTGCGTGGACAACCCCAACCATTCCGACACCAGCAAGGCGCATATCCGCAAACACACCGAAGTCCTTGGTTTTTCTGACCTCATCGTAGATCGTGTAGTCCGGGCGAACAAGCAAGAGCGAGTCCGCTGTCTTCTCCATATCGCCGGCCAATGCAGTGTATTGGGTGATTTCCGGACCAACTTGGAGGTCACGCGGCTTCTCCATCGTTTTGACCGCATAGTCGTTTTCGTTGAGGAACTCTGCAACTGCCTGTGCGAATGTCGATTTCCCTGCACCCGGAGACCCGGCGATGAGAACACCACGTTGGCGTTCGAGGAACCGATCGCGGAGCTCATCTGCGAACTCATAATCGTCCAAGGTTGTTTTTGCGATCGGTCGAACCGCGGTGATCTCAATCCCATCCGAAAACGGCGGTCGTGCGATCGCGATTCGGTAGTTTTTGTACTGGACGATGTTCATTCCGGGCTCGGAGAGTTCAATGAACCCCTCTCTGCTTTTTCGGGCAAGCGTTTCGATCGCATCTGCCCACTCTTCCATCTGTTCGTCCGTTGAGGCCGTGTCTCCGATCGTCTCATAGCTCATCCCGCTGAGTGCACCACGCTTTGCCTTTGGCTTGGTCCCTGCTTTCAGGTGCACAGACATCGTTTCCTCGGTGAAGTATTCCGAAATCGGTAGCTCCTCATCGCCGCGGATTCGTGGCTCAACGTATTCGACACTGAGGCCTTTCGCTTTCCCAACCTCCGATTGAACAACATCGCTTGTAAGCAAGGTTGCATTGTGGTCTTCTGCGAGGTCGCGGATCAGTGCGTCAATATCGCCTTCACCTGCACCCTGCTGTTCATCTGCTCGTGGGCGCCGGCCGATGTATTTAATTTCGATCGTGCCGGCGTCAACAGCGTCGGTGAGCTTTTGCAGCTCGGATAACCCATCCCACCCGCTGTCATACCCCGCGTTTGCTTGTGCTTCGAGTTCACCGATGACTGCTTCGGGGACCAAAATTGTCGCCCCATCGTAGCGCCCGTCATCGATTCGCTCAGACACGCGGCCATCAATAACCGCGCTCGTGTCCGGGACTATATTCATACGCCTTTTTTATCCGGCAAACGCATAAGGGTGTTCAACCAGTCTGTTCACCACCAGACACGTTGGTTCGTTGCCACTGAAGCTTTTATATACTGGCTGGGATGCTCAGACGTGAGCGAACTAACCGAGCTAACTGTCGATCTTGTATCGATTCCAAGCCACGAGGATGCGTCTGCTGCAGGGGATTACATCGAGTCATGGCTTCAGGCAGAGACTGATGCCGCGGTTACTCGTGATACAGCCGGAAACGTCATTGCACGTCGATCGCCTGACAATCCGACACAGTCTCTTGCCTTGATTGGTCACCATGATGTCGTCCCACCCGCTCCTGAACAGTTTGACGACGACGGATACGTTGTCGAAACCCGAGATGGCCGGATTTACGGCCGCGGGACCGCCGATATGAAGGGCGCGGTCGCAGCTGCAATGCTTGCCTTCCGGGATGCAGCGCTCTCGGACGCAACTGAACTTGTATTCGCAAGCTTTGTTGGTGAAGAGATCGGTGGAACTGGTGCGCGTGCGGCGATCGACGATGGGTTCTGTCCGGAGTATGCGATCGTTGCGGAGGGCTCGACAAACTACTCCGGACCTGGGGTCACTGATGTTGTTGTTGCACACCGTGGGCGACGGGCTTCGACGCTTGTTGCACGTGGTGCCGCAGCGCATGCAAGCGAGCCTGAAGCCGGCACCAATGCGATCTATCGTGCCTGTGATGCAGTCGACACTGTTCGTGGGCTATCGGTCCCAACTGCAACGGTTCTCGGCCATGAAATTGATGGGAGTGTTGTTGTTACCGAAATTGAAGGTGGCTCCGCGTGGAACGTCATTCCGGATACCTGCACCGTCACGATCGACGAGCGAACGGTTCCCGGTGGCTATGCTGAGTTGGCACAGACTGAGTCGATCGATGGCGTTGAGTGGGACGTTGAACAGGATTTACCGCCGATGGCCTGTGATGATGAAGCGTTTGCGGAGCTCGTTCTCTCCGCAGCACAGGATGCCCAAGAGGGTTCACCACAACTTGTCACGAAACCGCATGCAACGGATGCTGGCTGGCTTGCACAGAACGGAACAACGTGTTTGGTCTGCGGTGCATCCGAGCCTGGGCAAGCACATACAAAAAATGAGAGCGCATCGATCGAGGTAGTCGAACGCTGCTACCGAATTTATAAAACAAGCGCTGAGCGCTTCTAACGTTCTTCGTCCTTCTCCGGATACCTTGGATTCTTACGCTTTCCGCGCACAAGAACCAACAATGGCAACAAACGCCTCCACAGACGCACAGATCGACGCGTATGATCAGCTCTGTGCTGAGATTCAACAGATTAGTGCGGTCCAGAGTGCCTCAGGTGTTCTTTCATGGGATCAGCAGGTTATGATGCCGTCGGGTGGGACGCCTGCACGATCGAAACAGCTCTCCACACTTTCGTCGCTTTCGCATGAACTGCTTGTCGATGGTGATGTCGGGTCGCTCCTTGACGAGTTGGAAGCAACGGAACTGTCGGATGAACAGGCGGCAGTCGTCCGCGAGGTTCGGCGACAGTACGATCGTGCAAACCGTGTTCCAACCGAACTGGTTTCAAAAATTTCGGAAACGACAAGCGAGGCGCTCAATGCATGGGAGTCTGCAAAAGCGAACGATGATTTCGAGCAGTTTGCGCCACACTTGGAGACGCTTGTTGAACTGAAGCGCGAGTACGCTGCACACATCGACCCCGATGCAGACCCATATGCAGTGCTCTTTGCGGACTACGAACCATGGCTACCGCTTTCGCAAGCCGAATCTATCCTCGAAGAGCTCCGAGAGACGCTTGTTCCGCTCATCGAGGAGATCAGAAACTCTGACGCAGACGTAACAACAAATGCATTCTCCGGAACGTATCCTGAGTCTGTTCAGGAAGATCTCTCGCGTGATGTTTTGAGTATCCTTAACTACGACTGGGATCGCGGTCGTCTGGATGTCTCATCACACCCATTCACCTCTGGCAACCAGTTTGACTGCCGTGTCACAACTCGATTCGATGAAGCGGATCCGTTAGGTGCACTTACCGCAACAATTCATGAATTCGGGCACGCGTGGTACAACCTTGGACTCCCACAGGATCACTTCGGGACGCCGCTTGGCGAATCACGTAATCTCTCCGTGCATGAATCACAGTCGCGGCTCTGGGAGAACCATGTTGGCCGATCGCAACCGTTCTGGGAGCACATCCTCCCAACAGTCAAAGAACACTTCGATGGCACTGACGATCTTACCGCGGCAGCGGCCTATGAATCCGCAAACCAGGTGTATGAGGATAATTTCATCCGCGTTGAGTCGGACGAGCTTACATACCACATGCACATCATCATCAGGTTTGAGATCGAGCAGGAGCTCATTTCTGGCGATCTTGATGTTGACGATGTCCCAGAGCGATGGAACGATCTCTACGAAGAGTACCTTGGCATCCGACCGGAGACTGATACCGTTGGCTGTCTCCAAGATATCCACTGGAGCCATGGAAGCTTTGGCTACTTCCCAACCTACTCGCTCGGGAGTGTCATGGCTGCACAGCTGTTTGCTGCGGCTGAAGACGAACTTGGAAATCTTGATGAGCAGTTCCGCGCCGGCGAATTTGACGCGCTTACACTGTGGCTTCGTGAAAACATCCACCAGCACGGTCAGCTGTACAAAACGAACGAGCTTGTTGTCGAAGCAACTGGCGAAGACTTCACCGCGGAATACTTCCTTGACTACGTCACTGAAAAATACGGTACCTTGTACGAGCTCTAAACACTGCTTTGATCTTGCGTTTTAATTGATCGAACAGGCTTATGATCAACTGTATATCCATCCGCTGTTTCAGCTACATCCGAGATGGTGTATAGTTGCATTCTACGTTCTTGCTTTGTCACAACCTGCGTCTCATAATTTTCTGCCTCGTATGCAGGGGTCTCGCTCTCTGCTCGCTGTTGTGCGACAAACTCTTTATGAGCGACGAGGCGATCGCGTGCCACGGTTTCCGACAATTCCACAACAGACTCGATGCGGTCTGAGAAGCGATCGACATAGGATTCACGCAGCTCCGAACCGATCGAATTTCGTCCCGATACCATCGCTGCAAGCGTTGTTGTCCCTGTTCCCCAGAACGGATCTACTACGGTATCACCGTATATGGAATACATGTGGATGAGTCGATACGGAATCTCAAACGGGTACGCACCTGTCCGTTCCCGTGCATCAGCGTCGTCTCCTACCTGTGTCGCCCCTCGAATATCCGTCCAAACATCTGAAAACCAACGATTACGTTCTTCCCAAAAATACGCTGCCTGATACCGATCGGATGCATTTGGCTCGAACGATCTGGTGACACGACCGTTTCGGAAAATGAGTATATATTCGTGTTCGTGAGACACGTATGCGTTTGGTGGGACCATTCCTGAGCCCATGAATTTTGTTCCCCTGTTTGTCGGCTTTCGCCAAAGGATATCAGGGAGGACAGTGAAATCACGCGATTTAAACGCCTGGATAATTCGTGCGTGATTTGCAAATAGTTGGAAGGAGTTGTCGATCGATCGTGTTGCATCACCAATATTGATACACGCAATACCGCCATCAACCAGGATCCGAGATACCTCGTCCCACACACGATCGAGTTCGGCGTGCATCTGCTCACATGCTACTTGGCCGTTGCCTGCTGATAACGCATCGCCGACGCTTGGTGACAGCTCTGTAAATAAGTCGTCCCATAATTCAACCATGGGGTACGGAGGTGAGGTGATGACAAGCTCAACAGAACTGGTTGGCACTGCCGATAACGAACGAGAATCACCCACAAATACGCGGTGATCTGTCTGCACGTCACACATATATCTGGTCAGTTAGTTAACTCTTGCCGATAGCATGCAGTTGCTACTCGGAGACTTCGAGCCAGTCTGTTGAGAGACCACTCTCTTTGAGGTCCCACTGCTGGTAGACAGACCCATTTTCTTGTTTAAGCTCGATAACTGCGTCAAACAGTGGCTCGATCAGTTTTACATATCGAGCATCTCGATCAGTCTGAATGTGGACATGTCCCATCCCGTGTACACTTCTGATTCGATCGGTAACAAGCCTGAGGAATCGGAACACAATCTCTTGATCATACGACTCGAAGAGCGGGATGACAGAGTCAATNCACACGCGAAGGGCTGCGGGTGCAAGTCTCCCGTGTGCGGCTTCTATCTGNGCAATCTGTTCTGAGAGTTCAATACCAACTGCGCCAATATCTTCAGCATAGGCCTCTCGTTTTGATGGGCGTGTAAGGGATTGTTCTTGTGCTGATGTGACTGCACTGCCACGTGCTAGCTGTGTATATTTGATCACCCCCAGACTACTGTCAACTCGTTCAGATGCGGTATATTTGAGACGGTTTTCAACTATTGTTGTCGGGTCTACGGTAACAAACAGACGGTGTCGTGGCCCCGCGTCATCTGATCCAAGCAGTGACGTACATGCCTTTGGATGTGCAGTATGACGACTTTTACCAACAATAAGTAGAGTAGAGCCTGTTCGCTTCAGGTTGTCTAACTCGGTGATGAGACCTACCGCTCGGGACTCTGCAGATTGACGGTCCGAGCCGTCTGGTCGCATCGTTTCATTTGTGAATCACGTGATATGTTGATAAAGGTTGTGCTGACGGTCACCGGTAGTCGGACGAGAGTAAGATACATAACCTCTTGTGATAACATATTCAGCAGACAGGCCGCAGTTATATGTTAGCCGATAGCACCCCACCAAGTGGGACAATACTTGTTGCAGAAGATGAGCCAGGGCTCAGAGAGCTGTATCGAATCTGGCTCGGCAACAAATGGAATGTACGGCTTGCAAGCGATGGTGAAGAAGCCATCAAAAAGTTTGATTCGGACATTTCCGCGGTTCTACTAGATAAACGGATGCCTCATGTGGACGGCACAGACGTCGCAACAGAGATCAGAGCACAGTCTCCGTGCCCGATCGCAATGATTAGTGCCGATGTTCCCACAACAGATATTCTTTCAGGTCCTCTCGATGCATACTTATGTAAGCCAGTAACCAGCGAGACTGTGTCGATCGCTGTCGATCGGTTGTTGGCACTTCGTACATTCAATTCCTGCGTCCGAGAGTATTTTGCCCTCTCAATGAAATTACAGGCAATTGAACAAGAATGTGGTCCACTCCCCCATGAGAATGATCCAACATATCAGGAGGCAAAAGATCGTGTTGCATCACTTTCGGCTCACGTTAGCGAGTTGATCGATGATGCTGACGATCCGTCTCCAGAAATCTCGGCACTATTACATGAGTTTACACGATAACTGAGCGGTTCGCCGGTATCTTTTTGCTCTTGGTACGTAATTTCATGGATAGCTGAATGTCTCAACCACTTCCTGATGCTGCATCTGTACGTACCGATCGTAGTGGAAGCGTCAGGTTTGACACTGACAATAAGAATACACTCTCCGTATCTGACTGTATTGAGCGAAGGCAGTATTGCGTTGGGGTATCGCCACCAACTTCGCTCGCTCCAACAGACACAGGCATGTTTGACTTTCCTGTCGATAAAGCAGTCACGACTCATATTGAGTCACTCCATTTGTCCACCGTTGCTAGCATTTGTGTCCGCGACAAAAACCGTTCAATGGTCGCACAGACAGACCATTTTGCGTCATGTGAACTTCCAAAAAACACCTATAGTATTGAACTCTGTACGCCAATTAAATTATATTTGCGTGTAACTGCACCGGTGAGTATCACATCAACGTTTACAGAAACAACAATCGAGTTTGGATCAACAACGGCAGTCTCAATCGGCGCTCGATCGAAACATGAACGCCCAGAAGCGACTGTAACGACAACTGATGATCCATCTGATCTAATGGCAGCAGTCTCCACGTTTGGCTCTGCATTAAAAACAACTAGTCCCGAGCGATCGTATCCGACGCTTCGGGGACATCCCCCGACGCTTGAACGAGGCTCGTCGCTCAATATTCCAGATTCCCTCTCTTTGCCAGACACAGATATTACAATTGAGATCCCACCAGAGTTCCAATATATTTACCCTGTGAGTTCGCTCGCGTATTATCTCGGTGCAACAATTAAGCCTTGCAGTGACCCGCGTATTACTACTGAGGGAGGGTTCACGTATGCACTTGGTGATGGGCTTGCTTTCGAACAATCCGTTGAAAATATACTTAAACAAACATTCCTTCTTGATTGTGTAACTCGGACTGAAGGTCTATACCCTATCAATCTGCATGAACGGTCTGAGATCGAAGCAGCTGTTGATTTGGATTTTGCTGCACTCTATAATGCATCGATTGCAGAACGACTTCAGGCATACCTTTCTGTTCCATATACTTCACTTGAATCGTACGTGCCTGCTTGGAAGCTTACAACTCATATCTCTCCGACAGCAGACCGGTTAGAGATGCTTCCATTCTTGGTCAATGATCTTGCAATCCTCCGAACACCAACAACGACATCTACAGGTGGATATGCATCATCAGAAACCGAGATCGTTTCTGATTTTCTCCGAGATACACCAGTTGATGTAGAAGCAGGCGATTTTACCAGACGCACAGACAGTAGAAACTCAACCACTGCAACCACACCGGTTTCCACTGGATTCGTTCAGCCAGAAACAACGGATTCACTTGAACAAGCCTGGGTTGGTGATGAAACACCGATCGGTGCAAGCAAACCAACGCTTGAGGCGTACCGCAACCGCTTGGAACGCACTGTTTTGGACGGGGACATCTCTATCACAGTCATTTGTAACGATCCTGAAATGCAACAAGAACACGATCTTGTTGATGATGTATACGGTTCGCGTTCCGAGTTGCCGTTTGATGTTTCATTACATCATAACCTCACCTGTGAGGAACTCAACACTGTACTTTCTGCGGATACTGATTTCTTACATTATATCGGCCACATTGACGAGAACGGATTCAGATGTACTGATGGCTTGTTTGACGCTCGATCGCTCTCAGAGACAGGTGTTGACTCTTTCTTCCTCAATGCTTGTCAGTCGTATACACAAGGAATGGCACTGCTTGACGCCGGAGCTATTGCAGGGATTGCGACACTCAGTGATGTGATTAACAGTGGTGCCGTACAGATCGGTTCAACGATCGCAAAACTTCTCAATGGAGGATTCCCATTCCGTCCAGCCTTAGAGATTGCAAAAACAGATAGTATTAGTGGGACTGATTACATCGTTATTGGCGATGGTGGACTGACAATTACACAACCAGAAAACAATGTTCCAATAGTTTGTCATCTTACGGTAGGGGAGTCAAATGAATGGTGCATTGAAATGACTTCATATCCGACTTCCGTCGAGGCATTGGGGACTATCATCTGTCCTGGTGTAAATAAAGAACAAGTACACTATTTAAATTCGACAAAGAACTGTTCATATCAACTAGGTACAACTGAACTTGAAAAGCTCCTCTCCATTGGTAATGCACCAATAATTTATAATAACTCAATCTATTGGACTTCAGATATTCACTCTATTTCAGTGTTTACGGACCAGTGATTGCAGTTGCAAGACTCGCTGTTGCATTTCCTGCTTGTGTCAGTAACAACAGCATCATAAACACTGCGCCGATCATTCGTGGGTGGTCCGCCAAGTACGATTTCATCGTTGATTCAGACATTACAATTTACTAATAACGCGGATTTGATATGAAATTATTCGAATGTTTATGATACTTAAAATAATTAATTAAATCGTAATTGAAAGAATTAACATGGCAATGGCAAGCAAACCATGTAAAAGCCGATACGCGGTCTCCAAATCGGTTTTTGCCCATCACGAGTGACCAGCAACTATTAGTTGGCACAATCGTAGCAACCAGTAGGTCTTGTATGATACGTCAGCAGCTTGGTGCCTATCGTGAACGTGTTCGATCGGCCCTCATTGCTGCGTTTCAGGAGTCACACACGCCGCATCAGATCGGGCTCAGCTTTGCGATCGGTATTTTCATCACGGCGCTGCCAACACTCGGAACCGGACTTGGGGTATTTGTGCTTCTCGCGTACGCGTTTTCGTGGATCAATAAAGTCGCCCTGTTTAGCTCTGTTGTTGTACTCAATCCGATCGTAAAACCACTCGTCTACCTTGCGAGCTATCGAATTGGCTCCGTTCTTTTTTCACCGGAGCCGGTCATTTTGTTCGACATCACACTCATCGATGCCGCAATCAATATCATGCGCCGATTGTTGATTGGAAATTTGATCATTGCGTTCGCGCTTGCAGTTGGCGGTTACTTTGTTGTCCGCCGGTTAACAATTGAGTATCGGGACCGAGACATTGAAATTATCGAGGTCGTTCTTGAGGAACCGCGTACCGAAGAGCGATAATTTACGTTTAGGTTGATATTTCTCCGGCTTCTACGGTCGGTATGCTCCGACGCTTTCGTGAGTTTGGTCCGGTATTGTTGGTCCCCCTTGCATGGTTGTTCGCACTCTTTGGACTTCTTGGGACGCTAAGCACGCACGCTGTGTTTGTTGGTCATGTTGTGATGGCAATCTTGTTGGGACTGTTCTCAGTCACTGGACGAACAGAAATGAAAACTGGCACACTCCGTGTGTGGTGGCTCATCATCACTGTTGGATTTGTTATTACGACCGCCGGTGCGATCGGTCTCTACACTGAATCACAACTGCTACAGATTCTATCGCTGTACGGATGGATGCTCTTACCAACTGTTGGCTACCTATTCACCGGCACTGCTGTCAGTGAGGGAAAGTGGATCTACTTCGGTGGAGCGGCACTATCAGTTGTTGGCCTCTGTCTGTACTCACTCAATGTCGTGTTTACTACTGTTGGTAGTACCGCCACCATTGGTGGTGTCGGAGCAGTTCTCATTGGACAGACCGCTGGTATCGTCGATGCAGTATATCGGTACTGATTGTCGTCTCTTCCCTCAGCTTTATGTTCGATTGTGGGCCCACAGAACCCGATGACTCCACTCTCTGTTACGTGCTTCTCGCGACGGTCGTTGATTCGCCACTGTCTGGCGCTCTGTTCGATCGCGCTGTGCTCCATTCAACAGGATGCGATCAAAACGGTTTCCCCACATTCCTCGGTCGATCCAAAGCACGTCGGTATGTGCTATCGAGCAACAGTTGACAGAATTGTTGATGAGACACACGTTGTTCTGTTAGTGGAACTGGAGCAGGAGATAATTGCACAGTATGTTGTGCCACGAGCTGAGCTTCCAATAGTTCAGGAAGGGGATCGGGTGTTTATTGTAGGGAAATCTGATTCGCTTGTACTGATTAAAATCAGTCCACAAATACGTACAATATTTGACTAAACTGCTCTGTGATAGTTCAGTATGTACAAGTAGACGGTTCGCGAGTGTCTACCACATGAACCGTAAGATACTGATACTCGCTGTTGTTGGCATACTCGTTACTGGTGGATGTCTTGGCGGTGAGATATCCATGGGAGGTGAATCTGGTGTCGAGGATGACAATCAATCCACTGAACCAACACCAGCCGATGAGTCGGTTGCCGGAGCAGTTGATGGTGAGGTGCAGTTCCATCATATTGATGTCGGACAGGGGGATGCAACACTCATCGTGACTCCATCTGGTGAAACAATTCTTATTGACACTGGCGATTGGCGACAGGATGGACAGCATGTAATTTCGTACCTGGAGTCACACGACATCGATCGCATTGACCATCTCGTTGGGACACATCCACATGCGGATCACATTGGTGGTCACGCCGCTGTTATTGCACATTTTGAGGACGAACTGGATGGTATTGGTGCAGTCTATGACTCCGGCGTTGCGCACACCTCACAAACATACGAGAACTATCTCGATGCCGTTGAAGCATACGATGTTGAACTGTTTATCACTGAAGAAGGCGATCAACTACCAATCGAAGACGATGGTGTAATTGCCACAGTACACAACCCACCAGCGGGTGATTCTGGAACCGATCTACACTACAACAGTATTGCACTTGCAATTTCGGTTGGAGAGATTACATATCTCACAACCGGTGACACAGAAGCCGACGCCGAGGATCGAATGGTCTCTGAGTGGGGTGACGAAATTGAAGCCGATATCTACCACGCAGGGCACCACGGCTCTTCTACATCCTCGAGTGAACCATTTATGAACGCTGTCCAGCCGGATTTTGCAATTATTTCAAGCGGTTTTGAGAGCCAGTACGGACATCCACATGACGAAGTACTTGAGCTCTTTGCGGAGATGGATATTGAGACATACTGGACTGGTATTCACGGTGATATTGTCTTCACCACGGATGGTACCTCGATCGACGTCACTTCGACTGATGATGCGACAACCGACCCTGCGGAGATTCTTGAGCTCAAACCTCGCGATGATGACAGCGAACGGATTGGTGCGATGGGCCACCACTTCGATATTTCAACCCCAGCCCTTGCATACCCATGACCACACATGTATACACAGGTGTCGTTGACCGCATCGTTGACGATACAACGGCGGTGATCCTTCTTGAGCGAAATGGCACAACGATCGAACAACTCGACGTCCCAAAAGAGACACTGCCCACAGATGGACAACATGAGGGGGCGGTGTTTGAAATCACGGTTCGGTTTGCAATCGAATCGATGGAGTATCTCCCTGAGACGGAGGTCGATCGGAAGCAAGCGGCACAAGACCGACTTGATGGGCTCTCGAAACGATTGGGTGAGTCAGATGACGATGCTGAATCAACTGAGTCTCAGTAGTTCATGCCCTTCCAGGCAGTCGATCGAGAAGGGTGCCTGCAATAATATCAAACACCCCAAATGCGATGGCAACGCCTGCCAAAACAAGCGGAGACAGCCCAAGACCAACTCCGGGGAGCGCTTCAACAACGCCGATCGCACCGATCGCGATAACACCGATCGCAACTGTCGTTGGCACATTTTTTTGACGAGCAGTAATCCAACCGAATAGCCCGATGAGCAGTATTCCGGCAGCAGCGTATACGAATGGCAATAGGAGCGAGAGGACTGCAAGAAACACACCTGCAATAATCGCCCCATAGCCGGATCCACGCAGTCGCGTGAGCCCGCTCGTTGTGGTCTCTGTCATCTCTGCTGTACCAATTGGATTGGATTGATAAAGCGGTTGTCTGTCTCACTATCCACCATCTGCTGGCCTATTCGTTGAGAACGGCTGCTGGAACGGTGGATACCCGTTCGACCTGTTGGTCGTACTACCTTTTTGGTGGATGGAGTCTATCTTTGCTCACAAGGCTTTGATCGCCAGCTACCGCCCGAGAGACCGAGAATAGATCGACTACCTCCGTTCGTTTTGTCTGTGCTGTTTCTGTAATGATCCGATTGTCTGTTTTAGTCTGTCTGGCAGTTTCCCTCGACGAACACAGCAGCCCAGTCGATGTGGAGGTGTATTTTTAACATCGTATAAAAACGGACACACCGCTGCGATGGTTCGTGGAGCATTCACGTATTCCACTGGACGGTTGCAAGCCGATTTTTGATTACCGTCCGGTAAAGTAGTTAAGCGCCTGATTCTCGGGTCCTATTTCGACGATCGGGTCGTCATCACAGTTGGCGCACCATGGTGGCATCTCGACGTCTGCATACACCGTCTCACATCCGCCACAGACGAAATACCGGAGTCCTAACACAGTAGTCGATTAGTGGTGTTTGTTCAAGTCGGTGTCGCACGCGGGGTGCATGGGAACGGTCACTCAGCCTAATAATCATCTGCCGAGCGGCTAGTCGTTTCTCCAGTACTGCTTCGGGAAACACCGCCCTGAAAAAGAACCGACTAGCAGTTACTGCACTCCTGTTTGTATCCTGGTGGCAGTCGCTCGCAGTATATACCCACTGGTTGGAAATACGATCGAGCACCGAGCCTGTTCGCTTACTCCGGCGGCTGTCGACCAATAACCGCATAAAAGGGATCTGTCTGCGGCTGGGCGACGATTCGCTCCGTTTCGCTGAACCCTCCGGCGGTATAGTACGCCTCGACGAGTGCCGCTCGTTCGTCCATCGATCGGGTTCGCCAAGCACGGATCGCTTTTGTCGGAAACATACGATTGGTGAAACTCACGATCGCAGAGCCGTTCGGCGTCAAGATACGCCCAAACTCGCTGAACAGCTCACCAGGGTACTGCAGATACTGCACTGACAGGGCACAACAGACGATGTCGAACGAGTTCTCGCTAAGTGGAAGTGTTTGATCGTTATTGAAATCCTGCACAAAATACTCGTCTAAACGGTCGTTCGCTTCGAGCTCGGCCTTGTTGAGCCCTTGGCCAACAACGTACTCCAGTTGAATATCCGGGAGAAACGAGATCCAGCTACTCATTGCATCGAATACACGATCACCTGGCGTGAGCTTTGATTCGTATACTGTTGTTAGCCGAGACGTGAAGCCATCGTCTGCGTGAGTGACAAACCGGGGTAACTCGTAAAACTGTCCGTCGTCATCGGTGTCGATTTTTTTCCGATCGACGTCTGATAAAACTCCCGGCACAGTGACTTAATATAGGGTTTAGAGAGTCAAGTACGCACTGGCTGCTGATCATGGCGTCGCGTTTCGGAAGGTGAAGAACAACTGATGACGATCGGCTCGTGATTCCGAACCGATCGCTGTTGCTCGCCTTTTTACTGTCAGTATTCAAACATAGCGAGTACTTCCACTATTCACGTTGTTCGCAGGAAAATGCCGCCTCCCGGATTTGAACCTCAGTCATTCCGTTCGCTGTCGCTCACTGCACTCCTTGATTCAAATACGCTCACGAACCAGATTCGCGGCCGAAAGCTCACTCGCTCCGCTCATTCGTGATGTCGGCCGCAGAAATATGCCGCCTCCCGGATTTGAACCGGGGACAGCTCGATCTTCAGTCGAGTGCTCTCCCAGTCTGAGCTAAGGCGGCTCGCATTCGAACGAAAGCCCATGAAGAACAAAAGGATTTCGAAACACGGCGGTCGGGTTGGAGGGTTCCGATCGCCGACGCTTCACATGCGCACACGTACTGTTTGAATGACGACGGACATCGTTTTTTATCTCCAGAACAAACCTGTGCTGTGTCCGCAACGACAAGCCACCAACCAACCCACCGAGAAGCGTTGTGGGAGCTTGAAGCAGCCTTCGATCGTGGTGATCTGATTACGCTCTTTGGCTCTTGCACCGTCACATACGACGGACGGGCTTCATCGGAACTTGGTGAGGGCGATCGGCTCGTGATTCTCAAACCGGATGGGAGTGCGCTTGTTCACACCGACGAAAATCAAAAACCGGTTAATTGGCAGCCACCGGGCTGCACACACCATGCTGCGGTCCGAAACGGACAGCTTCGAATTCGAAGCACACGTACAGCTCCGGATGAGACCCTTGCTATTCACTTCTCTCGGATCAGTCAGCTCTCTGCGTACAGTGTTACTGGTGGTCGATCGGTTGACCTGCTTGGAAGCGAAGAGGACCTCAAACAGTTTCTACTCGAGAATCCCGATCGAATTGAGCCTGGTTTTGAGCCAACTGAAACCGAACGACAGAGTTCGGCTGGACCGATCGACATCTTTGGGTACGATCGAGATGGGACGCCAGTTGTTGTTGAGCTGAAACGCCGCCGTGTCGGTCCGAGTGCTGCCGGACAGCTCGCACGATACCTCACCGCAATCCGCGAGGAAGTTGGCGAGGCGGTAGCTGTTCGTGGGATCCTCGTTGCACCCTCGATCACCGATCGAACCGCAGCACTGCTCGAAGCGGAGGGATGTTCGTTTGTTGCGCTTGACCCAACAGATCCCGATCGTTCCAACTCAACAGCAGATTCTGGCGTGTGAGTCGCTCACACCCAACAAAATCGCCGGGCGGCATCGAAGGCTTTATTCAACGCACGAGCATTTGCCTTCACAAGTAACTATGTCAGACAAACCGGCCTCTATGTACCGGCAGATCGACAAACCGTCGTACACGCGACGTGAGTATATCACCGGTATTCCAGGATCAAAAATTGCACAGCACAACATGGGCGACCTACAAGCGGACCCAGAGGACTACCCTGTCCAAATTAGCCTTGTTGTTGAAGAAGCCGTTCAGCTCCGACACGGATCGCTTGAATCTGCACGTCTATCGGCAAACCGTCACCTCCTCAAAACGCTTGGTGAGGGGCAGTACAAAATGATTCTTCGGAAGTTCCCACACCAGGTCCTTCGTGAGAACAAACAGGCAACCGGTGCCGGTGCAGACCGTGTTTCCGACGGAATGCGGCAGTCATTCGGAAAGATCGTTGGCACTGCAGCACGTGTTCCGAAAGGCGACCCAATCTTCACCGCATACTGTGATGTTGACCAAGCGCCTGTCGTCAAAGAAGCGTTCCGCCGCGCATACAACAAGATGTCTCCACCATGCCGGATCGTCGTCGATCGCGGTGAAGAGCTTCTCGTCGCATAAGACACCATTGGCCGGTAAACCGGCTTTCTTTTTATTGGCTACACCAACAGAGAGTGTATGCTTCGGCTCGCGGTTACGACAAACGCTGAAACGTTCGATCGAATGCGCAGGCCGCTGGCCGATCGAAACATCGACGTTGAGTATCTTTCTGCGAAGGGGCGGACGTTTGATCTGACAGCACCGCTAACCCAACAGTTCGATGTCGGATTTGTCTACCCATCCCGAATTTTCGAGGGTGCAGTCATCGACGCCCAATATAATATCCCATGGGTGAACGATCGGGATACGATTCTCACATCACGGAATAAAGCAGGCGTCATTGCTGCCCTCCATGCGGCAGGAATCAGTGTCCCGGACACCCTCGTTGTCTCAAACCCGACGTCTCCAACCGCGATTCGAGAGACAATTGCTGAAAGCTCGCTTTCGTATCCAATCGTTATCAAGCCAAACTCCACCACACAAGGGATTGGGATTGCAAAACTCGAGGATGAAGATTCGCTGTTTGGTGTGATCGACTATCTGAACCTGCTTCACGATTTCAATGCAACCGGTGACAAGAGCTTTCTCCTCCAGGAGTACCTTCCGAATGCACGAGATTACAGAATCATGATTCTCGATGGCGAATATGCTGGTGCTGTTGAGCGACAACTCCCTGAATCAAAGCGTAGGGATGGCCGCTGGAAACACAATGTCCACCGTGGTGCGGATGCCAGCGGTGTTG
>SL_4KL_010_BRINEDRAFT_10000703_pt1 | contig 17573 bp, 14 predicted proteins | sample SodLak_010_BRINE_2_FD_10664 | JGI IMG/M metagenome (IMG submission 10664)
GGGATTTAAACGATTTTTCACCTTAACCCTACGCGTCATGACAAAATCAGAAAAGACACTGCACGAAGAGATATTATTGATATCACCGATGAAGATGAGCGGGACTAAATAAAAAAAGCCCCCGACTTTTAAATCGGGAGCTGTATAAACTCACTTCCAGTGCGATTCGGCAATCACCTCTTCACTTTCAACTTCACCGAGAAATCGTTCGGCATCCAGTGCGGCACGGCAGCCGGTTCCCGCGGCTGTAACTGCCTGACGATAGATCGGATCCATAGCATCACCACTGGCAAAAATGCCGGGCAGATCGGTTTCCGTACTCTGCCCTTTTGTCTGGATGTATCCGACATCATCCATGGTAAGTACTCCTTTAAATAGATCGGTATTCGGCTTGTGGCCTATCGCAATAAATACACCGGTTACATCATCAAGAGTTGATATCTCTCCGGTTTTCCTGTTTTTAATTTTAACTCCATCTACAACCTTATCGCCCAATACCTCTTCGAGCTCAGAATTCCAGATAAATTCAATTTTATCGTTATCGAATGCTCTTTTCTGCATCGCCTTTGAGGCACGAAGTTCATCACGCCGATGAATCACCGATACTTTACTGGCAAACTTGGTAAGGAAAAGTGCCTCTTCCATTGCCGTATCTCCGCCGCCTACAATAACTACATGCTCATCTCTAAAGAATGCGCCGTCGCAAGTTGCACATGCACTTACTCCTTTTCCGCGCAGTTTCTGTTCACTTTCGATGCCCAGCCATTTTGCTGAAGCTCCCGTAGCAATAATAATCGATTTCGCATAAACCGTGGTCTCTTCGTCAACGGTGAGCTTATACGGTCGTTCATCAAACTCAATGTTATCTACGTATCCGTATCGGCAATCGGCTCCAAAACGCTCAGCCTGTTTCCGTAAATCATCCATCATTTTAGGACCCATCACACCCTCGGGATAACCCGGGAAATTGTCCACATCGGTCGTTTGCATTAGTTGACCGCCCGGCTCAGGACCTTCAAATACAAGTGGGTTCAAATCTGCCCGTGCCGCATAAAGTGCAGCAGTAAATCCTGCCGGGCCACTTCCGATGATAATCACATCAAATGTTTTGCCTTCAATATCTTTCATGTTCCTAAATTTTATTTTTGTTATTTCCTATTAAAGGTAAGAAAATTCTGCTGATCTTTTGGTCACTCTTCTCTATCACATCTATAGCTTTTTTATAACAGAATCCGATTTTTTTGCCTTGGAACCGCTTTTAATTCCAACTTCCTGTTGCAAACAATCTGAAATTCGCTAAGTTAGTGCAAATATTGATGATGGAGGACTATTTTGATTATTGGTACATGTAAAGAAACAGCTGAAAATGAAAAACGTGTAGCCCTTACGCCCGAGGGTGTTAAAAAATTGATTGAGTTCGGTTTTGATGTACAAATCGAACACGGTGCCGGCGTTGCATCCAGCTACCCTGATGAACAGTATAAAGAGTTCGGTGCTGAAATCATTACCGGCAGAGATCAGGTGTTGGAACAGTGCGACTTCCTGCTTGTTGTTCAGCCCCCAGATGAAGAGTCTGTAAATAAAATGAAAAACGGGGCCATTCTTATCGGGCTCTTGTGGCCGCTGCAGAACCCTGAATATGTAAAGCTTTTACAGGATAAAAATATTACCGGAATGGCTATGGATACCATTCCGCGAATCAGCCGTGCGCAATCGATGGATGCCCTCTCCTCGATGAGTAATATTGCCGGCTATAAAGCCGCACTTTTAGGAGCAAACCAGCTGGATCGCTATCTCCCGATGATGATGACGGCTGCAGGGACCATCACCCCTGCAAAAGTTCTTGTGCTGGGTGCCGGTGTGGCGGGACTTCAGGCGATCGCCACCGCCAAACGGCTTGGCGCTGTGGTTGAAGCGTACGACATCCGTCCGGCCGTTAAGGAACAGGTAGAGAGTTTAGGTGCAAAATTTGTGGAAATTGAAGAGGTTGAAGATGATGATACCGAAACCAAAAGCGGGTACGCCAAAGAGCAGAGCAAGGACAAACAAGAGAAGCAGAAGGAAGTTACCCACAACCATGTTAAGAAATCAGATATTGTGATAACCACGGCATTGATTCCGGGGCGGCCGGCCCCCAAATTGGTAACAAAGGAGATGGTCGAGGATATGTCTGCCGGATCGGTGGTGGTTGATATTGCTGCGGAACAGGGAGGAAATTGCGAGCTTACGGAGCCCGGAGAAACGGTTTATCACAACGGAATTGCCATTATAGGCCCACTAAACCTCCCAAGCAGCCTTGCCAATCACGCCAGTAAACTCTACTCCAAAAACATGCTGTCGCTGATTGAACTCCTGGCGAAAGATGGGAAACCAAATTTCAATTTCGACGACGAAATAATTGTTAACGCAACGGTCACTCACAACGGAGAACTAATTTCACCGTTTGTGAAGGAAAACAGCTAATTAATTATACTCAATACCTGCTACTCAATACTGACTACTGATTTTATGGAAGACCTGATATTCAATCTCTTTATTTTCGTGCTCGCCTCCTTTGTGGGTTTCGAGCTGATTTCTAAAGTACCTCCTACGCTGCATACCCCGTTGATGTCGGGGGCAAACGCCATTTCGGGAATTACGCTGATTGGCGCCTTGATTATCGCGGGTGGATCCGAATCGATTTATGCCCAGTGGATCGGCTTTGCAGCAATTGTTTTTGCTACAATAAATGTAGTGGGCGGCTTTATGGTTACCGATCGGATGCTCGAAATGTTTAAGAAAAAGGAGGATAACAAATGAGCCAGTTTTTACCTGAAGCCATCCAGGGATTTCTCCCCAACATTATTCAACTCATTTACCTGGTTGCCACCGGGTTTTTCATTGTCGGGATTAAGCGTCTCGGCTCTCCAGCCACCGCACGCTCCGGAAATCAGCTCGCCTCCTTCGGTATGTTTATGGGAGTTGCCGTAACGCTGTTCGACCAAGAAATCATCAGTTTTGAGTTTATCGTAGCCGGCGTCATTTTAGGCGGATTGATAGGAATTATTGCGGCCAAAAAAGTACAAATGACCGCAATGCCGGAGATGGTAGCCGTTTTTAACGGGTTTGGTGGTGGTGCCTCTGCTCTTGTGGCATGGGGAGAATTTGCACGGGTTGATCCGGGCCTCATCCCCACAGATGGACTCATCACAACCGGGCTTAGTATCCTCATCGGCTCCATCACTTTCACCGGTAGTTTTATCGCATTCGGTAAACTAAAAGGATTTATCAGTGGCAGGCCGATTGCCTTTCCCGGACAGAACTATTTTAACCTGCTTTTAACAGTTATTGCGCTCGGCCTTGTTGGCTGGTTCACCGTGGATCCCGGTTCCCAGGTTATATTCTGGAGCCTCTTCGGCCTCGCTCTTTTAATCGGTGTTCTTACTGTACTTCCTATTGGTGGTGCAGATATGCCTGTGGTTATCTCACTGCTTAAACTCCTACTCCGGTATTGCCGCAGCCATGGCCGGTTTTGTGCTCGACAACAACCTGTTGATTATCAGTGGTGCACTTGTTGGTGCCGCCGGACTGATTTTAACAAACGTTATGTGTAAGGCGATGAACCGATCACTAATAAATGTACTGTTTGGTGCATTTGGCGGAGGCGGAGATGATGGAACTACCGGCGAAACGGCTGATGGCGATAAATCCGTTCAAAAAACGTTTGCTGATGATGTTGCCATACAGTGCTCGTACGCCTCAAAAGTAATTATTGTGCCCGGATACGGCTTAGCTGTCGCCCAAGCTCAGCACGTACTAAAAGAGGTGGCTAATCTTCTTGAGGAAAAGGGCGTTGAAGTTGCCTATGGAATTCACCCTGTAGCCGGACGCATGCCGGGACACATGAATGTTCTGCTGGCTGAAGCCGATGTTCCGTACGATCAGCTGTATGATATGGATCAGATCAACCCGCAGTTTAAATCTACCGATGTTGTGCTGATTATCGGCGCAAACGATGTGGTAAACCCTGCGGCAAAAACAAGCCAGGGAAGCCCCATTTACGGTATGCCGATTTTAAATGTTGATGAAGCCAAACGAACCATTGTTTTTAAACGGAGTCTCAGTCCGGGATATGCCGGAATCGATAATGACCTGTTCTATAAAGATACCAACCAGATGTTCTTTGGCGATGCCAAAAAATCACTACAGCAGTTAACAACCGCAATTAAAGAGCTGGATTAGAATTAGTATTCCGGACCGTGCGCAAAGCCATCCCGACCGCTTTTGAATCGGGGCCTGTCCGGAAGTGTCGGCTGCAGGTTTTGTATTTAAATACTCGACCGGCGAATGATGATTCGACGGTCGAGTAAATAGATAATTCAATGAAGCATCGGGCAAGCTGCCCGATGTACACCCAAACCAAATCTACTCCACCGGCACAATTCGGTTTATCGTTCCGTTCGACTCATTGCTGAAGTAGATATATCCATCCGGTGCCATTTCAACGGCACGAATTCGGCCGATGTCATTAACAAATCGCTCTTCATGTGCATACTCATCCCCATCAATCACAATCCTGGAAATCAGCTGAAAAGAGAGGGCGCCGTTCAGAATATCTCCGGTCCATTCCGGATATCGATCACCAACTACAAACGCCATCCCGGATGGCGCTATCGAAGGCGTCCAATGCATTACTGGCTGCTCCATTCCGGCCCTGGCAGTATCGGGGGTAACCTCACTTCCATCATAATTCACACCGTGTGTTATTTCCGGCCACCCGTAGTTTGCGCCCGGTTTATCGTGCACGTTAATCTCATCACCGCCCCGCGGGCCGTGCAGGTTTGTCCAGATCACGCCGGTTTCAGGATGAGTGGCCATTCCCTGAATATTTCTCAACCCATAGGCATAAATTTCATCCAGCCCCTCTTCACCAACAAACGGGTTGTCGCTCGGCACGCTTCCATCATCATTCAGCCGAAATAGATTTCCGTTGGAATTCGTAATATCCTGCGCCGTATTCATATCGCCTCTATCACCAATTGAAAAATAGAGATATCCGTCACCATCAAACCCAATACGACTACCAAAATGACTCCCGGAATTGGAAAACAGATTCCCGGTATAAATTTCTTCATGATTTACCAATTGGTACCCATCAAGCTGAGCACGAACAATAGAGGTCGCAGCGCCACCCTCACCTGCCTTTGCAAAGCTGAAATAAATCCAGCCGTTATTTTCGTAGTCGGGATGTAGTTTAACATCCAGCAGTCCGCCCTGCCCTTGGGCCACCACGTTCGGCGCTCCCGAAATTGGTTCACTTCGCAATTCGCCATCTTCAACCAGTCTAAGATCTCCTTCGCGCTCGGTAATCAACACCTTTCCGTCCGGTAAAAATGCCATGCCCCACGGGGTTCCCAACCCTGTTACCACGGTTTCAACCACAAAATTCAGCTTTTCGGTTTGATGAACGTCGCCATTTACATCCGGCTCCGGAAAGTACTGTACGGCGGCAGATTCATCATCTCCATCACCGTTGCCATTATCATCACCGTTATCATCATTCCCATTTTCATCACCGTCATCGCTATCGTCACAGTTTTCTCTCTTGCAAAGGAAAATTACAGTGATGTTGGTTTCATTCAATACACTAACCAGGATAGGATTATCTCCACTTTCTCCTTCATCGGTAAATACCCAATCATCCTCACTTTTCCATTTAGAAAACTCCCAATCTTCTTCCGCAATGGCAGTTAGTTCCCTGTTATTTTCCGAAACTATTTCTTCGGTAACAGATCCTTTTCCAATAATTTCAATTACCAATTTATCAAATGCGAATACGGCGGTTACGTTTTTTTCTTCATCAATATTAATTTCTATTGGGTTTTCTGCTTCATCTATATCTCCCTCCCAATGTGAAAACCTCCATTCTCCGGCAGGGGTAGCTGTAAGCTCTACAATTGTGCCTTCAGGATAATCTGTAGTCTTCTCCCGGACAACTCTTTCACTTACAGCGCCCTCTCCTTCAATATTAACTGTCAACGGATATGTACGCTCTGTGAACAGAGCCGCAATATCTTTGTCACTATCCATTGTCACACTAACAGGGTTAGTAATTCCGGTGTGATCCCCGGTCCATTCAGAAAAAACCCAACCATCATTCGGTGTAGCGGTTACCTCAACAGATGTCCCTTCTTCATACTCTTCAGAGGCCGGGCTGACAGTTCCCGCCTCGCCGGGATCGACGCCAACAACAAGCCGGTGCATCGCCATTGTATCATCCGTACCGGATGGAGAACCGTCTGAGCACGAAACAATAATGGATAGACATAGAGTGGCAATTAATAAATAGTTGATATTACTCATAGTTTAGTCTCTCTTATCTCTTGATTTTTTACAGAACAAGTATTTATTTGCAAATATACTTAACAATATACATAAAGATATGTATATATTACGGCGCAAAAATTTAAACTCGGGAAACAGTATAACGGAAATAACAGCTTACCTGTATAAACTCCGCAGACTTAGTTTCTTACAGTTTTTTCGCTACAGCCGGTGGATAAGCAAACAGATCATCGAAGTTGAAATTTAGATAGGCAAAGAGCTCAAATTCGTGTCCAATTTTAAAAATGTTGGACAAATATGGACCAACACAATCAAAAAAAGCCACCTTGATTGCTCAAGATGGCTTTTAAGTACGCCCGTAGGGAGTCGAACCCCAAACCTTCTGATCCGAAGTCAGATGCTCTATCCAGTTGAGCTACGGGCGCAGATAACATCAATAAAAATTCTACAGTAGTACACCCGCCAAGATTCGAACTTGGAACCGTCCCGAAGCGTCGGGATACTCTATCCGGCTGAACTCCGCGGGTGACACACTAAATCAAGATCTTTGTTTTTTGTACACCCGCCAAGATTCGAACTTGGAACCGCCTGATTCGTAGTCAGGTACTCTATCCAGTTGAGCTACGGGTGCATTTCCAATATGTAAAAGTAACAAACTATTTATTTAACCGCGCTCGAACCCGGAACCGTCCCGACGCTTCGGGATACTCTATCCGGTTGAGCTACGTGCATCAGTAACGAGTGCATTTTCCAATGCAGAACCCAAAGTTACGCTTTTTCCTTTTTCAACTCAACCAACAACTGTAAATTGATTATGTTATTTGCAATTAATTCACTTCATCAGCCCTGACACCATGGAAACATCCACTTTTACTTTTTCAGATCTTGCCGGCAATACCCTTTTTGCACGAAAATGGATGCCGGACAGCCGAAAACCGGTCGCCATCATCCAAATCATTCATGGACTTGCCGAACATAGCAAACGGTATACCCATTTTGCAAAATTCTTGACCGATCTCGGGTACGGAGTGATGGCACACGATCATCGCGGACACGGAGAAACCGACCCCGAACAGCTTGGCTACATTCCCAATGAGGATGGTTTTCACCGCATGACCAAAAATATCCTCGATTTTTCCAATGTGATTAAAGAAGAATACCCCGATCTGCCAAAAATTCTATTTGCCCACAGTATGGGATCATTCCTTACCCAGCGGTACATGCAGCTGTTTGATGATCGCCCTGCAGGAATCATCTACTCCGGAAGCAACGGCAAGCCACCCGTTCATCTGCCGGCCGGAATTGCGCTCTCTTCCGTAATTTCAAAAATTTACGGCCCTGATTACAAAAGTGAATTTATCCACTATATCACCTTTAAGCCATACAACGATCATTTCAAGCCAAATCGAACCGTAGCCGACTGGCTTTCGCGAGACAATCAAACCGTAAATTCTTATATCAGAGATCCCAAATGTGGATTTATTCCGTCTGCCTCTTTCTACAACCATTTTTACAGAGGATTGAAAACTCTCCACAATCACACTCCTTTTGCGAATCATGACAGGGATATACCAATTCTTGTGATTTCAGGCACACAAGATCCCGTATCCAATATGGGGAAGGGAATAAAAAACCTGGTGAAGATTCTCAGGGGTGATGGAGTTTCTGATCTCACCGTAAAACTGTATGACGGTGCGCGTCACGAATTGCTTAATGAAATCAACCGAGATGAGGTAATGGATGATATTAAAGAGTGGATAAGCAGACTTTAAAACAAGACACGCAAAGTTTTTAAAACTTCGCGTGTCTGACTACATGGCAAACTGAACGTAAAAGTTAATTAACCGNCCACCTCCTTTTTTTGATCTATCTCCCGTTCAAGTATATTACCGGTCATCAATCCTCAACCAACTACTAAACCTTTTCGCACCATGAAATTATCAATTACAGCACTTTTAACTACAATGCTCCTCTACTCAGGTGCACTTTTTGCACAAGATGGCGACGAGTGGACATCCCTTTTTAATGGAGAAGATCTGTCCGGCTGGATTGTACCTGAAGGCGATGGCGGCCACTGGCAAGTGAAGGACGGTGTGATCGATTACGACGCTATGAGTCAGGCCGAAGACGACAAAAATCTCTGGACTGAAGAGGAGTTTGGCAATTTTCAACTGCAGATCGATTGGCGGTTAACCGACACTCCATTTGTCAACGAAAATGTGATGCTAATACGGCCTGATGGTACTCCCCAGCTCGATGAAAACGGCGAGATTATCCGAATTGCCATGCCCGATTCCGACTCCGGAATCTACCTGCGCGGAATGCCAAAAGCACAGGTGAATATCTGGAGCTGGCCCGTTGGGTCCGGCGAAGTTTGGGGATACCGAACTGACCCCGATATGCCGGCTGAAGTTGTTAGCGGAGTCACGCCAAACTCCATGGCAGACAACCACATTGGTGAGTGGAACACATTTAAAATCACCATGTATGATGATCGCCTGACGGTAGTGCTGAACGATGTGTTGATTATCGATAACGTGCAACTTCCCGATGTAGATGAAAAGGGGCCTATTGCCCTGCAGCACCACGGCCACAAAGAGGATGGAGAGTGGGCAAGTTCGCCATCGCTCGTGCAGTTTAAAAACATCTACATACGTGAACTCGACTAATCTATACTGACTTCTCCACCCAATTAGTCACCGGTTTACGGTAAGTAAGAAATTATAAAGGCACGTTGAGTTTCAAATACTCAGCGTGCCTTTTTTGTTAATGCTCGGTAACCAAGTTAATTGACAAAATCTTTCTCTTTAGATTTTGCAAACTCAGCTTCGGAAGGCCGCACCGTCAATACCGGTTTTTTGATATGCTGAATCACTTTTTCGGCAACAGACCCCAGGAACATATGGGCAAACCCTCCGTAGCCGTGCGTTGCCATAACAACCAAGTCACTGTTCTTTTCAGCGTAACTTTCAATCGAGTAGTGAGCCGCAAACCCGGTTTTGATTTTCGTTTTTAGATGTATCGGCCGCATCTCTTCATCAGCCTGAACCATCAATGTATCCTCAAACAACTTATCCTTTCTTTCAAGCTGAATGCCACCCTTTTCCCGATTTTTGAGAAATCTGGTAAGTCTGCTCATAACATTCAGATATACATCATCATCCAGTATTTGCTCCGGGGTATAATATGCGGTTTCTGCCAATCCGACATTTGTAACTACTACATACAACAGGGTAATATCGGCACCAAATGCTTCTGCAAATACCGCTGCTTTATTAATAGCGGTAAACGAAAGGTCTGAACCGTCAGTCGGTACCAAAATCTCCTTTATACCTTCTATAGTCATCCCCTTTTCAACAGAAAGAACAGGCACCGGTGATCTCCTGATAGTGTGCCGAGTTGTACCGCCTCGTTTCATTTTGGTTTGATGGCTTCCCGTCGATCCCATCACAACCAGGTCATACGGCTTTTTACGCAAATGCTCCATTAGCGCATCCGATGGTTTCCTGTCGGTTTGAACGAAATATTCACCGCGGACCTCTTCATCAAAATCACTCATTGCACCCGCAACTTTCTCCCTTGCCTCAGAAATCATTAATTCCGTGTACTCTTTTTCCCTATCGGTTTCCAAAAACCTGACGTAGTACCTGATGGACGGGGCAATGTGAATGATATCAATTTGCGCTTCAAACTTTAGCGCCAGTTTATGGGCAATGGAATAGGCTGCCTCCGCACCTTCTGAAAAATCGGTTGGTAACAATATTCGTTTAATAGGTTTCATATCGGCTCTCGGTTAAATTTAAAGTCAATTTTTTCTCTTATTCCTCAATCATCCAGCAGGTAATCAATCCGCTCTATTACATTTTCGTATGCCTCATCATGGGTTTCCCCCTCTGCGGCAAGCTGCTTCCCGTTTTTATCAACCACAGTCACTTCTATGCCAAAAGCTTTCTCTTTCCCTGCCTGTACGTTAAACCCTCGATACCCTTCATTCTTCAGCTTATTAACTCTTTCTTGAAGGTTCGATTCTTGCAGACTATCAAATTGTTCATCCATAATGCTCTCTGTTTTATTACGATTATTTACTTCTTTAGTACAATTACGACAGAAATTACTCCAGTTGCCATAGTCGAATTACCTATAACTGTGTAATCGTTTTTCTTACAAATCGGAAATAGAAGATCTCTTGAGAAATAGTCATCATAATAAGACACGCGAAGTCTTTGGTGACTTCGCCTGTCTGAAATAATTCCCTAACAAAAAAGCCCATCAGGTTTGAGCATCCTGACGGGCTTGAATATATATCGTAAAGAAATCAGTACTTATCGACTGTTCCGCTGATCTACTTTCTCGCGATATTTTTTATAGAGATCGCGGTGAGCATCATTCATATCAATTTTACGACCTTCGATATAAGCTTGCTCCACCTGCGTGCTGTACTCCAGCGGGTTGCCCGTGGTAATCAACAGCGTGGCATCTTTACCGTTCTCCAGTGACCCCACTCGTTCATCAATTCCCAGAATTTCTGCCGGAGATAGCGTTACCGCTCGCAGGGCTTCATCGGCATCCAATCCGTAGGCTGCAGATGCACCCGCTTCCCATGGCAATCTAAATGCGTAAGGTGCGCTGGATCCACCCGCAATCGCAAACGTAACGCCTGCATCATGCAGTTTCGACGGCAAGCTGTAACGGTCATCATACCCTTCCCAGGCACGATTTGGCGACGTCAATACCGATGTAATAATCACGGGAATATCCTTTCTCTCAAGGTGACCCGATACATAATGAGCATCGCGTCCGCCCATAATTACAAGCTCTACATCTTGCTCTTCCGCCCAGGTAATGGCGTCCTGGATCTGTCGCAATTCATTCGCTTCAACCACTACGGGACGATAGCCATTAAACACCGGAATCATCGACTCCCATCGCGTATCGATATCAATCCGTGTGCCATTTCCTTCTACCATCGCTTTGCGCGCCTGGTAATAGCTGCGAGCGTCATCAAATGCATCTCGGAGTTCCAAGAGCTCCTCTTCGTACTCCTCTTCATCCCCGGTTGAGGGCCACTGCACAATTAAGCCTACCCCTGATTTCAGCACCATATCTTCCCAAGACCATCCATCCAGCATCATCGCTGCCGACTGGCCCGATATCAAACCGCCACCCGGCGTGGTTAATGCCGTAAGCACACCGGCCGTTCGGGCTGTTCCAATATGGCGGCTTTCAGGATCCACCGCCACTTCAGGCCGTACATTCGGGTTGATGCGTCCCTGCTCGTTAATATCTACCGTCATATTTACGGCACCAATCTCGTAGATTCCCATTCGGCTGTAGGAGTCAATCAATCCGGGATAGATATGCTTTCCGGAAACATCTACCTCTTCAGTTCCTTCCGGAAGATCCACCCACGGGCCGATTTCGGTAATGACGCCATCTTCAAAGAGAATCGTACCCTCTTCAATCACGCCGTTTGAAACCGTATGGATGGTTCCACCAACCAGGGCGATAGGCCCATCCTGTTGAGGTGCCGGAGTTTGAGCTTCAGCATTTTCTGCAAACACCATCGTGCAGACCAGCATTGCAGCTAAAAACGCTCCTCCAATATTCTGTTTTATCGTTGTCTGAATATTCATACTAAACCGGGTTACTAAATTTCGATTATCCATGATGTTCGACGATCTGCTTTTTTTAATCCAATTCATTATTTCGCCTCCAGTATGAGTTGAATTAAGTTTGATCGCTCGGTTTCAACTTGCTGCCTTAGCTCCATGTCGTGCTCCAGGTCGAAATATTTGCGTCCATCAACCCAGGTCTGTTCTGCCTTGGTAAATGTAGAGAGCGGATCGCCACTCCAGATCACAAAATCGGCATCTTTCCCCTCTTCCAGGGAGCCAACAGAATCATCAATTCCAAGCAGTGTAGCCGTGTTGATTGTTACCATCGCCAGCGCCTCTTCAGGATCTACACCGGCACGCACCATCTTGGCTGCCTCCCAGTTCATCCGCGAAGCGATCTGGCTGTTGTCGGAGTGGAGTGATGTTTTCACACCCGCTTCGTTCAGCAGTCTTGCATTGTAGAGCGTTGCATCGTACGCCTCGATTTTGAAAGATGACCAGTCGGACCAAACAACGGCTCCAACGCCACTTTCGGCAAGTTCCGGCGCTACTTTATACGCTTCAACGCCGTGATGGAACGCTTTGATGGAGAAGTCGAACTCCTCCGCAAGGCGAGTAAGAGCTAAAATTTCATCCTGCCTATAACTGTGCGACTGCACAAGAATATCTTCGTTCAAAATATCTACAAGTGCATCAAGCCGGAGATCTTTCCGCGGCGGAATTCCCTGGCCGGTATCTTCCCACTCGTTCCATTTCGCCTCATAATCGCGGGCCATTTGGAAACGATCGGCAATAATTTCCATCGTTCCCATTCGGGTTTCCGGGTATCGATCAGTTCCCACTCGCTTCGGGTTTTCACCCAGCGCAAATTTTACGGTACGCGGGGCACCATCAAACTTCAAATCATCAGAAAGCGATCCCCATCTCATTTTCAGGTGCTGGTTCTGTCCGCCAATAGGATTTGCAGATCCATGCATTACGTGCGCAGTAGTCAAACCACCGGCAAGTTGACGATACATCCAGATGTTGTTGATATTCAGCACATCACCCAGTCGAACTTCCGGCACAATAGCACCGCCAATTTCATTTACGCCGTCTGACCCCGAGTGGAGGTGGGCATCAATCATTCCGGGCGTTACATGCTTTCCTTCGCCATCAATAACTTCCGCCCCGCTTGGTGCCGACAGGTTTTGCCCCACTTCAGCAATCTGACCGTTTTGAACCAGCAGGTCTGCATCTTCCAGTTTCCCTTCCGGCCCCATGGTCCAAACTGTTGCGTTCTGTACCAGTACATATTCGGGCTGATCCGGGATTGACTCAGCGCCATACTCCATATTCGGCCGGATGTTTACCAAATCCAGATCCCGTGATGCAAATGTTGCTTCTTCTACCTCACCTTGTTCGGCTTCAGCTGTTCGTTCAGCCGTCCATTCAGTTCTGTCGCGGCCGGGAATTTCAGCCCATCCGCTCAGTTCATCACCCGAAATAGATGCCGTCAATCGAACCGTTCCTTCAATTCCTGCATCGGCTCCATCAAAGTCTGCACGGAATCGTCGTGCTTGATCTCTGAGCGACACATTTTTCAGCTCAATCTCGTTGCCATCAATTGTAATGGTTCCGGAAAGCCGCTCAATCGGGCCTTCCACGTTGATCTCACCATCAATTTCTCCATCGGCAGTAGATGCTACCCAACCGCCGCGAACGTCCACAGCCGGCTCAGGATTAACGCGATGGCGCTTCCCTTCAACCCACACATCTACAATAGATGCATCTGATTCAAACAAATCGCCACTAGCTACTACAATATTCGCCTTTTTGCCACGCTCTAAAGAGCCGTGGGTTTGATGAACGCCCAGCAAATTTGCGGGGTTTGTGGTCAATGCCGCCAATGCCGTCTCTTTGTCCAGTCCGGCATGAACAGCTTTGCGCAGGTTTGCTAATGTGTGCGCGGGATCGTCCATCCCATCAGTTGTAAACGAAAACTCCAGTCCTGCATCGGCAACTCTTGCCGGATTTTCAGGCGCAAGATACCAGTGGCGCAGTGTGGATAAATTTTGATTCAGCGCACTTTCAGGGCTCTCTACATCCGGCGCATCGGGAAATGCCAACGGTAAAATCAGGGGAGCATCAACAGATGTTAACACATCCAACAGTGTGTACTCATGACCACTTCCGCGAATCCACGGCTGAATGTTAAACTCTTCGGTAAATCGCAGACTTCGCAATACCTGCTCATCACTGTTTGCTTCAAAAAGCAGAGGCTGCTCTCCATGTACTGCATCTCGCAGGGCCTTCAGCGCCGCATTCGATTCCGGACGCTGCAGTCCCTCCGGGTTGGCTTGATAAGCTTCGTGAGCCCGTTCGTACCAGTCGGCATCATACAGGGTCTGACGAATCAGAGCGATGGTCCCGATTTGCGAAGTTGGGTAGTTCCATCCAAACTCACTGCTTTGCTCTAAAGAGACGGACTGGGCAACGCCTGAACGTATTACACGATCTGAGGCTTCCCCGTCACCAAGACTCATTACAGCTGCTTCTCCGGTGAAAATCCCCAAAGAGGGAACCGACAGAGCAGTAGTGAATCCTTGAGATCGTAATCCTTCCCGACCATCGCCCTCACTCTTGAATTCTCCATCTGCCGTTAACTGTGAGCGAATTTGTGGATTCCAGGATATATCACCCCGGTCCAGCTCTTCGCGGGGCTCCTGCATTCCCACACGGGAGTGCGCATCAATAAATCCGGGATAGATAGTTTTTCCTTCCATATCCCAAACGCGGGCATCATCAGGAATATCTACATTTGTACCTACATCTTTTACAACGCCACCACGGATTACCAGCGTAGCATCTTCAAGCATATTTCCCGGCGATGTTACCACCGTTGCATTCGTAAATGCATGGGTTGATGGCGTGTTATCCTCAATACCGGTTACCTGTGTCGTCTGTGCGCATGCACTCAGCGGCATGACAAACAGCGCCAACAGGAAAATCGATAGATATTGGAGTTTACTTCGCACGATTTTCTTCGTCCTGCAGTACCTCTTATTCATATGGTGTAGAGCTTTTGTTGATGGTTTTAGTGATCCAAAACAGTTATTAAAATCATAAATGGAGCTTTTCATTCCATTGTAGCATATGAAAATACTATTTGAACGGCAGGTGTAAAGCTAAAAGATGTAAATTAGAGTTTAACAGAAACCTATTTACATCTTTTCTGTATGCTTTCCATTAAAAGCAGAAAAATTCATATTTATATCAAATAAATATCTCACTTTTAAGATATTAACACCCACCAAAAAAACTATACCACCGGAGGATGTCATGGGACGAGAAGTAACACTATTTAAAAGTGAAGAGAAAAAGAGCCGAACTGAAGTTGGAGATTTCCTCAGTCAGCTTGCTGATAAAGTATCAGATGGACAAGTGGTTTTAAAGCAAGGAACAGAAGAGATCACCCTGGATATGCCGCAAGGGATGATCCTCGATATCAAAGTGGAAGATGAAGAGAAAAGCCGCGGTACTCAGCACAGCCTGGAAATAGAGCTGAAATGGTTCGATGGTGAGGATCACCCCGATAGTGGTTCTCTTGAACTAGGTGAATAATTCCAAAAAAGAAAAGCTCTTATCGTAAGCGTCTCGCTTTTGATATGCATCCCGTATCCCGGGGAGCCTCCCCGGGAGTAAGGCCGAAATTTTCAAATAAAGGTTTCGGGAAGATCAACGGGCAGGCTGCCCGTTGTACATGTTCCTAAGACTTGGTATTTCTATACTGTCCTAAAACAGAAAAAGCCACGCTTTTTGGGCGTGGCTTTTAATATATAACTCTATTCTGTTTACGGTTTAGTACCGGTACTGCTCAGGTTTGTACGGCCCTTCTTTTGGAACGCCAATATATTCTGACTGTTCGTCGTTCAGCTCTTCGAGCTCAACACCAATTTTCTTCAGGTGCAGACGAGCAACTTTCTCATCCAAATGTTTTGGCAGAACGTGCACACCAACTTCAAACTCATCATTCCACAAGGCGATTTGCGCCAAGGTCTGATTGGTAAAGCTGTTACTCATCACAAAGCTTGGGTGACCCGTTGCGTTTCCGAGGTTCATCAAGCGGCCTTGCGACAGTAGTATAATTTCGCGGCCGTCATCAAATCGAAACAGATCTACCTGCGGTTTGATGTTCTCCTCTTCCGAGTTCGCCTTCAGCCATTTTACATCAATTTCATTATCGAAGTGACCAATATTTCCGACGATGGTTTTGTCTTTCATCATCTTAAAGTGTTCCTCGGTAAGGATATCTTTATTACCGGTTGCGGTAACCACGATATCAGCCCGCTTAATGGCGGTCGACATCTTCTTCACCTCATAACCGTCCATTGCCGCCTGAAGCGCACAAATCGGGTCAATTTCGGTAACAATCACTCGAGCACCCGCTCCGCGAAGTGATGCGGCAGAACCTTTTCCTACATCGCCATACCCGGCAACAACGGCAACTTTTCCGGCCATCATTACGTCGGTTGCGCGACGGATCGCATCGGAGCACGATTCCCGGCATCCGTACTTATTATCAAACTTCGATTTTGTAACCGAGTCATTCACGTTAATGGCGGGAACAGGAAGCGTTCCATTTTTCATCCGCTCATAGAGGCGAAGTACACCGGTTGTAGTCTCTTCAGAAATTCCCTGAATGTCCTTAGCAAGCTCCGGGTAGTTATCCAGAACCATGTTGGTAAGATCGCCGCCATCGTCCAAAATCATATTCAGCGGCTTGCCGTCTTCAAAAAACAAGGTCTGCTCGATGCACCAGTCGTACTCCTCTTCGGTCATATCTTTCCATGCATAAACCGGAACGCCTGCTTCTGCAATTGCAGCCGCAGCGTGATCCTGCGTGGAATAAATATTGCATGATGACCACTGAACTTCGGCGCCCAGCTCAACGAGTGTTTCAATCAACACGGCGGTTTGAACCGTCATATGCAGGCAGCCCGCAATACGTGCTCCTTTTAGTGGTTTCTCTTTGCCAAACTCTTCGCGAGTTGCAATAAGTCCGGGCATTTCCGACTCAGCAATTTTAATCTCCTGGCGGCCGTATCGAGCCTGAGTTATATCTTTAACTTTGTAGGGTAGTTTTTCTACTTCTTTTTCCATTTCTAAAAAATCGTTCTAATTATTCGGTTTCAATTCGGTTAACAATGGGGAGCCCCAATAGGTTCATCCCTAAAAATATTCCTGAATCTTTGCTTTTGTTGAGTTGTAATCTCCTTCGCTTCCTCGCGATCCCATTTCGATCTCTTTCAGGTTACCGTCGGGATCAACATAAACTTTAAACGGAATTCCCTGTCCGCCAAGCTCATTAAATACGCCGTACTCATCATACAGCCAGGTAAAATCGTAGCCGTGCTCTTCGGCAAATGCTTTCGCATCCTCCGGTGATTCAGTCAATCCAACGGTTACGGCCAGCATTTCAAATTCATCCGGATACTCTCCGCGAAGATCTTCCATTGCCGGAAACACCTGCAGGCACGGTCCACACCATGACTCCCAGAAATCGATCAGCACAAGTTTGCCTGTAAACTCATCAAGGGATACATCATTACCATCAAGATCTGTAAAAACCGCGTTCTGTATAACTTCGGCATG
>SL_4KL_010_BRINEDRAFT_10000704_pt1 | contig 17563 bp, 18 predicted proteins | sample SodLak_010_BRINE_2_FD_10664 | JGI IMG/M metagenome (IMG submission 10664)
CGTATCCGCTCGTCGAGCAGATCCAACTCGACGAGCCGCTCGACCTTTCGATATGTCGTCGCCATCGGTATCTCACATTCCTCGACCAGCTCCGCGACCGTCATCGGATCGTCCGAGGTGGCGACGAGAATTTCTCTGCAATCGGTATCGCTGAGCGCTGATATGATCGCCTCCGGTTCGAGAGATGGGTTTTCGGTCGTCTCAATCATTCGCGCTCTCCCCCACGTACAAGCACGCGAGATGCAACGCGTCGATCCGTTCCGTGGCTCCGTACATCGCTATCAGCTCCCTCCCGCGCTGCGACTCCGGATACGGCGACGCCGTTGTGCTCTGAGTTGTCTGTTCATGGACGATGACAGACAACAGGGTGGTCGAATTAGTTATAAAGCTGCTAACGAAGGGGCGTTCGTGTAAGAGTCCGTTACTTTTTACTCAGGGGACAGGAGCAGACTAACTCGCAGTTTGACTCGTCTTACTCCGGGCGAAAAAGACGAGGTCAGCGGACGAGGAGGACACGAACAGGGGATCGAAACACGACCGTTTCGGTGACGCTTCCGAGGAACGATTCGTCTTCGTCATCTCGACCGTGGCTTCCGATGACTATCTGGTCGACATCCGCATCGGCGGCGAACTCGACGATCTCCCGTCCCGGTTCTCCGACGGTCAGCTCGGTCAGTACCTCCCGGTCGCGCTCTTCTGCGAGGGCGTTCACTTCCCCGAAGAGCTCTTCGGCCAACTCTTCGGAGCGCTCGTACCATTCCTCGGAACCGTGCAGCGGCTCGGTATCGAGATCGAGTTCGGTCGGATAGCTGTACCCCGGCTGTGTCGGATCGATCACGTGAAGGACGGTGATCTTCGCGTCGGGATACTCCTCGAAGGCGATAGTGAGCGCCTGTTTCGAAAGCGGTGAGCCGTCCATCGGGACGAGTACGTGGTCGATAGCCATACTGAAACGAAGATGTCTCTCAAAAAAAGCGTCTAGCATCGTTCCCAACCAGTGATACTTCGCCTGTCAATTGATATCACAGCCGAGTGTGGGTTCTCGCATGAACTTCGACGAGTTCACCGGAGAAGTACAGCACCGGCTCCAGTTGGCCAACACGGGTGAGACGCTGCGGGCGATTCGGGCGACGCTGATGACGCTCGGGGAACGGATCCCCGAGGGGAACGCCGAGGATCTCGCCGCGTCGCTGCCGATCGAGATCAAGTGGTACATGACCGGTGCGGTTCACGAGCACGGCCAGCGGTTCGACTGGAAGGAGTTCGTCGAGCGGGTCAGCGAGATAGAGAACGCCGATCCGGCCGACGCGGCCTACCACGCGCGGATCATCGTCGATTTCGTCCGGACACAGGTTCCCGAGTCGGATTTCCGGCAGCTTCGGGATCAGCTTCCGGAATCCGAAGACGACGAGAACTGGGGTAAACTCTTCGAGATAGTCGATTCGGGCGGATGGTCGGAACCGTCGGCCGACACCGCCGAATAGCGAGTCGAGAGAGATCAGAAGGTGAAAACCGGCTTGCAGGTCTCCGATCGAAGGAACGCCTCGAACGCCTCGGTCGGATCGTCGGTACTGTAGGACGTGTCGACGATCGGCGCTGCATCGACTGATCCGTTCTCCAGCAGTCGGATCGCCTGCTCGAAGTTCTTCCATTTCCCACCGTAGGACGTTCCGATCGTGATTTCTCCCCGAACGACGGGCGTCATGAAGAGATCGCTCGTGTCGCCCGGGAGCCCGACGACGACGACTTCGCCGCCTTTTCGCACCTGCTCGACCGCCATCTCGACGCCGCTTTGGTGACCGGTCGTGTCGAAGACGACATCGTACCCGATCCCGTCCGTGAACGCGGCCGTCCGCTCGTCCAACGATTCTTCTTGAACGTCGATTGTTTCGACACCGATCTCCTCGACCAGCGGTAGCCGGTACTCGCTGTCTTGTCCGAGTCCCGAAACGAGCACGTTCGCGCCGGTCGATGCGGCGACCGCGGCGACGAGGACGCCGATCGGTCCCGGTCCTTCGACGAGTACGTTATCGCCGGGCGTCACCGACGACCGCGACAGGACAGCGCGAGTCGCGACGCTCAGCGGTTCGGTGATCGCCGCCTCGGTCAGCGGGATCTCTTTGGGAACCCGATGGACGGCCGTCTCGTCGACGGCGACGTACTCCGTGTACGCCCCGTCGCGATGCATGCCGGTGATCGAGAAATCCTGACAGACGTTCGCCTGTCCGTTCTTACACTGGAAACACTCCCCGCAACTGTGAACGGGCTCTTCGACGACGTGATCGCCGACGGCGACCCTCGAAACGCTTGCGCCGACTTCGGCGACAGTTCCGGAGTATTCGTGGCCCATGATGCGGGGGATCGGNATCCACTCGTATCCGTCTTCCAGCGTGTATGCGTGCGCGTCACTTCCGCAAAGGCCGGCACTGTGGACTTCGATCAGAACTTGATCGTCCGCGATGGACGGTTTCTCCCGCTTTTGGACCTCTACCGTTCGTTCGCCCGTGTGAACGATCGCTTTCATATCTCTACTCGTTCCGATGACACTCGTACCAATCTTTCGAAAAGCGGCTGCATCTGTATGAGAGACATCATCTCACGCGCTGGGGATCTCCCAACCGGACCCAAATCGTTTTGTGTCGAACTGCCGATTGAAAACCGTGACTGTACTAGATTCCTTCCGAATGACCGATTCGGCCGCCGTCGTTACCGGGGCGGCAAGCGGGATCGGTCGAGCGTTCGCCGAATCCGTGGCCGAAGCGGGCGCGGATGTCGTGATCGCGGACATCGATATCGACGGCGCGACGACGGCTGCAACGGAGATCGCAGACGACACCGGTGTCGAAGCGGTCCCGATCGAAACCGATGTGACCGACGAAGCAGCCGTCGAATCGATGTTCGACGAAACGATCGATCGGTTCGGCCGGCTCGATGCGGTGTTCGCCAACGCGGGGATCGCCCCCGCCGAACGTGACCTCCACGAGTACGACATGAGCCACTGGGAGCAAGTCATCGATATCAACCTCCGCGGCGTCTGGCTCACGGACCTCTACGCGGCGAAAGCGATGTCCGAGCAGGAATCGGGCGGGTCGATAATCAACACTGCCTCGGTGTACGGGCTCTCCGGACTGGAGACGCTCGCGTACAGCCCGGCCTATGCCGCATCGAAAGGCGGCGTCGTCAATCTCACGCGAACGCTGGGCGGCGAGTGGGGCGAGTTGGGGATCCGCGTCAACGCGATCGCACCGAGTCACGCGCGAACCGACATCGGCGGCGGCTTCTTCAAAGAGGATTTCGAAGCCGCCGAGGCGCTCCAACAGCAAGTCGAAGACCGAACGCCGCTGGGTAGGATCCCCGATCCCGAAGAGCTCAAAGGGATCGCGCTGTTTCTCGCCAGCGACGCGTCCAGCTACTGTACGGGATACACCTACGCCGTCGACGGCGGCTGGCTGGCGTCCCGATAGACCACCGCAGTCGGGGAGTTCCCGATCGGGAGCCGCCGGGAACAGTAGGTTTTTCAATTCCGGTTCTGTCTCTGAGGTATGGCAACGTTCCCCTCGGATTTCGAGGCGTGTGAGCAGATCATCGCCCCGGATGGCTCATACGACTCCGAAGCCGTCGAGTCGCTCTCGATAGACGACGAGACGTACCGACAGCTGTACGAATCGATGGTTCAGGCGCGCGAACTCGAAGAGCGTGGAATGATACTGCAACGACAGGGCGAGCTTCACTTCTGGGAGGAGTGTCGGGGCGAGGAGGCATCGCACGTCGGCCCGGCTGCCGCCCTCGAATCGAACGACTGGTTACAATCCGACTGGCGGCAGTACGGGATGCACATCCAGCGTGGCCGGTCGATCGAGGATATCCTGCTGTTTTGGCTTCGGGGCTATGAGACGTGGGACGACGAGTTCGCACAGCGGAACGATCCGGCCGCCCAGCGACGGATGCCCCACACCGTCGCGATCGGAACGACGATCCCGCAGGCGGTCGGCATGATCTGGGGACAGACCTACAAGGACAACGACGACGTCATGCTGGTACAGATGGGCGAGGGTGCGACAAGCAAGGGCGATTTCCACGAGGGACTCAACTTCGCCGGCGTGTTGAATCTCCCGGCCGTCTTCTTGGTCGTCAACAACCAGTGGGCCATCTCCGTCCCGGCCGAGCGACAGACCGCCTCCGAGACGTTCGCACAGAAAGCGACCGGATACGGTTTCGACGGGATACTCGTCGACGGAAACGACGTGCTCGCCACCTACCGGGCGACCAAACGCGCCGTCGAAAACGCACGGAGCGGCGAGGGGCCGATGCTCGTCGAGGCGCTCACGTATCGTCGCGGAGCGCACTCTTCGAGCGACGATCCGTCTATCTATCGGGACGAAGCGGAGGTCGAAAAGTGGGCCGAGCGCGATCCGATCGACCGATACGAACTGTTCCTCGAAGACCGCGGTCTGTGGGACGAAGAGTACGCGGAATCGGTGCGAGAAGACGCGAAAACACGCGCGAAAGAGGCCGCAGACACCGCGATCGAGGTCGCGGCGGAACAGTCCCACGAGGAGGTTTTCGATTCGGTGTACGCGGATCCGCCGGAGCACATCCAAACGCAGGCGAACGAACTCGACGAGCTGCTGGATGAGTTCGGCGAGGACGCGTTCGGAGGGCACTAACTATGACGAACTCGACACAGGACGACGGAAACGTGGATGAGGCACACGACGGAGTGAGCACGGATGCGGAACACGACGGAGTGAGAACGGACGGGAGCGGCGAGACGGAGTCGCTGACGCTCGTCGAATCGATTCGAAACACCCTCCACAGCGAGATGGCCGACGACGAGGACATCATCTTGCTCGGGGAGGATATCGGAAAGACCGGCGGCGTCTTCCGGGCGACGGAGGGACTGTACGACGAGTACGGTGGCGATCGGGTCGTCGATACGCCGATCTCCGAACTCGGGATCACGGGGACCGCGATCGGACTGGCGGCGTCCGGACTGCGTCCGGTCGCCGAGATCCAGTTCATGGGCTTCAGCTACGACGCGGTCGGGCAGCTGTTCCACCGCGCCGCCCGGATAAACACCCGAACGCGCGGGAAGTACAACTGTCAGATGGTCGTTCGGATCCCCTTCGGCGGCGGGATTCGCTCGCCGGATCTCCACGGCGAGAGCATGGAGTCGATCTTCGCACACCACCCCGGACTGAAAGTCGTCGCGCCGAGCACACCCTACGATGCGAAGGGGTTGCTCACGAGCGCGATCTACGATCCGGATCCGGTGCTCTTTCTCGAACCGAAGAAGATCTATCGGGCGTTCCGCGAGGACGTTCCGACCGAAAGCTATCAGATCCCGCTCGGAGACGCCGCCGTCAGGCGGGAAGGCTCCGACGTGTCGGTGTTCACGTGGGGCGCGATGACGCGACCGACGCTGGAGGCCGCGGAGAATCTCGAGGACGAGTGTAGCGTCGAAGTCGTCGACCTCCGATCGATCTCACCGATCGATCGAGAGACGATCGTCGAGTCGTTCAAAAAGACCGGCCGGGCCGTCGTCGTCCACGAAGCGCCGAAGACCGGCGGCCTAGCGGGCGAGATCACGTCGATCATCCAGGAGAACGCACTGCTGTATCAGGAGGCGCCGATCGAGCGCGTCACCGGGTTCGATACGGTGTATCCGCTCTACGATCTCGAGGATTACCAGCTCCCGAACCGAGCGCGGATCGAGAAGGGGATCCGGGAGACGGTCGAGTTCTAAGTGCGGAACGCGGAGAACCTCCGGACACCGATCCCGCGAACGCTCACGACTACCGACATCGAAGCGGCGTTTTCCCTCGACGAACTTCTCGGTGTCGTCCGAACCGGACTGATCGAACGCCCACCGCCGTGCGAGACGGTCGTCGCAGAGAGCAGCGATCTCGGGACCGGTTTCGAACTGTAGCGTCGCCGGTCAGAACACGACGAACCGGAACGCCCAAAGCGTCAGCATGCCGGCCGCGATCGTCGCGAACATGTCTTCAGTTCGCCACGCGACCGCGGTCGCGACGATTCCAGCGAGGAGTCGTTCGTCGGTAAGCGTCTCGAAGACCGTCGGCTGGATCGTTACGATCGCCGGGACAGCGAGCGCGGCCAACACCGCGGAGGGGACGAGCCGGAGGAAGCGCTCCCCTCGCAGCTCGCTCGATTCGGCCTCACCGAGCGCGTACAGAAACGACAGCCGAAATCCGTAGGTCGCGGCGGCGATGAGCACGATGACGGCCCAGATCGCGGCCGGCCCGTACTCGGTCATCGTCCCCACCTCGTTTCGACGATCCGTCCGGCGGCGATTCCGGCGATCGCGCCGAACACTAACCCGAGATTAAACGGCGCGGCCGCCCCGATGAGCGCACCGATTCCGGCGACGATCCCGGTCGCCGTCGTCGCACGGTCTTTCATCGCGGGCACGAGTAACGCGAGAAAGACCAGCGGAACGGCGAAGGAAAGCTCGAGTCCCGGCGGAACCGACGCGCCGAGGCCAGCGCCGAGCGCCGTCGACAGAACCCAGATCAGCCAGATACTGACCGCGAGCCCGAGGTAGTACTGGAGCCTGTTCAGGTTCTCGTCCGCTTTGAATTCCATGACCGATCGCACGTACGCGTGATCGCTCAGGAAAAAGGCCACGCCGGCCCGAACCGTGCGCTTCCGCTCGGCGAAGTGCGGTGCCATGGAGGCGGAGTACATCAGCAATCGGAGGTTGATGACGGCCGCCGTCCCGACGATGATCGCTAACGGGGCCGTGGTACCGAGCAGTTCGAGGGCGGCGAGCTGGGAGGCTCCGGCGTAGACGATCGCCGACATCGCGATGATCTGTTCCGCGGTGAGTCCGGCTTCGATACCCGCGATTCCGGTGATGAGCCCGTACGGGATCACACCGAGGTGAAACGGGAGGGAATCCCGGATCCCGACACGGAAGTCGTCGTCCATACACGCGACGAATCGGTCGCCGATAAAACGGTTATCGATCGAGAGTCGGGGATCGGGAGAGGACAGTGCAGGTTCGAGATTCGTTTGGGATAGTCACGTATCGCACCAATCCGGTTCATTATTTTGTAGTTTTGTAGAAAAGTCTATTATTGTTGGACCCATATTTACATATCATCACGGAATTGTAACTATATTACATAATTTAATTTCGAATGTCCAACTATTTGCCGAAACATTTTTATAGTTTTGTCATGAACGGTCTTTTTATGCCACAAGATGACACGCTCCGAAGACGACAGTTCGTAAAGGCCACCGGGGCAGCTTCCGCTCTGGGAACCGTAGCCCTCGCCGGCTGTGCCGGCAACGGCAATGGAAACGGTAACGGTAACGGCAACGGCAACGGCAACGGAAACGGTAACGGCAACGGTAACGGCAACGGCAACGGCAACGGCGATGCGTTCCCGACACAAGACATCGAAATGATCTGCCCGTGGGCCGAAGGCGGCGGCACGGACCAGACCGCTCGACAGCTCGCGAACGGCGCATCGGACATCATTGACCCCTCGGTGTACGTCACGAATCAGACCGGCGGTACCGGCAGCGTCGGATTCACCGCCGCCGCTAACGCCGAACCCGACGGATATACCGTCGGCGTTCTGACGGTCGAACTCGTCACTATCGAGCACCTGGGCGTCGCCGAAATAAACCACACCGATGTCGATCCGGTCATGGGATACAACTTCGATCCCGCAGCGTTGACCGTCCATGAGGACGAACCGTACGACACGATCGGTGAATTCATCGATTACGCCGAGGACAATCCTGGCGAGATATCGATCTCGAACTCCGGGCCGGGCGGAATCTGGCACCTCTCGGCGGCCGGCTTCGCGAACGAGGCCGACATCGAACTCGACCACATCGGCTACGACGGAGCAGCGCCGGCGACCGAAGCCGTCCTCAACCGCGAAGTGCAGGGAACCACCTCAAGCGGAGCGGAAGTTGCACCACAAGTAGAGGACGGACCGCTCAAGACGCTCGCGAACTTCGGTGAGGATCGTCTCGATATCATGCCCGATGTCCCGACTCTGACTGAGGAGGGCTACGAATTCACGATGGGCGCGTGGCGCGGGCTGGGCGTGCCGAGCGGCACCCCGGACGATGCCGTCGAAACCCTGCATGACGCGTTTTATGAGACCTACGAATCCGACGAATTCCGCGAGTTCATGGACAACAGTGGCTTCGGCCTTGACTACCGCGACACGGACGAGTTCGGCGACTTCATGGAAAACTCCTACGAGGAGTTCGGCGAACTGATCGAGAATCTGGATCTGTAACCAGGTCACCGAAAGCAGCTGCTCGCTTTTGGTAAGATATATTATTCATCATCATCCCGAACTAGTCACACATTCAGATGGCATTTGAAATCAGCCACACGAACAAGATCGCGAGCGGGCTGCTGTTGCTTCTGACAGCGGCTGTGTTCTATCTCTCCGCTGACTTTCCAACCGGTGTCGGCGAAACGTCGCCGGCGTTTTTCCCGCGTGTGATCGTTGCACTGATCGCCGTGTTCGCGATCGCACAAATCGTCAAGTCGATTCGACTCGACAATGAACAGACCTACGAGATAACGAAGGAAAAGGTCATTACCGTCGGGATCGCCGCCGGGCTCGTCGTCGCGTACGTCGTCACGATTCCATATCTCGGCTTCTTGATCGGAACGATCCTCTTCCTCATCGCTAGCATGCACTTTTCCGGCGTCGAACGGGTTCGCAAATCCGTCCCGGTCGCGTTCGGACTCGCACTCGCTTTGCAGTACATCTTCGTCGGATTCCTCCGGGTTCCGCTTCCAGACAACGCGGTCGTTCCGATCGGTCGAATGCTCCCGTTCATCTGGGTTAGTGGGGTGTTCGGCTGATGAACTATAGCTCTCGCGGGGTGACACGGTGAGTCTCCTCGCCGGACTCGCGGAGGGTGCCGCGTTGGTGTTTCAGCCCGTCCCATTGTTGTTGATCGTTATCGGCGTTCTCATCGGCATCGCGATGGGTTCGATTCCCGGGATGACCGCGACGATGACCGTCGCAGTCTTGGTTTCGTTCACGTTCGGTATGTCGCCGACGGAGGGAATGATGCTCCTTCTCGGCATCTACGGCGGCGCGCTGTACGCCGGGTCGATCCCCGCGATCTTGATCCGGACGCCGGGAACGCCGAGCGCGGCGGCGACAATCTTCGACGGATTCCCGCTCTCCCAACAGGGGAAAGCCGGTCGAGCGATCGGTATCGCCACCGTCGCGTCGTTTGTCGGCGGCGCGACGAGCGTCATTCTCATCACGATCATTTCGCCGCAGATCGCGGACATCGCGCTCCGATTTCGATCACCCGAGTACTTCGCACTCGCCTTTTTCGGCCTGACGATCATCGCGAGCGTCAGTGGCGATTCGGTTCAGAAAGGGATGATCTCCGGACTGTTGGGGATGTTGATTGCGACGATCGGGTTGGATCCCACGATGGGCTATCCCCGATTCGCGTTTGGGTATACCGCACTGACCGCGGGCGTCCAGTTCATCGCCGTCATGATCGGACTGTTCGGTCTCGCGGAGGCGTTTAAACGCTATCACGAGGGGATCGACGGCATCGACACCCAACAACAGCTTTCGAACATCACTCCGTCCCTCGACGATCTAAAGAGCATCAAGTACACCACCGTCGGTTCGAGTATTATCGGAACGTTCATCGGCGCAATTCCGGGAGCTGGCGGCGACATCGCCTCGTTCGTGACGTACAACGAGACCAAACGGTGGGTCAGAAACGCGACTCCATCGTTCGGTGACGGAAACATCCGAGGCGTCGCGGCCGCAGAGTCGGGCAACAACTCCAGCACCGGCGGTGCTCTCGTTCCGACGCTCACGCTCGGTATACCAGGCGACTCCGTCACCGCCATCTTGATCGGCGCGCTTTTGGTACACGGAATCCGCCCGGGACCGGGTCTGTTCGAGGACGAGAGTGCGCTCGTCTTCTCGATCTTCGTCGGCTTCTTCCTCGTGTACGTCGTGATCCTAATCGCTGGCCTTTTGGGCGCACACCTGTGGGTTCGAATCCTCAATTTCCCGCCGAAATACCTCTGGCCAGCCATCATCGTTCTCTGTGTCGTCGGATCATTCGCTCTCCGCGGCGGCATCTTCGACGTGTGGGCGATGGTTCTGGCCGGGTTGCTCGGGTTCATCATGCGAATGGACGGGTATCCGCTCGCACCGATGGTTCTCGGGCTCATCCTCGGACCGATCGCCGAAGAGAACCTCCGACGTTCGCTCGAACTCTCGGGTGGATCGCTCGACATTATTTACACGAGCCCGATCGCGATGGCCATCTTGGTGTTGTCGGTGATCTCGCTTTTCACTCCGATTCTCGCGAACCGGTTCCTCTCCAATTGAGCCCCGTCCGTCTCCGATTGAGTTCGGTTCCGCTCTTTTCGGTCGGTTTCGCGAACACAACCGATATGCGGTTTCATCAAAAATATACGGCAAACAATGTTTGATAACATCCATCACATCGCGTTCGCGATCCGAGACATGGACGCTGCCCGAACCCAAATGGAGGAGCTTTTCCGCCTCGAACTAGCCTACCTCGAGAAGATGACCGAAAATTTCAACCTCGAGATCGCGATGTACTTCGCGGGCGATAGCCTCATCGAGCTCATCGCGCCCCTCTCGGCTGAGGGATGGACGCACGAATACATCGAAGAAAACGGTGAAGGGCTGTTTCACATCGCTTTCGAAGTCGACAATATCCGAGACCGAATGGCCGAGCTCGCGGCGCACGGTATCGAGTTCGAAGCGGGCGATCCGCGACCCGGGCCAAACGACGCGTGGGAAGTCGCGACAATCGAAAACGACACGATGGTCATGATGCAGATCGCAGAGCAGTCCGAACCGATACGCGAAGCGCTCGAAGTCGAGTGATTCCGAAAGCCGCTACTGTGATGCGTCCGTGTTCTTCGAATCCGTTCGTATCGAAACGACGGGCTGTTCAGCTCCGAGTATTACCTCTTGGGCGATGCTGCCGAACAGCGCCTTTCCGACGGGCGATCGCCGTCGCCCACCGATCACAAGGTAACTTGCGTTAGCGTCGTCGGCGTACGAGAGTATCTCTTGACCAGGGTAGCCTACGAGACCGACCGCAGTGAACGATTCGGCACCTTCTGACCCGATCTGTTCGGCTTCGGCCTTCGCCTCGCGTTTTGAGTTTTCAGTATCGACGGCCTCTCCGGGGTTCGCTTGCGACGATCGACGGATCCGTTCGGTCGATTCGTACTGGTTGTTGACGTGAACGACGTGGAGATCCTCGTCGAGTGCGTCGGCGAGCTCACGCGCCTTCGTTACGACTGTGCCGGAGCCGGAGTCCGGTTCAACCGCGGCGATGACTACCATGCAGACGCGTTTGGCACCAGCCTACATTAATTTCCGGTAGGATACGTTTCCCCACACAGACTACGTTTGATATTTCTGACTATATGTGGGTGATCGGTGTTTTGACTACTCAGAGAGTAGTTACGCTATTATAGATAGGTCGATTGTTGACAGCCTCCCCGCTCTGAACGAGGTTTCACCCCTACAATTTCCAGAACTTCTGTTTACTCTCTGAGATCCAGTATCCTCGATCGAACGTGCCGGTAAGCTTACAAATTACGACTGCAGCGGCCGAATCGGTTACAGCCAATGAGGATATTTTAAGACCCCGCCGAATTATTGTTCATGACGAAATGGCACTCTGGTCTGAACAAAAACCAACGGAGGATTTCTACCGGGTATTAGCGCCCGATGGAACCCTCGTAAACGAGCCACCGGACCTCGACGACGACGAGCTTCGAAAGCTTTACAGGACGATGAAGCTCACCAAGCGCTTCGAGGACAAAGCGCTCAACCTCCAGCGAGGGGGTGAGCTGAGCATTATTTCCCGATGTCGAGGGGAAGAAGCGACGCCGCTCGGAGCCGCCGCCGCGCTCTCCCCGGGAGATTGGTGTTTCCCGCTGTACCGGCAGCGATCCGGCCTCATCTACTGGGACGTACCCCTCGAACGACAGATCGTGGGATTGATGGGCGCCGAACCGGAGACGATCAACGAACACGTCTCAGCCGACGGCGACGGCCCGGCCGTTAATTTCTCGCCGGTGTACATCCCGCTGGGCGCGAACCTCCCGAACACCGTCGGATCGGCGCTTGCCGACAAACTGAACGGTCGGGACACGGTCTCGCTGACGTTCGTCGGCGACGGATCGACGAGTGAAGGCGACTTCCACGACGCGCTCAACTTCGCCGGCGTGTTCGACGTGCCGGCGGTGATCATCTGTCAGAACAACCAGTGGGCCCTTTCGGTACCGTCCCACCGACAGACCGCGTCGGATACGTTCGCCGAAAAGGGCGACGCATACGGCGTCCCCAACGAACGCGTCGACGGGAACGACATTTTCGCCGTGTACGAAAAATCGAAGGAGGCCGTCGAACGTGCCCGCTCGGGTGACGGTCCGACGTTCATCGAGTGTGTGACCTACCGCATCGTCGAACACAACACGGCCGACGAACCGAGCGTCTACCGGAGCGAAGAGCAAAAAGAGTACTGGCTCGAACGCGATCCGATCGACCGATTCGAGACGTACCTGCTCAACGAAGGCATCATCGGAGACGACGATATCGCGATGATGGAAGAGGAGATAGACGAGGAGGTCGCTGAAGCGGTCGCGATCGCCCGTTCGGTCCCGAAATCCGACCCCGGACTGATGTTCGATAACCATCTCCGCGGGACGTCCTGGAAGGAGCGTCATCAGCGGGCCGAACTGGAGCGCGAACTCGACGGGAAGAACCCGTTCGTCGATTGGACGGGGGAGGGGTTCGATGAGTAACACGCCGGCGGTAGAGGGCGAGACGACGGAGCGGAACCTGGTCGAAACGATCAACCGGACGCTCGCCCAGGAGATGCGAAACGACGACTCCGTCCGCCTCATGGGATACGATATCGGCCCGATCGGCGGCGTTTACCGAACGACGGAGGGGCTACTCGATGAGTTCGGCGCGGATCGAGTCATCGACACCCCGCTGTCGGAGAACGGTCTTCTCGGGACCGCGGTCGGGATGGGGATGCGCGGTGAGCGGATCGTCCCCGAGATTCAGTTTATGGGCTTTTTCTACCCGGCCTTCGGACAGTTCATGTACACGCTCGCGAAGATGTACGAGCGTTCGGGCGGGAACGTCGACGTTCCACTGACGATCCGGATGGTCTGCGGTGGCGGAATCAAAGCCAGCGAGTATCACTCCGAATCGACGGAGAGCTACCTGTTGCACACGCCGGGCGTTCGTGTCGTCTACCCGAGCGGTCCCAAGGAAGCGAAAGGGATCCTCGCCGCGAGTATTCGCCACGACGATCCGGTCATCTTCATGGAACACAAGAAGCTCTACCGGACCCACCGCGAGCCAGTTCCAGACGAGGAGTACACGGTTCCGCTGGATGAGGCTCGGATCGCCCGAACGGGCGAGGATCTGACGCTTATCTCGTGGGGAGCGATGGTTCGGCAAGCGGAGATGGCGGCGGATCGCGTCGACGCCGACGTCGAGATCGTCGATCTTCGAACGCTCTCGCCGCTCGACATCGATACGGTGTTAGAGTCGGTCAAAAAGACCGGACGATGTGTCATTTTCCACGAGGCTCGACGGACGCTCGGCCTCGGCGCGGAACTGGCCGCAGTGATCAACGAATACGCGTTCGATCGGCTGCACGCGCCGATCCAGCGCGCGACCGGATACGACGTGCACTTCCCCGGCAATCAGATCGAGGAAGCGTACTTACCGGACGCGACGCGTGCGGAATACGCCATTGAGGCGGTGATGGACTATGAGTTCTGAACGACAACGATTCGAATTCAAGATGCCCGACCCCGGCGAGGGGCTGACCGAAGCCGAACTCAGCGCGTGGCACGTCGACGCCGGCGCTGAGGTCGAAGAAGACGACGTGCTCTGTGAGGTCGAAACCGACAAAGCCCTCGTGGATATACCGGTCCCTCACTCGGGCGAAGTGCTCGAGCTTCGTGCCGAGCCGGGCGATGTCGTCAAAGTCGGCGAAGTCGTCGCGGTGTTCGCCGTCGAGGACGCCCCGACGGCGCAGGTGGCCGTCGAGGATTCGGACGGGGACTCCGACGCTCCCGAACCGGAGGATTCGACGGACAGAGACGGCACAGATACCACGAAACCGGCCGTCGTCGAAGCGGAAGCCTCACAGGCGGAGACGAGCGACGACGGTCGGACGTTCGCCGCTCCGAGCACCAGACGATACGCCCGCGAGCAGGATGTCGATCTGGCAGCAGTCGAAGGCTCCGGGCCCGGCGGGCGGATCCTCAGAGCCGACGTCGACGCGTATCTCGAAAGCGACGCCGAGGCGGCGGCGGAAGGAACGGTCGAGACGGCCGGTTCCGATGCCCCGGCGACCGAAGTCGAGCCGTCGACGGAGATCGACGAGGACGGCCCGGTCGTCCGACGGCCGCTCCGGGGGCTCCGAAAGACGATCGCGGACAACATGGTCAAATCGAAACAGACCATCCCGCACGTCACGTCCGGGTTCAAAGCTGACGCCGAGGAACTCGTCGAACTCAAAGAGCGACTCGATGAATCGACCGACGCCCCGGTGACGTACACGACGCTTCTGATGAAAGCCGTCGTGCCGGCGCTGAAAGAGTTCCCCGTCCTCAACGCCAGCATCGACGATGAGGCCGACGAGATCGTCGAGAAACACTACTACAACCTCGGTATCGCGACGCACACCGAAGACGGGCTGATGGTTCCCGTGATCGACGACGTCGACCGGAAATCCATCGCCGAACTGGGGACCGAGTTGGCCGACATCGTCGAACGGACTCGCGAACGCTCCGTCGACGTCGACGAACTCCAGGGTGGCACGTTCACGATCACGAACACGGGCGGCTTCAGCGAACACGGCACGTTCGGGACACCGATCATCCGCCACCCGGAGGTCGCAATCTTGGGCGTCGGACGGATTCAAAACGAGGCCGTCGCGGTGAACGACACCGACACCGAGGTCAGGAAAACGGTCTCGCTTTCGCTCTCGTACGACCACCGCCTCGTCGACGGCGTGACGGCGACGCAGTTCATGGAGTACGTCATCGAAGGAATCGAGGATACCGACGTTCTGCTCTCGCGGCTGTAACGAGTCAAAAGGGCCGAAACCGACTTTTAGAAGTGAGCGAACTTATCGCGTCGATACAGGTCTAACTCGCTAACGGTGTTCGGCACCTCGCGGGTGGCCGCGAAGACGATCGCGTCAGCGATATCGCTCGGATCGCTCGCTTCCTCGGGGCTCAGCCGCTCTTTCATCGGGTCGCCGTCCTGGTGGCCGAACTCGGTTCTGACTTCCGTCGGGTTGACGACTGAGACGGCGATACCGTCCTCGCCGACCTGCGCTTCGAGGCTGTGAGCGAAGCTTCTGGCCCACGATTTGCTCGCAGCGTAGACGGGGTTGAACGGCCGCGGATACTGCCCTGCGAAGCTACCGACGATGACGATGTTCCCCTCCGACTTGCGGAGGTGCGGTATCGATTCGCGGGCAGTGAAAAACACGCCGTCGGCGTTGACATCCATCATAAGGCGGTACTCGTCGTCGGTGAGCTCTTCGACCTGTTGGCCGACACCCAATCCGGCGTTACACACCACTACGTCGATTCCGCCGAATCGATCGACCGTCGCATCCACCAGGTCAGCGACCGCTTCACTATCGCGTACGTCTGTCGGGGCGACGAGCGTCTCGACGCCGTGCTCGGATTCGAGTTCGTCGGCGAGTTCGTTCAGGCGCTGTTCGCGGCGCGCCGCCAGTGCGACGTTTCCCCCTGCGGCCGCCACTTGGCGGGCGGTCGCTCGTCCGATTCCCGCGCTGGCGCCGGTCAGCAGGACGGTCTCTCCGTCGAGTGAGTCTGTCTCTCCCATGTTAGTTTCCGCGCACGGTACGTATTTATAATCCGGTGACGGCTGCGCCACCGATCGACGGCGTTTCTCGGGGCGATGGACTGCCTAGGAAAAAACGAGCAGGCGTTGACGCGTTCGCCAACGTTTATACCCCGAACCGAAGAAGACGGATGATATATGAGTGATGAGAGTCCTGATATCGTCGTCTTGGGTGATAAAGCGCACGGGATTCCCTCCACGGAGTGTGCGACAGCGCTCGAAGAGCGGCTCCCCGGATACGACGTTCGGATGGCGCGGACATCGGTGGAAGCTGACGAGCTCGTCCCGAAGTCGCCGATCGTCGTCGGTCTCGGCGTCGACGCCGAACTGATCGAGCGGGCCGATCGGTTGGAGTACTTCGCCGCAGCCTCGGCCGGCATCGGACATCTCCCGATGGACGCGTTCAACGAAAACGGCGTCGCAGTGACGAACGCCGGCGGCGTTCACGTCCCCAACATTCCCGAGCACGTCATCGGCTGTATGTTGACCGTCGCCCGCCGCCTCGATCAGGGGTGGCGACAACAGCNGGAACGCCGCTGGCAACACTTTCAGTCGTTCGGCGAGCTCGAAGGGAGCACGGTGACGATCGTCGGCCTCGGCCCGATCGGGCAGGGGATCGTCGAGCGTCTCGAACCGTTCGGCGTCGACACGATCGGCGTCCGGTACACGCCCGAAAAGGGCGGGCCGACCGACGAAGTGATCGGATTCGACGCCGACGACTTCGAGGACGCGCTCGTCCGCACCGATTACCTCGTGCTCGCGTGCCCGCTCTCGGAGACGACTCGCGGGCTCATCGGCGANGACGAGTTCGACGCGCTCCCGACNGANGCGGTCTTGATCAACATCGGTCGAGGTCCGATCGTCGACACGGACGCGTTGTTGGGCGCGATCCGGGGCAACAAGATCCACAAGGCGTATCTCGATGTCACCGATCCCGAGCCGCTCCCGGACGAGCATCCGCTGTGGAATCAAGAGGACGTCCTGATCACGCCACACGTCTCGGGACACACCTGGGAGTATTGGACTCGCGTCGCCGACATCGTCGCCGAGAACGTCCGGATCGCCGAGGAGACGGGCGAGTACCGAGATCTCAAAAATCAAGTTAACGCCGGCGACGTATAACCCGGAGATCTCTTTTGTAAATTCGAACCTCTTTTATACGCTCGGACACCGTTTCACCCGGTTGAGAGACGGTCCCGCGTTTGTAAAACAGTTGTAAAACGAGCCGGCTGTTTCCGGTCGCCGTACGAATCGGTCGATGTTTATAAGTTCGACTGAGTGACGCCGCCGTCGATCGGGATCGCGACGCCGTTGAGATATGTGGCCCGCTCGGAGGAGAGGAACGCGACCAGTTCGCCCAGTTCGCGGGGCTGGCCGACCCGGTCGAGGGGAACGTCGGTCGCCATCTCCGCGAGTCCGTCCTCATAGGAGTCGTACTCGCCCTGTTCGACATCGTGCTCGATGCCTTCCTGGAGCCGGCTGGTTTCGAAGAACCCCGGCAGCACCGAGTTCGCCCGAACGTCGGGGGCGAACTCCCGCGAGAGGGTCTTTTCGAGGCCGACGACGCTCATCCTGACGGAGTTCGAAAGCACCAGCGAGTCGACGGCTTCCTTGAC
>SL_4KL_010_BRINEDRAFT_10000705_pt1 | contig 17524 bp, 22 predicted proteins | sample SodLak_010_BRINE_2_FD_10664 | JGI IMG/M metagenome (IMG submission 10664)
TCTTTTGAAGGAGTTTTCATCAAGTTCTTCTATTTCCTTTACTATTGCCCCTCTTTCGTAGTTTTCTAGTCCGTGACCTAGTTTTGCGAACTGTCTTCCTAGGCAATGTAGGCATAGTTCTTCTTGTTTTAGTAGTGCGTTTCTTTTCTCTTTTATTGTCTGCATTTTTCTTCTTTCTCTTATTTTGAGTAGATTGATTTTTTGAATTTTGTGAATGTTTTTTCTAGTTTTTCTTGTGCTGTTTTCTGGTTCATGTCNGGTATTCTAGGGTTTGTTATTACTGATCCTGCTGTGTCAAGTGTTAGTGTGTTTTGGTTCCATCTTTTTTGGAGTATTGTCTGGCTTTTCATCAGGTTTTGTATTCTGAAGTATGGTACTGTGTATGTTTTCCTGTTCCAGAATCCTGTTCTTGTGAACACGTGGTTTTCTCCAAGTTTGTATGCTATGTTTTTCCATTTGTGTTTTGATGCTGTTTTTGATGCTGCCGCGATCGCTAGCGGTATTATGTATATTGCAGGTGTTATTCCTAGGAACAGGTTTGCGGTTAGTGCTGTTGCTGCGGTTATTGTGGCTAGTATAAGGTATCTGTGGAAGTATCTTTTTTTGGCTTCTGGACTTATTTTTTCTAGTTTTGGTGTTTTGTACTCTCCTATTTCTTCTGCCATTTTTTGTATTTCTTGTTTTTTGGCTAGTGGTATTGCTGTTTCTGATCCTTCTAGCTGTTGTTGGTTGGGGCTTAGTCCTGCTGTTTCTACTTTGAGTGTTGCGTATCCTAGTATTCTTTTTAGAATGTTTTCTTCTATTATCAGGTTCTGTATTTTTTCTTCTGGTATTGTGCCTGATGATCTTTGTAGTAGTCCTTTTTCGTATTCTAGTGCGTTGTCTCTGAATATTAGTTTGAAATCGTAGTTTCTTGCGAATACTGATGCTGCTGTAGTAATCCATAGTCCTGCTGTGGCGGTTGTGGCGAGGAATGTTAGTAGAAATGTTGATCCTGTGCCCGGTATTGTGTTCGTAACGTTTGTTAGGAATCCTCCAGCTATTATAATTATTACAAAGTATGTTGCAAGTGTTCTTGGTTTTAGAGATACTAGGCTTAGTATTGTAAGGTTTTTGGTTGATAGTTTGAAGTCTTCTTTTTCTCTGGTTTCTTGACTTGTTTTTCTCCTGTTTTTGAGTTCTCTGATTTCTTTCTGTATTTCTTTGGCTTTTTCGTAGTCTACATATTTTAGGTCGGCTTCTGTTGAGTTTCCTCCTGCTGTTTCTATATGTACTTTGGATATGTTCAGAAATCTTTGGATCATGTTTCTTTGTACGTCGACGTTTTGTATGCGGCGGATCGGTATGTCTCTAGTGTTTTTTGAGAGGACTCCTGATTTGATTTCGAATTTTTCTTGTGTTATTTGGTAGTTGTAGTTTTTCCAGTATAGGTATTCATATATTAGGAATGCTGAGAATGATATTGCAAGTGTTGTTGTGAATAGGATTATCTGTATTGGTCCTGTCTGTAGTATTGAGGCTCCTCCGAAGAGTATTATGAAGAATAGTAGTCCTGTGAGTTTGCTTAGTGCTTTGTAGGGTATTGAGGTTTTTGATAGTTTCATACTCCGTCAAACCCTTTTTCGGATTCGATGGCTACGTCTCTGAGCTCTTCTTGTAGTTTTCTGGCTCTTTCTTTTTTTAGACCAGGTATTCTGACATCGGCTCCTCTGCTTCCTGCAGTATATATTTTCAGGGATGAAAGCCCTAATATTCTTTCTATAGGGCTTCTTCTGGTGTCTATGTGTTGTATGCGGACGTGGGGCACCATTATGAAAACTTTTCTAAGTACACCGTACTTTATGTAGACATGATCTTCTTTCGGTTCGAATCCCCAGTTCTTGTATCTGAAGACTGCATGAACTGCTAAAAGCGATGGTATTAGAAGCATTAAGGTTATGGATATTATTGCTGGTCCGTTGAGAAAGGTTATTGCTATAGCTATTGTAGAGCTTATTATGATACCTATTATTGTTGACTGTACTAGCCATACGTTTCTTATTTTGTATTCGAGTTTTTCCATTTCGTTCTTATATTTTTGGTTTTGTGTGTCCAGATTTTTTATGGTGGAACAGTGATTGATGAGTTTTTTTCTTTTTTATTGCTTGAATTTTTTTATGTGTTTTTTGATTTCTCTGTTTTCAAGTTCCAGTAGTTCTGCTTTGATTTGTTCCTGGTCTTTGTTTACTATCATCATTTTCGGGTTGCCTGGTTCTGAGCTTCCTCCACCAACACCTGTGCAGCTTCCAGGGTTTAGAAGTATTTTATCGGACTTTTTGACTGCTTCTTGTTGATGTGTATGACCATGGATTAATACTTTTGTTTCCATGTCTTCTTCGGCGATTTTGGTAAGTGTTTCATGGTCTCCACGCGGGTTTATACCTGTTCCATGATAAACTCCGAATTCGATGTTTTTGTGGTTGAATTTTTTGGAGTTTGGTAGTTCGAATCTGTCGCAGTTACCTTTGACTGCTATAAGTTCTTCTGCTTTATTTTCCAATTTTTCGTATACTTCTCTGGTTTCGAAGTCTCCGCAGTGTACAGTGATGTCTGATTTTTCAATTATGTCAATGAATTCTTCTGGTATCTCGGCAGCCCTGCCTGGTATATGGGAGTCAGAGATTACGGCAATCATATCAAACCCTAATTTGTTGAATCTTTATATACAATCATTTACAAGTTTCTAATTAGAAAGGGGATTAGATAATTATGGAGGGAGTAACTGAGAGATGAAATACAGAGAATGGGTAAAGTAAAAGAACTGTTCTACAGAAACACGTTGTTGACTCTTCTAGGTACGACTAGAGCTGTCAGCAAAGCAGATTTTCAGCCCCCAACTAAGTGGGTGAGTTTTTTAGATAGTTTGAGGGCTTCTTCAGATATACTATATTTCAAACTTTCTGTGATAGATGAGGATCTGGGCGAGGAGTTTATAGAGAAAGAGGAGATAATTGAAAAACGGCTCGGAAAGGAGAAGTTTTACAGCACTGAAGAGTTAGAAGATTTAGAGGATAGGAAGGACGAGATAAAGATCTAAGAATTTGAGAGTTGTCTGACTATCTTTCTGAAGTTTTGATTCCAAACATTACGTCTTGATTCATTTTTTGATTCTGCGAAAGTTTTACTGGAGTTTTTCAGCATTAATATTCTATCCCAGTTTCTTCTATCACCTTTTATTTCATGAGCTATCTTTATAGGTACTTTGAACTCGTATTCCTTTATTTCCCCGTTGGGTAAGCCTAGAACAGTTCCTATTTCGAAGTATCCTGTTCTGTCTTCTTCGTCTTTCAGAAGCTCCAATAACCTCTCGGCAGGAAGATTTTTGTCAAAGTAACTTATGTATGGTCCGGGAAAACCTGGTACTGCATTCAGATAAATGCTGTGATCTTCTCTAATAACTGTCTTTTCATGTTCTGCCAGGGCTTTTTCGACGGTATTNCTTGCTATTTCGAGACTGTTTGATGCCTGTATCTCCGGGTAGTCTGTATCTAGTTGTTTCAGTTGAAAATCTGTGTTTTCAAAGGCTTTTTGTGCAGATTTGATTTTTTCAGGATTGCCTGTGATTAGGTATACTTTTTCCGGCATTTTTCTGGGTTTAGAATCCTAGTTTCTGCATCATGTTTTGCATGTTGCCGCGTTTCATTGATTTTTTGTCGAATTTGTCCACCATGTTTTTGGTTTGCCGGTAGTGTTTGACTAGGTCATTTACTTCCCCTGTTTTTTTACCAGATCCTTTTGCTATTCTTTCTTTACGTGATTTGTTAAGTATTGTTGGATCGTTAAGTTCTTCTTTGGTCATTGAGTCCATTATTATTGAGTAGGAGTTTACTTTTTCTTCGGTTATATCTGTTATGTTTGACGGCATTTTTGCTCCGAATGGTAATTGTTGCATCATTTCTTCCATTATTCCTGCGTCTGTGACTGATTCTATCTGTTGTTTGAAGTCTTCTAGTGTGAAATCTCCTTCCAGTATTGCCTCAGGGTCTGTGTCTAGTTCCTCTATTTTTTCTAGCAGGCTTTCTAGGTCTGGTTGTCCCAGCATTTCGGATACGAAGTCTACAGGATCGTATGTTTCTAGGTCTTCCATCTTTTCTCCGGTTCCTATGAACTGTACGGATATTCCGGAGTTTTGGCATGCTATTAGTGCTCCTCCTCCTTTTGCTGAGGAGTCCATTTTGGTTACGATTACTCCTGTTAGTCCTATTGCTTCTTCAAATTTTTCTGCTTGCTTACGCGCTGATTGTCCGATGTCTGCTGGCAATACAAGGTGTTTTTCGTCTGGCTGGAGGACTTTATTTATCTGTGATAGTTCTTCCTGGAGTTCGTTGTTCAGCGAGTTTCTCCCTGCTGAGTCAATGATTGTGACTTCTGTATCTAATTCTCTTTTACCTTTTTCTACTACTTTTACAGGGTTTTCAGCGTCTTTTTCTCCGTAGAATTCGACTCCTATTTGTTCTGCTATTTGTTTTAGTTGATCGTAGGCTGCTGGACGGTCAGTGTCTGCTGCGATTACCCCTACTTTCAGTCCACGTTTTCTATAGTAGTCTGCTATTTTTCCTGTGGTTGTAGTTTTTCCTGCTCCGTATAGACCACATAGTAGTATTGTTTTTGGCTTTATTTCTATCTCTGTTTTTTCTCCTAGAAGGTTTTCTAGTTTGTTGTATACTATTTCGAGTACGTGTTCCTTTCTTGTTAGTCCTTTTGGTACTTCGTCCTGTAGTGCTTCTTCTCTGATTTCATCGCTTAGTTCGCTTACTAGTGATACGTCTACGTCCGCTTGTATAAGGTCTCTTTGTATGTCTTTGACCAGTGTTTCTACTGCGTCTTTGTCTGCTACGCCTTTGCTTGAGAACTTTTGGACGGATTCTTTGATCCTATCGAACATACTTTCTGTTTGTCGGATAAGGGTTAAATGCCTTTTAGTCGCCGATTGTCCAGTATTTATATATGAACATTGAGAATATTGCTCCTATCAGTGATGATGCTGTTGCCGCGATTATTGAACCGTACCACCCGAACCCTTGGAAAGCTGCAGCAGTGAAGCCTAGCAGGAAAAATGTTACGCTTGTATGAAAAGGGTTTAGGAGAGTGGATAGCGATTCCCAGATGTCTAAAGGTGTTCTTAAATGGTATATAATCCATGCAGATGCTGAAAAGGATCCAATACCAGATAATATACCTGATGCTTCATAAGCTTGTATTCCTATTAGTGTTGCTATTGAGAACACTAATATTAGAGTAAATATGTTGTCGGGCATAATTAGATTGAGTACGGTTTAACCATAAAAGAGTTTCATACGTATAACCTTATCTATGGAACTTTCTCTTCGACGGATTGGGGAACAAAACCTTTACTATAAGGAGTCTGATGTAGACTCAGATCTTACCCTGGTTTTTGTGCCTGGAGGTTTCAATACAGATATTTGGAAGAACCAAGACCGTTATTTCTCGAAGAAGTATAGGACCGTGTTTTTCAAACCTACAGTAAGCCAGGAAGGTTTTCAAGGAGAGTGTGAATGCTTGAAAAGTATTTTGGACCAGAAAGATATTGGAGAATGTGTCCTGATTTCTGGTTTGACTGGCAACATGGTTGTTCAAGAGCTCGAGGATCACAGGAATGTTGCGGCTAGTTTTATGACAGGAAGGTTCTCAAGAGATTCTTTACCTCCTAAGCTTGTTTACAAGTTTTTCTGGAGTCTGAACTTGAAAGAGCCGAAATTGTTTAGAAAGACTCTTTTCTCTGATAGCACACATTATAAGACTTTGAAAGAGTTTTCTGAGGATGTCGAGACACCTAAATATGAAATTTTGAAAAGTTTTATAGATCAAAACAAGTTGAAACGTCCTGAAAAATACTCTACAACAGTTTACAGTGATGAGGATATTTTGTCTTCTCTAAAGGATATAAGAAGTATTCATGAGGATCGTTTCATAAGCTTGATTGAAAGAGCTGGTGTTTTCAGCTTTTATGAGAAACCTCAAGAATATAACAAGGCTCTTAATGATTTCTTAGATAAGCTCGATGAGAAATTGGAGAACAAGAAGTACATTAAAGTAAGAGAAAATAACCGTTCTCTTTTCGAGTTTGAAAAAGAAAAGAAAAAGAAACCTGAACTGAAGGTGAAAAAATGATAGCCGGATTAATTCTTTCAGACCAAGAGGATATTGATTCATGTCTAGCTTTCATAGGAGATGAGACGAAAACTTACTCCTTAACAGATAACGATAAAATAGTGGAAAAGATCTCCGAGTTCGGACCTGATATAGTGGCTGTTGATGTAGGGATCGAGGAGTCGAGAAAAGATCTTACAGAGTCTGAAGAAGAATTAAAGGAAGAGGGTTACAGTTTTACTCCTAGTTCCTCAGAAAGCAGGAAGATTAGAAGGCTTCAAGGCATTCAAGCTTATTTGCAGAAGAATATGGATAATTGTCCAGAGTTCATACGTTTTGATCCTTACATAACTTCTGATGAGCTGGCTTTGGATAGTGATGAGTCTATTGAATCGCTGGGAGTGGATTCGAGTTCTATTGATTCTGCCAGAGAATTTGATGCTGTTTTGGGAGGAGTTACTGCTCGTTTCTACCAACAGGATCAGTTCAGAGATCTTGGAGTTGTAGTACCTGAAAGTCTCGAGAGCAGTGAAGATTAGTCCTGGTTTTTTGAAAGAAAAAAGTTTAAAAGAGTTTTATGATGAATAAGTAGATACAGACAGTGAAGTATTATGGGGATGGAAAAATTCTACAAGACAGTAAGAAAACAGTTCGGAGTCGACAAACCACAATTAAAAAAAGAACTTAAAAAAGAGGTAACAGAAGAACTCCGACAAGAATTCATGGAAGAAATAAGCTACATAGAAGCACAAATGAAAGAATACGAACAGTTCGTAGCAGAAGTAAACCACATGCTAGCTAAAAAAAGAAAAGAAAGAATCCAGAACGACAAAAAAGAACAGCAGATAAAAATGGATAAATTCGACGACAACATGGAACCATTGAAGAATAAATTGAGAGAGCTAGAGAAATCAATGGAAGAAAGACTGGAAAAACAAAAAGCGATCAGCTAAAAATTTTTCTTCCCACCTTTTATTCCAAGTAAACAAGGTTGTAGGACTCAAGTACAGGAGAATCATCTCCAGACTCAAGGTCAAAGCTCAAAGTAACATTCTCTGCATCCAAGCTGAACTCATTGCTAGATTCACCATCACCTAATGAGAATTCCTCACTTCCACCCGACTCAGAGTTTACTTCAACACTTATATCGCCGTCCTGAAGATCAGCCTCTGCTATAAGCTGAACTAATTCAACATTCTGATCAAAAACTATAGGTTCTGACAAATAACTGCCTCTATCAACAAAATCGTTACCAAATTCAAGCCTACTCACCTCACCGCTGTTTGATACATAAACTGTTTGATCCGAATAAGCAAAACTGTCTGCCTCAACAATCCTCTCTTCACCATAATGAGGGTCGTAGCTATACAAGTATCCGTCTTTCAGGTTCAGGCTCTGACCGTAACCATCCTGGTTCCAGTCAGTTTCTATACTTTCCTGATCTACCGGTTCTTCAAACATTTGTGAGCCATTCAACAGTCTTATCTCAGCAGACTCCGGCACCCCATCACGATTCGAATCAGTTCTTAATACCTCAACCACGTCTTCGTAAAGTTTCTCTTCATCACCTGTATCTAGATCTCTGATGTAGACATCTCTGTCACTGTCTGCATAGATCACGTTAAAACCTGGATAATCAAAATTCCCTGCAACAGAACCATAAGTTGAGTCTATTCCAAGTTCTTCTACAGAATCTTGGACTGCATCATACTTTACTGCCTCTCCTCCACTTCTTATGATATAGAGTTGGTTGTCTTCGTAGCCTGTTACTCTTAATCCTTCAGTAATTTTTTCTTCTTCTACAAAGGTTTCTGATTCCAGTTTTAACCCTTCTTCAGATATATGAGTGTTTTCTGTTTCTCCTTGAAACTGATGCCTTTCCACCGCATTTTGGGCTGTTTCGCCGTCTTCAACTATTTCAACAGTGTCATCAAAGACTGTGCTAAAGGTGAAACCTATAGTCAGCCCTATTAAAGCTATTATTAACGCGTACTTTATCTTAGATTTCTTCATTGGTATCTCACATTTACAATGTTTATTTCTGGTGTTTCTGTTTCCGTTCCTTCTAGGTTTGCTCTGTATTGGAAGTATCTGTTTTCTTCTAGTTCTGGTTCACATAGTTCTGGTTCACATTCTATCCAGTCTGTCCAGTCTTCTGTTGATGAGGCGTCAGGTCCTGTTCTTACTTCGTGTTTGATGTCTGTTCCTTCCTCCTGTTCTTCAGATATCTCGATTTCAAACACTTTTACTTCTGACCCGAAATCTCTTCTCATTGTCTTCAGGTAGCCTTCTTGTTCAAAGTCTTTGAGATACTTTACTTCGTACGAGTCTATTTCTGGTGTCTGTGTACCATCTGATTCAAGTATTAGGTCTGTTGTCAGGTCTTCTCCTGGTTCTATGCTTGTCCAAGTATTGTTTTCTAGGGCTATTTTACCCGAGTTTGAGGTGTTTGCTTGTAGGTCGATGTTTTGGTTGTTGGTTTCGCCGTGTACGTTGATTTTAACATCTCTTACTTCTGATTCGGTGTCGTATGTTCTGCTGTATATTCCTTGTTCTAGGTATCCTTGACTTAGGTTACCTGTTTCTACTGTCTCCGTAGAAGTTTCATCTTCCGCCGTAACCGTGTATTCATAGAATCCTTCTTCTTCTACCTCAAATTCTTCTGATATCCATTCACCATCTTGCATTGTTCCTTCATTGAGTGTTCCGTTTTGTTGGTCTACTATTAGTTGTTCTTCATCTTTTTCTACCCTGAAACCTACTCTTTCAAGGTTTTCATCTTCTACACCTGTTTCTATTTTCACTTTGTCACCTGATTCAGGGTTTGAGTCGTTTATATTGTGGTAGTTTATTTGAGGTGCGGAATTGGTTGTGAACTCTACATCTTCTGTATAGTCTGCGCATGCATCATATTCGTCGCAAAGTCTTAGTCTGTAGTAATATGTTTCTCCGTCTTCCAGATCGGTTTCTTCACCGATTTTTATGGATCCTGAATCTGTTTCGGAGTCTATATGTTTGGAGTTTTCAAGGTGGTTTGGTTCGGGTTCCTGTCCTAGGTATGCCTGAAGTTCCATGTCATCTCCATCAGGATCGTCTACACCAGACCATTCTATTTCAGGCTCCTCGCTTGTTTCGAAATCTTCAAGCTCTGTAAAGCTTTCGGGTCCTGTAGGAGGATTATTAGGTACAACGTTAGAGTCTATTGATGTATTAACCCATTCAAAACCATCGTAGAATCTCACAGATGTTTCTACTTCTCCAAAAGCTTCTACTCCTTCAATACTGTCATCTATACTTCTGGAGCATTTTACTTCTTCATCTGAACCCCAGCTGGTGTCTATAGTTCCTTGTAGTTCGCCTTCCTGGTCTGCGTTATACGTTACTCTACATTCCTCAAAGTCTTCTTCACCGTCAGGATCTGATGCGTACGCTTCTACGTTAAATTCATGTCCCGTTGTAGCATTGTCATAGTATTGCTGGTCTTCAACTAGTTCGGGAGGTCTATTGTCGAATGCTTTTATTTCAAGCTCTGAACCAGAAGGTATATTTACATTTATCTCATCTTGGTCCGTCACTTCATCTTCTTCCGATCCATCAACATATATTTCATAGTATAGCGAGCTGTTTACGGGATCAAATTTTGTTTCTGCAGACCGGTTGTATTGGTATCTTGCAACGGTCTGATCTATTTTAGAGAAATTGTGTTCATACATTTCAACTCCAACCTGGTCTTGACTGGTTGTGGTAAGATTAGTGTTCGAGAACTGTACCACTCCCTCATATACTTCTACCTGTTCAAACTCCATTTCATGCGGCATTATATAACTAGTATTTATATTATCGTAAACTTCGGTATCTTCTTCCAACGTTACGCTAGCTGATATGAATACTGCTAATACTACCAATGCTGATACGATCACTGCTGTTTTCTGAAATTTTTTATTCACTTTCAAGTTTTAGTACACCGTCTTCTTCTGTTATATTGGTTTTGCTGCCTTGGAAGTTCTCTGATTCTTGTTGAGAGCTTTGTTCTTGATCCAGTCTTGGACCGAAGAATATGTTTTCTGATTCCATGGTCGCATCTTCAAAGTTTTCTGAACTTGAGATTAGCCATGAGCTTGTTTCGGTTGACTGTATTTCTGTTGTTCTATCGGAAGCTATCCCATCTTCAAGTGATACCGATGCTTCTTCCACACTGCATATTATATCTTCAAACTCTGTTACTTCTATTTGAGAAGTGTTTAATCCTGAGAAACCTTCTTGGAATGCTTCCCCGTCCTCGCATACCGCTGTTGCAGTCCCGTTGGAGTCAAAGTCGTCACCCGTGTTCTGGAACGTGATTTTTAGAGTATCTGATACTTCATTCTGTTCCACTTCCAAGATTTCAAGACTTTGATCACCTGAATCCGAAAGTTGTGATGCTGCATCGGATGCACCAGAAGATACGCCGCTAAACGTTTCAGCGAAAAAGTTTCCTGCCAATGTACCTATACTTATGGTCACTGCAAGAAGCAAGACTGAGGCGATCAGGGGCGAGATTCCTTTAGACATATTCTATAAGAATAATTTTGTGATCTCTAGGTTTTAAAGTTGTTCGGAGATCTAAACGAGGAGTTTTTATTCTAAAATATTTTCAACAAATTTTTGTTTCTCGAATTTTTGCAGATCCTCGTATTTTTGTCCCGTGCCTAGAAATGCGACTGGTTTCCCGCTTTTTTGGGATATTGATATGATTGCACCACCATTCTCATCTACATCCATTTTGGTTACTATTATTGCATCAAACATTCCTTTGTAGGCTTCTGCTTGTTCCAGCACATCGTTCCCTGATAAAGCATCAACAACCAAGAATGTTATATCTGGATCGTTGACTTCAACCATTTTTTCTAATTCGTTCATCAGGTTGGTGTTTGAGTGGCTTCTTCCTGCAGTATCAACCAATGCGATTTTATCTTCTTTTTCTGCATGGTCTACTGTATCATATCCTACTGCTGCAGGATCAGATTCGTACTCATGAGAAATAACTTCTACATCTAGGTTTTCTCCGTGCTCTTCAAGCTGTTCGATTGAAGCAGCTCTGAAGGTATCTCCTGCACCCATAACAGTCTTTTGACCTTGTCTCTCAAGTTTGTTGGCAAGCTTACTGAGTGTCGTAGTTTTTCCACTGCCGTTGAATCCTATCATAAATACTACTGGTGGTTGGTCGGCTTTCTCCAGTTCCTTCTGGAAGTTGAAGGTGTCGTCCAGTAGTTCTAGAAGTACTTTTTCGACTGTTTCGTCTACTTTTTCTTCTACTTTTCCGCGTGCTACCTGTTGACCAACTAGTTCCTTCCGGAGTTGTTCTTCTATTTTTTCTGCGGCTTCTAGTGATACGTTGCTTTGCAGTAGTTTCAGCCTTAGTTCTTCTAGGGCTGGGTTTATTGTCTCTTCTTCGATTTCTTTCTCTGCTACAGCTGATTTAACGCTAGATGAGAAGTCTTTTACGGTGTCTTTGAATTTTCCCAGCATGGAAGTTTCTGCTTTGATTTGTTTATTTTTGTTGTTCCTGGTTTTGTTGGAGTTCTTGTTGTATTTCTTGCATTTGTCCTTGTAGTTGGGTCACCGTTTGTTGGAGTTCTTCTTGTGTTTCTTCAAGTTCTTCTTTTCTTTCTTTTAGCAGGCTTGCAGCGTTTTCTGTTTCTTTTTTCTCGAACGCTTCTCCTCCTATGTTTGTGACTATTTTCTTGTTTTCTTTGAGTTCTCCGACTACAAATGCTCCGGAACCTATGGGAACTAGTATTTCGCTTCCAATTTCTTGGTTTTCCAGGTTTTTTGCAGCTTTTACCGTGGTTTCTACTTCTTCAACGCTTTCCTCTACTTGTTCTATGAATTCTTGGATTTGTTGGATTTGTTGTTGTAGCTGCTGGTATTTTTGCATTTGTTCCTGTTGATTCACAGTTATTTAAGCCTCTTTTATGTCTTCGATTGTTATTTTTGATCTTTTTATTGAGTGTTCGCTTCCTAGTTGGCTGTAAAGAGTGTCTTTTGCTTGTTTTTCGGATTCGGCTTGGATTGTTCTTTCGAAGGAGTGTTTCTTTTTTCCCAATACGATTTTCCCTGAGAAACTGTATTNTGTCATAGTTTAAACCGAGGTGTTTGAACTTTTTAAACCCATAACCTTTTGTTAGTTGTCAGAATTCTTTGGTATGAGTACTTGGTCTATTCTTCCTAGTTCTGGTCCTGTTGTGTCTTCTCCAACTAGGAAACTCTTGTCGTTGCACAGTATTCCTGATGAGATGTATGGTGAACCCATGTTTATTGTGCCTATGTCTACTTTTTCTACTTTCAGGGCTTCCTTTGTTTTTTCAGCTTCTTTTTCTGTGGCAGCTCTGTGGAGTAGTACTCCGTTATTGTTTGCTTTCCCTGATACTCCTGGGTTAGTTGTGCCTGCTATTTTCCCTGTTTTCACAGGTACTTGTAGGGCTTCTTGTATTTCTTTTTTGTTTTCTTCAAGTTTTTCGCTTATTAGGGCTCCTTTGTCGTTGCATATTATCAGGTTTCCTAACGCGTTCTGCCGAGATTCTATTATTTGGTAGGGTATACCTGCTTTTTCTAGTTTTTTTTCCTCAATTTCTTTTATTGATTTAGGTACGAGTAAACAGTTTTCGTTTCCTGCGGTAAATAGTCCTACTAGTTGTGTGCCTGCGATCCTGGTGACTGCGTTTTCTATTTCAAATACATCTTTCTTTTGAAAATTGTATGGGTAGACTGCGTATCTGCTGGTTACTGTGGCGTAGAATCCTATGTTGGGGTCGCCTTCGTAACTGTATTTTTCTATTTTCATTTAGTTCTTTTTTCCTTCTGGGTAGTTTGATGGTTATTTGAACAATTTTTTTGTCCTATGTGTTGGTTTCGAAATATTGTGAAAAAGTAGGTGGGAGAAATAGAGAAAGTGCTTCTTTTTTTATTCGTCTAGACTGTCTCTTCTCCAGTGACGGCTTTTTCTTCTTTTAAGTGATTTTCTTCTTGCACTGTCTATTCCGAATGCTTTTAGTGATAGCCATCTTGGTGCTGATTTAGCTGTCTGGTTTGCTTTTGCTAGTCTCTTCTTTTTTGCTTTGGACTTGTTTGATGCCATAGTATTATTTTTTCACCTTCTGAATTTTATATTTCGGTTGTTTTCTTGCTCTTGGTTTAGACCTTTGAGTATCTGTTTCATTTGTTGTTCGTTGATCTTCTGTATTTGTTGGGAGTCTCCGAGCATGTTTATTTGTTGTGCTATCGATAGTGCTTTTTCTTCGTCAACTGTTTTAATGTTTGATAGTCTTTCTTTTGCTTTTTCAGTCATGTACTGTTTAGCTTGGTTCCATACTCCTTGTTTCTTTTTTTCTAGCTGTTCTTCTTGTATGTCTTGTTCCTGGCTCCTTAACTGTTCTCTTTTTTGTTCTCTGAGTTTTTCAAGTTCCTCGTCTTCTACCATAGTTCTTTATAGGATTGTTGTTCCTTTTTAAGCAGTTATTTTGTCTGCTTTCTTGTCTAGGAGGCTTTTTCCTTTATCCGTTATTTTTCTTCCTTCCCCTTCTTTTTCTTCTACTAGTCCTGCTTCTTCAAGGTTTTGGAGAGCGGTTCTGATCACTTTTCCTGATGCTTTTCCATGGTGTTCTGGTGCGTGTCCATGGTTTTTTCTTCCTCCGTAGATGGTTCTTAGTCTTGATACTCCTAGTGGTCCTTCCATCCTGATCTTTCTTAGGATTGCTGCTGAGCGGATGTGGTACCAGTTGTCTTGTTGTGGAGGTCTTTCTTTGTGGACTCCTGTTTTAGCGTATTTTGTCCATCCCGGTGCTTCAAATTCTTCCTCTAGTTTTTTTGCTGTCTCCTTTATTAGAGGTTCCGCTTTTACATCGTAGACTGTTGTCATATAATATATCAAGATGTGTCGAAAACTTTTAAATCACACCTTGTGTGACCTGTTCTGTTTCAAAATACCGGTTTCTTGAGACGGAAGTTTTTGTACGCTCTCTAGCTATTTTATGAAGTCTGTCTCTAGTTTTTTGTTTTTGACTTGTTTTTCTAGGTGTTTTCGGAATTCTTTGATCTCTACTTTTTTCTTTTCATTTTCGTTTCTGTCTCTTACAGATATTTTGTCTTCTTTTTCTTCATTATCACCNAGAATAAGCATATATGGTATGTTATCGTCGTGTGCTGCCTGTATTTTTTTACCGACTGTCCAGCTACGATCTTCTATGTCTATACGGAAATCTGAGAGTTCTTCCTTGATTTTTTCAGCATACTCCATGTTGTCATCGCTGACGGGGAGAATTCTTACTTGTTCCGGAGCCAGCCATACTGGGAAGTCTCCTGCGAAGTGCTCGATCATTACCCCCATAAATCTTTCAATTGATCCAAGGATGGCTCTGTGAACCATCACAGGGTGATGGTCTTTGTTGTCTTTTCCTGTGTATGTCAGTCCGTAGTTACGTGGTATCACGAAGTCGAGTTGTACTGTTCCTAGTTGCCATTCTCTATCTACTGCATCTTTGACTATTATACCTATTTTTGGTCCGTAGAATGCTCCTTCTCCTTCATTAACATGGAATTCTTGTGTTTTTGTTTCTAGTGCTTGTTTTAGGGCTTTTTCTGCTTTTTCCCATAGTTTTTCTGGACCTTGTGCTTTTTCAGGCTTGGTTTCTAGCATGAATTCTATGTTGAAGCCTAGTTCTTCGTACATGTCTATGACTGTTTCTAGTGTTTGTTCTATTTCTTCTTGGATCTGGTCTTCACGTATGTATGCGTGTCCATCGTCTTGTGTTAGTCCTCGAACTCTTAATAAGCCGCTTAGCTCGCCTGATTGTTCGTTTCTGTATACTGTTCCGAACTCTGACAGGCGTATAGGGAGATCTCTGTAGCTTCTTTCTTTTGAGTTGAATATGTGGCTATGGTTTGCACAGTTCATCGGTTTTAAGCCGTATTCTGTGTCGTTTTGCTCCCATGCAAACATCTCTCCTTCTTCTTTGAAGGCTTCGTAATGTCCTGTCTTTTTCCAAAGGTTGGCTTTGTTTAGTTCCGGCGTCCAGACTTCTTCGTAGCCCAGTTTTTCATTTTTGGATCTTATATATTCCTCTAATTCTCTTCTTATACACATTCCTTTTGGATGATAGTGTGCGCACCCCGGACTGTGTTCTGGTATGGAGAATAAGTTCATTTGTTTACCGATTTTTCTGTGGTCTCTTTTTTCTGCTTCTTTTTTCTTTTCTAAGTATTTTTCTAGTTTTTCTTGTGTTGTGAATGCTGTTCCGTAGACTCTTGTAAGCATTTCATTTTCTTCGTCCCCTCTCCAGTATGCTCCTGCGATCTCTAGTAGTTTGAAGCCGCCGATTTTTCCCGTGCTTTCTACGTGTGGTCCTTTGCAGAGGTCTTTGAATTCTCCTTGTTTGTAGAATGTTACTATGTCTTCTGTTGCTTCGTTTTGAAGTATTTCTTTTTTGAACCTGTTGTCTTTGTAGAATTCTTCTGCTTCTTCGTGGCTTGCTTCTTCCCGGGTTATCTCCAGGTCTTCTTCTATTATTTTTTGTGCTTCTTCTTCAATTTGTTTTAGATCTTCTTTGTTGATCTCTATGTTATTTATATCGTAGTAAAATCCTTTATCTGTCCATGGACCGATTGTTAGTTTGGCTTCAGGGTGCAGTCTTTTTAGTGCTTGTGCGAAGATGTGTGCAGCACTATGTCTTAATACCTTTATGTATTCTTCGCTCTGGTCTGTTATAATTTCAAGTTTGTCGCCTTCTTCAACTTTTTTTTCTTTGGCGACTAATTCTCCGTTTATTTTTCCTGCTATAGTATCATCTCCAAGCCCCGTTCCTATTTCGTAGGCTGCGTCCTGTACTGAACTGTCTTCGTCTACTTCTAGTTTTGATCCATCGGGTAGCTCTAATTTAATGCTCATATAAAGGTAAGATTGGGCAGAAGTCTTTAGAAGGATTTTGAATTCACACCTTATTTTTTGTGTTTATCAAGAATCCAGCGATATTAGAAATATTTTTACTGTGAGGATGAAACGGATTGCAGGAGAAATTTTTTATGTAGTTAAAAGTTTGTGGTTTTATTTGAATTAAATATATGATTAAGGTCCTTCGACTTGGACATCGTGCCGGTAGAGATGATCGTATTTCAACTCATGTAGGTTTAACTGCCCGTCAGTGGGGTGCGGAGGAGATAATATACTCCGGGGAGAAAGATAAGAATATGTTGGAGAGTGTTGAGGATGTAGTTGACCGTTGGGGAGGAGATTTTGAAGCCAAGTATGAGAATGATTGGAAGAGGTTTTTCAAAGATTTTGACGGATTCACAGTCGTTCTTTCAATGTTTGGAGAGGTTTTGGATAAAGGCATGGAAATCATAGATAATGAAGTTGAAGATGAAGATGATCTTCTCGTAATTATCGGAGGGGAGAAGATCCCTAGCTGGTTATACGAAGAAGCTGATCTTAATCTTAGTGTCGGAAGTCAACCTCACTCCGAGGTAGGGGCTTTAGCAGTTTTCTTACATGAATATAACTCTGAAATGCTTTACAGAGATTTTAAAGATGCTAGTATAGAAGTTGTGCCTAAAGCTCACGGTAAAGAGGTCAAAGATCTTGAATAAAGGATTAAGTTTGGCTTTTAGCCTTTTCGATGCTCCGGATTATTCTCTGGTCTCTTGGACCTTCTAAATTTGTGTAGGAAGATATTATTTGCTGCAGTTTTTCTGATACCTCTGTAGAGAATTCTTCTTCTGACCTTTGGAGCAGTTCTCCCGTTCTCCAGTTGAAATTGTATTCTAGTGATCCGTTGAGGTATGAATCTATGAATACTGAGACTGCCGCGTTGATCTCGTTAAACTCCTGGTTTAATTCTGGTTCGGTTTCTGCTCTTTCTTTTTCTATAGCTTTATGCATCTTTTTTCTTGTTTCTTGTATGTATTCTTCTGTTTGTTGTAGAGATGTGCTGTTTTTCAGGACTTCTATTGCTGTTTGTTTGACTTTTTGAGGACTGTGTCCTGCTAGTTCTGCGGCTTCGTGTAGAGGACCATATGAAACTGTCAGTTTTTTTATAAAGGTTTGATCTCCGTTTCTTATCCTCCTAGACGCGGTTCCGTATCCTTCTGGAAGCAGTATATCTGCTTTTTCTTCTTCCAGTTCGAAGTCATTGCTTATTTCTTTTCTTATTTCTTTATCTAGTTTTGTTAATGGTTCTAGGAGTGCTTTCTTGCCTGAATCCCATTTTTCGTATTCTTGTTTTGCTGCTTCAAATATAGCTTTTATTTTACCCTCTCTTTGATTCATCATTTCTGTTATTTGTCTTGTTTCTTTGTAGGAGTCATGCGATGGTATTTCTATCCTTAGTTCTGTTGGTAGCTG
>SL_4KL_010_BRINEDRAFT_10000706_pt1 | contig 17513 bp, 15 predicted proteins | sample SodLak_010_BRINE_2_FD_10664 | JGI IMG/M metagenome (IMG submission 10664)
GTGGGTTCTCGAGGCCGTCGACGAGCCGGTTCATCGTCGGGTCGTCCTCCCCGACGACGAACACCGACGGGGGTCTGGTCTCCGGTGAAAACAGCGTCACGTCGACGGCTGCACCCGCCTCGAGATAGTCCGTATCGGCATCGACCTCGATGAGCCCGTCCGCATGGGCGAGACTGGTCGTCGCGCCGCTGCCTTTGTCGACGGGATACACCAGTGTCTCGCCCGTCTCATCACGGACGAGCCCGACGGGGAGGAGCCGATGGCGACCCTGGTCCGAGCGTTCCTCTCGAGCCAGCGTGCCAGGCATGGTTGCGCGCTCGGGTTCGGGGATGCCAGCAGCCGTACGCAGTGCTGGCGCGACGAAGGTCCGAAACACCATCATCGCCGAGACGGGATAGCCGGGGAGGCCAACGTACGCCGACCCCTCGAGACGGCCGACGAGCATGGGTTTGCCCGGCTTGATACTCACCCCGTGGAGGAGCAGGTCGCCCTGTTCGTCGATCACCCGGTAGATGACGTCGACCGCACTGGCACTCGTCGACCCTGAGGAGAGCACCAGATCGCACTCGGCTGCGGCTTCCCGAAGGACCCGCTCCATCTCGTCCTGGTCGTCGCCTGCATGTGGGTACAGGACGGCTTCTCCCCCAGCGTCCTCGACACCGGCGGCGATGGTGTAGCTGTTGACGTCGAAAATCTCTCCTCGTTGGTGGTCGACGTCGCCTCCCGGCCGGACGAGTTCGTCACCGGTCGAGATGATGCCCACTCGAGGCCGCGAACGGACCGGCACTTCCTCCACTCCCAGCGCCGAAAGCAACCCGATCTCACGAGGTGTAATGCGCGTTCCCGGTCCGAGGGCACGCTCGCCGGCGGCGACGTCAGCCCCGGCAAACATGACGTTGTCTCCCGGGGCAACGCCGGTACGGATGAGCACCGTCTCGCCCTCACGGTCCGTCCGCTCCACAGGCACCATGGCGTCCGCGCCGTCGGGCATGACCGCACCCGTCGAAATCTCGACGGCCTCGCCCTCGCCGACCGTCACGGCGGGTTTCTCTCCCGCGTGCACGGCCCCGACCAACTCGAGCGTCGCCGGATCCGCCTCGTCAGCGCCGAAGGTGTCGGCCGCCCGAAGGGCGTAGCCATCCATACTCGAGCGGTCGAACCCCGGGACGTCGAGTTCGGCGTCCAGTCGTGTCACCAGCACCCGACCACGGGCCTCCTCGAGGGGGACCCGTTCGATGCCACCCTCGAGTGAGAGCGAGGCAATCGCCTCGTGGGCCGCCGCAGGCGTCGCCAGTTCCCGAAACTCCTTGCGTTCCATACCACTGGGTTCGGCTCGATACCCTAAAAACCTCGAGCGTTTGTCGCCTCGTGTTTATATACGATTGGGCGACCAGGGCCGGTATGACGTGAACACGTGCCCGGGTCGCCCTGTGGAGCGTGACGAATCGATCCGGCCCGACCAGCCCGTCACCAGTTCGCCAGCCAACCCAGCCGAGCCCTGTGGTGCTCGAGTTGCCGCTCACTGCTCCCACAGTTCGACAGCTACAGCCTCGCCCGCTGGAATTCCTTCCCGAGCCTCGGGGACGACGACCCACCCATCCGCGAGCGCCACGCTCGAGAGTACACCCGAACCGCTTGCTCGGGTCGGGACGGCTGTCAGATCGTCACCTGCTCCCTCGAGAGCGACCCGTGCGAAGGTCCGCGTCCCTGGTTCGGAGGGAATCTTTCGCTCGAGCGTTGCCTGCACGCTCGGGTGGGGTGCGGGTTCGGTTCCCTGGAGCCACGCCAGTACGGGTCTCAGAAACTGTACGGCGTTCACGATACAGGCCACGGGATAGCCGGGCAGTGCCAGCACGGGCGTCTTCTCGACGATCCCTATACAGACCGGATGCCCGGGTTTGAGTGCCACACCGTGGACGAGCACGTCCCCGAGATTGTCGATCACCTCCGGCAGCAAATCGCGTTCCCCGACGGAGGAGCCACCCGTCGTCACGATGACGTCTTTGGTCAGATCCCGTTGGATCGCGACGCGGAGACTTTCGGGGTCGTCCGTCACGATATCGCGGTGTGTCGACCGTCCGCCCCAGCGCTCGACCAGCCGTGAAACGGTGAGGCCGTTCGTTTCGATCACCTCTCCGGGCCCGGGATTCTCGTGGACAACCTCCTCGCCTGTGGGGATAACACCGACCGTCGGTTGGTCGGCAACGAGTGGTCGAGTGACGCCAACCGATCGGACCAATCCGAGGTCGGAAGGCCGGAGTCGATGGCCAGGTTCGTACAGTTTCTGCCCTGATTCGACGTCCTCACCAACCGGGGCGACGTTCTCGCCTTCGGCGACACTCTCGAGTACCTCGAGTTCTCCCGTGGCTTCGTACGATTCGACGTGCTCGATCATCACGACCGCGTCGGCGTCCGGCGGGAGTGCACTCCCGGTATGTACCCGGCGGGCGACCTGCGGCGCCACGGGCGTCTCGTAATCTGGTGTCGACTGTTCCTCGAGCACCGCGGGCGAACGGTCCGTCGCGCCGAATGTGTCACTGGCACGAACGGCGTACCCGTCCATCGCTGCGCGTTCGTAGTGGGGGACGTCCACGGCGGCGGTGATCGATTCGGCCAGCACCCGCCCGTCGGCGCGCTCGAGCGGAATCCGGTTTCGCTCACACGCCACGTCGTGTTCGTCGATCGCTGTCTCGAGTACAGATCTGGCCGTTTCGACCCGGGTCCTGACTTTGAACCCCGATTCGGTTCGATCGCTGTCGACACCGTCCATATCCCGAGAGGGGCGACCAATCGTCAAAAACGTGCGGGTCGCTCCCAGCCGTTGCTCGTCTTCTCTCTCGGTATGCCCAGGGAGTGACACGTACGCTAAGACGAGTGAGTGACCTAACCAAGGATACGGCACCGTTGGTGGTATAAATTCTCATTGCTCTACCTACCTCTATTGTACCAGTTTCGTCCGTGGGTCGGTGAGGCCACGGCCATCACGACTCGCCACCGTCGTATCAACCGCGACCGCGGCCTTTTTCGTATCGGCGTTCGAACCTGTAGCTATGTCAGCGCTCCGTGACGCCCTGCGGGACCTCTCAGATGCCGTGTTTTTCGATCTCCTGGAGAGCGATGACGCCTACCTCCTGGTTATCGACGTCCCAGGTGTCTCCGCCGAGACGATCGATGTCGCCGTCGAGGACGACCGGATCTTGATCGAGGCCCGGCGAGAGAAGACCCTCCCCGGCGACTATCAGTACCTCGAGGAAAACCGCTCGCTGTTCGTCGATGCCGACTTACCCCTCCCGTCCGACGCGAGCGAGGACGACGCCGCGGCCGTCGTCGACCGTGGCGTCCTCGAGCTCACGATCCCGAAGCGGGCCGGGATCGATGAGACGACGATCGACGTCATCGACGAAGAATCGACAACGGAGCGTGCCGATGAGTAACGCGAGGTGAGGACTCTGGCATTGCTCCGTGCGTACCGGCGTTTTTTCGTCGTTGCCTGGCACTTTCTGCCGCTGCTGGTCGCCTATGCTCGTGACCGGCGGCGGTGGCTGCTGTTCGGTCGGCCACGACGGGTCGGCCCGACGACACAACGGCGACGGGCAGAGGTCTTACTCGAGTCGTTGTTGACGCTCGGGCCGACGTTCATCAAACTCGGACAGCTCCTCTCGACACGACCCGACATCCTGCCGCCCGCCTACATCGAGGTTCTCTCGGCGTTGCAGGACGAGGTGCCGCCAGCCGACTGGGAGGACGCTCGCGTCGTCATCGAAGAGGACATCGGACCGGTCGAGACGGTGTTCGACGAGTTCGACACCGACTCGATCAGCGGTGCGAGCCTCGGCCAGGTGTACGTGGCGTCCGTCGATGGCGAGGCGGTGGCGGTGAAGATCCGTCGGCCCGATATCGAAGCGCTGGTCGAGTCCGATCTGCGGGTCATCCGGTGGTCCCTGCCGATCCTGATGCGTTTTGTCGGCGAGTCACGGTCGTTCTCCCTCGAGAATCTCGCCGATGAGTTCGCCAAGACGATCAGAGAGGAGATGGATTACAGCCGAGAGGCCGCGATGCTCAAAGAAATCAAGTCGAACTTCGCGGATGACGATCGGTTCGTCATCCCGACGGTGTTCGATGAGTACTCGAGCAAGCGTGTCCTGACGATGGAGTACGTCGGTGGGACCAAGATCAATCGGGTGGACGAACTCGATGAGCGAGGGATCGACCGGGGACAGGTCGCCGAGAACCTCCAGCGATCGTACTTACAGATGATCATCGACGACGGTGTGTTCCATGCCGATCCCCATCCAGGGAACCTGGCGGTGACCGATGCGGGCCAGATCATCTTCTACGATTTCGGGATGAGTGGCCGGGTCGACTCGTTCGTTCAGGGGAAAATCGTCGAGTTCTACATCGCCGTTGCGAACCAGGATACCGATGCGATCCTGGATACCCTCATCGAAATCGGTACACTGAGCCCTGAGACGGACAGGGCCGTGATGGCGGATGCGGTGGAACTGGCCATTGCGGACGCCCGAGGGGAGGATATCGAGGACTACCGCGTCCAGCAGATCATCGGCCAGATCGAGGACTCGATCTACGAATTCCCGTTCAGACTGCCAAAGAATTTGGCGCTCGTCCTGCGCGTCGCAACCGTCGTCGAAGGGGTGTGTGTCACCTTAGATCAGGACTTCGACTTCATCGAGACAGCCACAGAGTACCTCACCGAGCAGGGCTACCGGGAGGAATCGATCCAGCGAGTCATCGAGGAATCTGCCGGACAGTTCCGAGATGCCGGACGCTCGATGGTTCGCGTCCCCCCGAAACTCGAGCGAACGCTCGACCGGCTCGAGCGGGACGACCAGTTCGTCAGAATCGGCGTCGAGGACTCGGATCGGGTATTTGCGAAACTGGCCAAACGACTGATCTATGGAATGTTGCTCACGATGTCGACGTTCGCGACGGGTGTGCTCTACGCGCTCAATGCACCCGAGGCATCGATCATCGCGGCCGTCGGGTCCGCGTTCTTGCTGTTCTTACTGTTCCGGTCGTTCCGGGGACCGCGGGCGATTCGAGCGAAACCGCAGTTTACTCGCCAGAATCTTAGAGAGCGTCAAGAGGAGTAGGAGGGACGGGCCGCGCAGTCGGTCGCCTTGTCCAGCGGTCTGGGTTTGCTGTTCAATTGTTGCGCGGTGAGCGCGCACGTCGGATCGTCGCCCCATCTCTGATTTTGTCCGTACAGTCGGGACAGACCCGTGGATTGTCCACTCCATTGGGCGTGAATACTCGAGCGTACGCATCGGTGACGAAGGAGCCACAGTTCTGACATTCCGGCATAGTACTGTATTGATCCGTGAGTAGTAGGATGTAATAATTGTATCGATGGTGGGTGTATAAAAATTCGGTTGGTGTGGTGCGTGTCACAGGCACGGCGCTTGTCTCACGCCCTCGCGTTACTCTCTGACTGGCGCTCNGTGCCTGGTCGAATCGCGAGTATGCGGTCTGTGGGTGAACAGTTTCGGTTGTCACTTCCTTGGCAGCGCACGAAACTGCTACCCACGAGGGGTGGTTACAATCGAGGGTCCCACCCACAGACGGTACAGGCGGCCGCGGACTCATCGTGAAGACCGCCACAGTCCGGGCACTGCTTTTTATTATAGTCTCGTTCCCACCCTGTCGGTTCTACCGAGTGGCCGCGGTCGGCAAGGAACTGGTCAAAAACCTCGTCACCGGCACCGTTGGGTGAAGATGCCATAGTTAACGTATAGCACACCACACACATAAATCAATTGGTGGGGTCAGATGGTGACACCTGTCTATCATCGTGACCGCGGATTTTTCTGCCTGCTCACGAAACCAGCAGGTATGAGCGATTTACGCCTCAATCCGACCCAACTCGACCGCTACTCGAGACACGTCATCATGGACGAGGTCGGACCTGAAGGCCAAAGGCGACTCCTCGAGGGATCGGTGCTGGTCGTCGGCGCGGGCGGCCTCGGATCGCCGGCGATTCAGTATCTCGCGGCCGCAGGTGTTGGCCGCCTCGGTATCGTCGACGACGACGTCGTCGAACGGTCGAACCTTCAGCGACAGATCGTCCACGCCGACAGCGACGTGGGGCGACCGAAAGTCGAGAGCGCTCGAGCGTACGTCACGGCGTTGAACCCCGACTGTACGGTCGAGGCACACGAGACGCGGTTGACCCCAGAGACGGTTGGTGGGTTGGTCGATCAGTACGATATCGTCCTCGATGCGAGTGACAACTTCGCGACACGGTACCTGCTCAACGATTACTGTGCGCTCACCGAGACCCCCCTCTCACACGGCGCAATCTATCGGTTCGAAGGGCAAGTGCTGACGATTCCGAACGATCCGGACGCCACACAGCCATGCTACCGGTGTGTGTTCCCCGAGGCACCCGAACCAGGCACCGTCCCGGACTGTGCGACGACGGGCGTACTCGGTGTGCTCCCCGGGACCGTCGGCTGTATTCAGGCGACTGAGGTTGTCAAGCTCCTGCTCGAGTCGGGCGATTCACTCGCCGGTCGCCTCCTTCTGTACGATGCGATGGCGATGACGTTCGAGACCGTCGAGATCCTGCAGAACCCGGACTGTCCGGTCTGTGGGGAGGAGCCGGCAATCGAGTCGATCGAGGAGGTCAGTTACGAGGAAACCTGTTCGATTCGAGCAGCGAACTAACACACGCTACTCTTGAGCCAGGGGATCGAAGCCGTCGACTGGATTGACCGAATAGTCGACTGTGAGCACGTCTTTTGTCGCCCGGATCTTGCCAACGAACGTCGAAATGTCGCTGAGTTCGCCCTCGAGTACGAACAGTTCCATACAGCAGTGATCGCCGACGTGGGTGTGGAAGTTCGAGGAGACGAGCGATTCGTGTTCGTGACGCAGGTGCATCATCTTCTCTTCGACGCTCGTGGTTTCGTAGTCGAAGAGGACGGTGACGATCGCCATCAGTTCGCGCTCTTCGAGTCGCGTATCCTGAAACTCGCCGAGGAGGTTCCGAGAGGCTTCTCTGACGACTTCGCTGCGGCCGGTGTAGCCGTGGTCGTCTGCAAACTGGTCGATCCGCTCGAGGAGTTCGTCGGGCATCGAAACGCTGACAACAGCCATATAATAATTCAGCCCCATTCAACTATTAAGGCTTATCATATCGGGTCGGTCAGCAGGGCCGTTGCCGGCGCTGCCTTTCACCAGTAGTGTGGAACGGAATCGCTACTCGGGGAAGTGGAAGCCATCAGTCGGCGTCGGGAAACGTAAAGAGCCGAACGCGACAGGTCGGACAGATGAGTTTCTCCTGTGGGGTCCGTCCAGCGGGAACGACCTCGCCACAGCAGGCCGCACTCGTCTGCGTGAGGGCCGTCTCACAACTGGGACACTGCTCGAGCAACGTTCGAAGCGGCCGACCAGCGGCCAATCGAATGGGGTCGTCGACCCGCCCCTCGAGGACGCGTGCGGCGGCCAGTTCGGCGATGGCAGCCGGGCGGTTCAACAACGTGCGGGTGCCGTCGCCGACGATGACGACGTACTCGCGGCCCGAGCGTTGTTCGGCGTGGGCCTCGAGCGTCGCGGGCGTCAGCTCGTCGGCGACAGCAGCGAGTTCGTCTGGGAACTGGTCACGAAGGGGTGCCATTTCGGCCTCCCACTCGTTTCGGAACGTGGTGTCGAGCGCCACGTCCTCACCTTCGAGAGTGATCACACCGGCCTCGAGCAGCGCCTCGAAAATGGCATCGCCGCCGGGATGGCGCTCGTCGGTATCGGCGAGTGATCCGGGGTCGACGCTGTCGACCTCGAGGTGGTCGAACGCGTCAGTCGGCAGTGGAAGCCTGGCGACCAGTTTAGGGGCGAACTGTGGGGTGTAGGGAATCACGTACCCACGAAGGGCGATAGCCAGTGATCCGACCGTGCCGACGACCAGGGCGAATCGTCGACGGCGGGCAAGCGCGAGTACGCCGACGATACCGGCAAGGACGACCAGATTGACGAGCGTACAGGGGAGACACCGGTTCGACCCGGTGTACTCCGGCCGACGAATCGAGTCGAGAGACATCGCAGGGGGCTTTCGGCCCCAGCGATATCAGTCTACCTCCCGAACACAATCTTTTTACAATTGGTGTGGTAATAAGTCCCATTGGTTATGTATGGCGCAGGCTTATCACGGTGCCCTCACCTCGAGTGTCCTCCAGAAAACGTGACCAACGGAGGGGACGTCCGTACCACACACACGAGCTATGGAGACCAGTAATCTCATTGGAACACTCGAGGATGCGGGCCTCTCGCCGTACCAGGCGGAGGCGTACGTGACGTTGCTCGAGCTGGGTGCCTCACCAGCGACGGAGATCGCTAAATCGAGTGCGGTTCCTGACCCGCGCATCTACGACGTGCTTCGGGACCTGGCGGATAAAGGATACATCGAGACGTACGAACAGGGCAGTTTACACGCCAGAGCCCACAGTCCCGCGGACGTCCTCGCTGACCTTCGTTCGCGGGCGTCGCGTTTCGAAGCCGCGGCCGAGGAGATCGAAGAGCGGTGGCACCGCCCGGACCTCGAAGAACACCACGTCAATATCGTCAAACGGTTCGAGACGGTCCTCAGCCGAACCAAAGAAGTGATTCGGGCCGCAGANTCNCAGGTCCAGATCGGGGCGACACCAGCCGAGTTCGAGCAGTTACGCGGCCCACTCGAGNCGGCTATCGACAACGGCGTCAACGTGCGACTCTGTNTGTTTCCGACAGACAACGAACGCCCGAGCCAGCCGTCGAGAGACGTGTTAGCGAAGACCTGTACGGAGGCGCGCATCCGGACGNTCCCGTCACCGTTTCTGACCCTCGTCGACCGGTCCTGGACGGGCTTCTCACCCAACCGAGGCTCGGTGAACGAGTACGGCGTCATCGTCAATGACCGGGCCCACGCGTACGTCTTCAACTGGTATTTTTTGACCTGCCTCTGGGAGGTCAACGAGCCAATTTACTCTGATCGGTCTACATCTCCCCCGATGACGTTCGTCGACATCCGCCGCTGTATCCGTGAACTCGAGCCACGCATCGCGGACGGTGTTCGGCCCAGCGTCTCCGTCGAGGGGTTCGACACCGACACTGGACGAGCGGTGCGGGCCGACGGCACGATTACGGCCGTCGATTACGCCGGTGGGCAGCACACCCCCGACCAGCCAACGCCGTTGTCCGGGCTCTCCGGAAAAGCATCNATAACCCTCGAGACCGCAGACGGCGACATCGAAATCGGTGGGTGGGGAGCCATGCTCGAGGATATCGAAGCGACAAAAATCGTTGTGAACGGCTTCGAGTAGTCTGTCGTTTTCGCCGCTAATGTGCTCTTACCATCGATGGCCATCTATCGACTGCTGCAAAATTAACAACAGCTGTTGTATCTCATCCATTAACTATAAGTGTTCTTCACGAGCATACCTATAACTACATGTCTGATAATGGCACTCACGGTGGGCATGAGGCAAACGTTTCCCGACGAACATTCGTCGCTGCAGCAGGTGCTGCTGGTACGGCCAGTCTCGCCGGCTGTATCTACGGTGACGATGAGGACGAGGATGCGGTCGTTATCTCGATGGGGTCACAGACCATCGAGGACGTCGAGGACGCGATGCCCGACCTGCTGTACGAGAACGGATTGGACGAGGACATCGACATCCGATTTAGCTCACAGGAAGACGATTCGGGTGAACAGCGTGACCACTACCTCTCGGTGCTCGAGGCAGAGGAATCCGAACCCGACCTGATGATGGTCGACACCGGGTGGACGAACATCCTGATCGAGCGGGGACTCATCGCGAACCTTTCGGAGGAACTCGACGACGAGACGCTCGATCTGATCGACAACGAGTACTTCGATGCGTTCACCGACACCGCGCGCGACCCGGACGGGGACCTGTTCGGACTGCCACTGTTCCCGGACTACGCGGTGATGTATTACAACAAAAACTACGCGCGGGACGCCGGCTACGACGACGACGATTTCGAACAGTGGGAGACCGAGCCGATGAGCTGGCAGGAGTGGGCGGAACTGACCGAAGAGATCGTCGAGGCCTCGGATGCCGAGTTCGGCTTTGCGACCCAGTGGGACATCTACGAGGGCACGGCGTGCTGTACCTGGAACGAGGTCATGACGTCGTGGGGCGGCGCGTACTTCGGTGGCGAGGAGAACCTCGCCGGCCCGATTGGCGAGCGCCCGGTCACGGTCGACGAAGAGGAGTTCATCGAAGGACTGCGGATGATGTACACCTTCGCCGCCGAGGAAGAAGACGACGAAACACACGACGACTTCCCGGTTGGCATCGCCTCCCCGGACATCACGTCGTGGGACGAAGAACCCGCACGGGAACCCTTCTCCTCCGGCGACGCCGCGATGCTCCGCAACTGGCCATACGTCATCCCGGTGACGCTCGGGGATGATGACTACCCACTGAACGACGAAGACGACCTCGGTGCAATGCCGATCCCCTACGGTGTCGAGGAAGGCGAAGGCGCGTACGAAGGGACTGGTGGGACGACGTCAGCACAGGGTGGCTGGCACATTGCAATGAACCCGAACACCGAACGCCAGGACGAGGCACTCCAGATCATGCAAGCGATGACCGAGGACGACTTCAACCTCGGCATGCTCGAGGTCATCGCGTGGTTGCCACCGAAACCCGAGCTGTTCGACGACGAAGAGGCGACCGACGAAGATGCCGTCGGTGACATCGCCCACTACATGGACACCCTTCGAGTGTCCGGTGAAGGCGCGATGCCGCGGCCGGTGACCGACCAGTGGCCAACGCAGGTCGACATCATCGCCGAACGTGTCAACCAGGCGGTGAGTGGGGACGAAACACCGGAGGAATCCGCCGAGCAACTGCAAGAACAGCTCGAGGACTCTGAAGCCTAACGATGAGCGCCGAAACTGACGGACAGGTACCCGCCGCTGAGCAACACTCGCGGCGGTCGGGGCCACTGGTTGCAGTGACGCGGTGGCTCGAGAACCTCGGGGAGACGGCGTTTGCCTACTTACTGTTGACGCCGGTGTTTCTCCTGTTGGGTTCGATCGCCCTGTATCCGCTGTTGCGGACGTTCGAGCTGTCGCTCTATGCGAACGTGCTGGGGGCGGGTGAGCCCGAGTTCGTCGGCTTCCAGAACTACGTCGAGATGTTTACCGGGGCTCGAAACGCTGATTTCCCCGGTTCGACGACGTTCTTGCCAGCGACTGAAACCAGCTCGAGCTTTCCGTTTATTCACGTCGATGGATGGTTGCGCAGTGCACTGATCGTGACGCTGTTGTTCACGGTCGTGAGCGTCTTTTTCGAGACGATCATCGGATTCGGGCAGGCGCTCGTGTTGGACCAGGAGTTCCGGGGCCGTCGCTGGGTGCGAGCGGCAATCATCATCCCGTGGGCGATTCCGATCGTGATCCAGGGGATGATCTTCTACCTGATGTTCCACCCCAGTACCGGCTTTCTCACACCATACCTGTCGAGCATCGGGCTCGTCGCCGGGACGAACACGTTGAACGACCCCTGGAGTGCGCTCTTGATCGTGACGGTCGCCGACATCTGGAAGACGTCGGCGTTCATGGCACTCCTGATATTGGCCGGACTCCAGAGTATCGACCGAAGCCTGTACGACGTGGCGAAAGTCGCCGGCGCGACCAAGTGGCAACAGTTCAAGATGATCACGTTCCCGCTCGTCCTGCCGGCGGTGGGGATTGCGATCCTCTTCCGGACCATCGACGCCATGCGGATTTACGGGCTCATCGACTCCGTCTCGAGTTGTACCGTCGTGCCGTCGCTGTCGTGTATGGTCGTCGAAACGTTCAACACTGCTCGAGGGCTGTCCTCTGCGGTGGCGTTCGTGACGGCGGCCATCATTGGCTTGCTCGTGACGATCGTGATCATCCAACAAGTTCGGGAGGGGATCTAAGATGGCAACACAGACCGAACAACAGACCGGAAGCGACGAACAGAACCTCGGACCACTGCAACAGTGGACACAGGGGGTACTCTCCGACCAGGAGAAACAACAGCGTCTCTACCGGGCGCTGTTTTACGTCGCGGCCATCTTCTTCCTCGTGACCACGCTGTTCCCGTTCTACTGGCTCCTCGTGCTCGCGTTGACGCCGAACAGTGCGATCCTCGGTGGCGACTGGTCGCTCCCAGTGATTGGCCTCGAGTTCCCCCACCCGCAGGGATTCAACGTCGTCGCGTTCGTCGAGGTCTTCCAACAGGTGCCGTTTCACCTGTACGTGTTCAACAGCTTCGTGCTCGCGGTGACGACGACGATCATCGTGATCGCCGTGGCGAGTCTCGCAGGCTACGTCTTCGGCCGGCTGGACTTCCCCGGCCGCGGACCACTGCTCCTCGGCATCCTCGTGGTCTCGTACTTCCCACCGGCAGCATTCTTGATCCCCCTGTTCGACGCGTTCCTCGGGAACGCCGTCGTGCTCCCGTTCGTCGGGATCGAGCTGTTCGAGCCACCGCGACTTGTGAACACGCCAGGGGCGATGATCATGCCCTTTAGCGCGTTGTTCTTGCCGTTGTCGATTTTCATCCTGATGACGTTCTACAGCCAGATTCCGGACGGCCTGGAGGACGCTGCCCGTGTCGAGGGGACGACCCGCCTCGGCGCACTCGTCAGGGTGATCATGCCGCTGTCAGCGCCGGGGGTTGCGACCGCCGCCGTGTTGACCTTTATTGCGGTATACAACGAGTACTTCTTCAGCGAGATCATGGCACTCGAGAACGTCCCGCAGAACTGGTCGCCACTCGTTGGCGGGATCTTGAGCTACCAGGACCAGTATACGACCGACTTCAACCTGATGGCGGCTGCGAGTATCGTTGGGGTACTCCCGATGTTGATCCTCGTGATCGTCGCCCAGGAAAAGATCGTCAGCGGACTGACCGCTGGCGCACTGAAAGAATAATGAGATCACAACAATGGCACAATTAACCCTAGAACACGTCACGAAGCAGTACGAAGACGTTACTGCCGTCGACGATATGAACCTCGATATCAGAGACGGCGAGTTCGTCTGTCTCGTCGGCCCTTCCGGCTGTGGAAAGTCGACGACGATGGAAACGATTGCTGGGCTCACCAAGCCGACTGAGGGAACGATCCGGATCGGTGACCGGGACGTCACGAAACTCCCGCCGAAAGACCGGGGGGTCGCGATGGTCTTTCAGAACATCGCCCTGTTCCCCCACATGGACGTCTACGACAACATCTCCTTTGGGCTCAGATTGCGTGATTTCGACACCGACGAAATCGATCGTCGGGTCAATCGCGCGACCGAAATCGTCCAACTCGAGGGGATGCTCGATCGGATGCCCGACGAGATGTCCGGGGGACAACGCCAGCGCGTGGCGATCGCCCGTGCGATCGTTCGGAACCCGGACGTCTTCCTGATGGACGAGCCACTGGCAAACTTAGACGCCAAACTGCGCGTCCACATGCGCACGGAGTTACAGCGGCTGCACAAGGAACTGGACACGACGATCATCTACGTGACCCACGACCAGGCCGAAGCGATGACGATGTCGGATCGGATCGCCGTCATCAACGCGGGTGAACTCCAGCAGATCGACCCGCCGCTGGTCTGTTACAACCAACCGGCGAACCTCTTCGTCGCTGGCTTCATCGGCTCACCGTCGATGAACTTCGTCGAGGGCGAACTCACTGACTCCGGCGTCCGGACCAGCTCGTTCCACGTCGACTGTGACGTGAGTGCGATCGACGGCGTCAGCGTTGGCGATCCAATCACGGTTGGCGTCCGGCCAGAAGACGTCCACCTCGCTGATCGAGGCCAGGACGTCACCGCCCCAACCCAACCGATTCCCGTCGACACGGACGTTCTCGAGCCGATGGGGAACGAGGTGTTCGTCTACCTCAAACTCGAGAGCGGTTCGGACCGAACCATGGCCGAGACCGAAATCGATGGTGACAAAGAAGTCGTTGCCGGTCCACAGGGCCAACTCTTAATGAGTCTCGAACCCGACACCGATATCGAGGAAGACCAGCAAGTCGAGGTCGTTCTCGACCGAACCAGCATCCACCTGTTCGATAGCCAGACTGGTAACGCACTCGTCCACGGCGTCGAACACCTCGGAAACGCCAGGGTCGGGGACGAAGCCACACACGCTGGCGCAGAATCAGATAGTTATACATGAGTTCGCTCGTGCCCCTGGTGTATTACGGCGGCTTACTCATCCTGTTTTTCTTCTGGATCTACGGGATTATCTCGTTTATCCTCGATATGAAAAACACGGTGATTCCAGGTATTCGTCAGTACCGCCGCGGGCGCAAGCAGTTGAAAGCGAAACGTGAGCGTGAGCGCGAACGCGAAGACGAAGAACGTCAACTCTATTGACGAGTCCCTCGATACATGACCTCACACACGCCCTTAGATCAGACGCCTCGAACCGGGATCGTCGGCCTCGGTAACATTGGACAGTATCACGCCGAACGGCTCCTCGAGCTCGACATCGACCTCGTCGGCGGGATGGACGTCTCTACGGAGGCCCGTGAGACGTTCGAACGTCGCTACGGTGTCGAAACCTACGAGGATCACACGGCCCTGTATGAAACCGTCGACGCGGTTATCATCACGACACCAAACAAATTCCACGAGACGTACACCGTCGACGCCCTCGAGACCGGTATTCATGTCCTCGTCGAAAAGCCACTTGCACACTCCCTCGAGAGCGCCAGACGGATCCGCGAGGCGGCGGCCGCGAGTGAGGCCATCTGCATGGTCGGGTTCAACAATCGATTCCTGAATACCGTCCAGATCGTCAGGAACCGAATCGAACGCGGTGAACTCGGCACCATCACACACATCGAGGCGAACTACGTCAGGCGCCGCGGCGTCCCCGGACGAGGGTCGTGGTTCACGCGACGGGCTATCGCTGGCGGCGGGGCCCTGATCGACCTCGGCGTTCACGCGATCGATCTCGCGCTGTACATCCTCGACTTCCCCACGGTAGAAGAGATCAACGGCGTGACCCGAACCGAGTTCGGAAGCCGCGAGAACTACGCCTATCTCGACATGTGGGGTGATGACGCCGGTCCAGATGAGTTCGACGTCGACGACTCTGCGACCGCGTTCATCCGGTGTGCGAACGATCGGGCGATTTCCCTCGAGGTCGCCTGGGCGACGAACCGGCCGGCCACCCACGAGTTCGTTATTCGGGGCACGGAGGCGGCCGCTCGGTTCGATCTCCTCGAGGGCGACCTGACGTTTTACTCGGCGAGCACCGCTGGCCCCCATCATCTCGAGGATACCTCGATTCAGACGCCACAGAACGATACCCACTCCGACGAGCAACGGGCGTTTTTCGACGCCATCGTCTCTGCACGCGACGTGGGCGAGAGCGTCGAGGAGGCGTTCACCGTCCAGCGGGTGATCGATGGGATCTACCGCTCGAGCGCCGAGGGTCGGTGTGTCTCGATTGGTGACGAACCCTAGTGGGTCACCGCAGACAGGCTGCGACGACCGCCAGCATCCGTTCACCTTTGACCTCATCGGCCAAGAGTGGCACCCGACGGACGTCTGTCCCTCGGAAGAGGTCCTGTGACTCCATCAGAGCACCCTGTTGGACGTCCCAGCGTCGTTGACAGAACGCACAGGAGTCCAGATCTGGCTCGAGAAAGTCCGCGTCGACGTCGTCGGTCACGTCGGCCAGTGGTTCCATGACGCGGTTGACGACGACCGTCGACACCGGAATGTCGAACTCCTCGAGCTGGGTGCGCAGTCGCTTGGACTCGAGGACGCTCATCTCCTCGGGAACCATCACGATCCGGAAATCCGTCCGGGAGGGATCACGAAGGACGGCCCGCAGTCGCTCGATCCGATCACGAAGTTCCTCGAGGTCTTGCATGTCATCAGCGCCCTCCTGGGGGACGTCGCCGAACATGCCCTTGATGCCCTCGACCATCCCGCCGATCCGCTGACGGAAACTGATGATCCGGCCCATCATGGTATCCATGATCTCGGGCAACTGGAGCAATCGGAGGGTGTGTCCCGTTGGGGCCGTATCCACGATAACGCGGTCGAACCGTGGATCGTCCAGGTACTCGAGGAGGGTTTGCATGGCGGCGGCCTCGTCTGCGCCGGGCATCGCGCCGCCAAAGAGGGCGTCCATCGGTGAGTCGTCGCCGAGGAACTGGCCCAGGCCCCCAAACGCGTCACCGTCTTCGGCTGCGAAGGCGGCGTGGCCCTCCTCTAAGGCGGCGTCGGGGTCGATTTCAGCGCCGTACAGTGGGAGTTCGGTAATAATCTTTTCCGGGCTGGTGCCGATATCGGTCTCGAAGGTGTCAGAAAGGGAGTGCGCCGGGTCCGTCGAGACGACCAGCGTCGTGACGCCACGTTTGGCGCTATCCAGTGCCGTCGCGGCGGCCATCGTCGTCTTGCCAACCCCACCTTTCCCACCGTAGAGGACGTAGGAGGGGCCATCGACTGGCTCGTCCGTCGGTTCGACGTCGATGCTCGTGTCTTCCTCGGGTGCCGTCTCTGATTCGCCGTCGATCGACTCCGTTGGGGTAACCTCGATCGTCGCATCGTCCGCGTCGTCGGCCGCCTCGTCGTTGACGCCGACCTCGAGTCCGCTCATACCTCGGCTACCGGCCCCGGACACGAGTAGTCGTCGGTCTCGACCGAACCGGTCTTGGCCCATGACTGCCACCGGATCCCGTGGCGGTCTACGAAAAATACGATGCCAGCCGGGCGGCAGCCTCCTCGACTCGAGGGGTGACGAGCGCGAAACGAAGCCACGCCTCCCGACTCGAGCCGAACGCTTCGCCGGGCATTCCCGCGACACCTGCCTCGTCGATGAGTCGTTCGACGTTCGAGAGCGTTCCGGGATAGCCATCGAAGCGAGCCATCACGTAGAACGATCCTGCTGGCCTGGTGTACTCGGCACCGGCCGCCTCGAGTGCCTCGGTGAAGGTGTCGACGCGCTCGCGGAGGAGCTCCCGATTGGCGGCGTAGTAGTCGGGGCCGGTCTCACGCAGGGCCTGTAAGACGGCGTACTGTGATGGGCGACTACTGGCGACGTTGACGAGCATGTGGCGACTCTTTGCGTTCTCGACGAGGTCCGGTGGGAAGATGCCGTAGCCGACGCGAAAGCCGGTGATCGCCATCGATTTCGAAAAGGCGTTCGTGACGATTCGGTTGGGCGAGTCGACAGCGAGGGCACTCTCGAACGTCCCCGAGAGGTCGTAGTGGTCGTACACCTCGTCGATGATGAGGAGGGCGTCGTTCGCCTCGGCGATGGCGACCAGTTCCGCAATCGTTTCCGGCGGATAGACCGCGCCAGTGGGGTTGTTGGGTGTGTTGACCAGGATCGCGGCCGTTTCCCCACTCGCCGCCGCACGGACGTCATCCGGATCGAGCTGGCCGTCCGCCGCTGTCTGGACGTATCTGACCTCGCCCCCGAGCATCGTCGTTTTCCCCGGATAGTACGGGTAGACCGGGTCCGTCAGCAGGATCTCCTCGCCCGAACCGCGCT
>SL_4KL_010_BRINEDRAFT_10000707_pt1 | contig 17513 bp, 19 predicted proteins | sample SodLak_010_BRINE_2_FD_10664 | JGI IMG/M metagenome (IMG submission 10664)
CTGTGTCGGTCGACCCGACAGCCTCGGCGTTCGGTCCCCGCTAAAGACTGTCTCACGGGCAAGGGGCAGGGCCTACCTGCCCGACCTAGTCCACTACACAGTACTCCGGTCGAACTTAAGGGCCTTTCGTCTCCCACCCCTCGAAAAATCAGTAGACAGCAGCCGCATACGCTCCCGAGGCCGCGGCGACCAGCCCGCTGACTCCGAGCGTTACCCACGGGTGGTATTCGAGCAACGAGTACTCCGGCGGGAAGCTAAACAGGACGGTCGATTCAATCGAAACCGCCCACAACGCGGTAAGCAGAAACGTTGTCAGACCGACGACGAGCATAATGCCGGCGACGAGCGCGGCGTCAGCACGGCCTCGAACGCTCGACAGAAAGATGACGGCACCCAACACGCCCAGAAAAATCACGCCGGTCAGTCCGAGCGGGCCCGACGCGTAGTAGCTGCTGAGCAGTTCGCTCTGTCCGTCGATAACCGCAAACGGGGCTGCGGCCACGATGACCAACAGTACACAGCCGACGGCACCGAGATAGGGCACAAGCTGGTCGGAGTCCATACAATCTATTCGCTCAAGACGGCATTAAATCACCCGAGATAGCTTCGGTGTGAGCAGCTGGCTCACACCGAAGGGAAATCGGTAAGCGGCTGGACGTTGCCACCCGATGTATGGAACGTGTTGCAATTATTGGGGCGTCGATGACCCAGTTCGGCCAGCGCGAGGCGTGGATCCGTGAGCTGTTGGCCGAAGCCGGCCAGGCCTGTCTGGACGACGCTGGCGTCGAGGGCTCCGATATCGAGCAGCTGTACGTATCAAACATGGCAAGCGGCGAGTTCGAGGGCCAAACCGGCATCCCGAACGCCGTCGCCCACGATCTGAACGCGCTGCCGGCCTACACCGCCCGGATCGACCAGACCAGCTCGTCGGGCGGCGCGGGCGTCTACGGCGCGTGGCAGTCAGTTGCTTCGGGAGTCAGCGACCTCACGCTGCTGATCGGTGGCGAAAAGATGACTCACCGCTCGACCGCAGAGGCAACCGACGTTATTGCTTCCCTAACCCATCCGGCAGAGTATAAGCATGGCCTAACCCTGCCGTCGTTTGCGGGACTCACCGCCCGGCGGTATCTCCACGTTCACGACGCGCCCCGCGAGAGTCTCGGGAAAGTCGCGGTCAAAAATCACAAAAACGGCGTCGACAACCCTCACGCCCAGTTCCAAAAGGAAGTCGACCTCGAGACGGTGATGGAGTCGCCAATCATCGCTGATCCCCTCCGGCTGTACGATTTCTGTCCGATCACGGACGGCTCTGCCGCGCTCATGTTCTGTCCCGAATCAGTCGCCAGCGAGTACACCGACGACTATGTGACGATCAGCGGCATTGGCGGGGCGACCGACACCCACGTGGTTCACGAGCGGATGGATCCCACCGTGATGGGTGGCGTCGTCGAGTCTGGCGAGCTTGCCTACGAGATGGCCGGGATCGGTCCCGACGATATCGATGTGGCTGAACTGCACGATATGTTTACGATTCTCGAATTCCTCCAGTCGGAAGGCCTCGGCTTCTTTGAAAAGGGAGAAGGCTGGAAAGCAATCGAGGAGGGAATCACCGACCGAGACGGCGAGTTGCCGATCAACACCTCTGGCGGGCTGAAATCCAAGGGCCACCCACTCGGTGCGAGCGGTGTCGCCCAAGTGTATGAGATCTACCAGCAGCTGATGGGCACCGCAGGCCCTCGACAGGTCGAGGCCGAAACCGGGCTGGCGTGTAACGTGGGCGGCTTTGGCAACTGTGTGATTACGACGATCATGGAGGCTGCACAATGAGCGAGAATCCACCGATGGAGGCTGCCCGCTACCCCGACGGCAGCATACTGTACCCCTCGCATCCGGTTGGTCCCGACGGTAACGAACCAATCGAGACAGTCGATCTCAGCGAGTACACCGCCGAAGTGATTACATGGACCAGCTCGACGGCCACCCCGCCCGGAGTGCGACAGCCCAACCATATCGCAATCGTCGAGTTCGATGTTGAGGGCGAGCCAGTGCGGGCCATCGGCCAACTGACGACTGGCGATGTCGAAATCGGCCAGCAGGTCGAACCCGTCTACGTCGAGGAGCTACGGGAACCCGGAGCAGGAATCCGCGAACCAGCGAGCCAAACGTGGGACGGCTACCGGTTCGAGCCGGTCTGAGAAAATAACAACCGCTGCGGCTACGGTGCTTTTTCGTCGTCCGAATCGTCAGTCACATCGTCCGAAGCCTCGTCGTCGTTCTCGACGGCTCGCTTTGTGCGGTCGAGTTCGTCTTTGATCGATTCGAGCTCCGACTCGACGTCGACTTGGGGGCTGTCGTCAGCCGGCCCCTCGGCGTCGTCGGATTCTCCGCTATCTTCGGCATCCGATGCAGCCTCAGTGACATCGATCATCACACCATGATCGCGATCAGCCGAGCGGTCGCCTCTGCGATCGCGTCGCTCTCTGTCCTGTTGGTCGCGCACTGCGTTTTCGGCCTCGCGCAGGCGGCGTTCGATCTCGCCGGTGAGCTCGCGAGCATCATCGACCAGCCGTCGGGATTCGGGGTTCTCCGGCAGGTCGGCCTCCGAGAGCGCGGTTCGAAGCTCCGAGAGCGCGCCTGCAAGCTGACCCGAGGCCTCCGCGCCAACCGAATCAAGCCGGCTGCGGGCGGCACTGCGCTCTTCGCGGATAGCTCGCTGGGGGTCGGCCAGCCTGAGCGTCCGGCGGAGCAGCTCTAAGGACTGAATGGTTGCTTCGAGCAGCGCGATGAGCGTCGGAATGGTGTACTGTTCGGTAAACCGGAGCAGCTCGCTAAGCGACGGCGGTTGGGGTGGGGTTCGTCGGCGCTCGGTGTGGAGCTCTCGACGCAGCTCGGTCAGCGTGGATTCGAGTTCGTCGAGGCGCTCGGCTAACTCATCGCGGTCGCGCGGCTGATCACGAGACGAGGTCATTGCCGGCTGTACGGACGGGAGTCGAATAAACGTGTGGCCCTACGAACAACACAACCCGACGGCTCGTGGCGAACATTCACTGATTGCTGATAGAATAGTAGGCCAACCAAAACCCATATACGTTTAGGCTCGCCTAATCTGTGACATGGATGTACTGGACCACGCGGCGGAGACAACAGCGGAAGACGCCGAGTCTCCCTGTGTCTCCGCGTTTTCGGCCTCGCCGAACCGAACCGTATTCACCGAAGAGGGCAACTGCGATGGCTGGATCGCAACTGATCTGATTGTTCGGCTTCCTCGATAAGCCGCAGCAGGGTGTGGCTTTCGTCGAGACTGATTGCGGCTTGTTATCAACAATCGCTCCAAAAACGAGTCAGTCTCCGAATCCGAACCTGTTTGCTGTTCCGGAGTGACGGTGTATATGTAGCAACTCGGCTGTGAGGGCGATCCAACCGTGAACAACGAACACGAGCCGGCACGCGAACCAACGGTTCGGCTAGCCTTTTGGCTGCCGTGGCTCGCAGTTGGCTCGACGATGGCGGCGGTGCTTGTTGCTGGAGCGCCTTCACGGCAGTATCAACTGCTGCCGTTTGCGGCGAGCATCGTCATCTTCGGGCTGCCACACGGCGCGGTTGATCATCTCACACCGCCCTGGGCGAAAAACGAACCCGCCAGTTGGCGGTGGTTCGCTGTTGTCGGCGGGCTGTATCTTTTCGTTGGGCTTGCCTACGGCATTGTCTGGTTTCTTATGCCGGTTGCGGCGTTCGCCCTGTTTATTCTGCTTACGTGGTTTCACTGGGGCCAAGGCGAGCTGTATCCCCTGCTTCGGGTGGCCGACGCGAGCCATCTCGACTCACGGCTCAGTCGAGTGTTGACGCTCGTTGTTCGAGGATCGCTGCCAATGGTTGTTCCCCTGCTCGCGTTTCCGGGCGAGTACCGGTGGGTGGCCGAACAGCTTGTCGGGCTGTTTGCCTCGCCGACGCTGGGTGCCGTCGAGGGAGTGTTTACCCCAAGCGCTCGCACAGCGATTGCGGTGGGTCTGGGCGTACTGTTTGCCCTCTCGTTGGCGGTGAGCTATCCCCGGACGGGAAGCCGGCGGTCGTGGGCGATTGACGCCGGCGAAGTCGTCCTTTTGAGTCTGTTTTTCCTCACGGTGCCGCCGCTGTTGGCGGTCGGCATCTACTTTTGTTTCTGGCATGCAATCCGCCACATCGTCCGGCTTATGTTGCTCGACGAGACGGCCTCGGCGAAGCTGGCCGACGGCTCGGTCTGGGGCGCAGTCGGGCGGTTTGGCTGGGTGGCCGCGCCGTTGACAGTCGTCTCGTTGGGGATCTTTGTCGCGCTTGCGGCGACCGCGCCCGCATTCACCGGCGACTCCTCGGGGCTGTTCGCGATCTATCTGGTCGGGATTGCCGTTATGACCGCCCCGCACGTGATAATCGTCAGCTGGCTGGATGTCGAGGAGTCGATCTGGACGGCCTAAGGATACAGGAGTTCGGAGAGCTGTTCGATGCCCGTAATAAGGTGGGGACTCGGCTGGTTGAGCAGTGAGTCGTCGAACACGTGGACGACAGGATCGATTGCCCACTCTCGGTCGTGGATGCGGTCGGCAGAAACCTGCGAGCCGGTGCCACAGATGTGGAGCACAGCATGGTCCGGGTCGGCCTGCTCGACGGTCTCGCGGTCGGTTTCGGTCGAGCGGTCGCCGGGCGCAACGAACGGGTACCGTCCGCCAGCGGCCTCGACTGCATCCGGCACCCAGTTGCCGGCGGCCATCGGCGGGTTGGACCACTCCTCGCAGTAGACCGTTGGTCGGCTCGCACCCCCGTCGAGTCGGCGTTCGACCCGTTTTTCGACGGCTGCGAGCCGATTTTCGGCTTCGGTGCGGAGTGTGCGACCGGCTTCGGGCACGCCAGCCGCAGCAGCAAGCGATTCGAAACCCTCAACCACAGCAGCAAGGCGGCTGGGCTCGTGGTGGTAGGTCGTATAGCCGCGGTCGGTGAGTTCTGTGTGAATTTCGCTTTGGAGCCCATCGCTCGTACAGATAAGATCGGGCGACAGCTCGGCGATCGCCTCGTAGTCGGGGTTCAGCCAGCCGCCGACAGTAGGACAGTCGAGATCCGAGTGACTGGTGATGCCAACAATGCGGTCGGCAACGCCGAGTGCGACGAGCGTGGCGGTTGCACTCGGTGCCAGCGAGACAATGCGAGTCGAGTCCATACAGCAACGGACGGCTCAAGCGAGGAAAACAATCCGGTTGCTATCAGCAAGTTGAGCACAAATTATCAGGGTTGTTTACCGGATATAGGGGCGTTTGACCAACGTTCGAGCCAATACCAAACTGCTTAAGTAATATTCTGTTCTCTTTGTAGCAACGACCATACCCGTGTTTTTATTCAGCAAAACGGGTGTGATGCCCACACAATGAGTGAACGAACGTTTACTACGACGACCAGCCGCTCGCGGTCCCGAGAGCGGCAGCGGCGAACGGCCTCAGAACGAACAGACGAAACCGAATCCGAACACGACGGCCTGCAGTGTCCCGAGTGTAGCGGCAACGTCATCACCGACGACGAACACGGCGAGACCGTCTGTGATGACTGTGGCCTCGTGATTACCGAGGATTCAGTCGACCGCGGCCCCGAGTGGCGCGCGTTCGACAGTGCCGAAAAAGACCAGAAATCCCGCGTTGGTGCACCAACGACCAACACGATGCACGACAAGGGGCTCTCAACCAACATCGACTGGCGAAACAAGGACGCCTACGGTCGGTCGCTTGGTGCGCGCCAGCGCCAGAAAATGCAGCGACTCCGCAAATGGAACGAGCGGTTCCGCACGCGCGATTCGAAAGAGCGCAACCTCAAACAGGCACTCGGCGAGATCGACCGCATGGCAAGCGCGCTCGGACTGCCCGACAACGTCCGCGAGACCGCCTCTGTCATCTACCGCCGCGCGCTCAACGAGGACCTGCTTCCGGGACGCTCCATCGAGGGCGTCTCGACATCGTGTGTGTACGCTGCCGCACGGATGGCTGGCGTGCCCCGGAGTCTCGACGAGATTGCCGACGTTTCGCGCGTCGAGAAAAGCGAGATCGCTCGGACCTACCGCTATGTGGTTCGAGAGCTCTCGCTTGAGGTCAAACCAGCCGACCCCGAGCAGTACGTCCCGCGGTTTGCCTCCTCGCTGGATCTCTCCGAAGAATCCGAGATGCGTGCCAAACAGCTGCTGAAAAACGCCAAAGAACAGGGCGTTCACAGCGGCAAATCACCCGTCGGCCTCGCTGCCGCCGCCGTGTACGCTGCCGCGCTGTTGACCAACGAAAAAACGACCCAAGCCGCAGTCTCAGAGGTCGCTGACATCTCCGAGGTCACCATCCGCAACCGGTATCACGAGCTGTTGGAAGCCGAAGAAGAGATGCTCGTTTAGAACGCCACTGGAGAGCCGGTCGTCTTTTTAAGAGTTGTAAGCAAGCCAGTCGAGCGTCTCGATTGGCTCGACATCGTTACGGTATTTGGTCAATCTGTGGGTGGTCGTCGTCGGTTTCGGACTCTGCGTCGAGTGTCGCTGTCTCGATTTCGAACCGTGCGCCACCCGTGGTGGCTTCGGTTGCTTTAATCGACCAGCCGTGGGCTTCGGCAATCTCTTTGACAATGCTCAACCCGAGGCCGGTGCCGCCGCGGTTGGTGGTATATCCTGACTCGAAGATCGTCTCGCGGGCGTCTGCTGGAATCCCCGAGCCGTTGTCTTGGATATAAAAGCCGGCGTCGGCCGCAAGAACGCCGACAGTGATCGTCAGCTTATCGCCGCCGTGTTCAACGCTGTCGCCGGACTGCGTCCGGCTGCTTGTGGAACCGTGTTCCACACTGTTGCGAAACAGGTTTTCGAACAGTTGTTGAAGCCGGTCGCGGTCGGCCTCGACTTCCAGCTCGCCCTCGATGACCAACTTGGCATCGGCGACATCGACCATCTCCCAACACGAGGCGGCGATTTCGCCGAGCGAGACGGGTTCGGTGTCGTCGATGGGTTGGCCTTGGCGTGCCAGCGTCAGCAGGTCGGCAATGAGTGACTCCATGCGGTCGAGTGCGTTCTCGACTGTCTGGAGAGCCTCATCGTCGCCGGTTTCACGGGCGATCTCGACGTTGCCTTTGGCGATGTTCAGTGGATTGCGGAGATCGTGCGAGACCATTCCCGAGAACTGTTCGAGACGGTTGTTTTGGGTTTCGAGCTCTCGACGATACTGTTCTTGTTCAGTAACGTCTTTAAACAAGATCAGCTGGCCGAGTTTGGCCTTCCCAGTGGTGAAGTTGTTCGTCGAGACGCTGTAGTACCGACGCTCGCCGCCGACCACACACTCAAAGGAGTCGTCGGTCGCAAGCGAGACGGCGACGTGTGGGGCCACACTCGAAAGCTCTTCGTCGATGCGCTCTTCGAGTGCCGGAAACAGCATCAGGGCGGCCTGATTGTAGTCTCTGATCTGCTGTTCGTCGTCGAGCACGATCACGGGATCGTCGTACTGGCCGGCCAACTGTATCGTCTGGAACTGATCGGTGTAGATGAACAATACGCCGACCGCAAAGACCGCAACCCCGATCGGCGAGTAGGTAAGATCGAGCAACGCCGGGCTCACGAACCCGACCACATCGAACACAACGGGCAGTCCCGTGAGTCCCACCAACACCACAAACGGCGTCGTGTCGTAATCAACCTGTGAGAACAGCTCGAACAGCATGAAGATCCCAATCAGCGCCAGCGAGTAGGCAATCCCCATCGCCACCCAGTGGAGCACGCCGTGTTGGATCAGCAGATGGGGAAACGGGACGAGTGCAGGCTCGCTGGTGAAATACAGGCCGTGATACGGGTTGGTGAGTTTGATCGAAACAATGAACAGATACACGCCGACCGCCAGCCTGCGGTAGGTCGGCTGGCGGTGCAGCGTCCGACCGGTGTAGGCCGAACAAAAATAGAGCCACGGCCCGACCGTACTGAGTCCGACGATCAGTCCGGCTATATAAAAGCCGTACCGAAGCTCAGGACTCGGAGCAACCAGATACCCCACGTGGAACGCCGCCCAGAGTCCACTGGTGATGAGCAGCCAGACCAGCCCGCGTCGAGTGTCGTCGTTCGAGAGTGTGTGGGCCCGCCGGAGGCTCACAAAACAGGCGACAGCAGCGGCTCCGAACACGAGCACATAGAGCCCGAGCAGTGACGGAAACGGCTGGGTGACCAGTGGGGCGTCGAGTGCACCAATCATACTGAAAATTCCTTGTGATAGAGACAAACAGAAATAGGTAGGTCAGTCGGACGGATAAATATACCTCCGCCAGAGAGATTCATTAAAAAGGGGCGTTTCACCTGTCGAGCCGTGTGGACTCACACAGAGAGTACAGCGACCGCCGCCAGTCCGCTGGCAGCCAACAGTACGCTGCTCCAGAGGCCGACAGCTCTCCCGAACTGTGGCGGGCCAGCCACCGCGAGGCCGGCTTTGACCAGCACGCTGGCGGCGGTCGCCAGTAGAATCGTGATAACTGTCTCGGGTGACTCGATTGTGCCCGCACGGAACAGCAACACCGCCGAGGTGGTCACACCCGCAGACGAGACCAGCCCCGAAATCAGCGCACTAAGGTAGAGACCCGCGGTGCCGAATTCGGCCTGGGCGATCGTACTGCCGGCCAGAATAAACAGAAACACTGAGCCGAACGCTAGTGCGTTTTTAATCGAAAACGGGCTCGAAAACGTCATCTCGACGTGCTGGTCCCAGTCGGCGATAACCCACGCGATCACGAAACTGCCGACGATAAGCACGCCCAGCGGCGCGATGACATCGATGAGGACGGTTCCCGCCGAGATGGTAAAAACGATAGCAATACCGAGATTGCGGAGCGCCATGGCAGCGTTGGCGAGCAGGACTGCCGCAACACCGTACGAGATGGCCTCCTGTTGTTGACGGACGTGGTCGAGCATGGCACCGACGACCGCGGCTGAGGAGGCCAGCCCACCGAAAAAGCCGGTGACAGCAATGCCTCGACCGCCGTAGGTCCGAACCAGCGCGTAGTTGACGATCCCAATGCCAGCGACGGTCACGACCATCAGCCAGGCAATGCGTGGCTCGAACGGAACCGGTCCGACCTCGACGACGCCCGGCGGCAAGAGTGGGTACACCACAAACGCCAGAATGGCAAACTCGGTGGCTGACCGGATCTCAGTCCTAGAGAGCCTGCCGGCCAGTCCGTGGAGTTCGCGTTTGAGCACCAACAGCGTCGACGAAAGCACGGCGACAGCCACGCCTTCGATAATAAAGCCCGAGGCGACGAAGATGCCGACGCCGTAGGCTACCACCAATGAGACTGCCGTCGTCAGCGACAACGAGTCGGTCGGACCGTCGGGCAAGAGTCCTTGGACAGCAATCAACACACCCTGAACAACGACAAACAACCCTCCAACTGCAAGCAGGACCGCACCGTACGGAATCGCGGTGGCGAGAATAGCAAACACTGCACCCAACAGACAGGTAAGCGAGAAGGTTCGGATGCCAGCAGGTTTCGCAGACCACTCGCGTTCGAGTCCGAGAAACAGCCCGAGGGCGGCTGCCAAAGCGAGTTGGATCACTGGCTCGTCGAACGAGAGGCCGGCATCCAGTCCCGTCTGCACAAGCCCGTTCATTCGTCAATGCTACGCTGGCGACCGGTTTGAATACACCGACACCGTGATCGGCCAACAGTCGCTGTCGAGATGCTGGAGGGCAACACAGCAAGAGCCGGCCGACGTGTTAGGCTGCCAGATACTGCTGTTCCCACTCCGAGCGGGCGTCAATCTCTCGACGCCCCCGGCGGGTCATCGTATAGAAGTTGGTTCGGCGGTCGCGTTGGCCCTTTTCGACCAGTCCCTTCTCGACGAGCGTATCCAAGTTGGGATACAGCCGACCGTGGTGAATCTCTTTTTCGTAGTAGGCTTCGAGTTCGTCTTTGATCGCGAGGCCGTGAGGCTCGTCGAGGCCAGCAATAACATACAGCAGGTCACGTTGGAATCCTGTTAGGTCGTACATCGGTAATGTCCGATTGCAATTTATTCTCTAAAACAAATAAATTTACCGACCTGACACAGCACTCGGCGCTGGTTTCCGGCAGCAGTTGCCATCGAACGCGGGAGTTTCGTAACTCATGGCGTCGTCCTGTCAGCAACGTATCGCACACCTATGACAATCATTTATTAGCTCTGCGAACCATTAGTTGGTATGCCTGAAGAAGTCCTGTTCAAATCCGAATCAACCCAATCGCGCGAAGAAATTGCGAGCTACCTGCGGGCAGTTGCCGACAAGCTCTCGGCCGGCGAGCCAGTGGGGTTGTCGGCAGGCTCCGAGCGTATCAGCTTGGAGATTCCAGCCCGACCAACGTTTGAAGTAAAAGCTGAACGCGAAACCGACTCCAGCGGCGGCAACGCCGAGCAGTCGCTCGAACTCGAAATCGAGTGGGACGAAAACGGCGACGATGGGACTGCGAGCGGTTCGCTCAGCATCGAATAACGGTCAGTTGTCGAGTTCTGTCGCTCAGCAGTTAGGTCCGTTCAAAAGGGGAACGTAGCGGCACAGAAAACGTGCGCCTTCGTTCCATTGTGGTCCCCGCTGACGCTCCGGCCCTCCAAGACGAAGCGTCGACTGTAACTGGTCGGTAATCAGGTATAAAGGTATCCATACAAGTATCAGATCTGATTATACCACACCACGAATCACTTTTTGGGCTGCCGGCGCAACGACGCATATGAGAATACGGGGAACACGCGAGTGTCGGTCCTGTGGGACCACCTGGTCGTACTACGAGACAGCCAGCGTGAACTGTCCGAGCTGTGGGTCGCTTCGCAGTGTCGGTCTCGACGAAACGCGTCGAGAACACACCGACGGCCCAGCCGAGTTGGATCTCGGCGAGATCCGCAGCCGGCTCGGCGACGAGACCGTCGAGGCGGTTGCCGACGAGCTGAAAACACCGCTTCGGGCCTACCGCCACCAGCGTGGGTTTATTAACGGTGGTGAGCTGCAGCCGCTCGACAGCCAGTATCTCGCTGCCTGCGAGCTACTGCACGTAGCTGATCAGGTTGCCCGCCGTCACCAACCGACCGAGGCCGAACAGCTGTTCGTTTTTCGCTTGCTGGATGCGACCGAGGCCGGCGAGTGGCCTCCTGACGCCGAGCTCCCTGCCTCGCTGGGGGCCGCCAGAGGACTTGGGGTCGTCGAGGCGGTCGACGCCTACCGGCGCGAACTCCGAAAGTGGCTCGACGAGCATCCGGACCCCGAAGCACGATCGGCGCTCGGCTCGCTTCGAGAGCAGTCCAAACGCGCCGAGGCGCTTCAGGGCGATATCCCACCTGAAACCGCCACCGGCCTTGTTTCGGCAGCCCGCGACATCGGTCAGTATCTCCGCACCGACGACGAGACGGCGTTGGCGACCGCTCAGAGTCGGCTCCAGCGACTTGCGTAGGTCGGGCGGCGAAAACACCAACAGGGTAGACTGTCTGTCTCTACTATATGCCCGACGAGTTCGATATCCACGACCACCGCCACGAGATGAAACAGCTCAAAGACACCGGCCAAACCGGGCTGTACGACAACCGGAAAGCGGTGGTGTGTCCCGTCTGCGGGAACGTGTTTGACCGGCTGTTTCTCACGAAAAAGCGCGGAACGACGTTTCCCGAAAACGACGGGGCGAGCTTCTGTCTGCTCAACCAAGACGACGCAGTTTATCTGTTCAGACACTAACTCCCTGAACACCTGTTTGTAGGCCCGCTGCTCGGTATCCACACCAGCCACGCTTGCCGACCAGCTGCTCAAACGTTGTTGTGTTTTAGTCAACACATGCCGGTTGCTCACCACCCGTCTCAGGGGTGGCGGCAGCGCGACCTGCTGTCAAACCACCCTTTACAGTTGCATCATGGCGATTCCGACGAGCAGGATAATGGCGACGATGATGGCGACCAATATTGCATTCGACATCCCGTCGCTGTCGGCACTCGTGGTCTCAGCAGTCGAGCTAGCGGATGGTTCGGCTGCCGTCTCGTCGGCTTGCTCGTCGCCGGCTGCCGAAGCGTCGGCCCCACCAGTCTCGACATCTCGGGTTTCGGCGGCTGCAAGCGTATCCCGGACGAGCGGAATCCGCGAACCAGTCTGTTCGGCAATTTCGGCGATGGTCGCCTCCTCGTCGGCCTCAGCAGCCGCGATAATCGATTTTTGCTTCTCGCTGAACGTCACCGTGGTCGGCGAACTCGTCGAGGTCGTTGTCTCCTCGTCGCTTTCGGCGAGCTCGACGCCCTCTTCGTACGTTGCGCGCGTATCTCGGACGAGTGTGAGCCGCGCGCCCGTCTGTTCGGCGATTTCGCCGTTGGTTAGCTCGGGGTTTTCGAGCGCTGTCTCCAGAATCGCCCGCTGTCGGTCGTTGAACAGATCCGAGGCCGTTGTATCAGGAATCTCGACTTCGTCGTCAGACTCGACGATAATCTCGTTGTCTTCGTCCTCGTCGCTGTCGTCGCGTTCTTCGACGTTGCCGACCCATGGCTTTTCGTCGTACTCGTGGTCGTAGATCGTATCCCGGACGAGCGTGATTCGGGTGTCGGTCTGGTCGGCGATCTCAGCGTTGGTCAGCTCGGCATTCGAGAGATAGGCTTCGAGAATCCGCAGCTGGGCTCCCGAGAAAGCCGACGTGTCGACATCGTCGAGGACATCGGTCTCGTCGTCGCTCTCATCGGTGTCGGCCCCTGTCTTGTCGTCGGCTGGTTCTGCCAACGTATCGCGGACGAGCGTGATTCGTGCACCCGTTTTCTCGGCGAGTTCGCGGTTGGTCGCCTCAGGGTTGGCGGCTGCGGCTTCGAGAATCTCGGCCTGAATGCCCGACGCATCCTCGGTGTCGGCGTCTGTGGTCTCACCGCCAGTGTCACTCGGGCCGTCGTACTGATCCAGTGTATCCCGAACAAGCGTGATCCGCGAGCCGGTCTGGTCGGCGATCTCGGCGTTCGACAGCGTTGGATCGTCTGCGGCCACGTCGAGAATCGCTTGTTGGGCCGCCGACGGCTCGCCGGGGCCGCTTGGTGTCGATTCGGCTTGGTCGTCAGCCTCGTCGGCTGGCCGTGTTTCGATCTGATCGCCGTACGCATCACGAGTGTCCCGAACGAGGGTGATTCGTGCACCCGTTTGCTCGGCGATTTCGGCGTTCGTAATCTGTGGGTTTTCGGCAATAAGATCGAGAATCACCTGCTCGGTCTCGCTGAGTTCGTCATCGACAGCGGTTGTCGACGCTTCGGGTTCGGTCTCCTCGACTGCGTCCTCGGCGAGTTCAACCTCGTCTTCGTACTGCTGGCGGGTGTCTCTGATTAGTGTGAGACGGTAGCCCGTCTGGTCGGCTATCTCGCTGTTCGACATATCAGGATTCTTCAATGCGGCTTCGAGAATCTCCTGTTCGGCATCCGAAAAGATCACCGAGTCGGTTGTTCTGGCCATTAGCGGTTCCTCCTGTTGGCTCCGATTCGCTCGGCTGGTCGGCTGGCGGAACCCACACTGGTGGATTCTCCCCCATTGAATCCGGTTATCATACGACTCTTTCACTCTAATCTACAGTAATTAATCTACCCCTTTGTACACCCATTTGCCCGGAGTTAGCGCCGAATCGACCGCTCGGTGTCGGTTTTCAGTCTACGACTTGACACGCTCCAGACGAAACTGGATGGCTCGACTGGCAGTTGGCTGTCGGGTGGGGCTACGTGGTTCCGATCTGGACTGGCGCGCGCTAACAACCACCACTCCTGACGCAGATATACAAACCGGGTTTCACTACCACAAGCACAATTGTTTTAATCACGGCGTCAGTCGACAGTTTCAATGCCCATTATGCTTCCACACGACGCCAAGGCGGGCCCGACCAAACCCGAAGTCCGGTCGGTACTGCTTGGCAAACTCGATCTCGACGAGCAGGATCACTTCGCCGAAGTCGGCTCCTGTACTGGCGCAGTAACCATCGAGGCCGCCCGCCGCGCTGGTCGCATCACCGCGCTCGAACGCAAACCCGAACGTCTCGACGTAACACAAAAGAACCTCGCGGCCAACGAGGAACTCCGCGCCGCCGACATCGAGCTGATAAACGCCGAGGCTCCTGAGGGACTGCCCGACAACGCCGACGCGCTGTTTTTGGGTGGGAGCCGGAACTTCGAGGCTGTCCTCGACTATGCTGTCGAGACCGAAATCGACCGCATCGTAATGAACGTCTCCCGGCTGGAGGTCGCGGGTCGAGCCACCCAGGCGTTCCGTGAGCGCGACATCCTCGAAGAGGTTGTCCAGTTCCAAGTGAGCCATGGCTACGAACTTGCGGGGGCAACGAGTTTTAACTCAGATAATCCGGTGTATATGCTGGTCGGCAGTGCGACCGAAGACGATGACGACGAGGCTGAAAAACGGGAGGCTACAGCGTGACGCTGTACGGCATCGGTCTTGGGCCCGGCGAGGCTGATCTCGTGACTGTCCGCGGCAAAGAGATTCTGCAATCGGTTGATATCGTCTACTCGCCCGGTCGACTCTCACGAACCGTCGCGCTCAAGCACGTCGAGGAATCGAAAATCGGCGATCTCGACTTTCCGATGACCCGCGACGAACAGAAACTCCGCACCGCGTGGAAAGCCGCCGCCGAGGAAATCGCTCCTCAAGCCCGCGAGGGCGACGCCGCCTTTGTCACGCTTGGCGATCCGAACGTCTACTCGACGTTCGGCCATCTCCGCCGCACGCTGGATGCGTTTCATCCCGACGTAGCAGTCGAGATCGTCCCCGGCGTCAGCGCGATGACCGCGTTTGCGACCGCCCTCGACGTAGAAATCGAAGCTGGCGCAGGCCTCTCACTGCGAGAGGCCGCCAACGGTCACGCCCCGACCGGCCCGGATCGGATGATCCTTTTTAAAGTGACCGACGCGCCCGCAACCCACGAGAAGTTAGTCGAGGCGGGCTACGACGTGACGTTCGGCCGCCGGCTCTACATGGAGCAGGGCGAGACCATCGTCACTGACGACCCAAGCGAGCTCGACGAGCGAGACTACTACACGCTCGCGTACGCGGAAAAACGCGATTTACATATCGAGCAGGCAACCGCGACGTTCGCCGTCGAGGCCGACGACGTTGACGGCGAGGAGGGCAAAGCATGAGCGACGCACCCGAACAGACGGACCCACAGTCCGCAATTGACGCCCAGAGCGAGCGTCGACGCGCCGAACTCGACGACCGAATTTTCGAGTACAACGCGGGCGACCACCAAGAGGGCATCCCGTTCGTGGGTGCCGGCCCAGGTAATCCGCGCCTCCTGACGGTCGCCGGAAAAGAGCTCCTCGAAGACGCGGATCTGGTCGTCCACGCTGGCTCGCTAGTCAACAGCGAACTCCTTGAGGAATACTGCGATCACGCCGAAACAATCTCGTCGATTGGCAAAGACCTCGAAGAGCTCATCCCACTCATGCGGGATGCCTACGAGGCCGGCGACACGGTCGTCCGGCTCCACAGCGGCGATCCGGCGATCTACGGTGCGGCAATCGAGCAGATGGACGCCCTCGAACACGAAGGCGTCCCCACCTATTTTGTTCCCGGCGTCACCTCGGCGTTCGCCGCAAGCGCGACCCTGCGGACCCAACTCACGCTCAACGAGGTCTCGAACCACGTCGCCTTTACCCGCCCGCAGGGCAAGACGCTCACCGCCGAAGAGGATCACATCAGCGAGTTCGTCGAGATGGGTGATGTGACGACCTGCATCTATCTCGGCACCCACGCCGTGGCTGATACGATGGACCGACTCATCGCCGAGGGCCACGACGAGGACATTCCAGTTGCGGTCGTCTACCACGCCTCATGGCCCGACGAAGACGTGATGGTCGGAACGATTGGGACGATTGGCGAGATTCTCGACGAAGCGGGCCACCGCGCCTCGGCGATGGTGATTATTGGCGATGCCGTGACGGGTGCGGGCTACGAGCGATCCTTCCTGTATGACGGCTGGGCGAACCGCGGCGGAGATGGTGACGACGAAGACGTGGATACTGCGGAGACAACACAATGAGCACGGACGACAACACCGACAGCACAGACAGCGGCGGCCACTGTAGTGTCGCCGACAGCGACGGAGAAGTCGCCGAGGAGATCGCAATCATCTCGTTCGGTCGCAAAATGGAGACAGCCGAGAAAATAAAGACGGGGCTCGATGATCGCTACGAGACAATCGACATCATCGAGTACCACGGCACGGTCTTTGATGAGCACTGGGGCGAGTACGACTGTTTTATCGGTCTGATGGCCAGCGGCATCGCCATGCGGAAAACCGCTCACCTGCTCGACGACAAGTGGGACGACCCGGCGATCTGTGTCGTCGACGAAGCACTCACGTGGGCGATTCCCATTACGGGCGGCCACCACGGTGCGAACCAGGTCGCCCAGGATCTCGCCACCATGGGTGCGATTCCGGCGATGACCACGGCCTCCGAAGCCGCAGGTAAGCAGGGCGTCGAGGCTCGCGCGAAGGCGATGGACTCGCACGTTGTCAACGGGCGTTCGACAATCAAAACGAACTTGGCTGTTCTCGACGACAATCTTGGTCCGGTGGCCCGACTCGACGGACCGAAAGCCGTCCTTGTCGGCGACGATGTGACGGTGCTTAAGCGCAACAAGGACGAGGGGATCGTCATTGGCACTGGCAGCGTCTCAGGTGCCTCCGCAGAGTCGTTTATCGCCGCCTGGGAGACCGCACTCGACGAAACTGAGTATGGGTTCGAAGATGTCGATTTCGTTGCGACGGCAACCAGAAAGGAAGACGAGGATGGCCTGCTCGAAGCTGCCGAGCAGCTCGGTCTGGGTGTCGTCGCCTTTGATAAGGAGACGCTCTTGGAGCACGAAGGGCCGACACCCTCTCGCTCGAAAGAACTCATCGGCTGGCCCGGCGTCTCGGAGGCCTCGGCGATTGCCGGCGGTCGAGACCAAGAACTGCTCGTCGAAAAAATTGGCTACGAAAACGAAGTGACGGTGGCGATTGGCCGATGAGAAGCGAGACAGTCGACACCGCAACGACAGACACACCCGAGAGCCTCGGGACGCTCTCGGTCGTCGGCATCGGCCCCGGGCTTCCCGCCGACATGACCCAACGCGCTAAACAGGTCATCGAAACGGCAGACTGCGTGATCGCTTCGGATCTCTATCAGGCCTTTTTGCGCGAGGACGGCACCTTGCCTCCGAAAGACGCAGTCGACGACGATGGCTTTGTCACCCGCGGCAATGGCCACGAACAGGAGATCATTCGCTCGACGATGGGCCGACAGGTCGAGTTGGCCAAACTCGCCTTCGAGCGCGTGCGGTCGGGCGACGATGTAGCCCACGTCTCGGGCGGCGATCCCTCGGTGTACGGGAAATCCGATCTGATCTTCAACATGGCCGACGAGGAGGATGCGACCGACATCCCAATCGAGATCGTCCCCGGTGTGACCGCCGCCCTCGGCGGCGGGGCGATGGTCGGCGCGCCACTCTGCAACGACTTTTGTACGATCTCGCTCT
>SL_4KL_010_BRINEDRAFT_10000709_pt1 | contig 17488 bp, 16 predicted proteins | sample SodLak_010_BRINE_2_FD_10664 | JGI IMG/M metagenome (IMG submission 10664)
CGTCGACGGTTGAACGTCGGTTGATCGCTCATGAAGTACCGAGATATTAGTCTTGAACTGTAAAANGACAGTGATTGTCGTCCCAGTCAGAAGTGGCCACCTACGACTAGGTATCCAGCTACTAACCGGTCGTAGTCACGTGGCTACTGACGAGTAGTTGTCCCGTTACAAAACCCACAGGAGACCCGTCTGTGGTCATGACCACTAGCTCAGCCCTCTCAGTTCGGCGTTTCGGGCTCGTCGCGCTCTGTGTTCTCCTTGCGATTGCCGTCGCGTCGACGACCGCGAGTGCTGGCGAGCCAAGCGATGACGAACTAATCGAACTCGACGAGCACGTCTCGGTGTGGACCGACTCGACCTACGCAGTAACCCTGAAAAATCCGGCGGAGACAGACGCGATGACAAGCCCACTACTGGCGGAGACGCCGGCACGCACGGTCAACGGTTCGACGGCGACCGGCACACCTATCGACGGCACAACCAGCCAGCCAGCGGCGAGCGCGCTCGACGGTGATTCGTTGCTCCAGTTCGAATTCTGGGCCGAACAGGGAGCTGACACCCAACAGTTCGCTGGTGCGAACACCTCGATGGTGATCGCCAAACTCGACTCGCCGGACGATCCGGCTCTCGACGGTGCTGCGGAACTCTCGCCAGCACGTGCGGCCGAACTCCTGGTTGCGGCTGATCGAGACGACCGGGCCAGCTTCGATACACAGTTCACCGCCGCCGGGAGCCGCGATATGCGCATCATCGACGACGACGGCTACTTTGCGACCTACTACGGGCTCGATGACGCTGCCGAGGGCGGGGTCTATGCCTTCTACGTCGTCAAAACAACCGATGGCGAGGAACCCACTGTCGAGGATGGCGAGCTGACCATTGACGGTGAGCTAACTGTGCTTGGCAGTGAGACTGTCGCCGTCCAGGACGGCGAATCAACGGTCGAGACGGACAGTGAACACGAACTCGGCGAGCTGGTCGAGTTCGCGGTTGATGCGGACGGTGAGACGGTCGATCACACGGTTGCAGTCTTCGATGAGTCGGCCCTTGCCGACGAACAGCTCACACAGTCGACAGCCGAGACGGTCGACGGCGAGCTCGTCCCTTCGGATATCACGACCACTGAATCGGCAGCAGTCAACGGTGTCGCCGACACCGAGTCCGCATCGATGTTCGGAGCCACACCAATGCAGTCCATTGCGCAGCAGACGAGCGAAGTGGGCGTTCTGGCTAGCTATCTGGCGACAGCTGACCCGGACAACGAGGGGCCAGCGGGCTCGATTACTACCCGACAGGACAGCGACAGCAGCGAGCAGCTCTCCGTTGAAACGCTCGAATCATGGGAGGACGGATCGTACACGTACATCCATCTCGCAACCGCTGCGGACGGAACCACGACATCGACAACTGGAACGGTAGAACTCGTCGAACCCGAGAGCGAATCCTCGACGAGCAGCCGCTCATCGTCATCCGGAATTAGCGCGGAGCTGGAGACGAACCTCACCGAAACCAACGGGAGTACGCTTCTTACTGTCGAGAACGCCGACAACAGCGATACACTGGTGGTCGATCCCAACGTCACCGCCGCTGGGACGACAGTGACTGGCATGGCGCTGTCGTTGGTACGAACGGTCGATACGTTCGATGCAGAAATCAGTACCAATGCGACAACGCCGAACGACGTGCCGGTGCTTAACAGCACCGCGCTGTCGTATCTCACAATCGACGCCGCGGAGCTTTCGCCGACTGATTACGGCACGCTCTCCGTGGAGTTCAGTGTCGAGCCCGATCGACTGTCAGCAGTCGGGACAAACGAGTCGGCCGTGCGACTGTATCAGCACGACGACGGTAGCTGGAACGAGCTTGCGACCGAATCGCATGGCGACCACAGCTACGAGGCAACCACCACACAGCTTGGAACGTTTGCCATTGGGAGCATCCAGGACGCCGAAGAGGCGCTGACAGTCAGTAGTGCAACTGTCGACTCCGAGGCCGTCGAGCCGAACGAAACAACTGCGGTAAACGCGACCGTCGAAAACCCGACGGCTGACGATGTGGCTGTAGAGATCCCACTTGAAGCCGACGGCACGGTCGAAACAACGCTCGTCGAGACCGTCGAAGCCGGCGAGACCAAAGACGTTCGTTTCGAGTTCATACCACCTGAGGCCGGGAGCTACAACATGAGCGTTGCCGGAACTGCTGCCGGCACGCTTGAAGTGAGCCACGACGCACACGATGAAACACAGGATGAGACACCCGGGTTCGGGATTAGTGCCGTCGTGAGCGCGCTGCTGGTCGTCATCGTTGCTCGACGGTTCTCAAATAACTAACACTCGGAGCGACTAGTTGTCGTCGGGCGGGCCGTTCGGCTGGTCGTCGTCTTCCGAACCGCTCGGTTCATTTTCGGTTTCGTTATCTGCGTCGTCCGAACCGTCCGCTCTTTCGTCGTCTCCGTCGTCTGCGGTGTACTCCTCGTCGCCGTAGAGCACTTTCGTCCCGGTTGCGACGGGACGGATGAGGTAGCTGCCCTGGCCCCGACGATTTGGGGCGAAATCAGCGATAAACCGCGTCCGTTCGTCCGCCCGGATTTCGAAGGACTCCTGGAACTGCAGCGGTGCGTTGCCCGGTGTCTCGACATCCGCCTCCGATCCGTCCTCGACGAGGATTCCCTCGGTGTTGCTCACGTTGAGCTGGAGGAACTGGTAGTCGCCAACCTCGACGTCGGTTTCGTCGATAAGTGCGGTGTTGTCGCCCTGTAGGTCGACGAGGTCTGCCTCCTGTGGCTCGTCGAACTCGATGTAGCGGCGGCCTTCGCCCTGATCGACGTCTTCAGCTTCGTCATCGCTGTTTTCGTCCTCCTCGTCTTCGTCACCGTCGTCATCCGCTTCGTCGTCTTCGTCTTCTTCGCCCGTGCCGTCTCCGTTGTCTTCGGGTTCTTCGTTCTCTTGGTCGTCGTTGTCTTCGAGTTCCTCGTCGGCGTCTTCTTCGTCGTCTTCGGTCGACTCCGGTTTGATCCAGATGCCGTCGATGGTGACGATCAGCTCTTCGAAATCACCGATGTCGTTCGGCTGGTCGGTGATACTCGTCGACAGTGTTCCGAACGCCGAGTCGCCGTCCTCGGTACTGTCGTCTGTCTCTTCGTCGCCGTTGAGATCGCTCTCACTAGTACAGCCCGCGAGGCCGACCATCCCTGCTGTCGCAAGGCCGGTTGTTTTGAGATACGCACGTCGATTGAATCGGTTTGAGTTATTTCTCATTATTTTGAATTATCGTCCAGCAGGTAAGTTGTTGTTGATACCACCGTCGACCGCCAGTTCGGCGATGCCGCCGAGCACTGACGAGACGATTGTGCTAATCGCGTTCAGAATGTCGCCCACGAACTCCGGCACTGGGTCCGGGAGCCCGTCGGCCGGGCCAAGGGTTGGCTCGGCATCGCCGCTCGCGCCAGGTGTGGCCGCGCCGGCGGCACTCAGTGTGCCGACCAGCAGCACAGCCCCGAGTATGAGGGTGAGTAGTTTCGTGTTCATTGCAACTGACCCGTAGGGATACCATCAGTTAACCCGGCGTGATGATCAGTTCGAATTCAGGTGTTTTAGCCGTCTTTTGCGCCCATTTTCGCCCAATTTCACGAACTCCCTGTGTCGACACAGCGTCGACCAGCGACTTCCGTGGATAGACCGCTTGAACGCCCCAGCTCGCGCGGCAATCAACTGGCACGCTGTCGACGAAACGGCTACAGTCTTGACGGTCGAACACACGCACATGACTGACGAGACACAGGTCCCGACCGACCCGCGAGCGGCCGTCAACGCGCTGGCCGACCATCTCACTGCGACCGCTGACCGTCCGGTACCGCCGGCGACCAACCGCTGGCTAGGCGAGGCCGAAGCCGTCGCTCGCGATGCCGCCAGCGATGGCCTCGACAGCGACGTCCGCCGCAAGCGCGTCCGCCAGGCGGCCAGCCTGCTCGAATCGGCCGACGCCACTGGCGACGAGGTGGCCGACCGTCATATCGAGGCGGCCACCGCGTGCTGTCAGGTCGTTCTTGACGCGGGCGAGTTGTGATTCAAAAGCAATTTGGCGTTTAACTTTGGAAGCGAAAGCCTCAGGCGACTCGAACTCGGAGCTGGTTCATGCGTGATCTCGACGCCATCGACCGAACGATCATTCGCCTGCTGCTCGAAGACGCCCGTCGGCCGTACAGCGATATCGCCGACCACGTCGAGCTTTCTGCGCCGGCGGTTGCCGACCGGATCGGCCGGCTCGAATCACTCGGCGTGATTCAGGGCTTTACCATCGATCTGGATCGCTCGATGCTGCGCGAGGGGATGGCCGCACTCGTCGAGCTGTCGGTCAAACCGGGCGAGACGGCGACAGTCGCCGACAGCTTGCGGGGCGACGACCGAATCGAACATCTGTATCAGATCGCCGACGCCCGGGTGGTCGTCCATGCAGTGCTTGATTCCGAGGGCGTCGACGGCCTGCTGGCGGCGGTTGATACTGACCACATCCGCGCGCTTGAGGTGAGCCCGCTTTCGGATAGCGACTGGACGCCACAGATCGGCGAGGCCACACTCGCGGTCGACTGCGTCGAATGCGGCAACCCGGTCACCAGCGAGGGCGAGACTGCCGTGATCGACGGCAGCCGACATCACTTCTGTTGTGGCTCCTGTCTGTCGAACTTCGAAGCGGCGTTCCAGGAGCTCCAGGACGGNCTCTGAGACATTGGATTCNAATATNANAATCGNGTCNGNCTTNGGATTCGAAACCACAACCCGCATGAAATAGTACCCCGTATGTATTCNCATGAGTCGGACAGCGAGAGTAGAGATACATGGGCTGGCGTGTGCGACCTGTGTCGGCAACGTCACTGCGGCACTGGACGANCTCGANGGCGTNNTCGAGNCGAGTGCCAACTTCGCGGCCGANGAGGGCACAGTAACGTACGACCCCGAGCGCGTTGGGCTCGGCGAAATCTACGAGGCTATCGAAGCGGCGGGCTACGAGCCGNGCCGGGANANACGCACNATCGAGGTCGGNGGCATGTCCTGTTCGAGCTGCTCGGCAGCCGTCGCCGACAGCGTCACGTCGGTTCCAGGCGTGATCGATGCGTCGGTCAACTTCGCGGCCGACGAGGCGACAATCGAGTACAACCCGGTCGATACAGACCTCGAGTCGATTTACGAGGCAGTCGAGACGGCCGGCTACGAACCGGTTCGTCCCAACAGCGACGAGTCCGAAGAGGAACACGAATCAGTCGCCCAACGCGAGATGGCCAAACAGTGGCGGTTAGTCGTCTTCGGTGGGCTGCTGACCGCCCCGTTCGCGGTCATCATGGTGGATATGTTTGTCGCCGGACTTCTTCCCCACACGATTGGTGGGGTGTCGCTGGGCTGGATCGAGTTCGTGCTGGCGACGCTGTTGATGGTAACGCTCGGCAAGGAGTTCATCGTCGGAGCCTACCACGCCGCGGTCAACAACCGCCAGGCCAACATGGACACGCTGGTTGCGATGGGGACCTCCGTGGGCTACCTGTACAGCACCGTCGTCCTGGTCGGCGCGCTGTCAGTCGAAAGCGGGCTCTACTTCGAGGCGGTCGCGTTTATCCTGTGGTTCATCACCCTCGGCAACTGGCTGGAGGCCCGCTCGAAAGCCCAGGCCAGCGACGCCCTGCGCTCACTGTTAGAACTCGAAGCCGAGGAGGCAACCGTCATCGACGACGACGGCACTGAACGGACGGTCCAGTTGGACGAAGTCGTGGTCGGCGACAAGCTGAAAGTCCGGCCTGGCGAGCGGATTCCAACTGATGGGGTGGTTCGTGACGGCGAGAGCGCGGTCGACGAGTCGATGGTGACCGGCGAGAGCCTCCCGGTCGAAAAGCGCGCTGGCGACGAGGTCGTCGGCTCGACGATCAACGAAAACGGCGTCCTGGTCGTCGAGGCCACCCGCGTCGGCGAGGAGACGGCGATCCAGCAGATCGTCGAACGGGTCAAGGAGGCCCAGGCCCGCCAGCCGGATATCCAGCGGCTGGTCGACCGCGTTAGCGGCGTCTTTGTTCCCATCGTCATCGCCAACGCCCTGGTGTGGGCGACGCTGTGGTATCTGTTCGCCCCACAGCTGTTTGCCGCCGTTGAGGCTATCCCCCTGCTGTCGCCGGTCGGCGGCGGCCCGGTTGTCGGCGGCATTCCGGTGGTCGAGTTCTCGATGATCGTCCTCGCCAGCGCGCTATTGATCGCCTGTCCCTGCGCGCTCGGGCTGGCAACCCCTGCGGCGACGATGGTTGGGTCGACTATCTCGGCGAAAAACGGCGTGCTGTTCAAGGGGGCAGATATCCTCGAAAAGGCCCGGGGTATCGATTCCGTGGTGTTCGACAAGACGGGGACGCTGACTCACGGTAATATGTCGGTCACTGATGTCGTTGTCATCGATCCGGCCGCAACTGACGGCGGCCGTGTTACCGTCGACGACGGACAGTCGACCGACGCCGCCCAACCGGTCGACGGCCCCTCCAAGTCGGTCGACGAGGCGTTCGTCGTCGGTGCAGCCGCTAGCGCGGAGTCCGGCTCGGAACATCCGCTCGCCGAAGCCATCGTTGCGGCGGCCCGCGAGCAAGGCGCGGCGCTTGCCGAGCCGACAGCGTTCGAAAACGTCCCTGGCCACGGCATTACGGCGACGACCGACTACGGCGAGACGCTGGTCGGCAACCGCGCGCTGATGACCCAGGCCGGCATCGATCCTGCCCCCGCCGCCGAGGCGATGGAACGACTCGAACGTGAGGGCAAAACCGCGATGTTGGTGGCCGTCGACGGTTCGTTGACTGGGGTGATCGCCGCTGCCGACACCGTCCGGGAGAGTGCGAAAACCACTGTCAGCGAGCTCCAGGAGCGCGGTGTTCAGGTTGTCATGCTGACCGGCGACAACGAACGAACAGCCCACGCGGTCGCCGAGGAGGTCGGCATCGAGCCCTCGAACGTCCGCGCGGAGGTGTTGCCCGACGATAAGGCCGATGCAGTCGAAGCCATCCAGGCCGACGGCAGCCGGGCGATGATGGTCGGCGACGGTGTCAACGACGCGCCCGCACTGACTGCCGCCCACATCGGCGTGGCAATCGGCTCGGGAACGGATGTCGCCATCGAGAGCGCGGACGTGACACTGATGCGGGATGATCCGGCTGACGTGCTCAAGGTGATCCGGCTCTCGGAGGCGACGATCAGCAAGGTTCGGCAGAACCTGTTTTGGGCGTTCGTCTACAACGCGACGCTGATCCCGATCGCCTCGCTGGGGATGCTGTACCCCACGCTGGCCGGCCTCGCAATGGCTGGCTCCAGTGTGAGTGTGATGGCAAACAGCCTAATGTTCCGCGGCTACGACCCCCACGAGGACTATCACCTGCTCATCACCCGACCGTTCCGGTAGTCGGCCGGTTCGGTAGCCTGGTGGCTCGGTGGCTCGGGCCACATACTGAATGGAAACGCTCTTTTGGGCCTCACACGCAGACACACACATGAGCAACGACGAGGAGACGACCGTCGACAGCCTCATCGAGCGGGTGGCGGCCGCCGACGAGGCCCTGGAGGCTGCCGAGACCGAGGCCGATCTCGATGCGGTTGAGGCCGACCTCGACGAGATCGAGGCGGCACTCGAAGCCAGCGAGCTTCCGGCACTCGATGAAGACGACGAAGACGAGGAGGGCGACGACCTCGAATCGCAGATCGAAGCGCTCCGCGAACAGCTGGCCGACCAGCGCGGCCCGTACGCCGAGGACGTCACCGCTGCCATCGGTGCGGCAACCGAAACAGTCGAGGACGGCGAGTGGACCAATAAGGGCGAGCGTGAGGTCGATGAGGCCGCCGCGGCGTTCGTCGAACGCGTCGACGAGAGCCTCGATGTCTCGCTCGGCAGCGGCGACGAAGAGGTCCCAACCGAGCTGCTCGCCGCAGCCAGCGAGGCCGTCGAGGCAGCCGAACTCGACCCCGACGACGACAGCGAGACGCTGGCTGCACTCGTTGAGGCCACTGACGCGCTCGCCGAGGACCTGGAGGACGCCCAGGAGTGGGACGATCTCACCGTCCGCGAGACGCTTCAGGCCGAGGGTTACTACGACGTGCTGGGCCACACCAAAGACTACCCGCCGGAGTGGGCCGCACTCAAAGAACACGAGAAACAGGGCAACACTGAGATGGTGCTGTTGGCGTTCGACCAGCTCGATTCGGACTTCATGGAAGACCACTGTCTCGATTCGCTCTCACGCATGGGGCCCGTCGCGGCGACCGACGAGGCAATCGAGGAGATGCTCGCGTTGGCCAACAAACGCGACAAGAAGGCAATCGAGATCCTCGGCAAGATGGGCGCGACCGAGGCCGTCGAGACGCTCGTTGAGTACGTTGATGCGGACAAGGACGCCGCCCTCCAGAAAGTGACGTTCCGCGCGCTTGGCGAGATCGGCGACGAGGAGGCCGTCCAGCCGCTGGCGAACAAGCTCCTGATGGACAACGATACGGTCCGCCCGCGTGCAGCCCGCGCGCTCGGGTTGATCGGTGACACCCGCGCGATCAAACCGCTCTCGGAAGCGCTCAAAGCCGACGAGGACCCCAACGTTCGCGCCCAGGCCGCCTGGGCACTCCGACAGATCGGCACCAAACGCGCCCTTGAGGCGGTCGTCGACCACGGCTCCGACGACACCTTCGTCGTCCAGACTGAGATCGACAAAGCCCGGACCGCACTCGACGCTGCCGTCCCAAGTGCCTAATCGCGCCGGTCGCCTCTTTTTTTTGCTCTTGTTCTGCTGAACAGTCCATCCTACCGACACGGTCGCTTTTGGGTCGTCGTCCCCACACTAGATTGCATGACGAACGCACTATTCGTAGTCAGCGAAGAGGGGTATTGGGGCGAAGAATGTATCGAGCCGCTGGTCACACTTGAGGAGGCCGGCGTCGAGATTACGGTCGCCACACCGAGTGGCTCTCCGCCGGTCGTCGACGAACAGTCAGTCGATCCCGACACGGTCGGCGAAGAGATCGCCGAACGCGTCCAGGAGTACGACGCGAACGACGAGCGACTCGCAAACCCCGAGCCGGTTGCGACCGTCACGGCCGACGACTACGATATCGTCGTCTTCCCCGGCGGCCACGGCACAATGTGGGATGTCAACACTGATCAGCACGCCCGACAGCTGCTTGCAGATGCTGTCGCGGGCGAGGAGGGCTTCGCGCTCGTCGTCTGTCACGCTGTCGGCCTGCTTGGGTTCACCCACACTGCCGAGGGCGAGTATCTCGTCCGCGGTCGCCAGGTCACTGGCTTCCCCAACGAGTGGGAGGATGGCATCATCGACGACCACCATGTGATGGACAACGGCCGAAAACTCCCGTACCTGGTCGAAGACGAAGTCATCGCTGCTGGCGGCCAGTGGGATGCCGAGCTCGATTCGGATACCAGCGTCACCGTCGATGGTGATCTGCTCACCGCGCGTGGCCCGGAATCCTCGTCGGCTGCTGCCGAGCGGCTGCTCGAAGCAGTCGGCCTCGAACACACCGCCTAACGGTCGGTAGGCTGCGACTACCGCCGCGAAAGGCCTTTTTCTGCGGCTCACCGAGTGTCTGTATGGTTCTACCGCTGGAGATGGGCTGGCGACACCTGTTGTTTCAAAACTGGCCGGTCGACCCCGAGCTGATGGACGCCCACTTACCGGATGGGCTCGAACCCGACACGTTCGACGGCTCGGCGTGGCTCTCGGTGATTCCGTTTACCAACGTCAACGTTCGACCGAAGGGGCTGCCTGGCCGGCTGGGGATTCGGCTTCCCGAACTCAACCTGCGGACCTACGTCGAGCGCGACGGCGTGCCGAGTGTCTACTTTTTCAGCCTCGATGCCCAGGGAATCGCCAGCGTGCTCGGCGCGCGCGTTTTTCAGCATCTGCCCTACTACTACGCCCGTATCTCTCTGGAGTGGGCCGATGGCCGAGTCGGGTTTCGCAGCCGACGGCTGCACCCGGGCGAGCGACCGGTCCACTACGAGGGGAGCTACTGGCCGAGCGGCGAGCCGTTTGCGGCTCCCGACGACTCGTTTGGGAACTTCCTGGTCGAGCGGTACCGCTTTTATACCCAGGCCCAGGACGGCTCGATGCGGTATACGGATGTGAGCCACGAGCCCTGGACGCTGTATCCTGCCGACGCTCATATCGAGACCAACACCCTTCTCACAGCCCACGGCTTTGCCGAACCTGACGCCGAGCCGGTGTACTACTACAGTCCAGGACTCGATGTGACGGCTTCGACCAGCAAGCGACTGTAACTGTGCGACAATTCAGTCGTAAAATCACTGCAAGCGGACTCAGCAAACACGCTATGAGGCAGACGCAGCCGGAAGCCGGATTTCGACTGTCGTTCCCGACTGTGATTTTGGGACCTCGATTTCGCCGTTGAGATTCGTGATGATCCAGTAGGTGAGATACAGCCCGAGGCCTTGGCCGTGGACCAGTGGCTCTTCTTTCCCCTCTGCCAGCACCTGCCGTTCGTCTTCGGGAAAGCCGGGGCCGTCATCAGTGATGGCAATGCGTATCTGTTCNTCAGTTTTGCTGACAGTGACCTCCACCGTCGGCTGTGGGCCGGTGTGTACCACAGCGTTCTCAAGTAGCTCCCACAGCGCGGTCTCGATTCGTGGCAACGTCTTGGCGAGTGCGGTCTCCGAAATCTCGGCGGTCACTGTGGCGTCCGGATAGCGATCTTCGAGTTGGGCGACCGAATCGGAGATGATCGGCGCGAGATCAATCGTCTCCAACTCCGGCGACAGCTCGCGGTTGGCCTCGATATGGCGAGCTGATTCTGTGAGGTTCAACAGCTGGTTGGACGCCTGGACGATCGCATCGGCGTTCGATTTCGCATCGCCCTCAACCTCGGCGGCCAACAGCTCGGCACGCCCGCCGATCACCGTCATCTTGTTGCGCACGTTGTGCCGCAGTACGCGGTTGATAACGCTAATTAGGCCCTCTCGCTGGCGGCGTTGGCTCGCGTCTCGAACCATCACCTGGAGGCCTACGATGTCGTCCGGTGTCCGATCAGCCAACTCGACGCTCGGTTCGTATATCGGCACCATCCGCATGTCGACGTAGACGGTGCGGCCGGATCGGGTTGCAACCGGATGATCACGCATTTCGAGCGATTTCCCCTGGACAACGTCCTCGATATAGGTGGCTGCCTCGTCGAACGTCTCTTGATCCGAGGCGAGCACCGAAATCGGCTCGCCGGTGAGTTCCTCCGGTTCGTATCCGAGGAACGATTCGACAGTCGGTGAGACGAAACTGAACTTCATCTCTAAGTTGATCCGGAAGATGAACGCGAAGCTCGCCGCCATAATAGCCCGATACAGCTCGTTCCGTTGGTCGAGTTCGCGTTCCTGTTCGAGTAACTGTCGACGTTGCCGTTCGTTCTCGGTGACGTCGGCGAGCGCGATCACCGTTACTGTCGAGTCACCGATCGGAAGCGACCTGAACGAAACGAAGTAGTAGTTTGTCTGGCTGTCGCCCTCACGTTTAACAATGCCGCCATCACCATCCCGTCTGGCTGCCACCGCCGGGAGTACGTCGTCGAGTTTCTCGCCGACCGCCCCCTCGAGTTCCGGGAACGCACTCACCGCATCCGTTGAGAACTCTCGAATCCGATCGTTGCGGTCGAGAACGACGGTTGCAGTCTCGCTTTGGGTCGCCGTTCGGACTGTCAGCAACTCCTCGCCAAACAGCATCACTGCCCCGATAGCGAACGCGGCAACGCCGAGCGGTGCATAGATGAAGTTGATCAACGCCGGTGTCACAATCGCGATCAGATCGAGGCTGACGGGCAACGCCAAAAGCCCGGTGAACACAACCAGTGGCCGCGTCTCGTACTCAGATTCGGCATACAGTTCAAAGATCATGAACAGCCCGACCGCCGCAAGCATGTACGCCAGCCCCGTTGATGCCCAGTGTATCACGCCGTGGTTGATCGCCAGATGTTGAAACGGCGTGGTTGCTTCCGTTGCTGTGAAATACAAGCCGTGAATCGGGTTTGTGAGTTTTATTGCCACGACGGTCAGAAACACGCCCACAGAGAGTTGCCTGAGCCGCCGATTCGTATGCAGCCGTCGATCGGTGTACGCCGAGGCAAAGTAGAGCCACGCCCACACCGTCGCAAACCCGAACACGAGGCCGATGATGTAGGTGGCCTCTCGAACTGGCTCCGGGACAATAAAGAAGGCCGTCTTGAGAACGGCCCAGAGACCGCTCGTCACGAGTAGCCCGATCAGTCCATACCGGAGTTCGGCGTCGTTGAACGTCCTCACACGTGGAATGACCGCAAAGCAGGCAAGCCCGCTGAGCAAAAACAGGCCCATATACGCGACGCCAGTCGGCGTCATCCACGCTGCAGTCATTGATTGAGGTTATATTAGTATCGAAGAATGATAAACTGCCGGTTTAAGTGAGTGTTGTGCGAGATGTCTGTACAACAGTACCTAGCGAGCAGTCAGTTCCAACGGCCCATCCAGGACGCGACACGACTGTTAGCGCCGGTCTTCGATTTTAAATACGGCCTCCTCGATTGATTCGCTGCGGCATTCGGGACACCGCGATGGGTAGTTGACCGGGTCGTCGTAGTTGCTAAACCCGCAGTTGCTACACACCGGGGGAGCGACCAGGAACTCAGTGTGCTCCTTGTACCGCATTGACCGGGCGACATGTTTGAGATCCTGATAAATAGTCGAAACTGGCGTCTCCAGCTCACCGGCGAGTTCGCTGGCGGTCGCCTGGTGGTCGGCAAGTGTGTCGGCGAGCTGTTCGCGGCGTGTCGAATCAGTCATACACCCTATCCGTGCTCTGGAGACTAAAACACAGCCACTGGTCGGGTTAATTGTCGACTAACTGCGCGTCAGTGATTCGGATTCGGCCACTGTTGTCGTTCCATTCGGTGTCGTATTCGAGCGCGATCCGCTTCGACATGTGTGGGCCGTTGGTCACGAACGTCTCGAACTCGCCGCCCTCCCCAAGCAGGTGGACGCCGTACTCCTCGTGGAGGGTTTTGAGCTCCTCGATAGCCTCGGCATCCAGCGTCCGGCCGACCCAGGACTCATCGAGGCCGTAGGCGGCGACCTGGAGAATCGTGATCTCGAAGCCGGCCTCCAGCATTTCCGCTGCTAGCTCCTCGGGATCGCGCTGCCAGAGCGGGGCAAACAGCTCGATGTCGAGCCGGTCGCACATCGCCTCGATTCGGTGGGTCTGGAACTCGCTTTCGATGGCTCCCGCCGTGACACCTGCGATGTCGATCTCGGTTTGGAGTTCCTGGAGGGCTGCCTCAAGCGGTTCGAGTTCGCGGTCGCCCTGGCTGCCGGCATCGTCGGCGTCGGTTGCACCCAAATCACCGGGCTCAACCGAAACGTGGTCGATCCCCATACTGCCGGCAGCCAACTCGGCTAACTGTGTCTCGGGGACGTGGTACATATACGAGTCAGCGGACGGATGAACCGTCAACAGCCGCGTTACGTTCAGGCCCGCTTCGAGGGCGCGATAGACGGCCCACGAGGAGTCTTTGCCGCCCGAAAACAGTCCGACCCACGCATCTGTCATAGCGGTAGGTTGCGGCGAGCGGTAATACCGGCTTTGATTGCCGGTTGCTGGCACTCAGTTTCGCGTCTGCGTGTCGGCCGAGTTTACATGTAGCCGAGATCGCGGAGTCGCTCCATCAGGTCCTCTTTGTCCTGAGCGCGGCCCGCGCGTTCGGTCGTGTTGTCGAGGTCCTGGAGCCAGGCGGGCTCGTCGGTCGTCTTTTCAGTGCTGACTTCACTACCGAGGCTGCGGAAGCCGGCGAAGTATTTCGGCGAGATCGGGACGTCCGACTGGTCGACGCCTTCAGGCAGGTCGTCGGCCGACTCGGGGACGTAGCCGTCCTCGGGGAACGCCTCGACGGTGTCCGGGACAACATAGTTCCAAAAGACGTCCCACACATCGGCTTCGTCGAACTGGAGAATTGGCTGGATGCGGTCGTGTGGCGGGTAGATATCGGGATCGTGTCGCGGGCTGAAGAACGTCTCGTCGGCACGGGCTTCCTGTTCGTCCCAGCGCACACCCGAGATAACGCCGTCAATGTCGTAGGATTCCAGGGCGTCGTTGAGTGCGACTGTTTTCAGCAGGTGGTTGCCGACGTAGGTATCCAACAGGAACGGGAACGTGTCCTCCTCGTATTCGAGGATTTCCCGAACGTGGTGCTGGTTGTGTTCGGAGAGTTCGGAGACCGGAATGTCGTCGCCCGGTTCGAGGTCGTGTTCGTCGGCGTACCGTCCTACGTCCTCGTTGCGGGCGTAGACGAGATCGATATCCCACTCGTCGGCCCAGCGGTCGGTGAAGTTGGTGATCTCCTCGAAATGCTGGTAGTGGTCGATGAACACAGCCGTGGGTTTGTCGTAGCCGAACTTGTCGGCGACCTCGTTGATGAAATACAGGGTTAGCGTCGAGTCCTTGCCGCCGGTCCACATCACTGCGGGGTTGTCGTACTGTTCGAGGCCGGTTTGGGTGACCTCGATTGCCTTTTCGATTTTCGCCGGGATCGACGGATAGTTATTCGGATCTTCGCCTTCGCCGCCGGTGTAATCGACGTCGAGATAGTCTGGAAACGCGGTTGACATCGTATAATTATATGTAATTAGCTAAAATAAAGGGTTTATGGCCTCGGGGCTGACTGTCGGGAGTCAGCTACACCGGCAAGAACTGCTCGGAGACGGTGGCTGTCTGCCCACCGAAATAGGTCGTCGAGAGCGGTGACTTTTATGCGTGGCGTTCGACCAATCACCGATGACACAGATTGGTGACTCCCTCCCCGCAGCCACCGCCGCCGGACTCGCGGTGTGGGTCGGCGGCTACCTGTCGACGTATCTCGTTGTCGCACCGAACGTCAGGGACTCCGCGTTGAACCGTCTCATCGAGGCACTCGACGGCGAGCCTGCAACGTACGAACTCGTCGGCTGGGTGTTCTACAACGCGCATATGGTTGACACCGTGGTCGAAGACATCCCACTGATCGGCACGCGCTCGACGAGCTACATTGGTGGGGAAGACGGCTTTACGATCGTGTTGTACCTGATCCCAGTCGCGCTCCTGGTGGCGGCTGGCCTCGCCCTTGCGCGCTACAGCCGGGCCGAAACACCAACTGAGGGCGCGACGCTCGCCGCGCTCGTCGTGCCGGGATATCTGCTTGCGACTGTCGCTGGAACCCTGCTGTTCGAGGTCAGCGTCGGCGGCGCGACTGGCGGGCCTGACCTGGTGGCAGCGGCAGTGTTGGCTGGTATCGTCTACCCACTCGTCTGTGGCGGCCTCGGCGGCGCGGTCGGCGGGTTCCTCGAACGCCGCGAGACGAGCACTGATAACTAGTTTCACAGCATGCTGCTCGTCGCCCCCTCGTCGTGCGCCCTGCGACAGCCATACTGTCTGTAGTTCTTATATATCTCTATCTCTGAATGCAGGCAGATGACAGACGAACACAGTCGACGGACGTATCTCCGAGCTGTCGCCGGGCTCACGAGCGTTTCTGTCGCGGGCGTGGCCGGCTGTCTCGGTGCCCAGGCTCCGACGGCCGAAGTCGACACCGAAACGCTGTACGACGAGACGATCGACTCGGTCGTCACCGTCTACGTCGTCGGAGAGGGCGGCAGCTCCAGCGGCTCGGGGTTCGTCTACGACGATGCGGGACATATCCTCACGAACCACCACGTAATCGACGGTGCGGACGTCGTCGAGATCCGGTTCGGCACCCGCGGCGAGTGGCGGCGAGCGACGGTCGTCGGCTCGGACCCACGATCCGACCTCGCGGTGCTTGAGATCGACGACCCACCCTCTACCGCCCAGCCGCTCACGATGGCTGACGGCCAGCCACGCCAGGGCGCGCCCGCGGTTGCTATCGGCTCGCCGCTCCGGCTTGAGGGGACGATCACCACCGGCACCGTCAGCGGCGTCGACCGGTCGTTGCGGCTGCCGAGCGGTCCTGTCATTCCCGACGTACTGCAGACCGATGCCGCGATCAATCCGGGCAACAGTGGCGGTCCGCTGTTGGCGGCCAACGGCGACGTGCTTGGCGTCAACACTGCCCGCGCCTCGGCGGCCGACAACATCGGCTTTGCGGTCTCGGCGGCGATGGTCAGCCGTGTCACCCCGCAACTCATGGAGACGGGGAGCTACACCCACCCGTATCTCGGCGTCAACACCAGGACGGTCGTCCCAGCGATTGCGACCGCAAACAGCCTCGATTCGATTAGCGGGGCAGTAATAACCAGTATCGACAGCGACGGACCGGCTGCCGAAACACTGCACCCTCCACAGCGTGCCGAAACCGTCGATGGCCAACGTGTACCGGCTGGCGGTGACGTTATTGTTGGCGTTGACGACGCAGCCGTCGAGACGGACCACGATCTGCTGCGGTATATCGCGCTGGAAACCGATCCCGGCGAGACGGTTGCCGTCGAGGTTGTCCGTGAGGGTGAGCGACAGACAGTGGAACTGACACTCGGCGAGCGACCACCCTGAGCAGGGCAATTAAACCAGCATCGTTCAGGTACTGGTCGTCTCAGCTATCGGGATTACGCCACCTGTTCGCTGTCCTGGAACGTGACTGTCGTGTCGTCGGACTCGACAGTCGTGAGGATGGTGATCCAGCCGTCTTCTTGGTCGGTTTTCCGAGGGTCCTGCAGCGACAGCTCGACACGCTTGGTCGTCGTGTGGTCAGCACCAGCCGCCATGCTGCCGGCGTCTTCGGTTCCTTCCCAGACGATGTCGTCCGTCGCAGTGTTGTCCTGGCCGGCGAAGATCCGGATGTAGACGGTGACGTCTGTCGCCGCCTCCTCTTGATTTGCCGCCGGCTTAGCGGAGCAAGACGACCATCGTCACTCCCGAGACGAGGATGGATCGTCAGGTCATCGAGGAGCCTTCCTGCCGGAGCAGGACGACCATCGTGATGCCCGAGATGAGAATCAACAGCAGCGCGGGAATCGCCGCATACCGGTAGGCAAGCGCGTTGTGGGCCTCCCAGACCTTGATAACGAGCGTGTTCATCCCGATCGGCTGGAGCATTAGCGTCATCGGCAACTCCTTCATCGTCGTCAGAAAGACGAGCACGGCTCCGGCGACCATTCCCGGCGCGATCAAGGGGAGCGTGATCCGCCGGAACGTCTCGATGCGGCCGGCGTTGAGCGTCCGAGAGGCCTCGATCGTCTCGTCGTCGACCTGCAGGACGGACGACCGAACCGTACCGACCGCCTGCGGGAGAAACCGCACGACGTAGCCGAACACGAGCAGCCAGACGCCCTGCCGGTAGATCGACGGAACCGTTCGGATGCCAATAAACACCAGTGCGAGCCCGATCACGACGCCGGGAACGGCAAAGCCGACGTAGGTCGCCCGTTCGAGCACCCGAGAGACCAGTGAGTTCGTCCGGCCGGAGTAGTACGCAACCGGGACAGCGAACACGCACGCGACGAG
>SL_4KL_010_BRINEDRAFT_10000710_pt1 | contig 17486 bp, 17 predicted proteins | sample SodLak_010_BRINE_2_FD_10664 | JGI IMG/M metagenome (IMG submission 10664)
GTATTAGCGACGGTTGCACTTGTTGTTGGGATTCTCTACGTTGCGATCAGAAAAGAGATTCCAGATCGGTTCGGCGATCGGATATAGCGGCCTGTCTCTGCTTGTGCGGTTCACTCACTGCCGATTCAAGTAGCTGACGCGTCCATTGAAGATCTGTTCGATCGCTATGGAAAGCGGATGAACCGCATAATTCGACGTCTCGACCCCCGATACGGTATTCGGCGACACATTATTTCTCAAAACTTCATCTACTCTATACAGTGGGATATGCTAAGTCTTGAGAACCGGCCCCTCAGAGCAGGGAAACGAAAACGGAAACGAAGCAGTCGATTTATCAAATATATTTTGTTTTTATTCTTGACATGGTCATATATGTATATATATATACTGGACACAACTCCGTTACGTACTCTATACACATAAGATATACAACATGAATCCAATTCTCGCTATTTATGTAAGGTGTACAACTGCCAGCACTAAAAAAATAGCAAATCTGTGCCATTAGTGGGTTAGATTCGGTGTAAGTGGTATTTCGGCGTTTATATTAATTTGATATATAGAGTGGAATAAGTTGTATACAAATGAAAACTTATGAATTTATTCAAATTTTAGGAGGCTTTTCTGTCTAACTCATGAGTAAATAACATAATCACAAGTAAGTTAGAATACTTGTCAAATAATAGTGGATTTGAGGCTATCCTTACCGAGGGACGTGTCCTGTTCCTCCGGTACTGTGCAACATATACGTTACCATACCATACTGTTTCCCGTTTCAGCTTACTCCTTATTGTAATCACGGATGAAAGCGGTGTAGTGGCATAACAAAGCGTATACACGTATGATTACCATTTGTAATGTTACCAGACGATAACGATCCTGACCGATCGACGCAACCGTTGTACAACACCCGAAGGCAGGTTCTGGCCGGATCTGCAGGGGCACTCGGCGTACTTGCTCTCGGTGGGGCATTCGCAGCACCAGCTGCTGCAGACGACGATGAGTATGACGAGGCACCGGAGATGATCGAAAACGAGTTTGAGGACGATATCGAGATTCTCAATTTTGCTCGGACGTTGGAGGCACTCGAATTCCGATTCTACGAACAGGGATTGGACAACATCAGCGAAGATGAACTAACGGACTCCGACGTACTCAGTGACTTTGGCGATCCGATCACGGACAACGTGTACGACTACCTGGGGACGATTCGGGATCACGAAGAGATCCACTTCGAGGTGCTTGGCGCAGTAGTCGAGGAACTCGACGGCGATCCCGTTGACGAACCCGAGTTCGACTTTGGAAGTACCGTTGAGGAGCCTGACGAGTTCATTGCCACCGCAATCGCGCTCGAAGACACCGGTGTCTCTGCGTACGCTGGCGCGGCACCCTTCATCGAGAACGAGGATCTCGTCCCACCGGCGCTCAGCATTCACAGTGTCGAAGCACGACACGCCTCATTCCTTCGAGTGCTTGACAAAGAGGCCCCGTTCCCAGCGGCATTCGATCCGGCACTATCGAAATCGGATGTCTTAGACATCGCCTCGCAGTTCATCGTCGACGAGGATTAACTAAGCGCGAGAAATGGGTGCCGAACCGTGCTGTGTGCTCTGTGAGATTCTATAGCCTACTCACGAATACAGACTCCAACACAGCTGTTGCCGAATAAAAATGAGTCATTTTCCGATCGTAACGGTTCGATTTCGATCGATTGCGCGCTTACGCTTCTTGTGCGATCGACTCGATTACTTCGACTTCGCCAGTAAGCGTCCGGTGGACGTACGGGATGTCGATGCCTTCCTCGTCGAAGCGCTCTTTAACTGCCTGAATGTACTCAGAGCGAACGCGCACGAAGTCACCACGGTCTGGGTCTTCGATCCAGAAACGTGACTGAAGCCCAACATCGGAGTCACCAAGTTCAACCAATCGAACGGATGGTGCAGGGTCCTCCAGAATGTCCGGGTGATTCTCTGCTTCTTCGGTGATGTATTCTGTTGCTGCGTTGATATCGTCGTCGTACCCAATTCCGAAGACGAACTTCTGTCGGAGCGTATTGTACGCAACTGGGTTTTTAACGGCATTGTTTGCGAGGTCACCATTCGGAACCGTGATCTGTTCATTGTCGAACGTTCTGACACGTGAGACACGTAGATCAATGTCTTCGACACGGCCGCTCTGGCCGTCCCACTCGATCCAGTCGCCGACCTCGAACGGTTTGTCTTTCAGAATAAAGACACCAGCAACGAAATTCCCAATTAGGTCCTGTGCAGCGAATCCAATCGCCAGTGCAAGCGCACCACCAAGCGTCGCAAATGCACCTAAGAAGGCACCGAACCCACCCAGTGTAAATGCGACTGCAATTGCCGCGAACCACACAATCCCCCCTGTGACACTTTCGCCGAGACTTTGTACTGCTTTGTCAAAATCTCTGTTCTCTAACCCTTTGAGGACAAGCGGGACGAACAACAGCCGCCCAACAAGTAAGACTGCAAAGAGCCCAACAAAGAATGCAACTGTCCGTTGCAGAATGTCTCCGACATTTATCGACTCGACACCGAGTTGAAGTACGACTGGATCCATAGTACTGTCCATTTTATATGACTATACTGGCAAAAAGGTGCCGACGGCTACTGATTTTGCGGCTATTTAATAGGTTGGTACAGGCCCATCACGCTGGGCAACCTTTCGAAAACGCTCTCCATGGACTGTTGAAGCGGATATTGCACGCCTAATCGTTGCGGAAAGCCACGCTTCGGCTCCGCCCGCAGGTGCAGATACAGTCGAGAACTCGTCAGGACGGAACTGTGCCGGGAGAAACCGGTTGTAGACCGGCAGCCGCTCGTGTAGAGGGACGCCTGCGGTATCTGCAAGTGAGGTTAGTTCCGTTAATGCGGGCCATTTGTACTCCGGATTAATGTAGTCATCCGTGATTGGTGAGACTCCACCAAGATCATCAACCCCACAGTCAAGCAACGATGCTGTTGGCGAGAGATTTGGCGGCACTTGCACCGACACATCCGCAGGAAGTGCTGCACGGGCCATTGCAACCACTCGCCGCATGGTCTCAACTGATGGCTGTTCAAAACTTGATCGATCGTTCGGGACCACGTTCTGGATGATTACCTCCTGAATGTGACCATAGGCCTCATGTAGCGCTGCAATCGCTGCAAGGCTCAGTGCCCGATCGCGCCATGTCTCGCCAATTCCAACTAGTATCCCGGTTGTAAACGGAATGGCCTGTCTCCCTGCTGCCTGAATCGTATGAAGACGCTGTTGTGGTGTTTTGCGTCTATTGCCGGCATGTGCATCAACATCCGCAGTTGTTTCCAACATCACGCCCATGGATGCGTTTACCTCTTTGAGCTGTGTGAACTCCGCCTCTGTGAGGTCACCGGGGTTCGAATGCGGGAGTAACCCTTCATCAAGCGCAATCAAACACGCGTCATATAGATAGTCGATGATCGAATCGTACCCCCAGTCAGTAAGTTGGTCGTGAATCTCTGTGTATCGCTCGTCCGGCTTGTCACCAAACGTAAACAGCGCCTCGGTGCAGCCTGCATCCGCACCAACTCGGACCGTTTCACGTATTTCTTCGGGAGTCATCAGTGACGCTTGTCCGGGGACATCATAGAACGTACAGTAGGTACAGGTGTACTTACAGGCCGTTGTGAGCGGTAAAAATACGTTCCGAGCAAATGTGAGCGAGGATGCGGCTGCAACATCACGAGGGCGAACTGCAAGGAGGCGATCGAGTTCACGGTCTGGAATAGACAATCCAACCTGTGATTCGATCTCCGATCGGTCCATATCACGGTCTCTCCGCCGAACAGCCAAAAACCTATCACTCTCTGTTGTTGTTTTCGTCTCTTTTGACACTGACTCTCCCACTTTTCTGTTCGATATTCAGCGAGAAACCGTTCGTACGAAGCCACGTTGCCGCTGTACCATCGCTGTGCAATACCACTTCTCTGAGGTCAGTTGGCTCATCCACATCTGTTGCTAACCGTCGTGAATCACACTCAGAGACCGCGAGCGAGTTCGACGCAGCATGCTGGCAGTGGTCTCTGTACGAGTAGCCGTGGTAATCAACCGAAAACGATCTATCTCGGATCACCAACGCATTGGTCCCTCCACCAAGCCCCGGCGCAATCGTGATCGGCGTCTCATACGAAAAGAGTCGTTCAATTACGGCTGGCGTACATAGTGGCAGATCGCTCATCAAAATCGCAACCGGCAGTTTCGTAGTCGAGAGAAACTTGTTGACCGCAGCTGTTAGTGATCGATCGTCGACAGTTACCTTCTCACTCCGGTCGGTTGGTGTTGTCACAAGCAGATGTGGTGTATGTTCGGTTTCCTTGACTGCGGACAGAACATCGGAGAGCATCGCATCCGCAAACTGCCGTCTCTCATCTCGATTGAGTACCGGAGAGAGCCGTGTCTTCGGCTCTCTGTTATCAAACGGGATGAGTATCTCCATCGATACGTTGTCCGTGGCTAACGCTATTGAGACCTCCGATTTCTCACAAAAATGATCCCCGATATTGTTTCGAATCGGAGCTAGAATAGCGATTCCAGCTCGTCTTCGTCGTCGTTAACAAGTTCGTGTAGATTCGTCTCGCTTTGCGATCGGATATCTTCGAGGTTATCTTGTGCCTCGATTGCAACCTGTTGTAGCTCTTTGATTCGCGGAACGTTCGTCACTCCGGAAAGCAAGATTACACTTGCAACGATCCCACGACCTTTGAGCGGGTAATCCCCACCCCGAACCTCCATACTACCTGTCTGTTCTTCGAGCCATTTGCGGCCGCGCTCTATCCCTTTTCGGTTCAGGTATTGTGATGGACCTGCCATTACGAGCAGGGCACGTTCAGCGCCTTCAATCTCACATGGAAGTGTTAGCCGCCCAAGTGCTGCCTTGCGAACCAAACTTGTAATCCGGTTTGTTGTATGTGCTGTGTCGAGGTCATCTTCTTCGCCCCCGCCGCGGAGCCGTGAAAGAAGGCCACCAGAGGACTGCTCTTCAACCTCTTCTTCGGCATACCCGACCGTCGACACGCCGCCGCCGGCGAGTGTGTTGATGATCTCAGAAGAGTCAACGACACTTTCTGCAATCTCTTGGCCGGCTTGAACCTCACCAGCACCGAAGAGGATACCGAAGCGCTTGACAATCTCTTCGTTGATTTCGTCATAGCCACCCTGTACCGATTCGCCCGTTTTTCGCCACGAGTCGTTATCGAACACAAGGAGGTTGTCTACCTCCCGAACGAACGTCTGGAACGATCGTGCCGCATTCAGTGTGTAGATCCCACCTTCGTCGCTGCCCGGAAGGACACCAAGCCCGTAGACTGGTTCTGTGTAGATTCGTTTGAGATGCTTTGCAAGCACTGGTGCGCCACCGGATCCGGTTCCGCCACCGAGTCCAGCACACACAAGGAAGGCATCGACTTCGTGTACAGGAATTCCATCGATCGCGCCTTGAACTTCGTCAATGTCCTCTTCAGCGATCTCAGCACCGAGTTCGTTGTCGGCACCAACACCGTGTCCTTTCACGCGCGACTGCCCGATGAGCACGCGCTGATCTTTTGGGATGTTTGTGAGTCCCATCAGGTCGGCTTTTGCAGAATTAACTGCAACCGCCGCACGGACGATCTGTGACCCTGTTTGGGCATCGTACTCGACGAATTTGTCAACGATCTTCCCCCCTGCTTGACCGAAGCCGATCATTGCAAGCTTCATTTTTCGTGTCCCCTCGTCATTGAAGAGAAAACAGTAGCAAAACGGATATAAACCTTGTGATGAGGCGGGTTTCGCCGGTGTCAGCAGTAATCACCGCTTACGCAAGCCATGAGTACAGTATTAATGACTGCTTAAACACGATCTGAGCCGTATTAACCGGCAATCACGCCCGCTAAATTTAGTATATAAACTCCAGTATTGTGTAAAATAGTTGTCTTCTATTCGAGGCCGAGATATGACGCAAATGAAGTCAGTGCTGACGCTGACATGTCGAATGACGAAACTTCATTTGTCGATGTTGTATTGTCAAACTGTAACGATCGGTACTGATCTCTCCCCATCGGGAATCCTGGAACGGCTCCTAAGACGGTGAGACCAATTCCGGCCATGGCCATCGGCAGCGGGACAATTGAAACGCTCTTGCCTTCGGACTCATACACCATATCCGTAATCTGTCGAAGGGTGAGTACTTCCGGCCCTCCAACCTCGTATGTTTGTCCTACGTGCTCATTTTCATCGACTGCGTCTGCAAGCATTGGGACGAGGTCACCAACCCAGATCGGCTGGAAGCGTGTTTTGCCACCCCCCGGGAGCGGGTAGAGTGGCACCCCTGGTGCAAACATTCCTTTGAGTTTCTTTGTAAAGTAGACAAACTCGCCGCCTTCGCCAAAGACGACCGACGGACGGAAAATAACCCAGTCAAGCGAAGAGTTAGTTACGTGCTCTTCTGCCTGTCCTTTTGCGCGAATATATGCGGTCTCTCCGTTTGGATCGGCACCCAACGCGCTCATCTGGACAAATTTTGATACACCGCCCTCCTCGGCGGCCTTGACAAGGTTTTCGGTGCCATGTCTGTGCACCTCATCGTGCATCTTGTTGCCATCTTTGGGCTCGAACAACGGCGAGAGTGCAACGAGATTTACGACAACATCGTGCCCCGCAACAGCCTCGACGATCGAGTCGTAGGCCGATACATCACCAACTGCAGTGTTGACACCAGACGGAAGTTCTGTCTCATCCGGCGATCGAGCCAACACAGTTACATCATGATCCCGATCGAGCAGTTCACGTGACAGATGCGTCCCAATAAACCCGCTCCCACCGGCTACCAGTACCTTCATACCCGTATTGTCGGGCGGAATAGACCTAAAAGTACCGTCTAACTGACCAACACCGGCGCAAAAATGATCGGAGGGTTCATTGATTCCCGTCGGGTCTACCTGTATATGCTCATCACGCTCGAAGGTCTCGATGGGAGCGGAAAAACAACTGTTTGGGAGGCATTACAGGATACGTACCCGGATGCAGTGTTTACTCGCGAACCGACTGATTCGTGGTACGGTGATGCGGTCTACCGCTCGATCAACAATGATGACGCGGATTCGCTTGCGGAACTATTCCTCTATACCGCAGATCACGCAGACCATCTCTCTCGTGTCGTTCGGCCTGCCTTGGCGGACGATCGAATGGTTATCTCCGATCGGTTCTCCGACTCCCGATTTGCATATCAAGCAGCGACACTCGAAGACAGCGAACTCGTGAGGCCGCTTGAGTATATTCAGGGTATTCACAGAGCATTTTCCCGCGAGCCTGATCTGACGCTCTATCTTGATGTTGATCCAGAGCTTGCCGCCGCACGGAGTGGCTCGACAAATAAGTTCGAACAGGTTGCATATCTCTCGAAGGTCCAAGAAAACTATGAACGGCTACTCAAAGCAAACCCTGATCGATTCGTTCGTGTCGACACGACAGAACCTCCAGAGGTCGTTCTCGATCGTGTCGAAGCAACGATTGCACGGTTTGTAAACGCATAATCGTTCCAGCGACATTCAGGCCTTTTCTGGAAGTTCAATTTCATCCGGTGGAGGGATGTAGAGCACATCGATGGTAAATCCAACTGCAAGTGGGAGGCCAATGAGGACACCAGCAGCGACTGACGGAGCCCCAAGATCGACCCCAATTTGGAAGACACCAGTAAATAACAGTGTAGAAATAAGCAGTACAACCGGAATAAAGAACACCGTAAAAAAGATCCATCCCCACGTCGTCTCTAACCGGATTCGGAAAAATCGGGTCATAACCGCGGCAATGACTGTATGGAGTGCGAGCACACCAATGAACAGGATCGCACTAATCACAGAGAGCATACACTATCTACGTGCTGTAGGGTTTTCTTGGTATCGACTGATGTGTGTCACAGGATGTGGAATATTTTATCACGGTTCCTTTCGATGACGTGGCATGCACAGTGTGATTCGTGACGGTAATCGCGATGACCTCCCCTACAGCGAGGAGGAGGCAATTGCGCTCTACCGGGACATGGTTCGAACGCGGCGGTTTGATGAACGGGCACTTGCACTCCAGCGACGCGGCTGGATGAGCGGGTATCCACCGTACCGTGGACAAGAAGCATCACAAGTTGGTGCCGCACATGCGCTCTCTGATGATGACTGGCTCTTTCCAACGTATCGATCGAACGCGCTGCAGATCGCCCGTGGCGTCCCAATGAGCGATATTTTCGCATTTAGACGTGGCCACCCGGAGTACTATTCCGATCACGATATCCCGGTTTTCCCACAAGCGGTGCCAATCGCAACGCAGATTCCACACGCAGCAGGTGCAGGGATGGCACGGAACTATGCGGGGAGTGATGAAGCCATGCTCGTCTGCTTTGGAGATGGGGCAACGAGCGAGGGTGATTTCCACGAGGGACTCAATTTTGCTGGTGTCTTTGACGCACCAGTTGTGTTCTTTTGTGAGAACAACGGGTGGGCAATCTCACTCCCGCGATCGGAGCAGACTGCAAGCAAATCGATCGCAGCAAAAGCCGATGCGTATGGTATCACTGGCGTCCAGGTTGATGGTAATGACCCGCTTGCGGTCAAACAGACCGTCGAAGATTCACTTGCAGCGGCAAAAGATGGGTCACCGGTGCTTGTCGAGAGTCTCACGTACCGGCAGGGAGCACACACAACCGCAGACGACCCGAGTCGATATCGTGATGACGAGCCCGACCTTCCGCAGTGGCGACTGCAAGACCCACTCGATCGATATGAATCATTCTTGGTAGATGAAACTATTCTCACAGAGAAACTCATCGAAGAGATCCGAGCCGAGACAGATCAGGAACTCTCGGAAGAAATTGAGATTGTAGAAGCAATTGAACGGCCATCACCTGACGAGCTGTTTGAGCATCTATACGCCACCCCAACAAGTGAACTTGAACAGAGCCGCCGTGAGCTCAAGAAACATCTTGGGCGGCACGATCCGTATGACCTCGATTTGGCGTAATCAGTCTTCGAGTGAGATGTACGTTTTTGTGTCCGCAACCCCGTCAAAAGATTGAATCTCGCTTGCAGCCGTCTGTAGCACCTCGTAGACGCCTTCAGACTCGACTTCGACGATGATGTCGTAGGCACCCGCGACGATATGCGCTTCCGTCACCGGTGAGAGCTCACGCACGAGCCCAAGAAGGTCGGCAGACGATGCCGCATGTGTCTTGACCATAATGAATGCGTGTACCATGACTTTGATTACCACACCAGCTGGCAAAAGCGTTTGTCTCAGAATCCGAAATGGGTATCGGGGATACAGTTATTCCCTTGTGTGTGTATAGCATAGCACATGAAGTTCATAGTCATCGGTGCCGGCCGTGTCGGCCAGCGGACCGCTCGTGTACTCCGGGAAGAAGGCCATGAGGTGACAATTATTGAGCGAGATAGCAGCAAATCAGATGCTGCTCGATCGGATGGATTCACCGTTGTCGAAGGTGATGGCTCTCGAGAGGCTGTACTTGAGGTTGCAGGCGTCGAAGATGCAGATGCAGTCGGTGCGCTTACTGGTGATCTGAACGCAAACTTTGCAGCCTGTCTCATCGCAAAGCATCACGGCTGTCGCACTGTGATGCGTATTGATGAGGACTATCGAGAGGAGATCTACCAGCAGTATGCCGATGAAGTTGATGAGGTAATCTATCCTGAGCGTTTGGGTGCGATCGGTGCAAAAAATGCACTCTTAGGAGGCAGTGTTCGTGCAATCGCAGATATTGCACAGAATATTCAGGTCCTTTTGATCACGATCACAGACGAGTCACCCATGCGTGGCTACACGCTGAGTGAGGTTGCACTACCTGCTGCCTCTCGTATCATCGCCTTCGGTAAATCGGATGGGCCGCTTGGCATCCCGCTTCAGGATGATTCGTTAGAAGCTGGCGATCGAGTTGCAGTGCTTGCGACCTTCTCCGTGTTGGAAGATGTACGACAGCTCCTTGTTGGGGAAGACTCTGCGGCGCCACTGGTTGGAGGGAAGTAACATGACGGTGACTGCCTACATTCTCGTTAAAGCAAATACAGGTGACGCCGATCGGGTCAAAGCAGAGATTCAGACGATCGATGGCGTTGTTGATGCACATATTGTTGCTGGTGATGTTGATTTTATTGTGAAAGTGACTGTCGACTCTCCGGCACGTGTAAAAGATATTGCTGCGGCGGGTATCCAAGGAATTAGCGGAATTGAAGACACCCAGACATATATTGCGATGGGCTAGCAACTGTTAGTCACTCTGCACCGGCAGCATTTCTGGCACGTGAGATGAGCTGTGTTACTGGATCTGTGTACTCATATCCTGGGATGATCCCTTGGACATATGTTCCTTCCACATAATCAATAACCGCCCCCGCGTCGTCTACGCCTCTTCGCTCGTTTATATCTGTAAAGCTTGCAGAAACGGTTGCGTCGACCCCGTCCTCTTCGACGATCGGCTCTAGGTTATGCTCTTTCTTTGTCACGCCATAGATATCCACTACCCGTAGCTCAAATGTTTCATACCATCCCTCTTCGACGATCGGTGCAACCTCATCTTCGGTGACTTGGTTAAGCATCGGAACAGAGACGGTGATCTCAAACTGGATCCGTCCGTTCTCTGCTGGGATCGGTGTCACGACACCGTCGAACGGCGTTGTTACCGACTCATATGCGCCGTCTGGGCGTTTTTCAAACGAGGAATGATCTCTGAACGCGCTGTGAACTCGATCTGGAAGCTCAGTCATTATTCCTCAAAAGGTGTTCGATCGGCAAAAGGCCATTGTCAAGCAACCGGTGTCGTGTATCCCGGCGGCCTCAACCGCTTTTGATGCATTTTTGCTGGTGGAGTCATGAGGTAATCTATGGCAGATTCATTTCTCTCTACGGATGCGTTGATCGACACGCTCTCTGCGCACTCATTTGATCGACCACCGGCGCTTGTGTCAAACGCACACATTACGGGTGTAAGTGTTGCGCGAGCACTGAGTGCCCATGATATTCCGGTCATTGCGCTCGATCGAAACGGCGACGGTGTTGCACCACCATCCAACGCGATTGATTTTGCTGGTGAAGTGACATTCCCACTGACCGACCTCGACGGGTTTCGTACTGATGTCGAAGCGATCGTTGACGCAGCAGGCGGCGAAGCGGTTGCATTTGGCTGTATGGACGAGTGGGTTCACGCCTATGCTGAATCCGAGCCCGAGGGTGTTCACCTCCCATTTGCAGCGTATGAGATCGTCGATCGCGTACTGGATAAATCGTCGCTGTATCGAATTGCTGATGAGTTGGGTGTCCCATACCCGGAAACGTACTGGTTGGATGAAACGGATGTTGATGAGGCTGTTGATGCGTTATCCTTCCCGCTTGTTGTAAAGCCGGCACTCAAGCGCGAATTTGAGGAAGCATTCGGGACAAACGTTGTCGAAGTTACCGATCGCAAAGAGCTGGACTCACTGCTCGCAGAAGCTTCGGGCGCAGATATTGAGGTCCTGCTCCAAGAACGCGTTCCAATTGTGCAAGGTAAAGATCGATCGCTCGCATCATACGTTCCACCAGCGACCGAGAATCCGGCAGTTGGGGATGTTGCTGACGCACTTGCGGTTGTTGGAAATGCACGAGTTCGGTATCCACAAGCGTTCGGGACGTCCTGCGTTGTCGATCAGGTCTCACATCCGGAGATCGAAGCGCGTGCCCTTGCGGTCTTAGCGGAAACAGGGTACTACGGCATTAGCGAAGCGGAGTTCGTCTACGATGGTGAGAGAGAAGAGTACGTACTGCTTGATATCAACACCCGACCGTGGAAGTGGATTTCAATGCCGGTTGCAGCTGGTGCAAACCTCCCGCTTGCGGCGTATGCTGATGCGGTTAGTGACGACTCGCTCGCGCCGAGTGAGACACCAATCGAAGAGACACGCTGGGTATACCTCCGGGATTACCTCTCGTTGCTTGCCACAAATGACGCATTCTGGGATGTACTCTCGGATGCACAGTGGCAATCGCTCGTTTCGGGCTCGTTTGAGGATACGGCCGGAGTGACAACCGGCGTGTACAGACCGTCTGACCCTGCACCTGCAGTGAAACTGATCAACACGGAGTTCACCGATCGGGAGTACTACTGCTCCTGTTAGTGATGTCCGCTGAGCAGCCATCGCCCGCGCCAACGGCCCCATCCGATCGGATTATGAGCCTTGATGTTCTTCGTGGGGTTGCACTGCTTGGTATTTTGCTTGTTAATATCTGGGTATTTGCAATGCCCGAAGCCGTCCTGTTGAACCCAACCGTGTACGGCGATTTTACCGGGTGGGACTATTTCTCGTGGCTGGTTACACACATCTTCGTCGAACAGAAAATGATCTCGCTGTTTACGATGCTGTTTGGGGCAGGTGTGTTATTATTTACCACTGGAAAGGAACGTGCTGTTCGGCTGTTCCAGCGAAGAAATGCGTGGCTGCTCATCATTGGGCTTGCACATGCGTACCTGCTGTGGTACGGTGACATTCTGGTTGCATATGCGCTCTGTGGGCTGTTGGTCGTCTATCTTCGACACTGGCCACCGCTGCGGCTGTTCCTCCTTGGAATTGGATTCATCGGGATCATCTCCGTTTCGGAGGTGCTTGTTGCGCTCACTGCTGGTGCAGATATTATCCGTGAGCAATGGGAGCCGGCCACCGCTGTACTTCAATCTGAGGTGCAGACGTACCGATCGGGATGGGTCGAACAGACGGAACACCGTGTACCAACAGCGTTCACCCGACAAACAAGCGGCTTTATCAACTACTCTGCATGGCGCGTTGGTGGGTTGATGTGTATTGGGATGGCGCTGTATAAGAGCGGATTTCTCACAAACGACCGATCGACAAAGACCTACCTTGCGCTTGCAATCGGTGGAAGTGCGATTGGGATCCTCACAACGTCGATCGGCGTCTGGTACATCGCTGCGATGCAGTGGCAAGCTGAATATGCACTGCTGTGGCGACAGTTCAACTACTGGGGGAGCCTTGCGCTCGCAGGAGGCTATATTGGAATCGTGATGCTCTGGTGTCGGCTGTGGGCAACAGGTGTTGTATCCCAATCGTTGGCTGCGGTTGGACGGCTTGCGTTGACAAACTATCTACTGCAAAGTGTGCTTGCAACGTTCGTCTTCTACGGACACGGACTTGGTCTATTTGGGCAGCTGTCGCGGATTGAGATGGTTGGGGTTGTTCTTGCTATCTGGGCGATCCAGATTCCGGTTTCCGTTCTTTGGCTGCGATACTTCCGGTACGGACCGGTTGAGTGGATTTGGCGATCGCTGACGTATGGGCAGCGGCCCTAAACCTGGACGGAGATTTCGGCCAATATGGAGTAGATGCCAACACTGTTAGGTAGCTCATACATATGATCATCAATGAGTGACTATCTACATCTCAACCTGTTCACGATGAACTCGGTTGAACACGTCTCGATCGGCTCGTGGCGCTACCCAGGCGATCAATCACATCGCTATCGCGATCGATCGTACTGGACGGAAGTCGCACGAACCGCAGAACGCGGCGGGTTTGATGCCGTCTTTTTTGCTGATGTCCGTGGGATATATGACGTGTATGGTGGAGACCATTCGACAGCGATCGAAAAAGCGATCCAGACACCGTCGAACGATCCTGCATACCTCGTTCCTGCAATGGCTGAGGTAACCGACAATCTTGGATTCGCAGTCACCAAATCAACTACGTACACACACCCATACCAGCTTGCCAGAGAGCTATCCACGCTTGACCATCTCACAGATGGCCGGATTGCGTTCAATATTGTCACCTCGTATCTCGAATCCGCAGCCGCAAATCTCGGCCTAGACGGCCGCATGGATAAACAAACCCGGTATGATCGAGCAGACGAGTTCATGGACGTTTGTTACGCGCTCTGGGAGCACTCATGGGATGATGATGCGGTCCGTCGGGATCCAGACGCAGGCATTTACACGGATCCAAGCAAAGTACAATCGATCGACTTTGCGGGTGAGTTCTTTTCAGTACCTGGGCCACATGGATGTGAGCCATCACCGCAACGAACGCCTGTTTTGTATCAGGCTGGCTCCTCCGACCGCGGCCGTGACTTTGCCGCCAAGAATGCAGAGGCGGTCTTCGTAAGCCAACCAACGGAGCGCGGTGTTCGTGACTACATGGACGATATGCGTGACCGGGTGGCAAAATTCGGTCGCGACCCGGGTTCGATTGCGTTCTTTCCTGGAATTGTTCCGATCGTCGGTGAGACCGAAGAGATCGCACAGGCAAAGTATGAATCGTACAAAGCTCAAATCGATGTTGATGGAACACTTGCGCTGCTTTCGGGATTTATTGATATGGACCTGTCTGAACTAGATCCTGACCAGAAAATCGAACATATCGAAACCGATGCAATCCAAGGAACAATGAATGCGTTCACGAAATCCGATCCTGACAAAGAATGGACCGTTCGTGAGGTTGCACAGTTCTCTGGACTTGGCTCAACTTCTCCGATCATTGTTGGCACGCCAGACACGATTGCGGATGAATTCGAACACTGGTTCACAGAAGTCGGAATTGACGGATTTAATATCAAAGAGGTTGTTCGCCCCGACAGTTTGACTGATTTTGTTGATTTAGTTGTCCCTGAGCTTCAATCGCGGGGACTTGTTCGAGAGGCCTACAAAGGGTCTACGCTTCGAGAATCCATATTTGGTGCTGGAAACGCTCGATTGCGGTCTGATCACCCTGCTAACCAACCCCTCTAACCCATTTATTTATTATTATTGTCATAATCTACCCGGCATATTTAAGTTACTACACTCGGTTGTATCATATGACGCTTCGCTTGGAGGGCCGAAGCGTCAGCGGGGACCAATGGGCTGTTTGCCTACGCGACCCACCATTTCTCTCGCGTGGGCAAACGGCCTTTTTTCCTACACAACGATCTGCTTAGTTTGAGTGATACTCCTGAGCGTGTAAAAATAATTATCATTTTATTGTCTATTGTTTATTTTTACTACCGGACCGAACCTCGTATTGGCTAGCCAACATATTTACGCTGTATTCATGACTGGACTGCAAATACTACTTCTTGACACACCAATCGACTACACTGTCCGCGAGAGCGCCCGTGCCAAACACGCCCAGATTCATGTTGATCTTCGCGGAGTTGTGGTTATACTTCCGCTGGACAGCACAAGAGATCCAGAGGCAGTTCTGCGGACAAACGCGGAATGGGTTCGGGAAAAACAATCTCATTTCAGCCAACTTTCCACACGCCTTCCCGATCGAATATTCAAGCGTGGTGCAACGTTACCGTATCGGGGAATACCACATACGATCATCATCGAGACACGATCGTACTCGGTCGTTGATCCCGCAAGACGTGAACTCAGGCTTGCAGCCCACCATGTCAACCACACAAGCGTCAAGCGAGCAGTTGAGACGCTGTACCGACGAACTGCTCGAACTACGTTTGAAACCCATGCAACTGAGATTGCTGCGGAGATGGGTGTTCAATATCGTCGACTCGAAGTTCGGAATCAACGTACAAAGTGGGGTAGCTGCTCATCGACCGGGACGATCTCACTTAATTGGCGACTGATCATGGCACCACCAGCGGTGCTTCGCTACGTGGTCGTCCACGAACTAGCACACCGTCTAGAAGCAAATCACAGCGATCGGTTCTGGTTTATTGTTGAACGGCATGAAACTGACTATGTTGAGCATAACCAATGGCTCAGCGAAAACAGCCACAAACTCATCTTCACTCGTGAGGATTGCTGAGAAACGAGCCGTCGAATAAGCCTCAACGTGTTTGTCCGTCTGTATGCGAGGGATGGGATTCGAACCCATGGACCCCTACGGGAGCGGGTCTTAAGCCCGCCGCTTTTGACCTAGCTCAGCCACCCTCGCTCAAATTATATAAATCAAGCACCCTTCAAACCAATTTCGTTTTCGAGGGAGGTTTTCTCCCGAAATAAAACAGTTTATAAATGTTCTGTAAATGGGTGTTTTTGTAAGTATAAGTTTCATAAGTTATCTCATAAACGCACATATATTTTGTATTTGGCTTAACATCTGGTCAGGTTATCTGGGTATGTATGCGTATAGATAATATTTCACATGACAAATAAAACCGTGCTATCGGAAAGCATAAATACCCCAAACTTTGTCCTGTTTATATGGCGTTTCGTAAAAAAAATAGACGTGAATTTATTCGGGCAGCAGGGGCAACCGGGCTTGCGATCGGTGTTGCAGGTTGTTCGAGCAATGGTGACGGAAACGGAAATGGTGCCTCCGGTGCAGAAGAACTTGGCGAACAAGTCCGAGAGATCAACTTTGTTATACCAACATCCGGTGCAAACCCATTCCGTAACGAAATTGGGGTGATTACCGCAGAAAACTGGGAAGAGATTGGGTTTGAGGTTGACCTCGAAGAGCTTGAGTTCGGAGCACACGTTGACAAAGCGGTTGTCGAGCAGGATTTTGATGCATCCCTCCTTGGATGGGGTGGTACACCAGAGCGTATTGACCCTGACATCTTTATCTTCGATATGCACCACTCCTCAACGACGGGAGAGGGTGGACGAAACACTCCAGGATACTCAAATCCGGAGTACGATGAGCTTGCAGAGCTCCAAGTGACACAGGCAGACCCAGACGAACGACGGGAGACGGTGTTTGAGGCACAAGAGATTCTTGCACGAGACCAGCCTCGTACCTACATTGCAAACGAAGGCGGAATGCACCCATATGCAAGTGCACGAGTTGATAATATCGACCCGACGCTTGGTGAAGGGCTTAATTCATTCTGGAACATGATCTCTGTCACACCGCTCGATGATGACACGGTAACGATGGGATACCCATCGGAGATCATCTCGTTGAATCCAATGCAGGATTTGGCGACACCGGACCGACAGTTTGTCCGTCTTATTTACGACCAGCTCTACCGCATTGGTCCGGACGGACTTCCACAGCCGTGGGCTGCAGTTGATGAGCCAGTCATCGAAGACGACGGCCGAACGTACACGGTGGAGATTCGTGATGACATGACTTTCCACGACGGTGAGGAGGTCACGATTGACGACATTGAGTTCACATACAACCTCTATCAGGACTCACCAACGTACAGCTCACTCGTTAGTGTCATAGACGAGATTGACACCTCAGGTAACGAGATCACATTCCACCTTGGCGAGCAGTACGCACCNTTCACCGCAAACGTACTTGGACAGGTGTACCTCTTCCCAGAACACATTTGGGGAGACGTCGAACCTGAAGACCTTTCCGACTTCCAAGATGAAAACTGGATCGGAAGCGGTCCATTCCAATTCGAGGATTGGGAGCGACAGGCAGAACTGCAACTCCGTGCGTTCGATGATCACTTTAACCGACCAAACACCGATCGGTTCATCCGAATCCCTGGTGCAAGTGTGTCACAGCTGCTTGGTGATC
>SL_4KL_010_BRINEDRAFT_10000712_pt1 | contig 17484 bp, 16 predicted proteins | sample SodLak_010_BRINE_2_FD_10664 | JGI IMG/M metagenome (IMG submission 10664)
AACCGCATCGAAAACGCTCAAACCTGCCAGAGTAAGCAGCAGCACCTGGGCTAGAGAAAGACCGGCATATATGCTCCACAAAATCTTAATTGTCCGGTAGAGATTGGGCACTGGCCGGGCTGAAGCTATTTTATGGGCTTCTGCTCCAAAGAGCTGCCAGACTTCTCCCTCACTACGAAAGGTGATCATCAGAAAGAAGGATAAAATCCCGAGCCCTCCCAGCCACTGAATCATGCTTCTTAAAAAAATCAAGGAAAGAGGCCGGGTTTCCAGAGCTTCTACCATGGTCATCCCGGTGGTGGTAAAACCGCTCATAGCTTCAAAATAAGCATCGAGAAAACTCATCTCAAAACCCAGAGTAAAAGGTACAGCAATTATTCCAGAAGCCAGCATCCAGCCCAGGCCGCAGATTATCATTCCGGCGCTGATATCAATATTAATTTTGAGGTGAAAGATCCGGTGCAGCAGATAGCCTCCTCCTCCAGCCAGTATCATGGTCAGGATATAGGCCAGAACAATACTGGCAGGTTCCTGCTGCTGCAGGGCAATCAACAGGGGAAAAATCAGAAAGAAGCTCAAAAACAAGCTCAGGGTTCCCAGAATATCGAGAATACCTTTAATTTTGGGAGAAAGCTTAAAAGCTGATGAGATCATTTGCTCTGACACCTTTCAGAATGGCTAACTTATTAACTGGAAAAATAATTTTCTTAATTTGAACTGTTCGAGATTATCAATTACTCAAAAAAATAACAGCTTATGCATTATTTCTTGATTGCAGGGCTAAAAACCTGCAAGGGTATGTTGATTAAATTTTTTAAAGGGGAAACTCTTCGAAAAAAATAATGTTTGATACAGTTTATATTGACTATGAAACAACAAAGCTGCGGCCTTTAAAGCCGCAGCCTGTCAAATTTTAGATAAACTAAGTTTTGATTTCAGCCATGCTGTTAATTATAAACCAGGTTTGCAGTAGCAGAAATCACCATTTTGCGATAATAGATTTTAGTTCTGGATTAAAATCTATTCAATCTCGATCTTGCAGTGGAAGTTACAGTCAGTCTCCATCTTGAGAAGTTCAACCTTGAGTATCCCGTTATGAAAGCCGGCTGAAATTCTGTCCAGATTGATATTCCTGAGATTAAAGGTGCGCTCAAATGTCCCCAGACTCCTCTCCTTACAGTGATACTTGACTTCATCAAGATTACAGGTCGTCTTCTTGGTGGCTGTTATTGTCAGCCGATGCTCGGTGACATCAATATCAATATCGTCCTTGTCCACTCCCGGCAGCTCCGCTTCGACAATATATCTGTCATCCTGTTCGGCCACGTCAGCATGAAAACCCAGGCCCATCATATCATCCAGGTAATTCTGAGAAAAAATTCCTGCTTGATGCCGGGACGGGCCTTCTCCTCTTTGAACCGAGCTATTACCAAAACCAAAGGGCATAATTGGAAACATAATAAATCCTCCTCCCGAGAAGATTAGCCAGTTATATTCCTTCTTAACCCACCCATTATTGTGATAGCTTATTATATCCGAAAGTCAAATTTTTGTCAGTTAACCGGGATACTCTTTTACAGTATTTCTGTCAGGCCCAGGTTAATAACCATATAGAGAAATGCAAAAATAATAAAAAAAGAAAATGGCGGGAATGTGTGGGAATCGAACCCACCGCAGACCGGCTGTCCGGCCCGCCAGCGGATTTGAAGTCCGCGGAGCCCACCATGGGCCCAGCCATTCCCGCTGCCCCTATAATTATATTATAATCCAGCAGCCATGTAAAGCATCTGCTGGATTATAATGCCGGATTTTACTGGCAAAACAGCCCAGGTCAAATTCAGACAAAAGATTTAAACAATCTACTTTTCCTCTGTCCCTGTTAAATTTCGGCAGGCCTGTTCCACCAGTTCAGGTACCGCTCCCAGGCTGTAATTAAGCTCCAGTCTCTCCAGCCTCTTATGAGCATCATAGCCCTGAACGCTGACATTGAGCAGGGGAATATCAAGCCGGGAGATATCTTTAAGGGGCAGCTGATAGCCCTCACCCCAGAGCGGAAGATTATTTTCCAGCGCTGCCCGGGTTCCGGCGTATTCTCCAATTTTGCAGTAGCTCAGATCAGAGACACCGGGAAAATGGGAAGATAGTTCAACCGAATAGCCCATCTCCACCTCAGCCCGATCTACGAGATTGCGGGCCAGAGTCTGAACTCTTTTATCCCGGGGGTTAGCGGTGCCTGTCTGCACCGGGGGATAATAGGGAGGGGTAAAACCGAGCACAATTCCGGGCCCTGTTTTTTCAGCATAATCCTTGACCAGATCGGCCATTCTCAGGCAGAGCTCCTGGTCTTCAACTCCCGTTTCCCGGGACTCTGCTATCAGCTCCTTGAGAGCCTGATCCACCTCAACTCCGTTTTTTTCCCGGGCCAGTTTGAGCAGTTCCTGATATGTTAAAACCCAGCCCTTCCTCTTTTCAGTGGGATCATCCAGCACTCCCTGAAAAGAGAAGTATTCCCGCCGGGTTTCCTGCCAGTCTTCCAGCACCTCCTGAAGAACCTGCCAGGCCAGCTCCTTCAGGCTTTCCAGCAGCTGATCTGCTCCTAGTTCCAGCAGGCAGATATTGTAATAACAGCCGGCAGCGTGGGGAATCTTGGCTGAATAATATTCCTTGCTGTCCCGGGCCTTAAGACAGGTCGGAGGGGGAGCCTGATAGCCATCTGAGATCTCGGAAAATTCCAGGTTATTTTCCAGCTTCTTGATCAGGTAGGCTGTAATCAGATTGCCGTTCAGCCCGCTCAGAGAATCTCCGGCATGGGTTTCCAGACCCAGAGCAGAGAAAAAAACCACGGCCTTGCCCATGGAACCGGTGTAGATATATCTTTTTCTGTCACCGGGAAAGACGGGGAAAGCCGGCTCGCAGTTAATCACGGCCTGATACTCCAGGCCTTCTTTCTCCTGAAGTTCAACCAGCTCGGGCACTGCCGCCAGCATGCCCCGGGAGGAGGTCTCTTCATCCGGTACTGAAAGGAAGAGGAGGTTGCCGGTAAAGTCTTTATCTTCGGCCAGCCTGCTCAAGACCTCCAGCTGGATTGCTATTCCAGCCTTCATGTCCGCCACCCCCCGCCCGAAAAGATACTCTTCTCCTTCTTCTCCAGTCAGTTTTTTAATCCCGGGACGGTGAGAAATTTTGGCTGTCAGTTCCCGGGGAGAGAAGGCCAGTTCCCTATCCTGATCATAATCCTGAACATCAACAACATCATAATGGTTTAGGAGAACGACTGTCTCAGTCCGGGATCCCTTCTGCAGCAGGGCTGCCACTACCGAACGCTGATGGATATCGTCAGGCAGAGGCCAGTGGTAAATTTGCGAGGAATTCCGGGCAAAATAAGGGACCTCCTTCAGCTTTTCGGTGATTAGCTCCGCCATTTCCCTTTCCCGGGCGGTATTGGAGAGCGAAGGTACAGCTGTCAGTTCCAGCAGCAGTTCATTGATCTTAGAGCTGTCAATCCGGGTCATCTTTTACCTCCTTGCTGTCAGTCATCATCTAGACAAATTCTTTCCTTTATCCAGACGAATTTTCACCTTAAAAATTAGCTGTAATATTTTCAGGTCCTGTTGGGCCTCAACGAGCCCTAATAGTTTGCTTTGAAAATACGCTGTAATATTTTCATCTACTGTTCCGCCCTCACAGGGCCATGGGGGTTTGTCTTGGAATTTTACTGGAAAATTTTCTTGGCTTGTTGTGTTCCTAAAGAAAAGATAAGGCTTATCTCTAAAAACTGAAGTTTTCAGACACAATACACATACTCTGGCTGCACGTAAAGGAAAATGACTATGATAATATTTTTTCCTAATAAAATAAATTTAGATGTAATCCCGAAAACCTGTTTTAACCCCAGCTCAAACCTAGCAGTCTGGGGACCCAGAGAGTTATCTCGGGAATATAGGAAATTAACATCAATCCGGCAATCTGGGCTCCCAGGAAGGGAATTACCTCCAGCATAGCCCTCTCATAGGGAACTTTACCAATCTGAGAGGCCACCATCAGCGTCATGCCCATCGGGGGAGTGGAGTTGCCTATATTAACATTTACCATCATGACCATGGCAAAATGCAGGGGATCGAAGCCCAGGCGCACCATGATGGGGGTTACAATCGGGGCCAGAATGACAACTGAAGGCCCAATATCTAAAAACATGCCAACAATTAAAAACAGGACATTTACCATTAATAAGATAACTATTCTGCTGTCGGTCAGTCCGATGAAAAATTCGGCCAGAATTGTTGTCAGCCCGGTGTAGGCTACCACCCAGCCCAGAATGTTGGCTGCTCCCAGCAGGAAGAAAACAATCCCGGAAAGATTAACGGTGTTGATCAGCGAATCTTTGATATCTCTAAAGCTCAGACTGCGATAAACAATTGTCCCCACCAGCAGAGCATAGAGAGCAGCAATTGCTCCCGCCTCAGTGATGGTTGTCAGACCGCTTAAAATGGCTCCCAGAATTATTAGCGGTGTCAGCAAAGCCCAGACTGCCCCCCGAAAGGATGTTAGAATTTCTCGTAAACTTTGCTTTCTCTCCTTAGGATAATTCCTCCTGATGCTGACGATGATGCTAACAGCCAGCAGTGATAGACCAATTACCACTCCGGGAACAATTCCAGCTGCAAACATGGATATAACCGAAACTTCAGCAAACATGCTGGCATAGACGATCATAATCAGACTGGGTGGAATTATTGGACCGATAACCGAAGAGGCGGCAGTAACAGCAGCGCTGTAACCCGCGCCATAACCTTTTTCTTTCATGGCGGGAATCAGAATATTACCAACGGCAGCGGTATCAGTTACCGCCGTACCTGTCAGGCCGGCAAATAGCATGCTGGTCCCGATATTTACATGGGAAAGTCCGCCCCGGTATCTGCCCATGATGCTTAAGGCAAAGTTAATTATTTTATCGGTCATGCCGCTTCTATTGAGCAGCTCTGAACAGAGAATAAAGAGAGGAATGGAAATTAAAATAAAATCTGACATGCCGGCCAGCAGCCGGGAGGGAACGATGGATAAGAAATCAAGTCCTCCCCGCAAAAATAAACCCCATATACCGGCCAGGCCGATGGTGTAAGCAATCGGTACCCCAATAAATATCAGAATAAAAAATACAAATAATACCGTGATCATCATTAGAACTGCTCACCTCCTACAGATTTAGTTTGCTTTTATCAACTTTAATATCAACATCGGATAAATCCTTTTCCCGGGCCTCTTTAATAATTTGAGGCAGGGCCAGCAGATGGATAAGCTGCAGGCCTGCTCCCACGGGAATGGCAACATTAAGCCAGCGGTAGCTGATCCTGGTCCTGGCCGTAATCATGTAGAGATCCCGGGCGTAGATAGTCTCCCAGATTCCATACCAGAAAAGCGTGATGGCAAAGAGCACCACAAAGCTGTAGCCAAAATACCGCATGAAAATTTCCGCTTTTTCCGGGAGCCGGCGGACAAAACCCTCCACCCCCATGTGCTCTCCCCTTTTCAATCCGGTGGCAATCCCGATCGAGGCTGACCAGATCATCAGGATTCGCCCCACCGGCAGGGGCCAGGGTGCCGGGCTATTTAAAATATAGCGGAGGAAGGCTCCATAAATGGAAATCCCCAGAATACCTAAAACCATCAGGGAGGCTACAAAGAGAGAAACCTTATCTGCCAGATCAGATATTTTCTTAAAAATTGCCAGCATTTTAATCCTCCTTGCTGTCATAAGGAAAACCCCCGCCCGCCAGGCAGGAGAACGGGGGTTAATCCTGTTCTATTATTTGCTCTACTCTATCCGGTATCCGGTATTTTATCGGCCGCGTCCCAGTCTGCCCAGAACATCCTCATCGGCTGCCTGCTGCACTTCATCCACTGCCTCCCAGAACTCTTCAACCAGTTCAGCATCAATGCCGAAGTCCTCAGTAATCCACTCAAAGAAGGCCGGCTGGAGAACCTCAGCCCACTCTTCCAGGACTTCGGGAGTCGGTATATAGGAATCTTCATATTTAACCGAGTCATCCTGCCAGTAGAGCAGGGAGCGCTGAGCATCAACACCCCGGGCTACTCCGATGGCTTCTGAAGCTGTTTTGAGAATAATATCCTGATAATCTGAGGGTAGTTCCATAAACCATTCATCACTGACAGTCCAGACTGCCGAGTTATAGACAAAGGGGATCCAGGAAGTGTAATCGGTTACTTCCCAGAACTGGGCGTAGTTATTAACCGAGGGAGCATTAAACTGACCTTCAGCAACTCCACTGCCCAGAGCGGTGACAACATCTCCCCAGGCCAGGGGAACAGCACTGGCTCCCAGAGCTTCGATCATGGCAATATGAGCCGGGTTTTCTTCAGTTCTGATTAAAAGACCTTCCATATCCTCAGGATGGCGAATCAGGCGGCGGCTGTTGGTAAAGGCTACCAGTCCCCCTCCATCATCATAAACTCCTATAACCCTGAGGCCGGTCTCCTGACGGGCCTGGTCAATAAAATCAGCAAAATAATCGCTGTCAAAAAAGTTCCAGGCAGTGTGATAATCCGGGAACAGGAAGGGCGATGTCATCAGCTGATACTTATCAAAGAATGAGGAGAAGGAACCGGCATACAGAATAGCTGACTGCACAGTCCTGCCCCGAATAGCCTCTCTGGTATATTCCTCGGGGGTTCCCAGAACTCCATCGCCCCTGATTTCAACCTTCACCGCTCCTCCGGTTCTGGCTTCGACATTGGTTTTAAAATATTCCAGCGAGGCCTGCATACCCTGCTCCACTGGGTCTGAAATCGAGTAGTGGGCTATAACCATTTCATGCTCTTCCTCTGCCGCTACAGGATTGAAGCCCAGCAGCAGAACCAGGGCAAAGGCAAAGGTAACCGCCAGTAAAATTTTTCTGTTCTTAAATTTTTGCATTAAAATATTCCTCCTTGCATGTTTTTTTAACCGGTTAATTTATTAACAATTACAGGGTGACTCTTACCCTGAGATCACCTCCTTCAGCTGACCTGTTTCAGGGAAGATATCCAGAGATTAATAGATTAATTTCCCCTGTTTCCTCTACCAGTTACATAATGCAATTTTTGTGCCAGTAATTCCGGAGTTAAGATTATTTTAATGAGATGGCTCATAGGAAAAAATATTAAAACTAGCTTCAGGTAATTTTCGCGGTCCACTGCCCCGTACTATGGGGAATAAGAGCTAATCCTATTTGATTAAATTTTGATTAAATTTCCGGCAAATATGGTGAGAAAAATAAAATCAGGACTGCCGGCAGCAGCCCTGAAATAATAATTTGAAAAATTATTTGGCGCCAAAAATATTTTCATCTGCAAAATTGCTTTTCAGGCGGGTTTTAATTATCAATCCCGTATTTTTTAATCCTGTACTGCAGGCTCTGACGGCTGAGACCCAATTCTCCGGCTGCCCGGCTGACATTGCCATTAAATCTGGCCAGTGTGGCCCTGATGTAATTCTTTTCCCAACTGTTCAAAAGCTCTGGCAGTGTGGTATTTTCCTCCACTGGATGCCGGTCAAAATCTTCGCCGGGATTATTAAGCTTCTTTCCCATCCTTTCTGTTTCGAAAGGAGCCTCCTGTTCCCTGGTGGTTTCCGGTATTTCCAGCAGATGAAAATCCACCTGCTCCTCACCGATAATATTCTCTCTGTCAATCAGGTTCATGGCACCCTCAATAACATGCTTGAGCTGTCTGACATTTCCCGGCCAACTGTATTCCAGAAATATCTGCTGCAATCTTTCCGAAATGCCCTGCACCTCAAGATTAAACTTCCTGTTATACTCTTTAATAAAAAATTCAGTCAGGGATAGAATATCCCGGCGGCGTTCCTTGAGCAGTGGAAGTTTTATTAAGATAACTGCTAGACGATAAAATAGATCTTCTCTCAGGCTGCCATTTCTGATGGCCTTGAGAGGAGAGACGGTCATGGTGGCAATTATCCTGACATCAACCTCAATCTCCTCTCGCCCCCCCACTGGCCGGACCTTTCCCTCCTGGAGAACCCGGAGCAGTTTGGCCTGCAGGGCAGCTGAGAGGGAATCGATCTCATCCAGCAGCAGAGTTCCTCCGGAAGCCTGCTGGAACAAACCCTTTCTGTCAACAGCTCCGGTAAAACCGCCCCGTCTGGTGCCGAAAAGGATTCCTTCCAGGAGAGAATCGGGCAGAGCCGCGCAGTTCTGGGCAACAAAAGGACTGTTGCGGCGGGGGCTGGCAGCATGAATGCCCTGGGCAAACAGTTCCTTGCCGGTCCCGGTGGCTCCGATCAACAGTACCGGGGAATCATTGACTGCTGCCTGCCGGGCGGTTTTCAGTACCTGCTTAATTTCCGGACTGCTGCCACGGATATCTTCCAGGGTGTAGCTAGTAACCTGGCTGCCGCTTCTTTTCCTGGTAAAAAGCTTCTCCTGCAGCTGGTTTAATTTCAAGTAAAGATTTTTTAGCTCGGTAATATCCTGAGCAACTTCCAGAGCCCAGATTTTATTGCCAGCCAGCCTGAGGGGATAAGTGGAATTCAGGGTTGTTATCTTCTGGCCATACTTGTTAAAATAGCTCTGCTCCTGATTGAGGATGCTCTCAGCCCCGGAGAGCACCCGGAGCAGGGTGCTGCTTTCCAAAGACAACCCAGGAAAGCTTTCCAGCAGCGGCAGCCCCAGCACCGCCTCCACCTCCATGCTTTCCATTTCAGCCATTTTTTTATTATAGAAAACAGTGATGCCCTGCTCGTTAACAATATGAATGCCCTCGTTAAGAAAATCTAATATTTCCGGTTTGAGACCGGCCGGCTGCTTTTTCATGCTCTGCCCTCCCCCAAGCTCTCGACAGGTTTTTTCATAGATCTTTTGACATTACCCGAGCTCTTATCCTGAACGATGAACAGCAGAATTATTTGCCTGTATTAATATTAATAATTATATCATAATTATAAGCGGGCAGCCAGCCAGCAGAAAATATTGAGAGTCAGGCAGTGGGAGGAATTAAAACTTTACCGCTGTACCGTAGGCCACAATTTCTGCAGTTCCCCGGCTGATGGTGGCGGTGGCAAAACGGAAACCCAGCACAGCATCGGCTCCCATCTCTTCTGCTTCAGCCACCATATCTTCTACGGCCTCATCCCTGGCATCCTTAAGCAGATCGGTATACTCCTTAACATCTCCCCCGGTTAAATGCCGAACTCCTGCCATAATATCCTTGCCCAGGTGAACCGCTTTCATTTCGCTGCCTCTTACCAGTCCGAGAACTTCATAGTCCTTTTTTAGATCCGTGGTTGAAATTAACATGGTAATTACCTCCCTGGTATGATTGAAAAATTGCATAATAATAATTATACCAGAAAAATCAAAATACTGGAAGCCCTAAAAATCTCTGGTTTTAAACCTGATCCAGGCAGCAGCCAAAAAACTTCAGCAGAATTAGGTAAATTTATCTAATAGACAGGTAATATGTAAAAAATTTGCTTGAACTTAACTCCTGGGCAGGGTATAATTTAGCTTAAAGAGTTCCGAAAGAATTATTTCCGGAAGAATTGTAATTTTTTACTGGAAGATATGTTTTTGAAAAAAATATATTTTTTTGCTGACGGGGGTAAAATTATATGAAACTGACCAAACTGGTGGCAGTGCTGGGGTTGACTGCCCTGACAGCTGTTATTTTAAATGGATTTATCAACGGCAGTTTCAGCCAGAACGGGGCGGAGTTGCTGGCCAATCCCTGGGGAATAGTTTCACTGGTTGACCTCTATGTGGGATTTATTATCTTTTCCCTCTGGATTGCCTTTCGGGAGAAGAGCCCTGGCAAAGCAGGTCTCTGGATTGTTTTAATGATGGTGCTGGGATTTTTCACCGCCAGTCTTTATCTAATAATAGTTATCAGACAGAGCAGGGGAGACTGGCTGACCTTCTTTCTGGGAGCAAGGAAGGAGAAATTATTAGCTGATGCTGGTTAAGGAGCTGTTTGAAGAGTTTAAAACTGTAACTTCGGGAAAAACCTTTGATGCCCTGCTGCCTCCCCTGGTCTTTCTGCTGGTGAACAGCTTTTTAGGGCTCAATCCTGCTGTAATTCTTTCCCTGGGCCTGGCAGCTCTGCTAGGCACAATCCGCCTGCTCCGAAATCAGACCTGGTATTATGCCCTGGGAGGTCTGCTGGCGGTTGCTGCCGCCTCCGGTCTGGCAATTCTAACCAGAAGTGCGACAGGTTATTTCATCCCCTCTCTCATCAGCAGCACCTTTTTACTGCTGCTGGCTGCTGGCAGCCTGCTGGCCGGGAAACCGCTGGCAGCCTGGGCCAGCCACCTGACCAGGGGGTGGCCGCTGGAATGGTTCTGGCGGCAGGATGTTAAACCAGCCTATCGCGAGGTGACAATTGTCTGGTCAGGCTTTTTTGCTCTGAGGCTCATAATTCAGATCATCCTTTTTCGGACCGGTGATGCTGTCAGACTTGGCTGGACCAGCACTCTGCTGGGCTGGCCAGTAACAGTTCTGGTGCTGGTCTTCAGCTATATCTATGGCATCTGGAGACTGCACAGCCTGGGAGGCCCCGGTGTCCAGGAATTTCAGGCCGGCAAGAGGCCTCCCTGGGAGGGACAGAAGCGGGGTTTTTAAGTAAGTCTGGTTAAATAAGTCAGATTTTAAGCCCGATTATACGGATGGTTATAAGGCTGGATAGGGCTGTTTGTAAGGCTGGTTATAGGGCTGGCTGAAATTTAATCGTGCTGGGATTTGAGAATTAGGCAATTACCGTGAGTTATAAGTAAGCCTGATTATCAAATTATCCAAAATAGTAGACCAGGAAAAGATAGATAACGGTAGCAATAAAGGAAGTTAAAAGAGAAGAAATCAGAACCTCCTTTTTGGTGGAGTAGTTTCTTCCCGAACCCAGGATATTTTTAGATTTAAAGATATACTGAATTACTGCAAAGACGATAAAAAATATGATTCCCTGAATAATCAGGACCATTAATCGCTGACCTCCCTTCTTTTATCGGTAACTTCTATATAGAGGTAACTTCTATTAGAGGTATCTTCTTTTATCGGTAACTTCTATATAGAGATAACTTCTATTAAAAGTATCAGGTTTAGTCTCAGTCGGCGATAAATTGTTCGATAAATTTTACAACCTCAGTCAGAGCGGCTGTTATTATCTCTTCCCCCAGCTCCCGGCTGGCCCGGGTGGCATCACCCAGAGCGCCATTGGCGGTGAGCTCAGCAAAATCAGCCCCGATGCTGGCCGGGCTTTTAAGGTATTCCCCGGCATAATCCAGCACCTCTCCGGGAGTAAGCTTATCTTTTTTAACCTTCTCTGGAGCCAGATAGAGCATCTCCGAGACCTCATACTCGCAGGCATGACCGTAGGTTTCTGATTCCACTTTGCTGTCAATAAAATCTTCAATAAAGTCAGAGTGCTTAAAGGCAGTCAGCCTGACCGGGAAGGCCTGCCTGATCTTCTCGATGGCAACATCAATGGGAGCATCATTTCCGCCATGGGCATTAAAAATTATAATTCTCTCAAGACCATGCTGGTGTAGAGAACGGGCAATATCAAACAGCAGTGAAATGAATGTGTCAGGTGAGAGAGTTATGGTTCCAGGAAATTTCATGTGGTGGTAGGAAACTCCAAAGTTAACGGTGGGAGTTACCAGCACCCTGGGATAGAGCCTTTCAGCCAGAAGACGGGCAAACTTTTCCGCCCGGTCGCTGTCACAGCTTTCTGCCAGATGGGGACCATGCTGTTCGTGAGAACCAACCGGGATAATGGCCGCTTCCACTTCTTCCAGGGCAGTTTCAACTTCCGGCCAGGACATTTCTTCCATTAGATAGCTTTGCTCTGAAATGTTTGACATATTAGAACCTCCTGAATGCTTATTTATTAGAGATTTTGCCTGTCTCATTTTTCTCTTCTATGTTAATCTATGTTATATTTGTTTATCTATGTTATAATAGCAGTAATATTTTTCACGGGGGGAAATTTGATGGAAATTAAAATACTTAGCGATAATACTGTCTACAGAGATGGAATTATGGCCGAACATGGTCTCTCCTTCTGGTTGAAATATGACGGTCAGCAGTATGTTTTTGACACCGGACAGGGTCTGGTTATTTCCCGGAATGCTGAAAAGCTGGGAATTAATCTGGCTCAGATTGATAGTGTCATTATCAGCCATTCTCATGATGATCATCTGGGAGGATTAAGTAGAATTTTATCTCTCAATCCTGCTGTCAAAGTTTACGGGCATCCTAATATTAAAAAAACCTATCAACAAAAATTGGAAGAAAAGATCACTGTAAAAAATCAAGTATATGGAAAGCCTGCCAGAATTAAAAACTTCATCCCGGCAGAAAAACCTCTAAAGATTGCCAAGGGGCTCTGGCTAACAGGAATACTGCCTGGTGAACATAAGCATAAAGAAGCCAGGGTTGAAAATTCCCTGGTCTGTGAAACCAGCAGAGGTCTGGTGGTGCTGGTCGGCTGCAGTCATACTGGAATTATCAAGATTCTAAATTATATCAAATCTTTAAGCAATAAACCAGTTCTGGCCGCAGCAGGTGGTTTTCATCTCTATAAAAAAGAGAAAGAGGAACTCAGAGAAATAGCTCAGGCTTTTGCTGAAACCGGAGTAAAGATTATCTACCCCCTGCACTGCAGCGGTTTTATGGGTCGAAAAATGCTTCAGGAAAACTGCCGGGCTGAAATAAAACTGGCAGCTGCCGGAGAGGATATTTTGCTTTAACAGCTGATTAACACTAGAGCAGAGTCACAGCTATTTCCCGCTTTTTGCGGGAGCCGTCAAATTTACAGAGAAATATGTACTGCCAGGTCAAGAGGACCGGTTCTCCTTACTGTTTAGAAAGATTTACTTAAAGGAAATCTCAGAGAAAAAAAGATAAGAAGAAAAATTGTTTAATTGATTATACCATGACTGCAAGGGGATTATCAATGAAGGAAGGCAGTTTTCCTGCCGGGAGTTCTTAAGAAATAACAACGGCCTCCTGAAACTGATTTTCAAGAGGCCGGACTGTACCGTTTATTAATCATTTAATACCANTGTTATCCTCTATCTTCAGGAAATTCTCCTCCAAATTTTTTACAGAACTGCTCCTATTAATATTTCCGACTCGAGAGCATGCATGTGACCATCTTCTACCAGCAGCCTGGGATGCTCGACAAACATCTCTAAGGCCCAGTCAGGAGCATCAAGTATCCAGACATTTAAATGCTGCTCTGCCAGGGCAGCTGTCTTAAGATGCAGACTGCCCCTGCCATGTTCATTGACGGTAAACCTATGGGTCTGCTGCTCCTCGCCCTCACCATAGCGAAACTCAAAAACTGCACCGGCCATGGCTTCAGGCGGGGCGGTGGTTTCTATCTGGATATAGAGCTCATCATTATCCAGATAATGTATAAGAGCAAACCCCACAGTTGGACAGTCCAGAACCGAGATCAGGTTAACTGCCATCGTGTTTGTTACCATCGCTCCCTCAGCCAGAACAGCTCCACTCATTAACCCCAGAATAATAACTACAGCAAACAGCAGATAAATAATTTTTTTCATTTCCTTCCCCTCAATTTCTTAGTTATTTTGCTAAGCAAATTGCTGCCAGACTCCCCCCTGTTCACCTCCCCCGGTTATTTTGCTGATCTGGTTTTCCCGAGCTGGTTTATCTGAACTGGCTTTCCCGAGCTGATTTCCCCGACAAATTGCTGACAGAGGAGTATATCAGCGGTTACAGCCTGGCAGGATTAACTTTATCTCAGCAAAAACCCGGGATCCGGGATCTAAGAGAATATCAAAAAAGCTATCAGCTCAGATAACAGAATAAGTCTATATTTTTGAATTTTGCAATATTTTAGAGAAGTAGACAACAGCAACAGGGACAACTGTTTAAAGAGTGCTTTTCCTTTATTTATTATCTATCTATATAATACCATATATTTTTTGGAATTCAGTCAAATTCTAGTCATATTTGACTTATATTTCACTTTGATTTTTCTATCTGCCTGAGTCTCCCAAAGATATTACAGAAAAAATATTGTAGAAAATATATTACTGGAAAGCTGAACAAAAACCAATGGTACCGGATAACAGGAAAATATAAAAGATATCCGGTACCAAAAAGGTTTTAATTTCTTTTACCTGCTGATAGCTAACTGTTAACTCCTAAAGGTTTTGAAGCTAAATCTAAATTTCTGCTGAGAGGTTTTCAATTTTTTCGATTGATTCTCCTACAAAGGCAATAGCGTCTCTGAGGGGTTTTTCTGTAGTGATATCCACTCCGGCCATTTTAGCCAGCTCAACCGGATCTTTACTACCTCCGGCCTTTAGCACTTCAAGCCAGTCCTCAACTGCCGGCTGTCCCTCATTTTTTATCCGCTGATTGACTGCTGTAGCCACTGTTAATCCGGCACTGTAAGTGTAGGGATAAAGCCCCATATAATAATGAGGCTGACGCATCCAGGTTAATTCCGCCCCTTCATTAATTTCAACTTCATCTCCCCAGAAATCCTGCAGCACCTGCTTTTTCAGCTGATTAAGTTTGCTGGCATGAACGTTTTCACCCTGATCGATTAACTGATAGACCTCCCGCTGATAGGCCGCTTCCAGCAGATGAGTAACAAAATTGTGATAATAGGTGTTCCCCACCATGGTGGCCAGGGCCCAGCGNTGAAAGCGGGGATCATCCTGCTGCTCAACCAGATAATTGGTGAGAAAAAGTTCATTAATGGTCGAAGGGGCCTCCACAAAATAGGTTGAAGGTCGATCCTCAAAAAAGCTGTTGTGCTGCTGGGAAAAAATAAAGTGACCGGCATGCCCCAGTTCATGGGCCAGAGTGTAGACCTGACTCATCAGCCCGGTCCAGGAAAGGAGAATATAGGAATGAATCCCATAGGGGGTTGAGCAAAATCCTCCGGTAGATTTGCNCTTGTTCTGGGCAAAATCAACCCAGCGCTCCTCGTAAGAACTCATAACCAGGTCAAGATATTCCTCACCAAGAATTGAGAGAGCCCCGGCTATATATTCCTTAGATTCTGCAATCGAGACTTCCGGCTCAAACTCAGGATCCAGGGGGATTTTCAGGTCGGCATAGGTCATCTTCTCCAGACCGTAAGCCTGCTGCAGCAGCCGGGCATATTTACGCATGTGAGGTGCAAGCTCATTCATGATCAGATCAATCTGGCGGTCATAAAGCTCCCGCTCAACCTTCTGATCAAAGAGCAGGTAGGAGAAGATATTATCATGATTCCTGAGACCGGTCATGATTTTCTCCTTCTGAACCTGGGTGCTGTAGGTGGTGGCCATGGTATGCTGATAATCGGACAGATTCCTGGAAAATTCGGTAAAGGCCTTTCTTCTCACCTCGGTATCAGGCTCCAGCTGGTATTCATTCTCAAAGAGCACAAAACTCAGGGGATACTCTTCCCCCTCAACCTGAAAACTGTCGAAGTCCAGATCGGCCAGCTTGGATTTGTTGTAAATTGTCCGGGGGGCATCCAGCACCGGGGAAAGGGCTGAGAGGGTCTTTTCAACTTCGGATTCAAGTTTATGCTTTTTGCTTCTTTTGAGATCCTGAAGATAGACCTGGTAATCTTCAGTTGCTTCAGCGGCCCGGTCAATAATTTCATCCTCCAGTTCCTTAATTTCGCTTTCAATAAAAGAAGTTTTGCTTAAAATATCGGAAAATAACATCCTCATCTTCATCAGCCGCTCCTGATTTTCAGGGTTGGTTTCGTCAACTGAAGAGGCCAGATAGGCATAACTATAAGCATGAATACAGTTGATCATGAGTTCCTCGTAATCAGCCAGGCAGTCCAGAACTGTTTCAGGGTCAGACAGTCTCTCCCGGTATTCATTTACCAGTTCCCCGGCCAGTTCTTTAACCTCTGCCACAGTTTCCTGATATTCACTTTCATCCTGAAAAATTCTGGTCAGATCCCATTTTAAAGACTCCTGAACCTCTTCCCGGTTTTTCATCTTTTCTTTTGGCAAAATTATCCCTCCTGAGTATTAAGCTGCCCTGTTTAAGACGGGCAGTCAGTTAAATTAAAGTGCTGACTTTTGCAGGTTAATTATGTTGAATCCCAGCTGAAAAACCACCAGAGATATAGCCAGAAAACCTTTTTTCAAAGAATGCTCAATTGTGACCGCAGTTAAAGGGCCCGGTGCCATAGCCCCGGAAAGCCCCACCAGAAAAGCAGTAATTAAAAGGTATGAACCAGACAAAGGAATCATCTCCTGTCAGGCAATATCAGGTGTTTTGATGTCGGTGTTGTTTGATTCCGGTATTGTTTGATGCCGGTGTTGGATCAAGTTTATAAGTTTGATGTCTATAATGGCTAAACATGGAAAAAATTTCAGGAGCTTAAGCTGTCTTTATTACAAGAATTATTAGTATTATAACATAAATTTCAGTTTTTGGCAGAGAAACTAAAGATTGGATCTGCTGCTGCCTCCATCCAGGGGAATCGCTGCCCCGGTAAGATAGCTGGAGCGGGGAGAAGAAAGAAAGGCTGCCAGATCGCCCAGTTCTTCTGGCTGTCCTATTCTTTTAAGCGGCACATCTTCTGCATAAAAATCCAGTCCCTCCTGATAAGAGGAAAATTTATCTCCTGCCAGACCGGATTCAATCAGATTTGTAATCCTATCAGTCTCATGGGCGCTCTGAAGAATAGCATTAACTCTGATTTCCGGACCCAGTTCCCTGGCCAGGGTTTTCATCAGGCCGATTACACTCATCCGTACCGAGTTGGAGAGCACCAGACCGGGAATTGCTTCTTTGACACTGATCGAAGTTATATTGACTATAGTGCCGCCCTCTCCCTCCCTGAGATATTTCAGCGACTCTCTGACCAGCCGTACCACGCTCATAACAAGCAGATCAAAGGATTCATACCAGTCCTGATCTGATGTTTCTTCAAAGAGAAGATCAGGCGGTCCTCCAGCCGAAGTCACCAGATGATCAAGCCTGCCAAACTCCTGATAGGCAACTTCCACCAGCTTTGCAATATCTTCTTTTTTGGTGATATCTCCAGCCTGACCAATAACTCTGCCGCCGCTTAAGTTATTTAATTCCTCAACTGTTTTAGTGAGATTCTCTTCATTTCTGCCGTTAACCACCACATTGACGCCCTCCAGCACCAGCGACCTGGCAGCAGCTTTACCCAGCCCTCTGCTGGAAGCGGTAATTAAAGCTGAATTACCTTCGATTTCAAAATTCATCAGGGCACCTCCTAAAAATATTAATTTTTTCAAGTTATGATCAGGTCATTATAATCACCGTCATATCTAACATCCTGTCAATCAAATCACCGGTAAAATGACTTTTTACAGCGGAACCATAAGAAAAAACATTGCGGAACTATAAGATAAAAAGCATTAGAGAAGCTAAAAATTCATTCAAGCATCATTACTGTTAATTAAGCAATAAGTAACCTTTAATTTAATTACAGATCAGCCAGATT